>WNFP01004692.1_pt1 | contig 10988 bp, 5 predicted proteins | sample 5400201 | NCBI WGS metagenome assembly WNFP01 (sample SAMN13153355, study PRJNA577476) | soil metagenome | isolation source: 115 cm saprolite under Madrone tree | place: USA:California | collected 2016-06-14
ATCGGTGTAACTGTCAAAATTAACAGATGGCAAGGGACCGCTTGGTAACCTCGCCGGACCATGTCTTATCCTCCGAAGTCTTATCTCAAGCGAAGTCTTATCTTACGAAATCCTACAAAACCGAGCCTGCTGCGGCCCGCCGCGATGTGTTTAGCTCTTTTACAGGCGTTGTCAGCGGGACGCTCGCATGAATCTCGCTGCCGTTTTCTGCCGCGGAAAAAATCCTAAATTCTCCGCCCACGGCCCGCAAACGTTCACGCATCCCTACAAGCCCGATGCCGTCGGAATTGGCCTTGAGGTCAAATCCATGCCCGTTGTCGGAAATCACTAATTTCGCATGCGTCTCGGAATACTCGAGCGCGATATTTGCTTTCGTCGCCTTGCTGTGCCGGAACACGTTGTTTAACGCTTCTTGTGCTACTCGGTACAGCGCCAGCGCCTCATCCCCCATAACTAAGTTGCTCGCCTTCCCACAATTCAGCTCTACCACCAGTCCCTGGCTATTGCTCATCCGGCTGCAAAGCTCGCGCAGCGCTGCCTCCAGACCTAAATGCTTCAGTTTTGAGCTGTGCAAAGCGTGCGACAGAAGATGCAGGTCGGTTCCTAATTCGCTCGCCGACGCTTGCAGCTGTTCGATGCGTTCCCTGAGCTCGCTTTCAGCAGTGAGTTGTTGGCGTACGATGTCCAGTTCAATCGCCAGCAGCGCCACTCGCTGTCCAATGTCGTCGTGCAATTCGCGGCTGATTCGTTTGCGTTCCTCTTCTTGCGCTTCCATCAATCGTTTTGCAAGTTGTTCGAGTTGAAATTGCGCTCGCTTCACATCCGATACGTCAACGGTTACTCCCAGAATTCTCGGAACCTGCTCTCCGGTCTTGCGTAGTAATTCTCCTTTGCTCAGCATCCAGCGGATGGTGCCATCTCTGGCGATCATTCTGAATTCCGTCGAGAAGGCTCCGCCCGTTTGCAATATCGTTTCGGCATAGTCACGCAACCTATCACGGTCGTCAGGAACGACGTGCGAAAGAACGTTACTGAACAGGTCTGTCGCCGGCGTCTGGTCCCCGGCAGCCCGCAATTTATTCCTGTCCAGCCAGGAAATCATGCCGGTGAGGGGATCATATTCCCATGCGGTTGTCCGCGAAGCTTCAAGCGCCAGCGTTAACATCCTGGTGAACCGGTCCAGTTGTTCGCGTGCCAGATTTGTTTCCGTCACATCCTCGATCATGCCCAATAGATAAGGGCCGTCCTGGGCTTTCACTCCCACAACGGAAAGCGTCATTTTCCCCCAGATGACCGATCCATTTCTCCGCAGAAATCTTTTTTCCGTCTGCGTTGTCTCGCGAACTCCGGCGATTACTTCCTGCATGTGCAGCCAGGTTTGCGCCATGTCCCCGGGGTATGCCACATCCATAATGTTCTTCAGTTTCAGTTCTTCTCGGCTGTAACCGAACAGCTTCGCCAAAGGCTCATTGGACATGAGCATATCTCCGCCAGAATCCAGCAGCGCGATGCCAAGCGGCGAGTCTTCAAACAAATGCCTGAATCTCAATTCGCTTGCCTGGCCAGCGTCTAGAGCCGCCTTCTTGGCATGCGCGCTCGCGAATACCGACGCTACTACGGACAGCTGAGCGATCACTTCCTCGTCCCAGGCGATCTCTTCCGTGATCGATGTCAGCGCCAGGGCGTTAATTCCAACGGCCCCGCCACTCGATGGAATCAATGCCAGCGCTTTGACTCCGCACGCCTCCAGGGCCTTGCGATCTACGTCAGCCTCCGGTGGCAAATCTTCCAGTCGTCGGAGCCGCACCGGTGCGCCGCTCAGAATAGCTTCGGCAATCCAGGGAGTCTGGCTTAACGAGAATTCACTATGGGTCGTCAGCTCTTCGCAGCGTTTTGACGTCTGTACGCGCTCATACCTGGCGCCGCCCTTGCCTTGCTGAAACCAGAAAACCTGATCCACGTTTAACATTTCGCGGATGGCGCAGAGTTCGCGCTGCAGCCCTGGCTCGAGTTCCTCGCTACTCAAGCTTGCAATTCTTCCGGAAGCACTGGAAATTGCACGCTGCACCGAATGCAGCTTTTTCAGCGCTGTTTCGGCTTTGCGTCTCCTCGGCATTTCCAGCCAGAGCCATACCAGCAGAAACGCTTCCAGCGAAAGAATAGCCGTCAGCTCGTCCCCAAGCGGAAGTGGTCTGCTGGCACCGAGAGGCCAATGACTTGATGCCGGTTCGACAAACAGCAATGGGTACAACGCAAAAAACAACACCGCGGCTGTCGCCACGTACAGCGCAAACCAATCCAGCCGCGCGAACAGCTGAAATGGACGTGACCACGGTGTGAGCTTGTGAGGGATCGATCGAATCATTCGCCACCTTCACCCGACAGACTTTCACTCGGCGGCGGCCTTGGGCAAGTTGGCCGCATTCTGTTGCTGTTTCTTTGCGGCACGAAGTCTACCGCTTGTGCCTTCGCAAAAATAACCTTGTCAAGGCCGTCAGAGTGGTGCCGTTATCGCTTATCTCTCCGGCCGCTCAACTTATAATTCTTTCTCTAATCGCAAACCTCAACAAGTCGGAATTAGTTTTCAACTCGAATTCTTCCATGATCTTGTATTTATGAAATGCCACCGTCCGCGCCGTCACCTGCAAAACGTCTGCTGCTTCTTTCATCGTGCGCCCTTCCGCCAGCAGTTGCAGCACTTCTCGCTGCCGCGGTGTCAGCGACTTGCTCTTCTGTGAGTCCGCATCCCGTACGAATCTGTCCAGCAGGTTTTGCGTCATGTGCGAAGTGACGAAGGTCTTGTCTTTCAAGACTTGTTGAATGGCTTTCACCAGCTCCGCGCTCGCCGATTTTTTTAAGAGAAATCCCGACGCCCATCTCCGCAAAACATCCGCTGCGATTTCCGTGTCCTCGTTCATTGTCAACACGATCAGTTTTATCTGCGGCAAAATTTTCTTTAGCCGCGCTCCCGCTTCGAATCCGTTCAGCACCGGCATGCTCAGGTCGAGTAAAATTACGTCAGGTTTAAGTTGCACTGCTTTTTCCAGCAATGCGCGTCCGTCGGATGCCGTGCCGACAACTTCGAATTGCGGCTCCAGCAATCTGCTGAATGCTTCAGCGACTAAAGTGTGGTCGTCGGCCAGAAGTACTCGCGGCTTACCCATCCCGTACCCCACGCTATTTCTGTCGTCGTTTGACTGCCAAATTGTTACGATGTCTCTATTCGAGATTATATGGATCACGGAGACTAGACGCCAGCGTTAGCCACAATAACTGTCAGAACTAACAGGGTCGGCCTTCTTGCCAGGGTCGTGGCTGTACCAATTTTCTCGCCGCAGACGTCCTATTCCCGAGGCGGCGGCGCTGGTGTGCGCGGAGTGAGGACCGTGGGCTCCTCCGCAGTGAAGATCTGCTGTAACAGCAGGATTGCAATGCATTTGTGGAAGAGTCGTGTACCGTTTACGTGCTGGGCCCTGGTATTGTTGCTATTTCCCACTGCCAGCCAGATAGCCAGCGCTGGGCAGGCCACCCCGGGTGTGGCTCGAGTAGTCGGCACGGTTCAGGGTATCTCCGGCAAATCCCTTACTGTCATTTCCGACAGCGGCTTGCCATCGAGTGTTATTGTTGAAGATGCCACCAAACTGCTGCAAATCGAACCGGGCAAAACAAACCTCAACGAAGCGACACCTTTTTCTTTTGCGGAACTGCAGCCCGGCGATCGCGTTCTGGTGCGTGGCATTCTCGCGGACGATGGAAAAACCATCCGGGCCGCTTCGCTGATCGCAGTAAAAAAAGCCGCGCTCGCCGAAAAGCAATCGAAAGATCGCGCCGAATGGCAGCGCGGAGTTGGTGGATTGGTCAAGTCGGTCGACCCGTCGGTCTCAACCATTTCCATTAGCACGAACGCGATGGCCACAAACGGAGAGGTCGTTGTGCACTTCACCAAGGACACCGTTTTTCGCCGTTACGCGTCCGATTCCACGCGCTTTGACGCCGCAAAAATTGCTCCTCTTACAGAAATCCAACCCGGCGATCAACTCCGTGTCAAGGGCACGCGCAGTGAGGGCGGAGCCGACTTCAATGCCGCTGAAATTGTGTCCGGCACTTTTCGCAACATTGCTGGCATGATAACGAGCAGCGACACCGCGAACAATACTTTGGTCGTGCAGGACCTGGCGTCGAAGACCTCCGTCACATTGAAAATTACTGCGGAATCTCAAATGCGCAAGCTGCCGCCGCAGTTCGCTGAAGCGCTCGCGGCGCGCCTGAAGAATCAGTCCGCAGGCGCTCGGCAGTCTCAGCAGCAGACGTCAGCGCAAACCAGCGCGCCCCAACAACCCACTCCGTCTTCTCAACCGGGCGCAGCAACCGGTCTTTCGCAGTCACCGCGCGGCGCGGGCGGCGATTTTCAACAAGTGATTGCCCGCATGCCGGCCGCGACTCTGTCTGAATTACAAAAAGGCGAAGCCGTGATGGTGGTTACGACGCAAGGTAACGGTGCCGATCCGCTCACCGTCATTACCCTTCTCGGAGGCGTCGAACCGATTCTCCGCTCCTCGACGAAGGGTGCCCAGGACATGATCCTTTCGCCGTGGAGTCTGGGCGGCGGGGAGCCTTCCGGCAATTGAAAGTTCCGGCTGGTGAATTTTTTGAGGAGATCGAATGAATTTGAAGTTCAGGCTCGGCCCGATAAAATTTGTGTTTTTATTCGCGTCCTTGCTGATCTTCCTCGGCCGCGTCTACGCACAAGCGCCGGTCGGCGGTCTGCGCGGTCAAGTCACCGATCCTTCCGGGGCCGCCGTGGTTGGCGCAACAGTGGCCGTTCTTCCCGCTGAAGGCGCTTCCGTTACCGCCACCACGAATCGCGATGGAATTTTTGAAGTGAAGCCGCTTGCTCCCGGAAAATACACAGTGCAGGTCTTCGCTCCAGGCTTTGCGCAGTTTTCAGTGGCGGACGTCGCAGTTGTTGCGGGTTCGCCTATTGTTCTCAGCGTCCATCTCGCGATCGAAGAGCAAAGAGAAAAAGTCGTGGTCTCGGATTCCACCACGCAACTCGACACCAGCGGCGGCAGCAACGCCAACTCGCTCACTTTGAAGGGCAAGGATCTTGAAGCCTTATCGGACGATCCTGACGAATTGCAGGACGAACTGACGGCGCTGGCGGGCCCGTCTGCCGGACCAAACGGTGGCCAGATCTACATCGACGGTTTTACCGCCGGGCAGCTTCCTCCGAAATCTTCTATCCGCGAAATTCGCATTAACCAGAATCCTTTTTCGGCTGAATACGACAAACTAGGTTACGGCCGCATTGAAATTCTCACCAAGCCCGGCACTGATAAATTCCACGGCCAATTGCTGATCAACGGCAACGATTCCGCCTTTAACTCCAGAAATCCATTCGAAGGCGCCGTTGCCCAGCCCGGATACCATTCCGTTCTTTATAGCGGTAATATCGGAGGCCCCATCAGCAAAAAGGCTTCCTTCTTTTTCAATCTTGACCGCCGCAATCTCGACGAAATTTCTGTCGTCAACACTCCTGCGCTCGACGCAAACTTTAACCCCATTCAGTTCGCTGATGCTGTTCCCAATCCGCGAACCCGAACCAATTTGACCCCTCGCATCGACTATCAGCTCTCTTCCAGCAATATACTCACTGCGCGCTATCAATATTTCCGCGAAAATGAAATCAACAACGGCGTCAGTCAATTTAGCCTGCCTACGCAGGGCTTCAATGAGCTCAACACCGAACACACCCTTCAAATCAGCGACACGAAAACGCTTAACGAACGCACCATCAACGAAACTCGCTTTCAATACGTTCGCTCCAGCAGCACCGAGACTGTTCTCAACACCACTCCCACGGTAAACGTCGGCGGTGCTTTCACCGGCGGCGGAAATAATCAGGGAAACCTTCTGCAGACCACCAACGGATACGAAATTCAGAATTACACTTCGATCGCGGTCAACCAGCACTTCATCAAGTTTGGCGTTCGCGCGCGCATCGATGCCGATGCGACGGATAAGTTGACCGGGTTCAATGGGGCGTTCACTTTCGATTCACTCACGAATTATCAAATCACTCAGCAGGACCTGCAGGCTAGCTTCACTCCCGCCCAGATTCGTGCTGATTGCAGGGGTACGTCGGCCACCGGCCCGATCTGCGGCGGCGCCAGCAAGTTCACAGTCACCATGGGAAATTCTCTGGCGCAAAATAATTACGCTGACCTGGGTTTCTACGCGCAGGATGAATGGCGTCTGCGCCCAAACATCACCGTCAATTATGGTCTTCGCTACGAGCGGCAGAACCAGTTGAATGACAAAGGTGGCCTGGCGCCGCGCCTCGGGATTGCGTGGGGACTCGGAAAAACCAAACAAGGCTCGCCCAAGGCCGTACTGCGCGCCGGATTTGGTGTTTTTTATGATCGCTTCAAACAACAATATCTGGAGCAGGCGCAGCTGCTGAATGGCATCACACAACAGAGTTTTGTCGTCACCAACCCCGATTTCTTTCCGAATCTGCCGACACCGGCGCAGCTCGCCGCGGCGCAAACTTCTCCCACCGTTTATCAGGTTGATCCCAATCTAAAAAATCCGTACACCATTCAGTCTGGTGTTACTCTCGAAAAACAGCTTGGCAAAATCGCGAATGTTGCTTTCACCTACCTCAATTCCCGCGGTGTGCACGCTTTGCTTCTGCGCAATATCAACGCACCGTTGCCGCCTGGTTTTGATCTCGAGGATCGCCCTCTTGGTGGCGACACGAACATTTATCAGTACGATTCCGGAGGCGACTTCAAGCAAAATCAGTTCATCATTAACGGCACTGTACGCGCCGGCGCCCGGCTTTCGCTCTTTGGTTACTACACTATTAATTATGCGAATAGCGACATCACCGGCGTGGCGGGTGGTTTTTCGAATCAGGCTGTGATCGGCTTTCCGTCTAATCAGTTCGATCTGGCCCTCGATTACGGCCGCGCCATTTTCGATATACGCCAGCGTCTTTTTTTTGGTGGTTCGATCGCTCTTCCGTACCGGTTTCGCGTCAGTCCGTTTCTAGTTGCAAGTTCCGGCGTTCCTTTCAACATCACCTCCGGCGCGGACTCCAACAATGACTCGCTTTTCACCGATCGCCCTACCTATGCACAATTCCAGGCCGCAGTAGCGAATGCACGCGCGAACGGCACGATTCCTGGCAACATCGGTTTTCATTGTCAAACCGCTGCCGGATCGCCGGAAATTCCCATCGATTGCGGACTAGGTCCGCCGCGTTTTTCGCTGAACGTTCGCCTCAGCAAGACCCTTGGATTCGGGAAGAAAGCAGGCAGCGCCGCCGCCAACAATGCTGGCGGGGCGATGTCTGGCGGCACATTCGGCCGCGGACCAGGTGGCCCGGGCGGCGGTGGCAGAGGCAGTCGAGGCGGCGGTGGTATGTTTGGAGGTGGCGATTCCTCCGGCCAGCGTTACAGCCTTACGTTTGGAATTTCCGCGCGTAATCTTTTCAACAACGTCAACGAAGGAACGCCGGTCGGGGTGATCAGTTCGCGGATTTTTGGCCAAGCCAATTCTCTTGCCGGCGGTCCCTTTGGCAATCAGGCCTCCAACCGCCGCCTGGACTTGCAAATCAGTTTCAGTTTCTAGAGTTGGCAACTCCCGCTTCAGTCCAAATCTTTTTCTTTTGCCTTACGCCCGGATTTTGTTTCCGGCGAAATTGCAAAAACACTGTGCCGGTGCGCGGGCATAGGCATTGCGCCCATGCGGTCCTGCCACAGGATCTGGTTCAGCACAGCGGAATCCACCGCGTCGGCGTGACTAAAGTCCATATTCTTGCCGGCTTTCCATTCCTTTTCATTCATAGAGTAGATAAGACCATTGTCGCGATTGCGGTAATCCGCTGAAAATGGTGGTTGCGTTCCGTCTCCGGTAAACAATGGAGCCATTAGCGCCGCGCGCGCATCGTTGGAATTCATTGGTGGCACGCCGAGCAATGCTTCAATCGTTCGCACCACGTTGATGGTCGTATAAAAATTGTGGTCCACAAACGCCCCGCCACCTTCGCCGCTGGGCTTCGCAGCGGGCGAATATTTGCTGATTACCAGCGCGATGCTGCGATGCGCGTCCACGTGGTCCGGGCCATCCTGCGCGTCATCTTCCAGAATCAAAAACGCCGTATCGTCCCAGTAAGGGCTGTGCGAAACCGCGTCTACCGCTCGTCCAACCGCTAGGTCATTGTCCGCGACGGAAGCCGACGGGGTTGGTTTTCCCTTGGTCAGGCCCGCGGTGTGGTCATCCGGCAGCCGCAGAAGAGTAAATTGTGGCATTTCATCCTTGCCGGATTTCCGCGATTCGACAAATTTGCCGAATTCATTTAAGAATTCATCGACGCGAAGCTGGTCCGGATAGGCAACTTCAAAATCCGGAAATAACGGATCGAAATGACCGCGCAGTTCCGATTCCGCCGCGACGTTTTTCGCCAGCACCGGAATAGCCCACGGATAGGGGCTCGGGCCGCCGCGCGGTTCGCCGACATTCTTCTCGAGCGGCTCGCTTTTCTTGATGACTGCGCGCTTGCACCGCACGCCCGCTATTTTCGGCGGTCCCGACGCCGACATGCCTTCCTCGCTCTTCGCGTTGCACCACTGCGACACGATGAATTCTCCATAGTGGCGATACGTGACCCCGTGCGTGGCGAAATTCTTCCAAAGGTAGCCGCCAGTCGGCTCCGCGGCATCAGGCAATTCGTCCTCTACCGATATGCCTTCCAGGAATTCGCCTTCCGAATCGTAAGTATGTTCGCGGCTGCGATATGCGATCGGAATGGTCTTCGCGATGTAGTCGGAAACGGATGCCGACGTGGACCACACGTGGCCGTCGCCGGAGACATCTCCGCTGTCATAAAAATTATCGAGCACGCCGAATTGTTTCGCGAGCGCATGCTGGTTCGGCGTGACGTCCGCTCCGTACATGGTGAGGGACGGGTCGCCGTTGCCGACGCCGAGATCGCCAAAAACCTGATCAAACGTGCGGTTTTCCTTGATGATGTAAATCACGTGACGGATTTTGTTTTCGCCGGAAGCGAACGGGACATGATCCGTGTTCCCGCGCTGTGTATTGCGCTCTGTAGCTTCCCTGGTATAGGCGGGCAAATTTGTTGAGATTTCCGCCAGCGGCAAACGCGCCAGCGAGCCGCGAATTAATCCGAGAACGTAGGGATATTCGGGATGACCATCGCTGAAGGCCCCGGTTGATTTGTTGTTCGGCCCGGCGCCCCGTCCTTTGGCGCTGGCGATCAGTAAATCTTGGGAAGTGGCCACTACCACGGTCGGGTACCACTCGGTGGGAATAAAACCCGAGGCTTGCTGTGCGCCGAGATCGAACACGGAGACGGAATCGGAAATTGCATTCGCCGAGAAAAGAGTTTTTTCGTCGGGCGAAAGCGCCAGCGATTGCGGATCGCTGCCGCCGTAAGACTGGCCTGCGGGCTTAGTGGACAAGGCATAAAGTGTTTTTCCTCCGCGCGGATCTACAGCCACGATTTGATCGCGATTGGTCAGCGCGACGAACAACACCGAATTATCGCGGTTGAGCAACAGCGCAGTCGGGTGCGATCCGCCGGCGAGAGGAGTGCTCGGCTTCCCGAGTTCGATCTTACGCACAACTTTTCCGCGCGCCAGGTCGAGTTCCGCCACCATAGAAGCATTCCACAAAGAGACAAAGCCCCGTTTGCCATCATTCGTGATTACCGTGGTGTAGGGCAGGGAAGCCGGGATGTGCTTGAAAGTCGAGAGATCGAAGCGGTAAATAATTGTTCCGTCGGAAGGTTTAAGAAGCACCGCTTCGTCGGAGCTGTTGCATGCCACGAGAATTCTTTCTTCGCCGCCAGCTTTTCCCACGCTCAGCCCCGCGGGATAGGTGACATTCTTAAATTGTTCGCGGCGCTCTTTGCCCGGCCGCAGGGAAATACGCGGCGGAATTTTCAGAAATCTTTCCGGCGTGATTTTTCCGTCCGCGAAGCCATACACCGCTATGCCATTGCCGGTACTGCCTTCCTTTTTGCCGAGAGGATCGGTGTAGGAGGCAATCGAAGCGTACAAATGTTTTCCATCGAGCGAAAACGCGAGTCCCAGAAAATACGTCTGCCGGGCATCACGACCAAGCCGATTCTCGGGAAAGTCCGAAAGCTCGTTGCTTTCGAGATTCAGAACGGAGAGCGACTGTTTGCCGCCGTCGGAGTACGCCCCGAATCCACTGTGGAGAAACACAGCGAAGCGGCCGTCGGGAGATTTCGCTGCAGCTGTGGGCAGGTTGTTGATCTCGCGCGGGTTTCCGGGAACTTGCGCAAGCAGGCGGCCATTCGGCAACTGCACAGGAGCGGAGTCCTGAGCGGCGAGCTGAATGGATGCGATAAAAAAGAATGCACTACCAAGTGACCACGATCGCAGCCGATAGTTTTTCAACATAGAGAGAGTTTACACGCCCCGCAGGAAGCGCCCCGCATGAAGAAATGATGAATCCTGGCCCGATTCGTTGGGGGGATTACTGTACGATGCCAATCGAGGCCAATTGGGCGGGAACGGAGAATACAGAATGCGAAAGAAGAAAAAGCGGCTCGACAAAGGAACGGAAGCGCGGCGGTTGGCAAGAAACGCCGCGGCGAAGCCGGGCTCGACGCGAGTGGTCGAAGATAAACGGAAGAAGCCGGAAAAACACAAAGCGAAGTGGACAGAAACGCCAGAGTAGCAGTTACCCGCGACGCTGCGAAACTGCGTTACAGTCGCGATTCCGCCGGTTGCACAGGAGGTCCGGACCGGACCTAGTTTTTGGATCCTCAGCCGGGTTTGTATGCGGGGATGGATTCGTCGGTTCGAAATACCCGCGAGCGCGTAATGTTCCTGCGGTCGGCAAGGGCATCCGCGATCGCTTCCATTTCCGCTTTGCCGAAGCCTTCGCTTGCTACCTGCACTTTGCCGTCCGGATTAATCAGAAAAAAA
>WNFP01013704.1_pt1 | contig 10987 bp, 11 predicted proteins | sample 5400201 | NCBI WGS metagenome assembly WNFP01 (sample SAMN13153355, study PRJNA577476) | soil metagenome | isolation source: 115 cm saprolite under Madrone tree | place: USA:California | collected 2016-06-14
TACGTTGATCGCCAGCGCTTCGCTGCTGCAAGGTCAAGTGGCGAAGAATTTGCCGGAGTTTGTCGCGGAAGCGCTTGGGCTGGAGAACGACGCGGAGCGCGCGCTGCAATTCGTGCGATCATCGCCGGGAATTGCGAGCGCGCTTGTAGGCATGTCTCGAGCAGAACACGTGAAAGCCAACGCCCGGCTGGTGAGGGTGGCGCCCGCCACAGCCGAGCAGTTCAGCAAACTCTTTTCCCGCGGCGAAGGGGCTTGAAGAAAAGATTTAACTCAGAGTTCGCAAAGGACGCGGAGTTCACGGAGAAGGAAGCGGAAATCCCCGCTCTAGTGGTGGTCACGGAGAATATCCCCGGTTAACCAGGTGTAGATGGCGCGACCCAGTTGGTCGAGTTTGCCGGCAAAGAAATGATCGGCGCCGTCGACGACAACTAGATGATTGTTGCCGGGAAGCGCGGGGACGAGCGCTTTGACTTTTTCGATGGCGCCATGCTCGTCGTTACTTCCATGCACGAACAACTTGGGCTTGTTGCACTGGCGCAGGAATGAGAAATCAGTGTTGTTGACGGGAATACCCAAGGCGATCAGGTGAGAGACGCGCGGGTCTTCGCAGCCGACGCGCATGCCAACCCAGGAACCGAAACTGAATCCCGCGAGCAACAGCGGCACACCAGGAAACTCGGAAGCAAGAAAGTCCAGCGCGGCGCGGACATCGCCCAGTTCGCCGAAACCGCGGCTGTGTACGCCGGCGCTCGTTCCCGCGCCGCGAAAATTGAATCGCAAAACCGGAATATCAAGAGCATCCAGCGATTTCGCCGTCTGGTAAACCACCTTGTTGTGCATCGTGCCGCCAAAAAGCGGATGTGGATGGCAGACAACCGCGGCGAGCGGCGGATGCGCGGCGGCGGATGGGGTCCAGAGAATCGCTTCGAGGCGTCCGGCAGGTCCTTCCAAGAAGAAATTGCGGGAGTCGTGGGTAGTGGTCATCGATGCGCCATGGGCAAATTCGCAGTTTAGCGCATCGAAGGAAAAAGACCGAATGCGGCCGGCAATTCTCGGCTCGTTTATTCCACGCGGCAAACACTGACGTCGAGAGCCGCGCTGCCCGGCACAGGGGAGACGCGCACAACCTTGGAGAGAAATTCGCCGGTGCCGGACCATGGTGAAGAAGCTGCGTCTTCAAACGCGATTTTCAAGTGATCCCCGAGCTGGTACTCGCGGTGACTGCGGAAGCGCATGCCCTTTGCCGAAATCTCGATAGTCATGGCCTCTTCAAACCAGGGAATCCGTTCCGGATGCACCCGGACGGGGATTGCGAGTGCCCTTCGCATACTGCCGCGCCGCTCGGGTTCGTGACGATTGGCATTTCCATTGGATGAAGAGTGCGGCTGCTGGTCGAAATGAAAAGCGACTGCGAATGTTGCTGGGGCATCGGACATGCCCAGGGCGAGTTGATCCAATTTCGCGGAGCGTTCTTGCTCCGGCGCGCCTTCCGACTGAACTCTCGCGCGCGCGGTGGTGGGGCGAAGGGCCTCAGGCATTTCGCCGCACCGGGCGACGCGCGCCAGAATCTCCGGCTGGCCGTCGAAAAGCGAGGCGTCGTAGGGAAACGTGACCCACACCGTTACACCCGGAGTGTGGGACTCCTTGGTGGAAACGAGCAGACCGCCGCGCGAGACGTCGATGGTTTCTCCTAATTCGATCTTTTGGCCGAAGGGCGGAGTCCAGCGCAAGCGCACCGGAAGGTGCATGCTCACGCGGCGGTGCTGACGGCTCTCCATAGGGGTAACAGTACTGTCCTAAGAGCTGGTCCAACCTTAAGTATAGGGCTCACGTATTTAAATCGCCACGACCTCGTACTAGGACAAAAATCTCTGATTTTCGCATTGCAGTTTGCCTGAGCCGATGTTAGCGTTGCGCCGAATCCCAAGCCCCAGGGGGTATTGATGAGTGACGGAACGGAACGCCGCGAGGCGCGGCGATTCACGATGAGTCTCCCCATGCGGGTTTTGCCACGAGAAGCCAAGGGACACGAACTGGACGCGCACACCCGGGATGTCAGTTACCGAGGGCTCTACTTCCTTACTGAGGCCAATTTCGAAGTTGGCAGCGAGATCGAATTCGTCATCACACTCCCACAGCAAGTCAATCAGCCGGGCGATGTAAATATCCGCTGCCTGGGAGAGGTTGTGCGCATCGAGCCCACCGAGAACGGCAGGGTGGGCATTGCCGCAAAAATCGCGCGCTATGAGTTCATGCCTGCCACGGCAACTGCTGCGTAGGACTTTTTCTCCCCTTCCCCTTTTTGGGTGATTCCCCCTCGTGTCGATAACTGAGTACAATACAGTGGAGGGATTTTCCTGCTGGGGGAAGCCATGTATCACTACGACGCCAAGATTGCGCTCGAGGAATTGCAAGAGGAGGCGCTTCTTCCGCATCCCGTAAAACTGCGCGACATGATTCTGCGGACGAAGCTGGGCCCCCAGGAAGCGCAGCTCCTAAATCACGATTTTCAGGACTACCTGACGCGTTTCGGGGAATTGCAAAAAGTCGCGCGCGGAATCCTGGAAAAAATCGCCGCGGGCCAGCGCAAGACCTCCTAATGCCTCTTGCATTCGCAGAAATTTCCCGCGAAATGAAAACGAAACCGCGCGTACTGTTGCTGTCCGCAACGTCCGGCGCAGGACACGTTCGCGCCGCGCAAGCCCTCGAAAAGGCTTTCCTGGTGCGGCCATCGCCGAAGATGCACTGACGCTGCTAGACTGAAGGAGCCCAGCGGAGGGACGGGGACCGACAAATCTCCATGCGACGCCATACACTGCTGATTGACGCGGACGACACGCTCTGGGAAAACAACGTATTCTTCGAGAAGCTGATTGAGGATTTCATCAGCATCGTCGAGCCTTATGGCTATACGCGCGCCTACATTCGCCACATCCTCAATGAAACGGAACGCAAGAATATCCGGCAGTACGGCTATGGAGTGCGCAGCTTTGGGCGTTCGCTTGAAGAAACCTATATAAAGCTTGCGGATCAGATGGCCAAACGCGAGACGCTGGCGCTGATTCATGGCCGCGTCATCGAGCTGGAGCGGACGCCGCCGAAAATTCTGGACGGAGTGCCGGAGACTCTGGCGTATCTCACCGAGCGGCACCGGCTGATTTTATTTACGAAGGGCGAGCCCGCGGAACAGGCCGCGAAGGTGGAGCGATCCGGACTGCAGGGATTTTTCGAATTCATCGAAATCGTTCCGGAAAAAGACCCCGAGACTTATGGCGGGCTGGTTCACAAACACAAAATCGTGAAGACCCACGGATGGATGATCGGCAACAGCCCGCGCAGCGACATCAATCCGGCGATGAAGATCGGCCTGAACGCCGTCTACATCCCGCACCAGCACACCTGGACTCTGGAACACGAACCGGTGGTGGCGGGCTCCGGGAAACTGGTGATTCTGCCAGCCTTCCGCGAGCTTCGCGGTCATTTCTAGACTGGGTCCAAAGCGAAATAACTGCCCAAATTGGACGTTGTACCCATCGCTGTATGCTCGAATCTAACCCCTTGTGACTCCCGCAAAGGAGAGGCCCATGGCTACGACGACAACTTCCCTGCAAACCGACTGGCGGCAGGAGTGGTTCGAGATTGAAGACGCGACGTATTTGAATTTGGCGAGTCAGTCACCGATGCCGAAGGTTTCCATTCGTGCCGTGCAAGCCGCGCTCGAGGCAAGCAAATATCCGCACCAGAAGCCAGACTCCACTTTCTTCGAAGTGCCAAACCGCCTCCGTGCTTCCATCGCGAAGCTGATCGGCGGAAAGCCCGAAGAGATTGCGCTGACGAGCGGGGCGAGCGCCGGCGTGGCGGCGGTGGCGTACGCGTTGACCTGGAAGCCGGGCGACGAAGTTATCACGGCGAAGGGCGAGTTTCCCCTGCAATACACCACGTGGAAACCGATGGAAGAACGCGAGGGCCTGAAGCTAAAGATTGTTTCTCCGCGCGAGCGGTTCATCACGGCGGAAGACCTGATCGCCGCAATCACTCCGCGGACGCGGATGGTTTCCGTGAGCATGGTGCGATTCGACGATGGCTCGCTGCTGGATGTGCCGCGCGTTGCCGCGGCCTGCCATGCGCAAGGGGCGCTGCTTTTACTGGACGCCAGCCAGTGCTGCGGCGCGTTGCCGATGGATGTCAACCAGCTGGGAGCCGACTTCATGGTATGCGCCGGATACAAATGGCTGCTTGGTCCCTTTGGTACAGGATTTTTCTGGGCGAAGAGCGAACACCTTGGAATGGCGCGGCCGGGGCCGTTTTATTGGATGGCATTGATGGGATCGCACAATTTCGCGGCGTTGAATTTCGATGACCCGAAACCGGCGGCGAACGCGAAACGGTGGGATTCGCCGGAAGGGGCCAGCTATTTCAATTTCAACCTGGTGGCCATGGACGTTTCCGTCGATTTCGTGGTGCGAATGGGGCCGGAGCTGGTCGCGGCGCACAACCGCAACGTCTGCCCAAAGATCGTTATGTCCTCGCGAGTCCCACAGATGCCGCGCGGCGCGGTTCGTATGGATGCTTCGCCGCACGAAGCCGCGAGAAGACAGCGGAGGTTTACCAGCACCTGCGGAAGGAAAATATTGTGGTGAGCCTGCGCGAAGGCAACATTCGGGTCTCGCCGCATCTGTATAACACCGAGCGCGACATCGACCGGCTTATCAGCGTGGTTACTCCGTGACCCAGCAGCCCGACTGGCCAAAGATTGCCGTCGTTGGTGCGGGCGCCGTGGGAGGGTACTTCGGCGGACTGCTGGCGCGCGCGGGTGCGCCGGTGGTGATGATCGGGCGTCCGGCCTTTGTCGAAGCCGTAAAGAAGAGCGGACTTTTCCTCGACACATTGCAGTTTCAAGAGAGTGTGCGAGTCGAAGCGTCCACGGAACTAAGCGCGGTTTGCGGCGCGGAGATTGTTCTTTTCTGTGTGAAAACCACGGATAACGCGACGACGGCGCGTGCGCTGACTCCTCTGCTCGCTCCCGGCGCGCTGGTCCTCAGCATGCAGAATGGCGTGGACAACGTGGAACAGATTCGCGCTGCGGCAGCGATCGAAGCGCTCCCGGCCGTCGTTTATGTCGCGGCTTCCGTACCCGAACCTGGACGTGTGAAACATGTCGGCCGCGGTGATCTAGTCGTCGGGCCGGAAAACGAGAAGACGAAGCGAATCGCGGCTCTTTTTTCGCGCGGCCAAGTGCCATGCCGAATTTCGGAAAATATCGAGGGCGAGCTCTGGACCAAGCTGGTGTGGAATTGTGCGCTGAACGCCGTCTCCGCGCTGGGCCGCGCGAAGTATGGCCAAATCGCCTCCAGCGCGGATGCTTGGAAAGTTGTCGAAACGGCAGTGTATGAGGTCCTGGCCGTCGCGCGGGCCGCCGGAATTCATCCACCCGGTCTGGAAGATCCGAACGCGGCGCTGGCGGGGGCGCTTAAGATTGCCACGCAGATGGCGGAGGCGCTTTCTTCGACGGGTCAAGACTTGAATCGCGGTAAGCGCACTGAGATCGATTCCCTGAACGGCTACATTTCCCGCCGGGGGTCGGAATTAGGCGTTCCCACACCTGTGAATCACGCCCTGTACGCCTTGGTGAAGCTGGCCGAAGGCCGTTCGTAGCCGCTAGACCTTCTGCGCTCTAGCTGACAAGATTGGCGGGGGGTGGATGTAAGAAAAGCGTCGGCAAGCCGCCGCGCTCCAAATGGCGCGGGCTTACCTGGTGAGTATGGTAGCAAAGGAGCAAAAGGCGGGCAAGAGGATTTTGCGCCGTCGAACCTCGGGAGTGGGGCTAGCGGTCAGGTGGGGCGTGGAATGGAATGTGGACTATGGCTTCGAGGTCTACCGGGGTGCCTTGTTTGGTGGCGGGGCGGAATTTCCATTGGCTGAGGGCTTGCATGGCGTTGGCGTCGAGCTGCTCATCGATGCCGCGCACCAACTGAATGCTGTCAACGGTGCCGTCGCCGCGAATCACGGCGTACAGCACGACTTCTCCTTCCACATGTTCTCTGATCAGAGTGGGCGGATACTTCGGATCGATCTTCCTTAAAGGCCCAGGAGCGGAAACGTCCGAAGAAGCCGGCCGAGGGCTTTCGGAATTCACGCGCAGCTCGGAAAAATTCAGAATCCAGCTTCCCGTCGCGCTGTTCAGATTGGGCATGTTTACGAGCATCTTGTAGACCTTTTTCGAGGCGAAGATCTGCTCCGGCTGCGCGCCGGCCGGGAGCGCGGCGAAATTCGGCGGTCCGGTTCTCTCGGGTGCATCATCGATTTTCGTGTGCGGATCGGGCCTGGTGATCAGGGCGTGCGGAGCGGGAGCGCTGACTTTCGGTGATCCGCCAAGGCCGGAAATTTCGCTGTTTGCGGGCGGGTGTCCTCCGCTGATGCTCACGTCCACGCCATTCTTTGCACCGCCGTTGCCGGTTGCTGTTCCCCCGTTGCTCCCTGGTCCGCTGCCCGCACCGCCGTTTGCGCCGGGCGTTCCGTTCGGCGAGCCTCCGGGTACGCCAGGTTGCTTGCCTTCGGGTGAAATGGAAACGCGCGCGGCCAGATTCCCTTGCGGCGGCTGCACGACGGGCGCAGGAGGGCCGGGCGCGGCGGAGAGGGCAATGAACGTTGTGGCATTTCCATTCGAAGCACCGGACTGGGCAGTGCCGACTTCCGGGGCAGGTTCGGCGTCACCCGTTTGCGCACGTGGCGCGACGCGCGGGGCGACGCCGGTGTTCAATTCCAGCTTTGGCCGCGCGGGCGCGTTTGGCGAGTCCGCCAGCGTGATTTCCGCCGGTTTTTGTTCGAATGCCGGAACGTCCGGCAGCGGCGCCTCGGTCACCTTGGCTGCGCGATGCTCGCGAGGGCGCAGCTTGGAGAGTGTTTCTTGACTGATCTGCAGACGCGGACGCACAGGGCCGACCATCTCCTGGAATTGCACGATATTGGGAAGGGTCGGAAGAATCTTCGGCGGCTCCAGGGGAGCGGCGGAATTGATCAACGTCTGGCGCGGATGCGTCGGGTGTGCGGAATCGGTGAAGATGCGCTGTCGCGGATGGAATGCGTCGGCGCCCTCGGGAGGCAGAGGCTTCTCGGGCTCGCCGCGCGGGTTCGGCTTGGCTTTGGGAGTGTTCATCTCGACCAAAGGAAAATCGTTGATTGGCCCGGACCAGGTGAGTTCGGTGTGATCAAAGGCGGAAAAGTGGCGTGCGGCGGCGGGGAGCTTCGGGAACGGCATGACGAGAAAAACGAAGTGCCACAAGGCGGCGGCAACCAGAGCCCGGGTGGGAATCCGCCCCTCAATCCAGCTATCTTTGAAGAATCCTGCACGCAGATAACGCTTGGGAATATTTGGCGTGCTGAAGACGGCGCTTAGGCTGCTGCCGATTCCTTGATGAAAACTTCCCCAGGCTACTTCCAGCTTCGGCTCGTGTCCTGCTTGCAGACGCGCGGGAGCGGCAGGCTTGGTGGCCTGTCCCAAGAGATCCAATGCCCTGCCGACCTGGCTCAAAGAAATTTCCCTCTCGACCGTAGTGAGATGCGCTCATCCAGCCTGGCGCGGTCAATCCGACGGGTCTGAAGACCCGCCACGACAAGCAAAACGCTCAGGCTTCGCTCGACCCAGGATGCGCGAGCACCTCAAGATAGATGAAGTTCTGCCAGCGGGGGTTTACTCGGCAGAGTTATTTTCGCCGCGCGGCGTGCCGCTACGGCGGTAAAAACTCAGGGCGGCGTCGCCCTGTCTGAGCACGCGGAACCTCCGTAGCGCGCCGGCTTCTTCGCGCAAATCGAAGTTACGGCGATGCTCGGCGACCACGATCGCGGCGGGAGCGAGAAGAGTCGCGGAACCAAGAAATTCTAGCACGCGGGCGTACTCTTCGGCAGCAGCGTAGGGCGGATCGAGAAAAACGTAGTCGAATCCGGGGGCGGACTGTTGCTTTCGGGAAGCCAGCATTGCCAGCCCGCGAAGAGCATCGACGGCAAGCACGGTCGTTCCGGAATGGATACCCAACGATTCAAGATTGCGGCGAATCAACGTGGCGGCGGGCGCGTGATTCTCGATGAAGACGACTTCGGCAGCGCCTCGGCTCAGGGCCTCTATGCCAATGGCGCCGGTACCGGCGAAAAGATCGACGAATCGAGAGCCTGCTAAATTGGGGGCCAGCACGTTGAGGAGAGTTTCGCGCAGGCGGTCGCTTGTAGGACGCAACGCGAGGCCCTTGAGGCTTTTCAGGATGCGGCTTCGGTAGATTCCGGCGATGACGCGCATGAGTGCAGTTATTAGTTGTCAGTTTTTAGTTTTTAGTCAAGGAGCAAGACCCCGCGCGGCGGAGCTGCGCACTTACTGGCGGGAGGCTTCCCAGTAACTCATAAAATTGTCAACCTGATCGGGTACCCAAAATCCCCCGGGGAAGCATCATAATCATACTTATGGTGGCGACTATGCGCAGATACGTAACCTGGGCAGTCTGGCTAAGCTTCAGTGTGCTGCTTTGCGGCTTTTCAACTGCGGCTCAGTCTCAGGGGCCCCCCATCGTCCAGGGAGCAGAGAATGGGCGACCCGACACACGGGTTACGGGGGCTTCCGCTGCCGAGCCACTGCGCAATCGGCAACCGCCGGGAAGCATCAGCGGGAAAGTTGTTGATCAAACCGGCGCCGCGGTCGCTGGGGCCCATGTGAAACTTTCACGTGAAGATCAATCCCCAAGCCAAGAGGCGCTCTCCGACCAGGATGGGCGGTTCGCTTTTGCCAACGTCGCGCCCGGCCCATTCCAGGTCGCGATTACGTTGGAGGGCTTCTCGGTGCAGGCGTCCTCTGGAGTGCTGCAGTCGGGAGAGATCCACGTGATTCCGCAGATCACCTTGGCGCTTGCAACTGCTGTGACAGAGGTTCGCGTGGTACCCCCGCGAACCGAAGTGGCAGAAGATCAGATCAAGGAACAAGAGAAGCAGCGCGTGCTGGGCGTCATCCCAAATTTCTACGTCAGCTATGACCACCATGCAGTTCCTCTCACCTCGAAGCAAAAGTTCGAGCTGGCCTGGAAGACCACGGTGGATCCAGTGAGCTTCGGAGTGGTGGGGGCCACGGCGGGATTTCAGCAGGCGGAAAACGATTTCAGCGGATATGGACAAGGCGCACAAGGCTATGGAAAGCGCTTCGGCGCTTCCTACGCTAACTTTGTTACCGGCACATTCATCGGGGGCGCCATATTGCCGTCGCTGCTGAAGCAAGATCCCCGTTATTTCTACAAGGGAACCGGCGGCAAGCGCTCGCGGATCCTGTATGCGATCGCCAATTCCGTCATTTGCAAGGGCGACAACGGACACTGGGAGGCAAATTACTCGAGTATCCTTGGAAGCCTCGCCGCTGGCGGTATCTCCAATCTCTACTATCCAGCGCAAAATCGCGATGGATTGGAATTGACGTTTGAAAACGCGCTCATGGGGATTGGCGAGGCTGCCGCGGTCAACCTTCTGCAAGAGTTTGTCATCCGGAAAATATCGCGGAATGTTCCTAACCATGAGCCGGCCAGCCCGTAGAGCGCGGCCGGCGAGCTCTTGACCACACTTATCCCTTAGGAGGAATGCAGAATCGGAGTAGTGGACATGCTTGATGCGTGTAAACGGCTGCCGTCCCCAAATCCCGACGCACTTATGCGAACCGCATGATGCCTAATGAATTTGTAGTGGAGATGCTGACGCTGAAGCAATCAATCGGATATCCGGGGCCGCGTAGCAACCCACATCGATGAGATGGTTCAGGCAAACCAATTTGAGATACTGGATTGGCTCCACGTGTCCGCCTGTATCTCGCGCAAGGTAGTCAAGGAAATGTGACTTGGTGTAGACCCGAAGCAACCTGGCCGTGTAGATCTCGTCGTCATAGGTACCGCCCGCCCCAATAAGCTCCTCAGTCACCAAGTACGCTGCGTAACGCTTCCAGGACAACTCGAAGTTTTACAACCTTCAACGGACTCAATGGGCCAAGCATCCTGGAGAATTTCTGCGAATTCAGGAATTTCACTTCGAACCGAGGGTGGAGCTGACCGGTTGTCTATGGCCTCTTGCACAACTAGGCTCAACGAATTGTCTCAGGGCTCCGAAAGCTCTCGAAGGTAAAGGTACTTGACTGAATTTAAGGAATCGAATTCTGTACTGCTAGACATTAGCGGCTCCCAGCAAGAGTCGCATGAATTGCACTTGTGTGAGAGAGGCCTGGCCACATCGAGGAATAGAACATTTATCGAACGAGTGAAATCACTGTAATTCGTTAGCCGATGCGGGCGAGGTGGTAGCGGCGCTGCCATTCGGGGGGGAGCTGGCGGAGGAGGCGCTGCATGGTTTCGTGCTGGGCGGAATCGGCGGCGAGGTTGAAGGCTTCGCGGCGGGCTAGTTCGAGGAGTTCGCGGTCGCGCATGGGATTGGCGATGTGGAAGCCGAGGTCGCCGGACTGGCGAGTGCCGAAAAATTCGCCGGGGCCGCGGAGGAGGAGATCGGTTTCGGCGATTTCGAAACCGTTGGAGGTGCGCACCATGGTTTCGAGGCGGGCACGGGCTTCGTCGGTCATGCGCGCGGGGGCGACGAGGATGCAATGGGATTTTTGGGCGCCGCGACCGATGCGGCCGCGAAGCTGGTGCAGCTGGGCGAGACCGAAGCGCTCGGCGTGTTCGATGACCATCACCGTGGCGTTGGGGACGTCGACGCCGACTTCCACGACGGTTGTCGCGACGAGGATTTGGGCTTCGTTTTTGCGGAAGCGCTGCATGGCTTCTTCTTTTTCTTCGCTGGAGAGACGCCCATGCAGCAGGCCGAGCTTGAGCTTGGGAAAAACTTCGCGCGACAAGCGCTCGTATTCTTCCATGGCGGCTTTCAGCTCGAGCTTCGATTCTTCGATGACGGGATAGACGACGTAGGCCTGATGGCCGGCGGCGACTTCGCGGCGGAGAGATTCCCAAACGCCGGGGAG
>WNFP01004696.1_pt1 | contig 10984 bp, 11 predicted proteins | sample 5400201 | NCBI WGS metagenome assembly WNFP01 (sample SAMN13153355, study PRJNA577476) | soil metagenome | isolation source: 115 cm saprolite under Madrone tree | place: USA:California | collected 2016-06-14
GACCCTAACAGGCTGGTTGATTTCTCTTTTGCCAGAGAGTTGGGATCCTGAATAACGAAGAAGGAAAGGAAGAAATCTGTGAAGGACAGTGTGGTGAATGAAGTTATCGACGGCTTGAAAGAGGCCGGCGTAAAATTTGTTTCTTTCCTGCCGGATGGCTGGTTCAAGAAAATTTATTTCCGCTTTCTCGAGGATCCGGATTTTATCACGCGGCCCGTTTCCAACGAGGGAGTGGGTGTGGGCCTCTGCTGCGGAGCCTGGTTGGGCGGCATGAAGGCGGTCATGATGATGGAAAATACCGGGGTGAGAATGGCCTGCGATCAGCTCGCCCGTTTGGGGATGAGCGTGGGGCTGCCGTGCTTTATGATCATACCCTATCGCGGCGATATCGGTGACCGACCGACCTATGCTGTCGCCCACGGCAAGACCATGCTTCCGGTTCTTGACGCGCTTCAGATACCTTATCTCATCGTCAGAAACGAAAAGGATATCCGCCAGGGAATCCGGCGCTGCCTAACGACGCTGAGCGCCACCAACTACCATGTCGCCCTCATCATGGGGGCCGAAGTCTGTGTCGAGGATCTTTAGCAGGGCGCTGCAAGCCCGATCACGATAGCTGCGGGAGTAAACCATGTACAGTGTAGACTGCATTAAAGCTCTGGTTCCTTTCATCAAAGACCAACTCGTCGTTCTATCTCTGGGCCGGATCGCCGAAGAATGGGCGGACCTATGCCCGCGCGATGCCAATTTGTTTGACTCCGGTATGGGCCACCACATCCCGGTTGCCTCGGGGCTAGCGGCGGCTCTTCCCCATCGCGAGATCATCCTTCTGGATACCGACGGCAGCGTGCTCATGTTGCTTTCGGCTTTGACCACTCTCGGACAGCATCCACCCCCTAATCTCAAAATCTTCGTCTTCGATAATGAGGCATACGAGGGAACAGGCAGCCAGCCGACCGCCACTGCGGGCCCGACCGATATCGCTGCCATGGCCCGCGGCGCCGGAGTGCGGGATGCTCAAACTGCCAGTGACCTGGAGTCCTTTCAGAAACTCGCCCGGGCTGCGCTGACTACTCAGGGACTGGCATTCATAGTGGCCAAAGTGGAGCTGTCTAAAGTCCCGGCGCCACGAAAGAGGATACCCCCCCGGGAAGCGTTCGCGCGATTTGTCAGGTATGTCGAAACCTCAGAAAAGATATCCATCTTCAACACTGAGATTGCTTGAAGCCGAAGGATCCCGCCGCCACCACCACTAAAGAAGATCGATTTTCTATGAGGGACGTCCGTGGACGTCTTCCTAGCGAATAGTGAGATCGTGGTCGGATGAAAACGGCTTCAGTCGTATCTAGGAAGGTGGATTGACAAAATTGCTAGGGTTGTTGGTGCTCTGAATCTTTTAAAGGAGAAAAAATTCATGGTCAACATCACAATGGATACAATTATCACAGGGGGACAAGTTGTTACGAAGGGAGGGGTGCAGAAACTTTCCATCGGGGTTAAAGACGGTAAAATTGCTGTCCTCGGCCCCGACGGAGTGCTCAATTCGGCTCGACAAGTCATTGACGCCACCGGCAAATATGTTCTTCCCGGACTGGTTGATCCGGAAAACCATCTCGGCACACACCGGCCGTTAAAAGATAGCCTCAGCAGCGAAACAAAGGCGGCGGCAGCCGGCGGTGTCACCACTTGGGGGATGATGCAGGCCAGCCCGAAATTGCGCAAAAAGCACATCGATGAGCCCCGGCCTGAGGATGTGGTTCCCTTCTCACAGGTCATGCCGGAGTTCATCGAGCAAGTTGAAAACCATTCTTGCGTCGACATTTTTCTCACGGGTTTTATTACCACGGACGAGCAGGCCCTCGACATTCCCCGGGTGGCGAAGGAATTCGGTGTGACCTCCTTCAAATACTATCTCCATATGATGCAGGGACCGAGCACTCACACCGCGTGGTCCGGAAGGCAGAAAGGAGGGTGGCTCGGCTTTGATGACGGAACCATCTACCTTGGGATGGAGAAGGCGGCGGAGATCGGGCCTCCCGGCTTGATCTGTATCCACCCGGAAAATTACGAGATCGCACGCATCTTTGAGGAACGTTTGAAAGAGGCCGGGCGTACCGATATGGCAGCCTGGGATGAGCGCTCTCCCCATTTTTGCGAGGCCGGTCACGTTAGGAACTACGCCTATTACGCGGGCGTCACGGGCTGCCCGCTCTACATCGTCCACACCACCACCAGGGAATCGATCCAGGAAATTCTAAAGGCCAAGGCAGAAGGCATCAAGATATATGCCCAAACCGGGCACCACTATTTGACTCTCTCTCATGACGTATGGAAGATTAACGTTCCGCTGCGCGATGAAGAAACGATGGCCTACCTCTGGCAAGCTCTCCGGGCAGGTAACCTGGATTGCGTTGGTACCGATCATGTGGATTGGGGGATGTCCCGCGAACAGATGGATAAAGGGAATGTCTGGGAAACCAGCAGCGGGTTCCCTTCCCGCGTGGAGTCCTATTTGCCAGTTATGTTGACCGAAGGGGTTCACAAAAACCGGATCTCTCTGGAAAAGCTGGTCGAGGTTTGTTGCGAAAATCCCGCGCGTATTTTTGGCATTTATCCCCGGAAAGGAAGTATCAGCGTGGGATCGGACGCCGACCTTGTGCTGGTCGATCTTCAGCGCGCTATGAAGGTCCACCGGGATATGATTTACAGCTCGGCCGGGTGGTCCATATGGGAAGGCCAGGAACTTAAAGGCTGGCCCGTGATGACGATCCTTCGAGGCCAAGTCATTATGGAATGGCCTGAGGGAGCGCCTCGAGCGAAAATCCTGGGAGAAAAGCCTTCAGGCCGCTACATTCCGCGCAAACCGGGCCATCAGCTCTATCCGATTTAGTCTGGCCTATGGAACTGTACTTTCTCGAATCGATGGCACACGTTAAGAGTTTGGGAACGGACAACGCCTCAAGATGGCCGTAGCTAGTTTTTGCGTGAATGCGAGAGGAGGAGGCTTTCCATGTTACTTCGATGCAAAATGATCGGTCTCTTTTTGGTGCTGTTGATCACTCCTTGGTTTGCCTATGCCCAGACAGTCAGGACCAGCTACGGGGGAACTTCCGGATACAACGTTCCTCTCTGGGTAACCCAGGAGGCGGGTCTTTTTAAGAAGTATGGGCTGACTTCGGAGCTTATCCTGATCAGCGGAGATGCAGCGAGTCTCCATGCGATGCTGGCCAACGAACTCGATTTTACCAATGCGGCTGGGACCACTCCGATCCAGGCGACGCTTCAAGGCGCTGATTTCGCGATCATAGCCTCGTCTTACAACCTAATGCCGTACAGTTTCGTGGTTCATCAAGACATTCGTTCTGCAGCAGACTTAAAAGGCAAGCGGATGGCGGTCTCGCGCTTGGGTGGGATTACCGAGTTCGCCGCAAAGCTGATCTTTGAAAAACTAGATCTGGGCCCAAAGGACATGACGCTGATTCAGGCAGGGCCGGATGCGCAGAGAATTGCCGCGCTGCAGTCAGGGTCTGTGGCCGCTACAGTCCTTGCGCCACCGGGACTCTACGCTGCAACATCGCTGGGATTAAAGGTGATGGCCGATCTCGGTGACCTTGGCATAAAATACCCGTCATCGGTCATGGTGGCCAGACGCGCTTACCTGGCCCAGAACAGACCGACCGTAAAAAAGTTCGTCATGGCGTTTACCGAGGGGCTCCATGTTTACGCGCAAAACAAGGACTTTACGCTTGGCGTCATGCAGAAATATGCACGGTTGAAAGATCGAGACGCCATGGCAAGAGCCCACGATTATTTTGTGAAGAATACGGCGCTGGTGCCTCTCACTGATCCCGTCGCGATCAAGAATGCCCTGGCCGATAAGGCCACGGGGCGAAGACTGGAGGATTTCTACGATAACTCGCTGATTCAAGAGTTGGTAGATGAGGGATTCGTCAAGAACATCACAAAAAAGTAAAGTAGCCGGAGTGCATGCGAGGAGTTCAGTTACTGTGCTGGCACCGCCGGCACGAATGTTCTTTTTTGGGTTACGCAGGAAGCGGGGTTTTTGAAAAAGTACGGACTAGCCATTCAAAACTGTGGAGGTGACCATGGCGCAAGTGGAGTTGCTGTTTAAAAATGGAAAGATTGTAACTGCGGGAAAAATTATCGACGGCTTTGTCGCCGTTGATAAGGAAAAAATCGTCGCTGTCGGCGAAGGAGACACGGCTCCGCAGGCGCTCAAGACGATCGATCTTAAAGGCCGCACATTAATGCCCGGGGTCGTTGACCCGGAAGTTCATTTTGGTAGCCACCGCTGGGTCGGAGACGAATTCGATTCGGAGACGCGCGGCGCCGCCGCTTATGGCATTACGACCTGGGGATTCATGCAGCCCAGCGCCAATATGGGACAGCCCTACAAGGCTGAAAAAACCGAAGAGGAAGTGCCGCTCTATGCCGACGCGTTCGGTTTGTTCAAAGAGTTGGGCGAGGCGCGCTCGATGGTCGATTTTTTTCTCACGCCGAAGATCCTAAAAGACGAGCACGCGTTAGAAATCCCGCGGCTCGCGCGGGACTTCGGTATGACGTCGTACAAATATCAGCTTCATCTCATGAGCCCGGAGCGCACGGCGACGTACTGGCCCCAACGAAAAAGCCAGGGTTATTTCGGCTTCGACGACGGAACCATCTACCTGGGGATGGAAGCTGTGGCCCGGTTGGGGCCGCCGGGGATCGTTTGCATGCACTGCGAGAATTGGGAGATCGCGCGTATTTTCGAAGAGCGCCTTTTAAAAGCGGGGCGCAAGGAATACAAGGTTTGGAACGAGCGCTCGCCGAATTTTTGCGAGGCGGGGCACGTGCACGCGTACACGTATTACGCGCGCATTTTGAAATGCCCACTTTACATCCAGCACACTACTACTCCCGAAACGATCGACGAGATCACCCGGGCAAGAGCAGATGGTGCCACCATATATGCGCAGACCGGGCCTCATTATCTGAGCCTCGCCGAAGACATGTGGCGCATTAACGTACCGCTGCGGACTCAAGAAACGATCGAAATCCTCTGGCAGGCCTTGGCCGACGGCCGCATCGACACGGTAGGCAGCGATCACACCAATACGGGCAGGCCACGCAAAGAGATGGAGGTGCCGGGTGATATTTGGGCCACGAGAACCGGTTTCCCTTCACGAGGCGAGGCGGCGTTACCGGTCATGCTTGACGGCGTGAATCGCGGCCGTATTTCGCTCCTTCGGATGGTTCAAGTCTGCTCGGAAAATACGGCGCGGATCTTTGGGCTCTATCCGAAGAAGGGTGTTATCGCGCCCGGATCCGATGCGGACCTCGTAGTGGTGGACCTGGATCGGAAGGTTAAAGTGACCAACGACATGATTCACAGCTCGGCGGGATGGACGCTATGGGAGGGCCGCGAAATGAAAGGCTGGCCGGTCATGACCGTGCTTCGCGGCAAGGTGATTGCGGAATGGGTTGACGGCGGAAAACGACCTGAAATTGTTTCGAAGCCTTTCGGGCGTTACCTGTTTCGATCTCTGAGGAATTAGTGTGCTCTCTCGGAAGCTCCCTGCATAAATCGAGCGTCATTCCGGTCAAGCTGGCGATTCCGCCAGAGGCGGATCAGCCTCAGGCTGAAGTTACCGCGAGCCGGAATCCAGTAAAGACAATAAAGAACTGGATTACCGCTTTCGCCGTAATGAGGGGGCGCAGGCCCAGGTTGTTTATCGTTCTTCTGGGACAGGCACTAGCCCGCACCATTCATGATCCGAGTAAAAACTACGATACGTGGCAGCAGAGGAGTTCTTATGGTTTCGCGAATACTCGTGCTGGTCCTGTTTAGCGTGCTTATCTTGGGTATGGGGCTTGTCACCCCACGTGAAATTCACGCAGAGACGGTTCGTATAAGCTACGCCGGAATATCCGGTTACAATGTTCCTCTTTGGGTGGCTGATGAGGCCGGTCTCTTTAAAAAATACGGATTGACCGAAGAACTCATCCTTATCAGCGGAGGCTCGACAAATATCCAAGCCCTGCTTGCCAATGAAGTCCGCCTTGCCAACGTCGCCGGATCGGCGCCCATTCAGGCAAAGCTTCAGGGCGGCAATGTTACGATCGTAGCTTCGTCCTATAACTACATGCCCTACAGTTTCGTAGTTAATAAGGACATTCGTTCGCCGGAGGATCTCAAAGGCAAGCGATTAGCAATTGCTCGTCTGGGGGGCATCACAGAGGTGGCAGCGTTGCTTGCCTTCGAAAAGTTGGGGTTGGGACCGAAGGATATGACGTTAGTCCAAGCGGGTCCGGACTCGCAGAGAGTTTTTGCGGTCCATTCAGGCGCTGTGGCGGCCACTATTATTGCCCCACCAGGGTTGTTTTCGGCGACCTCCCTAGGTCTCAAGGTGCTTGTGGATCTTGGTGATTTGGGGGTGAAGTATCCGACTTCAGTCATGGCCACCAATGGCTCCTACCTGGCTCAAAATCGAGCCGCCGTAAAGAATTTCCTTATGGGCTACATCGAAGGCCTCCACGTCTACGCACACAACAAAGACTTCGCGCAGTCGGTGATGCGCAAATATACAAAGTTAAGCGACGTAGAGGTGTTGTCCAAGTCCCATGATTATTTCGTGAAGAATACCTCCTTGGTCCCATCGACGGACGCGGTCGCAATCAAAAATGGCCTCCCCGTGGAAAAGGCCGGGAGCCGAAAATTTGATGAATTCTATGACAATTCGTTAATCCAGGAATTGGTGAACGAAGGTTTCGTGGATAAGATTGCCAAAAAGTCGAAATGAGTGAGCGAAACGAAGGAAGAAATCCGGCCCTTGTCGGTGAATTGATGGCTTCGGTGGAATGCTAATGAAAACTTTGTTGAAAGACGGCACCATTATAACAATGAATTCTAGGAAGGAGATCTGGCATAACGCCGAGCTCCTCATAGAAGGGGATCGGATCAAGACCCTTTCCCAACGTGTGGCCGATCGCGGGAATGACGTCGATGATGTCGTAGATTGTAAGGGGAAGATCATCATCCCGGGACTTGTGAGCGCTCACACTCATCTCACTGGAATGTTTCAGAGAGGGTTGTGGGACGAGACTTCTTTCGAGTCTTGGTCGCGAAAATCGTCGGCGACCGAAAAGTTTTTTAATCCGTCATCTGACGATATCTATGTCATCCATAGCGCGGCTTGCATCGAGCTCATCCGGCACGGCGTGACAACCGTTCTGAATATGTTCACCGCGCCTTCGAAGGATCCTCTCAAATCCGTGAACTCGGCCTGTCAGGCGCTTGTCGATACGGGGATCAGGGGAATCCTGGCCTTCTCGCTAAAGGACCAGACTCCGGACAATCCTGGAACGGTTCCGGAAATTAGCAACGTGGAATCTTGGATCTCTCTTGCAAGAGAGGGCTTCATGCAAGTCAGAAGTTTTGGTCCCCTCGTCTCGTTTGCCTTGGCACCCTCGGCCCCGCAGCGGTGCAGCGACCGCCTGTTGCTTGCTTGCAGAGAGATCGCGGAGGAGTTTAACGTTGTCCTCCATACTCATCTTGCCGAGACGAGGAAACATGCGGAGATCGGGAGAGAACTGTACGGTGACCCCATAGTCCGCCATTTGGAAAAGATTGGATTTCTCAGCTCTGCTCTGTCTGTGGCCCATGCCATTTGGTTAAACGATCAGGAGATCGATATCCTTAGGCGGCATGATGTTAAAATCGTCCATAACCCGTCGAGCAACATGAAGCTAGGCAGCGGTGCAGCGCACGTGAAGCAGATGCTCAACGCGGGTCTGGTGGTAGGGTTGGGCGCGGATAGCGTCAATGCCGGGACGATCTATTCTATTTTTGAGCAGATGAAGCTTTCCGTTCTGTTGCCGAGAAGCATTTGGGGAGCTGAGGATTGGGTTCTCCCTTCTGAGGCTTTTGCGATGGCTACTCAGGGCGGAGCCGGGGCTTTGCTTCTCGATGGAATGATCGGCTCCATCGAGGAAGGCAAGAAGGCGGATCTGGCGATTTTGAGCCCTTCTATCACGCTAGTGCCCAACAACGACGTCGTTGACGAATTGGCGCTTTGCGAGAATGGCGGCTCGGTGGAGAGCGTCTTCATCGACGGGAAACCCGTTATGCTGGGGAAAAAAATCACCGGGATTGATGAGGAAGCGATTCTTGCAAAGGTTTCCTCAATGGAGTCGAGGATCGGCAGCGCGAAATCCAACGTTTTACAAATTCGTGATGCCAACCCTGTTGCGTAGAATCCGGATGGTGGGAGGAGATTTGGGGTCACCTGAGCTAGCCCCGGTTTCACGGACAGTACGTTAAGCAACATCTACCTTGCGCTCACATTCGGCCAGACTAAGTAGATAAGCGACTGATGTCGGTGTTGGTGATTGATCCGTCAACTCGAAACCGAATCGAACCTTTTTGCTCGATAACCCGATCGCCACACCGTGGCGTCGACCTCCCGTCGGGCAAGGGTCAGTAACTCATGGCCGAGATCCTTCACCCGCACCGCCTACTCGTAGCGCTTGGCGGCAACGTTGGCCTCAACGAAACCAAGCACATCCTGCGATTCATCAGCCAGTAGCGCTTCAACCCCCGAGCTACGACCAGCATAATCACCCGCCGTGCTCGGCTCCGCTCATCGAGCCGTGATCGGAGATTTGACGGGGGTAAGATTAGCTCGGATGCATCGCCTGTGCTCAGAGGGCCATTTTTGGACTGAAAGCGCATCGATGGGAGCGGCCTCCCCCCCACCGCGAAGTGGTTTAGTCCAATTCTCCTACTGTTCAATCTGGTTGGGGTTCGATTGAATTGCTTTTCGCCTCTGCAAACTATGCGTGACCTTTGCGCGAATGTTTTGGCATCGAAGCCAAATCAAACCAATTATTGCCGAACAGGTGGCGCTCGGTTCACTGAATTCATTGGAAGTTTTTGTAAGTTGTTTTCAGGAATGTCGGCGAGGAATGACTCTTAATCAGCGGGTCCGGAGTTCGATTCTGCGGTCGGAATGTTCTACACTCGTGCGCCGCGAAGAATCTAACGATCCGCGCTTCATGCACTTCAAAAGTTCTTGCAGCTCCCATCGCGGACCCGACCATGGTCTTGTGAAGGGCTTCGGCAATCTTTCTTGGCGAATCGAGACTGTCGAATGGAACCTGCTCCGGGTACGGTCAACCATGTGCCTGACTATGCTTCCCTTGTCGCGTAATCGTGTTTCTTCTCCAAGCCGTTATTTTTATGCTCAGCTTTTGCCATGTTCGTCTCCTTTCAGCGCCAATGCACTCTCTAATCGCTTGGCTAAATTCCTCCCTTATGAGTCTAGATCAATCCGCAGCTCCTCCATCTCGATGTTGAATTCTGCCCAACCAGTTGAGGCAGGCGTCTTTGTCCTTTCCGTGCGGGCAGTTCACGGCTTAGAAACAACGGCCGCTATATGGGCGACCAGCTCTTGAATGTTCTGTTCGCTGACCAGCTTCTTTTCGTGTCGGAGGTACATTTTCGCGATTGTCCGAAGACCGCCCACGTTGAAGCTCTTCCTCTTCCGGCCGTCGTCAAACTCGATGTGGTACTTTTTTGGACCCTTCGGTTTGTAAAAAATAGAAAACGACCCGTATCGCCATGTGTGCCCGCGGCCTGCGATCGCGATCGCCTTCTCGTGCGACGAGCGATGGGAATCTAACACTGCAACTGTTGCGCTATTAGCCGTGGGCTTACGGACCTTACCAAGCGTACCCTTGGCCGCCTTGCGCTCTTTCTTCGGCATCTTGCCGTACTTCTTTCGGAGCCGCATCGCCTCGGCGTGATACGTGTTCAGGCCGTTCACCTCGCGCGATAGTTGCAGGCCCTCTTTCTCCCAATGATCCCAACCGCGACCCTTGCGGATCCCGCGGAAAGACAAAATCACTTTCCCAATCGTGGAACAAAGCCGACAGGATATGGCCGTGAAGCAACTTCCTAAAAGCGATTTTAGAAAGTTCTGTACAGGAATTGTACAGGTTGGATAGCCAACTATAGCCAGAAACAAGCAAACGACAGGGCAGGGGGACATGAAATTCCCTGTAGGGAATTGTTACCTGACGGTCATAAGTCCAAGGTGTGCAAGTCTGGAAATCGTGTGTACCCCTAATAAGGGTACCGGGGGGTTCGAATCCCCCCCTCTCCGCCATCCAGAATGTTTCGATGCCCCTCCCGCTATTTGAAATATCCTTCCTTAAGTAATTGGTCGACGATGCTTGTGTCGATGAATGAAGCGGGGTCCGCGGCGGCAGCCTTTGGAGTTGTGTTGCCGATGGCTAGGAGGGTGTTCTTGATGGAGTCCGCTTTAGGTCTGGGATTTCGATCCGCCCACTTGGCAAAAGTCTGATAGGCGTATTCCGTATCCTCGCGATTGCTTCCCAGAAACTCGGTGAGATAGGTGATGGTTTTTTCTTTTTGGTTAAAGTAGACGCCCATCGTGTCCGCCAGGGCTCGCACGAAGCGCACTACTACTTCTCTGTTGCTTGCGACATAGGATTTTAGTACCCATTCGCCGTTTTGTTGCCAGTGAATTCCTAGATCCGGTAGAGAAAAGAGCGTGTGGAATCCGCGTTTCTCGCCCATACGATCGTAAGGAGGCGGCAGCACGGAGAATTGGACATCGCCTCTCTCTATTTGTGCGATGACGTTTACCCAGTCAGGACGGGGCATTTGCGTCAATTTCACATCTTTTTCCGGGTCCAGCCCCATCTTGGACAACCCGAACCGTAATGCGACATCCGGCGCCGATCCGAAGGTCGCGCCCACCTGACCTGTCTTGCCTTTCAAGTCTTGTATCTTGGCGATCTCCTTGCGGGCGACAACTGCGTAGGGAAACACGTTGATCCACGAGGAAACCACGACAAATGGGGGCGCGCCTTCCAATGTCGCGGTAACGAATGCCGGGCCCGCCCCCAGGGTGAGCTGCATGCTGCCGCCGAGCATGGCCTGCACTGCGGCCGTGGT
>WNFP01010704.1_pt1 | contig 10982 bp, 10 predicted proteins | sample 5400201 | NCBI WGS metagenome assembly WNFP01 (sample SAMN13153355, study PRJNA577476) | soil metagenome | isolation source: 115 cm saprolite under Madrone tree | place: USA:California | collected 2016-06-14
TTATGGTCCAGGCCTGATGTCACCCGGCCGGCGCGCGCCGCAAGGCAGTTGCGTTCTATTCGACACTCATCACCACTTTTCCTCGAGCGTGTCCCTGTTCCAGGTAGCGGAGCGCCGACGGGACCTCACTCAACTTGTAAGCCCTGTCGATGACCGGTATCACCTTACCGGCCTGCATGAGAGTGCCCAAGGTGGCCAAATCGTCTTTGTTGAGTTCCGCCAGAATCATGCCGAACTTCTGACTCATGAACGGCGACAGCATCAGCGCCTCGATCGGAGTCGCCAGGAACCCGAACCAATTACCGGTGGTCGTCGAGCCGATCATGACCAAGATGCCCTTGGGATTCAGGACACGCTTGTATTGCAGCAACGAGTGGGTTCCGACGTTGTCCAGAATCAGGTCGTAGTGTTGCGCGCCCTGGGTGAAATCCTCCCGGGTGTAGTCAATGACGTGATCGGCGCCGATTGACCGGACCAGATCGACATTCCGTGTGCTGCATACGCCGGTCACCTCTGCACCGAATGACTTGGCGATCTGTACGGCGAACGTACCCACGCCTCCCGATGCGCCGTTGATCAAGACCTTCTGACCGGGGTGAATCCGCCCTTTGTCGCGCAGGGCCTGTAAGGCGGTGATTCCCGCGATCGGTACCGAAGCCGCTTGCTCAAACGTCACGTTAGCCGGTTTCAGCACCACTGCCCGCTCCTCGCGAACAGTGACGTACTCGGCGAACGCCCCGTGTTTCCCGCCGAATACCTCATCGCCGGGTTTGAACCGCTTGACGTTCTTGCCGACCGCTTCGACTGTTCCCGCAAAGTCAACGCCCAGTCGCGGATCCTCCGGTTTTCCAAACCCGGAGTCCATGCGCACGAGGTACGGCGTGCCTCTCATGTAATGCCAGTCAAGCGGATTGACTGAAGCCGCGTGAACCTTTACCAGAAGCTGATCGTCCGCAGGGGTCGGCTTTTCAACATCCTCGAACCTAAGAACATCGGGTGAGCCATAGCAGCGATAGACAATGGCTTTCATCAGCTGCGCATTGGCAGGGAGCGAAGGCACCGCGCCGCAGGGAGAGTCGTGGCTCAGACTAAACGCCAGCGACACCACCCCAACCGCCACGACTATCAAGATGACGTTCAGGATTTTGTATCGTAGTTTCATGGACCTGACTCCGCACTCGCCGCCGCCTACTCACGCAATCCCGTGAGTGTGCGGCCGCCGGCGAGGCTGCTCATTCTTCTGGGTTTCTCGTAAGCATTCCTAAATCGAACGCGAACCAGCCAGAAGATCATCACCGCCAGGACCGCCAGCACCGGCACAAAAAGCACGGGCGATCCGCGCACAGAGGCGGGAAAGAGCTGCTGCTGTCCGAGGAAGAATGAGCCCGTGGCGATGAACAGCGCAAAGCACATGCGCCACAGATGTCGAGTGATGCGCTGTGCGCCGGATATGCCGCGGCGCAGGATCACCCGCACGTCTCCTGCGGCAGCGAGCGCCGCCAAAAAGGCGAAGAGATAGACGGTTTCATAGGTTTGGCCTTTCGGATCGATCAGTCCCTTGGGGCTGTTCGCGCCCTCCCAACCGAGGGACACGCCGGCCAGCGCGATACCCAACGCGGCGAGCAGCGCACCCCATTCGAACAGACCGACCCTGCCTTCGTGGCGCCTGTCGGTCACCCACGCCGTGGCTACCAGGTAGAAGGCAAAGGCGCCGGCAACCGCCGAGCCTCTGTCCGGCAGAAAGGGGGCCACGCATGCGCCGATCGCGGACAGGATCAGCATGGAAACGAAGAACACGTTCCCAGCCAGACGATGTGAGGACGAGCCCTTGCGAAACGCCAAAGCCGCAGCGCCTGAGAGTATCGCGAGGACCCCGGCGCCTATGTGGAGGATCAGGATGGTTGCGGCTGCGCCGCGGACCAATCCCGAGCTCCCTGGGCTTATTTGCAGCATCAATCTTCCAGCCTCCGCGGCTGCTCAGGCGACGCGCTACCAAAGGGACGTGCGGAAGTGTACTCCGGGCCACGCCGTGAGCGGCTTTCGCTTGAGCGCAAAACGCCATCGCTTGGCAGCGATCAAAACCGAGAGTTTCGGGCTCTGCCCGGGGGCGCGTTCGTCTTGCCAACTGGCGCGGCCGAGCGGAATATTGCCGCCGCGACAGAGGACGATCTGATCGACCAGGGGAATAGTCGTGCAGAATAAAATACTCGGGGCACGTACCGCATCGCCCGTCATCCGCGCGCTGTTACTCGCGGCATGCCTCGCGGGCGGCAACGCGACGGTTGCCGCACCTTCGGAAGAGGGCGGTTCTTATCCACCTGACCGGGCGGGACCGTATGCCATTGGCCATACAACGGTGGTCATCACCGACACGTCCCGTAACGTGGACGGCTCCACGCCGGTCAGCTCATCGGGTCGGCCGCTGTATCTGCACCTGTGGTATCCGACGACGGTTGCGACGACTCAACACGTGAGGTATACGTGGAACGACCCCGTTTACAACCAGAATCCGGGTGGCACGGTCTATCCGGGTCTGCCGGATCTCCCCGCGCTGACCTTTACCGGGAGTTTTTCCTTCAATCCGGTAGCGGAGCGGGCACCGTTGGCGAGCGGGAGGTTTCCGCTGCTGGTGGCTACTCATGGTCTTGAAGTTGCAGCGGCCAAGAATATGCCCGACACGCTGGAGACCTTGGCCAGTCACGGATACCTCGTCGCCTCGGTCGAGCATACCGGCGATGACGACGCGTTTTACCAGGCATTCTTTCTCGAGACCTATGTTGGATTGTCGCTGGGGCCAGATCCGCGCCTTAGCTCACCAAGTGTGATCTATCAGCGCTCCAAGGATGTCAGCTTCGTCATGGGTGCCGTCCTTCAGGGGGCCGTGGATCAGAAGACCGGCATCGCGTTTTCGAGGCATATCGACTCCGAAAACATTGGCGTCCTCGGATACTCGCTCGGTGGGGAAACAACCCTCGCCACGGTAACGGGAATCAGTAGCGAGGGGCTGCCGGCAGATCGCCGTGTCAAAGCCGCCTTCATGGGGGCCGGATCCAATTATGGCTTGCTTCTCAACTCGGCAGATTACGCCAATGCCGACATTCCCTTGATGTTCTTTGGGAACGACACCGGCATAGCGTACGAGAACTTCAATGCATTCACTCACAGTTCCCCCAAGTACCTGGTCGACATCGCAGGGTTCAACCATCATACCGGAGGCTATCAGACGAGCTGGTGTCAGGATTTTCATAATTCCATGGTGGCCATCAATCCGAGCGTATTTCCGCAGGCCTTCATCAATGCTGCCGCGTTGAGCCCCACGGACATCGCCAACTATGTATTCGATGCCACCTTCTACTTCAGTTACACCGGGCCGCGGGAATTGGGAATTTACAACTTCTGCGACGCCACGGTCTTCAACGACATCGGCGATGCACAGCTGGTGTCCGTGTTATTCGGGAACTCGCAGATACTGGCGGTCAAGAATGAGCTGCAGGGGTCGATGCCGCTGGAGCCGGAATTGGCTATTGCGGAGACCACGCGCCTGACGAACTGGTATGCAGTTTCATTCTTCAATAAGACCCTGAAGCATGACGACGCGGCCAGCGCGTACCTGACCAATTCCGCTGCCAACCAACGCTCCAATCCTTTGGTCCATTTCGTTGCAAATTGCGAGCGCGTGAAGGCCCACGCCCTCGATCTGCAACCGGGTGACAAGATCACCTTTATCCCCGTGGGTAACACTGGCTATGACGTGAGTGTGACCTCCGGCGCGACGCTGTTCGATGCGGGACCGACCAAGCTCACGGTGGGCGGCAACGCCAGCGTGTCCCTGAGTTATCCGGGATTCTCGTTTCCGGCTCCTGGCCATCACATACGCTGGAGTGCCGGCTACCGGTACCACTGAGCTCAATACCCTGCAGGTCGTGATCTACGTCAGCGGTAAGATCGAAATGATCGTCGGTGAGCTTGCCGCCACCGGCCCGATTTACTCGCCCGGCATCCTGGGCACCGTTGGCCTCGCTATCGGACAAACCAGCGCGAGTGATCTCAGGGAGGTCAAGCCCATCAGCTTTAGCGGACTCAGGAACAGCCCGCCGGTCTTTCTACCCGTTGGCAGGGACGGTGCAATTTACGAGCAGTTCTACTCGAGCACGGGCGCATCCTGCACCAGCGAGTAGTAGCAGCGGCCGCCGTGCCTTGGCGCTAACGTGGCGCGGGCGGCGGCGCGGCGGGAGCAGCCGTTGGGTTCGGAGCGGTAGCCGGAGCCGGTGGTACACCGACCGCCGGACGCTCTTCAGCGGGCCACGGACCGTCCATGCGCTCGTGCATGCCGTGCATGCCGAAGAAGGGGCAGTGACGGTGGCCGTGGGCGGCAGCGAATATGCTGCCTAGTATGAGCAGCCCGGCCAGCGTGAACGCCCAGAAACCGAGGTATCTGCCAAAAGTCCGCAGTGCGCCTTCAGAGCGCGCCGCCAGGTAAAGAACAAAGTAGCCGGCGATGGTGAGCGCGGTAGCCGGCAGCAGCGCCAGGAAGTAGATCATCGCAACACCCATCTCGATAGCGATGGGGTCGATCTTACTCTCAGTGTCCGCCGCCGGCCGCGGGTGGCTCGTGCTCCCGATGATAGCGGTGGATGGCCCACAGATAGCTCTCCATCAGGGAGTCCTTGCCCAGCCCCGCCAGGACATCGTTGCGCCGGCGCCGCGTAGTCACACGCGCCAGCTGCGCCCGCGCCCGCGAAAAATGACTCAGCTGATTGCGGTATTGCCACAGCAGCTCGCGGGTCGCCATCTTGTTCTGGTGCAGTTCCCAGACGCCGAGCAGAACCGCGAGCAGGCCTAGGATGAAAGTCAGGGAGTTTCTCAAAGGCACGCCCAGGCCCATGTCGACGTGATGCAGAACCTCGCCGAAGGCAAACAGGGCGGAGATCACCACCAGAATGGCGATGAACAAGGTGTATCTCAGGCGCTTCACACGGCGGCTGCCTCTCTCCAGGCGCGCTACCCTCGTCGTAAAGTACTCATATTGATTCTCTATCCACGCCTGTTCCACTTCGCGGCCCTCGCACACGTCCAGCTCGTGGCTGGTGAGGGCCTGAACGTCGGCAGGCTCGATCCCCTTGAGGACGAAACCGATCCAGCCGAAGCCGCGGAACTTGTCGATTCCCGACAACGCCAGCACCTCGCTCGCGTCCACCCGGTGATCTGTGCCGGCAAGTCGCAGATAGAATCTCGCCCGCAGAGTCTCGGCGAGCGCGCGATAGGTCAGGTGCTTGCCGAACCAGCGCTTGCCCTGCAGCACGTGGTACACGCCCAGGCTCCCCAGCAGCGTGAGCAGGTAGGCGATCAAGAGGATCCGCGACTCGACCAGCTTGTCGTAGATCAGGTACGCGAGGCCCATTGCAAACGCCGTGATCGCAAACAGATCGAACAGGCGGTCCGAGCGGCGCTGAAAATAGACGGCGAGCGCGTCTGCCTTGCGGTACTGCGCATCGATGTCCTCGAGCGGGCCGCGGCCGGCCAACGGGACAGACAGGGGCAGTGCCGCCATCAGGGAATGCGCGATCGACAGACGGCCGGCGTCGCTCAAGCGCCGGAACTCGAGGTTGTAGCTGTTCAGCTCGGCGAGCTGGCTCTTCAGCCACGACGGCATGGTGTGCTGCACCTGCAGCACATTCTCTCCGACACCGAGCAGGAAGCCGGGTGTGCGGGAGTCCGAGGCCCGGGCGATGCCGCTGCGCGCGGTGGGTGTCCAGTACACCAGCGGGACGGCACAGTCGGATTCCTCGTGCGCCTCGACGAACTCGATGGGTTCCAGAGCGTTACTCTCGTCGGTTCGGACACCGAGGTAACGAAGCACCGTGTCGGCGGTGCCGCCGGAGAGGTGTGACGCCCGGCCGTCCCACAGCGCGAGCAGCAGGCTGCTGCGGCGGATGAGGGTATCGGTGAGGTTCGCATACATCGCATCACGCTGCGCCGCGGAGTGCTGCAGCAACACCTCGCCCGTCGAGACCGGGGAGAGTTCGTCGCAGCGGATGTCCGGGTGCTGCAGCAGTTTCTTGAGCGAGGCCAGCGTCTCAGCGTCGAAGTCCGCGGCGTATTGCTCCAGCGGCATGGGCAGCACTGCTTCGACCCCCACCCCCAGCGCCAGGGCGGTCTGCGCGACCAGCAGATCTGCCCCCTGGGCCATGCCGACGATCATGCGCAACTCCGTGTCCGGCAGTTGCTCCCTGAGCTGCCGCACGAAACCCGTCACGGCCTCCCGCAGCCGCGGCAGTTCGTCGGGCTCCAGGTCCCTGTGTCCCGAGACCCCGACCATGAAGGGGGAATTTGCAATCGATGGGGAGGTGTGCGAGTTCAAGATGCCCTGGGGCGTCAGGTCCGGCTCCGGCGGGCATTGTGCGGGCGATGCCCGCCCGGCCACAATGGTTTCGCTGCCGCCAGCGTCGGCGGCCGCGTCGAAGGGGCAGCGTTGCATGCGTCGGCTGCACGGCAAGGGTTTTCGCGTATCACGAGCGCACGTCGATGCTTTCCAGGCCGAGGGGGCCGTGGTGTTGCGGCAGCTGCTGCAGCCTCGCGAAATCGAACTCCTCGCAAGCGGCATCGATGAGAATCTGACGCGTCCCAGCCCGCGGGCGAAGGTTGCCAGCGCCCGCGACGATCCCGGGTGGTTCATCGAGGACTTCTGCTGCTGGCAGGAAAACCGCCACTATCGGCAACTGATATTCGGGTCGGCGCTCGGTGAGGTTGGCGCCGGGCTGATGCGCAGCGCCGCGGTGCGCCTGTACCACGATCACATGCTGACCAAGGAGCCCGGCACGCGTCAGCGCACACCCTGGCACCAGGATCAACCCTATTACAACATCAGCGGACAGCAGAACTGCAGCTTCTGGATTCCGGTGGACCCGGTCGGCCGCGAGTCCACGCTGGAGTTTGTCGCCGGCTCGCATCGCGGCCCGTGGCTGATGCCACGCTCATTCATGGACGCGCAGGCCAGATGGTTTCCGGAAGGCAGTCTCGCCGATCTACCGGATATCGATGCCGATCGAAGCCGCTACACACTGCTGGGTTGGGAACTGGAACCCGGGGATGCACTGTGCTTTCACATGCTCACCCTGCATGCCTCCGGCGGGGTGGGCCCGGGCAATCGCCGCCGCGTCTACTCGGTGCGTCTCATGGGCGATGACATCCGGCACGCTCCCCGGCGCTGGAAGACTTCACCTGACTTTCCCGGATTGACCGAAATCCTGCCGGCTGGTGCACCGATGGAGCACGCGCTCTTCCCGGTGCTCTGGCCCTGAGGCGAGGTCGAAGACCGTCAGGCGAACCCGTGCGTGATCGCGTAGGCGGCGACCGCGGCCGCGGATCGCAGGCCGAGCTTGCGCATGAGATTGGTGCGGTGCTTCTCCACCGTCTTGTGGCTGAGCGACATCAACTGCGCCATCTCGCGCGTGCGATACCCCTTGGCGATCAGCGTGATGACCTCCTGCTCGCGGCTGGTCAGGGCACCCGCCGCGCGGGGGCGCCCGGGAAGCCGATCCGAGGTTTTGGCGTAGGCGGTCACCATCCGGTCGAGTGCCGAGGGACTGATGTAGCCCTTGCCGGAAACGATGCGGTGAACGGCGTTGAACAGTTCCGTGCGGCTGTCGGTCTTCAGCACGTAGCCGTCGGCGCCGGCACGCAGCGCCGTTTCGATGAAGGTCTCGTCGCGGCGCACCGTGAGCACCAGGACCCGCACGTCCGGCCAGCGGCGCCGCACCTGGGCAATCGTCTCGGGTCCGCTCTTAATGTCCGCCGCAAAATCTATAATGATAATATCGGGTTGGGCGGTCGTAAGGGTCTGCAGCGCGTCCCCACGGATGGCAGTCGCCGCCACGACCTCCAGGGCGTCATCGCTCTGCAGCAGGGCGCACAATCCATCGCGCATGATGCCGTCCTCATCAGCCACGAGGACGCGGGTTTTGCGGGGCACTGGCACGCTCTCCGCGGGAAGCCCCTTGGGAGCGGCAGCCGTGATCGACGATCCCTCTTCGCCGACGCCATATGGATAAGGCACAGCTAGCAGGTTAGGCTAAGGAGGGGTCGAATTCTCTACGGGGGATACCCTACCCGGGTGCTTCGTAGTGTCCCCCACGCCCCCCCGCTGCGCCGCTGCTATACGCAGTGGGAGGCGGGCGCTATGGTTACAGCACTCGTGCCAAATCATGGTCTCGGCACGAGTGGGGGGCTGTATGTGGTGGAAGGTATTGTTGGCTTACCTGGTGGCGCTTGCCGGCCTCCTGTGGTGTGTCTATCGGTTCGGCAACTCACTGGGTAGTCCCAGGGCTCCGAGCTCGGGGTCGTCGTCTTCCTGATTGCTTGAAGGCGCCCGGCCCTCGCATGGGCTGACGCCTGTCTGCATTTCGGCGACAGTTGCAGGCGCGCGGCGCCGGATGTGAAGCTAGATAATTAGAAGGTACTGGTCGGCTGGCACAGGTCGGAGTTCACATGAGCGGGGAACGCGCGGAGGAGGCCGGCGAGGACGGCCCGGTGGCGTCGGCGCACACCCCGGGTGTGCGCGCGGCCATTGCGCGCGCCAAGCTCGAGTGGGAATGCACGGTCGATGCGCTCCCGGACCTCATCTGCCTGCTCGATGGCAGGGGGCGCGTGCTGCGCATCAACCGCGTGTGCGAGCGCTGGAATCTGGGCTCGATCGCCGAGATACTCGGGCGCGAGCTGCACGATGTATTGCATGCCAATTGCAGCGCGGGGGCCTGCCAGCTGCACGAGTCCCTGCGGTCGGGGTGGCTGAGCCTTCAGGGAGAGGGTCCGGTGGAGTTCGAGCTCCGCGATGCCATCCTCGAGCGCGCCCTGCATGTGACCCTGCGGCGCATGACGCCCGGCGCGGCCAGCACCGCCACCGAGCCGCTGGCCGTGGCGGTGCTCGCGGACGTGACGGCCCTGCATCTGGCGCGCGAAGCGCTGAGCACCATCAATCTGGAGCTCGAATCCCGCGTCCGTCTGCGTACCGATGCGCTGGCGGATGCCAATCGTGATTTGCAGAATGAGATCGTGCGCCGCGAGGCTGCCGAGCAGGCGTTGCGCCGCTCGCGCAACGAGCTGGCGACGCTGTCGCGGCAGCTGATCACCGCGCAGGAGATGGAGCGCAAGCGCATCGCGCGCGAGTTGCACGACTCGGTGGGACAGCAGCTGAGCGCCATCAAGTATGGACTGGAACGCGGCGCCGAGCTGGTGCAGCAAGCGCGTCCACAGGACTCACAACCGATCCTGCAGCGCGCCATCGCATCGCTCCAGGAAGCGACGGACGAGATCCGCGGCATCGCCATGAACCTGCGGCCGGCGGTACTGGATGATCTGGGCGCGGCGTCGGCGGTTTCCTGGTTCTGCCGCGAGTTCGCACAGAGCTATCCGACCCTCACGCTGCGCGAGGCCGTGGCGGTGGTCGATGCGGACATTCCCGAACGCCTCAGCACCTCGGTGTTCCGCAGCCTGCAGGAGCTGCTCAACAACGTGGCGAAACACGCGCAGGCTCGCCAGGTGGTGGTGTCGCTGGCGCGCTCCGCCGACCAGCTGGTGTTGGAAGTCACCGACGATGGTGTGGGGCTGGCAGCGTCGGTGTCCAGCGCCTCGATGCGCTCGGGGCGCGGGATGCGCAATCTGCGCGAGCGCGCCGAGATGACCGGGGGACAGATGCGGCTGCAGCCCGGCGCGGCGGGCGTCGGTACTCAGGCACGCATCGAATGGCAACTCGGTCCGGGCGAGGTCCGCAAGACTGACGCCGCGTGACTCGAGGGACCGCGGGCTGCGCCGGCGCGGCCGCCGCTTCAGGGGACGATCGTGCGCCCCTCGAAGCTCTGCTCGGTGTCCCGGCTCGGCAACAGGCCGTTACGCACCGCGAACAGCGTGACCGCCGCGGTGTTGTGCAGTTCGAGTTTGCGCATCAGATTGGCGCGGTGCTTTTCCACCGTCTTGACGCTCAGACGCAGCGCCACCGCGACGCGCTTGTTGGACTCCCCGAGCGCGATACGCGTGAGGACCTCGCGTTCGCGTTCCGTGATCCTGGGGCAGGGGTCGCTGGCCGGGTCGTTGCGGCGCAGATAGCCGGACACGAGCCGCGCGGACACCGGCTCGGCGCAGTACTTCTGGCCGGCGATGACGGAGCGGATCGCCTGCAGCAGTTCTGCGCGGCTGGCGTCCTTGAGCACGTAGCCATCGGCACCGGCGCTCAGAGCGGCCCCGATGTACTCGTCCGTGCAGTAGGCAGTGAGCACCAGCACCCGCAGGTTCGGGCACACCGCGCGCAGCTCATCGATGGTTCGCAGACCCGAGCCGCCCGGCATGGCGAGGTCGGTAATCACCAGCGTCGGATTCGAGCCCTGCACCACCCGCACGCCCTCGGCTCCGGTGCTGGCTTCGCCGACCACCTTCAGGTCCGGTTCCAGCTCGATCAGGGCGCGCAGACCCTCGCGCAGGATCGCGTGATCCTCGACTAGAACGATGCGCGCGGATGTTTGCGTCATGTACCCCACCTGGTAAACGCCTTGTGGCGTTCCTCCCTGTATTCTTGTAGGCATTGTTTTAGGGAGTATTCGTTATTTGCCTGCGGGTAATCATGCCGCGAAAGCCAACCGTGGTCTACCGCGGGTGCCGGTGCATGGTTCACAGTTACAACAAGATACACGGTTACCCTACCTGTTATGTCCTGCGGGCGGAGAGTAAAAGAGGCTCAATGTATCGCCCGCGGGCCCTTCGGTTGGCTATGACACTGCTCGCGGCGGCGGCCGGGGGCGTCGCGCACGCGGACATTTACAGCTTCGTGGACGCCGCCGGGGTCACCCACTTCAGCAATGTGCCGGTAGACAAGCGCTATCACCTGCTGCTCGCCACCCCGGTGGAGGCGCGCGCGCAGCCGCGGCCCGGCAAATGGCTGGCGAAATCCACGCTGTACGATCCGATGATCGAGCGGGCGGCCCGCTCGGCCG
>WNFP01015530.1_pt1 | contig 10982 bp, 13 predicted proteins | sample 5400201 | NCBI WGS metagenome assembly WNFP01 (sample SAMN13153355, study PRJNA577476) | soil metagenome | isolation source: 115 cm saprolite under Madrone tree | place: USA:California | collected 2016-06-14
GGAGCCCGGGGGTCGAATGCTTTGGGTGGCGCGGCCACGGCCCGGCGGCGGTGGGGCGCGCCCAACTTCGCGCGGGAGCGACCCCCCGACCCGGCTCGGCGGGCGCACCGCCCCCCCAGTCGCGTGCGGGGCGGCACGCACCGGAGCCTCCTGCTCGTCTGCGTGGTGGGAGTGCTGCTACTCGCCGGCTGCTTTTGGCGGGGGGCGCGGGTGTTGCGGGTGGTCACGGCGGAGGAGCTGCTCGCGGATCTCGCCGCGCGGCGGGCGGCGGTCACCTCGTTGCGCGCGCGGGCGCGCCTGCGAAGCGGCCTCACGGGGCTGTGGACGCGCGAGGCGCTCCTCGTGCGCCGGCCCGACGCGGTGCGCATCGATGTCCTCTCGCCCTTCGGGCTGGCGCTGGCGGTCGGCGTGCAGGGGTCGCTCCTGTGGGCCTACCCGCCCGCCGAGTCGACGCGTTACGAGGGTCCCGCCTCGGCGGCCAACCTGACCCGCCTCCTCGGCGCGCCGGTCGAGGTGGGTGACGTGGTCGAGGTGCTGCTCGGCCTGCCGCCCGCGCGCGCGGCGGTCGGACCGCCCGCGCTCGCCGCGCGCGCGGGCGAGTACCGCCTGACGCTGCCGCTCGCGGCCGGCGCGCAGACCATCTGGTTCGCGGGCGACACGCTCAGCGTGCGGCGCGCCGAGGAGACGCGCGAGGGCGCGCTCGCGCTGCGGGTCGCGTTCGACGACTACCGCGACGGCTTCCCGCATCTGGTCGAGGTCGGGGCGGCGAGCGGGGCCACGGCGCGCCTCGCCTACGAGGCCGTCGAGCGGAACGCGCCCGTCGATCCGGCGCTGTTCGCGCCGCCGCCCGCGGCGCGGGTGCTGCCGCTCGAGGCGGCGCCCCCGCCGGAGGGGCGTTAGGTGCCCCTCCTCGAGGTCCGCGACCTGCGCACGTCCTTCTTCCTCGAAGGCGGCGAGGCACGCGCCGTGGACGGCGTGTCGTTCGCGCTCGACGCGGGCCGCGTCCTCGGGCTGGTCGGCGAGTCGGGCTGCGGGAAGAGCGTCACCGCCCTCTCGCTCATGCGCCTCGTGCCGCCGCCGGGACGCATCGTGGGCGGCGAGGTCCGCCTCGACGGGCGGGACCTCCTCGGGCTCCCCGAGCGCGACATGCGCGCCGTGCGCGGCGCCGGCCTGGCCATGATCTTCCAGGAGCCGATGACGTCGCTCAACCCGGTGTTCACGGTGGGGAGCCAGATCGCCGAGGCGGTGCGGCTCCACCGTCCCGTGTCGCGCCGTGAGGCCTGGGAGCGCGCCGTCGAGCTGCTCGCCGAGGTGGGCATCCCCGAGCCCGCCCGGCGCGCGCGCGACTATCCCCACCGGCTCTCCGGCGGCATGCGGCAGCGGGTGATGATCGCGATGGCGATCTCGTGCGAGCCGCGCGTGCTGATCGCCGACGAGCCGACCACCGCGCTCGACGTGACCATCCAGGCCGAGATCCTGGATCTGCTGCGCGCGTTGCGCGAGCAGCGCGGGATGGCGCTCCTCCTGATCACCCACGATCTCGGCGTGGTGGCCGAGCAGGCGGACGAGGTCGCGATCATGTATGCGGGGCGGATCGTGGAGCACGCGCCGGTGCTGGCGATCTTCGATCGCCCGCTGCACCCCTACACGCAGGGCCTCTTCCGCTCGATCCCCGGGATCAGCGGCCGCCACGACCGACTCGAGGCCATCCCGGGACAGGTGCCCGACCTCCTCCGGCTGCCGAGCGGGTGCACCTTCCGTGACCGCTGCCCGCAGGCGATCGCCGACTGCGCGGGTGTCGCGCCGCCGCTCGAGGAGCACGCGCCCGGCCACCGCGCCGCGTGCATCCGCCTGTGACGCCGCTCATCGAGGTACGCGAGGTCCGCAAGCACTTCCCGATCGGGGGCGGGCTCTTCGGCGGGCCGCGCGCCTGGGTGCTGGCCGTGGACGGCGTGTCGCTCGCCATCCAGCCGGGCGAGACCCTCGGCCTGGTCGGCGAGTCGGGCTCGGGGAAGTCGACGCTCGGTCGTCTCATGCTGCGCCTCATCGAGCCCACCTCGGGGGAGGTGGCGTTCGACGGACGCTCGCTCCTGGTGCTCGGGGCGCGCGAGCTGCGCGCGCTCCGCCGCGAGATGCAGATCATCTTCCAGGACCCCTACGGCTCGCTCGATCCGCGCATGCGCGTCGAGAGCATCGTCGGCGAAGGGCTCGCGATCCATGGCCTCGGTACACGCGCGCAACGCCGGGAGCGGGTGAGAGAGCTGCTCGAGCTGGTGGGCCTGCCGCCCGAGGCCGCGCGGCGCTATCCGCACGAGTTCAGCGGCGGCCAGCGCCAGCGCATCGGCATCGCGCGGGCCCTCGCCGTCGGCCCCCGCTTCGTGGTGGCCGACGAGGCCGTCTCGGCCCTCGACGTCTCGATCCAGGCGCAGATCCTGAACCTGCTGCAGGATCTGCGCCGGCGCCTCGGCCTCACCATGCTCTTCATCGCGCACGACCTCCGCATCATCGAGCACCTGAGCGACCGGGTGGCGGTCATGTACCTGGGGAAGATCGTCGAGCTGGCGCCTCGCGAGGCGATTTACACGAACCCCCGGCATCCCTATACTCGCGCCCTTCTCTCCGCGGTCCCGGTTCCCGATCCGCGGCAGCGAAGGCAACGAATGGTGTTGGGTGGTGACGTGCCGAGCCCGGTCGAGCCCCCGCCGGGGTGTGCCTTCCATCCGCGCTGTCCTCACGCCGAGGACGTCTGCCGGACGGTCGTGCCCCCGCTCGTGGCGGGTCGCGGCGGGCATGCGGTCGCCTGCCATGTGTTTCCGGCCGACCCGCTGTGAAAGGAGTGAAACGTGGCTGACACGAAGCCGACGAATGGCGCTTGGCAGGACGTCCGGGTGTCGCTCGGGCCGGACGCCGAGGTGACGGGCAAGCTCTCCTTCGCGACGCCGACGCGCATCGAGGGAAAGCTGAAGGGCGAGCTGCGCGCCTCCGACCTGCTCATCATCGGAGCGCAGGCGGTCGTGCAGGCGAACGTCCACGCCGAGAAGCTGATCGTGCTCGGCGAGGTGCGCGGTCAGGTCGAGGGCGCGAGCCGCGTCGAGATCTGCGCCGGCGGGCGCCTCTTCGGCGACATCGAGACGAAGTGCCTGGTGGTGCAGGAGGGTGCGACCTTCGAGGGGCGGTCGCGGATGGGCGGGGAGCTAGGCGTCACGGCGGAGCCGCCGGAGCCGCGGCTGACAATTTAAATCTGGGGGCCCGTCCGGTGCTCGCGCGGCTACGCCGCGCTCCGCTCCTCCGATGCCCCCAGACCCCGTCGGCTGGCGTGAGCGCTCTCGCGCTCAGCCTCCCTCCGTGTCGAACGGTAGGGGGTCTTGGGTTAGGTCTTAGGCTTCTTCGGTGACTCTGGCGGCGCGGCCTGCGCGCTCACGCAGGTAGTAGAGCTTCGCCCGGCGCACCGCGCCGCGGGCGACGACCTCGATGCGGTCGATGCGCGGCGAGTGCACCGGGAAGGTGCGCTCCACCCCGACTCCATACGACGTCTTGCGGACCGTGAAGGTCTCGCGGTTCGCGCCGCCCTTGCGGCCGATGACCGTGCCCTCGAAGACCTGGATGCGCTCCTTGTCGCCCTCGACGACGCGTACGTGCACGCGCACGGTGTCGCCCGGCTTGAAGGGGGGCACCTCCTTGCGGAGCTGCTCGGCCTCGATGCGGTCGATGGGGTTCATCGGGCAGGAAGCATTGCTTCTAGCGGTCGCCACGCACACGGTCAAGGATGACGGCGGCAGCGCTGCGGACCGAGAGGTGGTTCCAGCCCGACACGCCGCGGATCGGCTCGAGCACGTCGTCGGCGCGTCCGATCACGTCCTCGGTGAGGCCCCAGCCGGTGCCGAGGACGAGCAGCTCCGGTCGGCCCGGCTCGTCCAGGCGCCGGCGCAAGGCGGCAAAGGGCAGACGCCGGCCACCCTCGCGTGCGCTGGTCGCGACCAGGCGCGGGAGCACGCCCGCCTCGCGCTCGATGTCCGCGATCACCGCGTCGAGGTCGGTGGAGAGCCGCGCCAGCGCGAGCGCCTCCTTGCGCGTGTGGTTGTAGGTCGCGCCCGGCCCCGTGTCCCAGTGGCGCATGATGCGCTCGACCAGGCGGCGGAGCGTCGGTACCGGCGTCGCGACGTAGAAGGCGCGCACGTCGTAGGTGCGCGCGAGGCGCCCGAGGTCGTGCACGTCCAGGTTGGTGACGGCGGTGGTCACCACGGCGCCGTTCTTGTCGTAGACGGGGTGATGGAGGAGCGCCAGGTAGAGGTCAGCCATCGCGCCACCCGAGCCGGCGGAGGAAGGCGCGGTCCTCGTCGTCGAGCGGCGCGCGCGCGAGCAGGTCGGGACGGCGCGCGAGCGTCGTGCGCAGCGACTCCTCGCGGCGCCAGCGCGCGATCGCGCCGTGGTCGCCGCCGAGCAGCACGTCCGGCACGCGCGCGCCGCGGAACTCCTCGGGTCGGGTGTACTGCGGGTGCTCGAGCAGGCCCGCGGCGTAGGAGTCCTCGCCCGGCGACGCCTGGTTGCCGACCGCGCCCGGGAGGAGCCGCACCACCGCGTCCATCACCACCAGCGCCGCCGTCTCGCCGCCCGTGAGCACGTAGTCGCCGATCGAGAGCTCCTCGTCCACGTAGGCGGTCACGCGCTCGTCCACGCCTTCGTAGCGCGGGCAGATCAGGAGCAGCGCCGGCTCGCGTGCGAGGGCGCGCGCCCGCGCGTCGCTGAACGGGACGCCCCGCGGAGAGAGCAGGATGCGCCGCGGCCGGTCGGTGGCGGCCACGTGCTCGATCGCCGCCACCAGCGGCTCGGGGCCCATCACCATCCCCGGGCCGCCGCCGTAGGGGGCGTCGTCGACCTCGAGGTGCCTGCCGGTCGCGTAGTCGCGCAGCTGGTGCAGGCAGACCTCGACCACGCCGCGCTCGCGCGCGCGGCGCAGCACGCCGGCGGCGAGCGGCGAGGCGAGCATCTCGGGGAAGAGGGCGAGGACGTGGAGACGCACGGCCGCGTCAGTCGAGGAGGCCGGGGAGCGGCTCGATGACGATGCGGCGGGCGGCGCGGTCGATCGCACGCACGACATCGGCGACGACCGGGATCAGGTGCTCGCGGCCGCCGCCGCGCACCACCCACACGTCGTTCAGCCCGGTGGGGAAGGTCTCCGCGACCGCGCCGAGCGACTCCCCGCCCGTGGTCTCGACGCGGAAGCCGACCACCTCGTGGTAGTAGAACTCGTCCTCCGCCGGCGGCGGCAAATCGGTTGTCCGCACCAGGACGCGCGCGCCGACCAGCGCCTCGGCCGCCCGGCGGTCGTCGACGCCCGCGAGCGCGAGGAGGACGAGCCCGCGGCCATGCGGGCCTGCGGACCGTACCTCCAGCTCGCGGCATGTACCCGCCTGCGCGATCAGGACGCGGCGGCCGGGGACCAGGCTCGGGGCGGGCGGCTGATAAGCGCGCAGACGCAGCCATCCCCGCAGGGCGTGCGCGCCGACGATCTCGCCGACGGCGACCACCGCGCCGGTCGGCGCCGGCTCACTTCTCTTCGATGATCTCGAGGACGACCTTGCGGTTCGTGCGAGACGCGGCGGCATTCAAGATGGTGCGGATCGACTTCGCGGTGCGACCCTGCTTGCCGATGACCCGGCCGAGGTCCTCCTTCGCCACCTTGAGCTCGAGGATCGAGGCGGTGTCACCCTGCGTCTCCTTCACCTCCACCGCCTCCGGGTGGTTCACCAGCTGCTTGGCGAGAAATTCCACCAGCTCTTTCATGGAAGTGACCGCTCCTTGAACCGGCCATCATCAGGAGGTGGTGCCGGCCGCTTCGTGTTTGCGGATGAGGTGCGCCACGGTCTGGGTGGGCCGCGCTCCCTTCTTGAGCCAGGCGGCCAGCTTCTCGGCCCGGAACTGGATCAGGGTGGGGGAGCGGCCGGGATCGTACACGCCGACCTGCTCGATGTAGCGCCCGTCGCGCGGCGACTCCACGTTGGCGACCACGATGCGGTAGAAGGGGCTCTTCTTGCCGCCGTGGCGGGCGAGGCGGATCTTCACTGCCATGCGGTACTCCTTCCGGTAGCGGTCAGCGGGGCAGGCCCGGAAGCCCCGGAATCCGGACCGACGTGCCGCTCCCGCGGGCGATGCGCTTGCGACGGCTGGCGTTCAGGAGCTGGATGTTCTTGCGCTCGGCGCGCGTCATCGAGTCGATGATCGCCTCGACGCGCTTCAACTCGTCCTCGGCGCCCGAGAGGTCCGTGCCGCGCAGCATCTTCTTCATGCCCGGGATCATGCCGAGCAGCTCGCTCACGGCGCCCATCTTCTTGACGGCGCGCAGCTGCTCGCGGAAGTCCTCCAGGTCGAACGCGTTCCGGCGGAGCTTCTTCTGCAGCGCCTCGGCCTGGGAGCGGTCGTAGGCCTTCTCGGCGCGCTCGATGAGCGAGAGGACGTCGCCCATGCCGAGGATGCGCGAGGCGATGCGCTCCGGGTAGAAGGGCTCGAGCGCGTCCAGCTTCTCGCCCGTGCCCGCGAACACGATCGGCTTGCCGGTGACGGCGCGCAGCGAGAGCGCCGCGCCGCCCCGGGCGTCGCCCTCGATCTTGGTGAGCACGACGCCGGAGACCGGGAGCCGCCGCGCGAAGCCCTCTGCCGTCGCGACCGCGTCCTGGCCGGTCATGGCGTCGGCGACCAGGAGCACCTGGTGGGGCGTGATCGCCGCCACCATGCGCTCGAGCTCGCGCATGAGCTCGTCGTCGACCGTCTGCCGCCCGGCGGTGTCGACCAGCACGGTGTCGAGGCCGCGCGCGCGCGCGGCCGCCACCCCCTCGCGTGCGATCGCGACCGCGTCGCCGCCGGCCGCCGCCGGGTGGACCGGCAGCCCGAGCTCGCGCGCGAGCGTCTCGAGCTGCAGGGCGGCGGCCGGCCGGTACACGTCGGCGGGGACGAGGTACGGGGTGCGCCCGCGCTCGGCGTGCAGCCAGCGCGCGAGCTTCGCCGTGGTGGTGGTCTTCCCCGACCCGTTGAGACCGACCAGCATCACGACCACGGGCGTCGGCCCGCCGAGATCGAGCGCGGCGGGCTTCTCGCCGAGCAGACGCACCAGCTCGCGGTGCACGAGCTTCACGAAGTGCTGCTCGGGCGTCAGGCTGCGTAGCACCTCGGCGCCGAGCGCGTCGCGCTTCACGGCCTCGACGAAGTCGCGCACGACGTTCAGGTTGACGTCGGCCTCGAGGAGGGCGAGGCGCACGTCGCGCAGCGCCTCCTCGATGTTCCGCTCGGTGATCTTCCCCTGCCCCCGGAGCTTGCGCAGCAGGGAGTCGAACTTCTCGCCGAGGGATTCGAACATCGCCGGAGGTAGCCGCCGTTCGGGGACCCGTGACCGTACTGTAGGGGGATTGGGCTGTCAAGAAACGATTCGCGGCGGCCCGATGCGCATGCGACCGTCGACCACCACCGCGCCCTTCCCCGGCGCGAGCACCTTCACGGGATGGCATTCCTCGATAGCCGTCGAGCAGCGGGGCCGAGCGCAGCTTGCCGATCATCTCGGCGGCGTCGACGTCGGTGACCGGCGTCAGGTGGAACGACACGTCGCGCAGCAGCTCGACCAGCACGCCGCCGAGGCCGCACACGAGGAGCGGGCCGAAGGTCGGATCGGTCGTCACGCCGACCAGCGCTTCGAGGCCGCCCTGCACCTCGCGCTGGAGGAGGATGCCCTCGAGGTGGGCGCCGATCGCTCGCATGCGCGCCACCAGGGTGTCGACCGCGGCTGCGACGGCGGCGGAGGAGTCGAGTCCGAGTATCACGCCGCCGACGTCACTCTTGTGGACGACCCCGGGCGCGATCGCCTTCGCCACCAGCGGAAACCCCATGCGCTCGGCGGTGGCGACGGCTTCGGCGGGCGAGACCTGCTCGGCGGCGGCGAGCTCGATGCCGGCCGCGCGCAGCACGGTGGCGAGGTCACGCGGCGCGAGCCAGCATGGCCCCTCGGCGCGGGCGAGGGCGCGGTCGATGACGGCGCGGACGGCGCTCTCCTCGAGCCGGCCGAGCTCGAGGGGCGTGCCGCGCGGCCGCGTCCGCCAGCGCCCGTACCACTCCGCGGCGGCGAGGGCCAGCGCCGCGTTCTCCGGATAGCTGTACGCGGGGAGCTGGCCGCGCGGCCCCGCGCCGAGGAGCGGCGGCGCGCCCTTCGAGGAGATGAAGACCGCGAGGACCGGCTTCGGCCCGGGGACGGTGCCCGCGCCGCGCGCGATCGCCCGCGCGATCTCCTCGGGGTCGGTCACCAGCGGCGGGACGTAGATCACGACCAGCGCGTCGACGTTCGCGTCCCCCCCGACGAGCTCGATCGCGCGGGCGTACTGCGCCGGGGTGCCCGAGGCGGTCAGGTCGATCGGGTTCGCGAGCCCTGCGTGCGGGGGGAGGACGGCGCGCAGCGCGGCGAGCGTCTCCGGCGCGAGACTCGGCAGCGTGAGGCCGCGGGCCTCGCAGGCATCGGCGAGCAGGATGCCCGGCCCGCCTGCGTTCGTGACCACGCCCACCCGCGGCCCGGTGGGCACGGGCTGGGTCGAGAGGAGCGCCGCGACGTCGAACAGCTCCTCGAGCGTGGTGGTGCGGATCACCCCCGCCTGTGCGAAGAGGGCGTCCACCGCGATGTCGAGGCTCGCGAGGGCCGCCGAGTGGCTCGAGGCGGCGCGGGTGCCGGCCGCCGAGCGGCCCGATTTGACCGCGATGATCGGCTTCAGATGCGCGACCTCGGGCGCGATGCGGGCGAACTTACGGGGGTTCCCGAAGCTCTCCAGGTAGAGCACCACGACCCCCGTGCGCGGATCGTCGGCCCAGTAGCTGAGCAGGTCGTTGCCCGAGACGTCGGCCTTGTTGCCGACCGACACGAAGGTCGACATCCCGATGTTCAGCTGGCGGACGTAGTCGAGGACGGCGAGGCCGAGGGCGCCGCTCTGCGAGAGCATGCCGACGTTGCCGGCGGGCGGCCAGTGCGGCGCGAAGGTGGCGTCGAGCGAGACGGCGGGATCGGTATTGAGGACGCCCATGCAGTTCGGCCCGACCATCCGCATCCCGGCACCCCGGACGAGCCGCGTCAGGCGCTGCTGCGCGGCCCGCCCCGCCTCGGAGGTGCGAAGCCGGAGGAGATCACGACCACGCCGCGCACGCCGGCCGCCGCGCACTCCTCGACCACGCCCTCGACCGCAGCGGCCCTCACCGCGATGACCGCCAGATCGACCGGCTTCCCGACCGCGTCGACGCGCGGGTAGGCGGGCAGGCCCTCGATCTCGGCGGCCTGCGGATTGACCGGGTAGACCGGCCCCGCGAACCCGGCGCGCACCAGGTTGGCGACCAGCGCGGCGCCGATCGTGCCCGGGGCGCGCGAGGCGCCGATGACCGCCACCGAGCGCGGATGGAGGAGCGTGCGCACGCTCTCGGCGGCGGCGAGCCGCTCGCGGGCCTCCGCCGCCGCGCGCGAGCGTTCGGTCTCCTCGGTGGGAAAGGAGAGGTGGACCACCCCGGCCTCGAGCGAGCTGGTCACGACGAAGCCGCTCCGGGCGAAGACCTGCAGCATCCGATTGTTCTCGCCTAGCACGTCGGCATGGAGCTCGGTGACGCCGTTCGCGCGCGCGAGGCGGACGAGATGCTCCAGGAGCAGCGTCCCGATTCCCCGTCCCTGGTGCTCGTCGGCCGCTTCGCGTTGAAGAAGCGGAAGTAGACCGAGCGCGCGCTCAGGCGGTGGAAGTGCTCGACCAGGCGCTCGCGGTCGTCGGGACGGATGGCGCGGATGAAGATCGAGCCGCCGTCGCGGAGGATCTCCTCCGCCGAGTGCTGACGCGGATCGGGAATCACATGCAGGGTTGCGCCATGCGCCGAGAAAAAGCGTGGGCCCCCGGACGTCCATCCGGGGGCCCACGCCGGAGTCGCTCGTGCGGAGCGGGGGAGCCGCGCTACATCATGCCGCCCATGCCTCCCGGCGGCATGGCCGGCGCGGACGACTTCTCCTCCGGCTTCTCGGCCACCATCGCCTCGGTGGTGAGCAGGAGCCCCGCGACCGACGCCGCATTGAGCAGCGCCGTGCGCACCACCTTGGTCGGATCGATGATGCCGGCCTTGAGCAGATCCTCGTACTCCTCGGTCGCGGCATTGAAGCCGAAGGCGCCCTTCCCGTTCTTCACCTTGTCGAGCACGATCGAGCCCTCGGCGCCGGCGTTGTTCGCGATCCAGCGCAGCGGCTCCTCGATCGCCTTCTTCACGATCTTGACGCCGAAGCGCTCGTCGTCCGAGACGTCGAGCTTGTCGAGCACCGCGCTGGCGCGGATGAGCGCCACCCCGCCGCCCGGCACGATGCCCTCCTCGACCGCGGCTCGCGTCGCGTGCAGCGCGTCCTCGACGCGCGCCTTCTTCTCCTTCATCTCGATCTCGGTCGCCGCCCCGACGCGCACCACCGCCACCCCGCCCACCAGCTTGGCGAGCCGCTCCTGGAGCTTCTCGCGGTCGTAGTCCGAGGTGGTCTCCTCGATCTGCGCCCGGATCTGCTTGATGCGGCCCTCGATGTCGGCCTTCTTGCCGGCGCCGTCGACGATGGTGGTGTTGTCCTTGTCGACCACGAGGCGCTTGCAGCGCCCGAGGTCCTGGAGCGTGACGTTCTCGAGCTTCATGCCGAGCTCTTCCGCGATCACGCGGCCGCCGGTCAGGATGCCGACGTCCTCGAGCATCGCCTTGCGGCGGTCACCGAAGCCCGGGGCCTTCACGCCCACGCACTGGAGCGTGCCGCGGATCTTGTTGACCACCAGGGTGGCGAGCGCCTCGCCCTCCAGATCCTCGGCGATGATGAGGAGCGGCTTGCCCGAGCGGGCCACCTGCTCGAGCAGCGGGAGCAGGTCCTTCATGGCCGAGATCTTCTTCTCGTGGATCAGGATGTAGACGTCCTCGTACACGCACTCCATGCGGTCCGGGTCGGTGACGAAGTAGGGACT
>WNFP01004701.1_pt1 | contig 10979 bp, 20 predicted proteins | sample 5400201 | NCBI WGS metagenome assembly WNFP01 (sample SAMN13153355, study PRJNA577476) | soil metagenome | isolation source: 115 cm saprolite under Madrone tree | place: USA:California | collected 2016-06-14
TCGTAGCGTAAGCGAACCGTAGTCAAGCCTCGAAAACGCACACCTCACCAGAATCGGAGTGTGAGGACGAAGGGAATGCCGAAACTTTTATCCCAAGTTGAAGGCCAGAGTTTTCGGTGAAGTACTGGGCAAAAGCAGCTGAAGAGTTCCCCGTGGTCTCAGAGGACGACATGTTGTGAAAGGCATCAATGAAAGCTCAGAACCAGTCGTGGGTTGCCTAGGCCTATGCGAATAGGCACAGCGAAGGCATCTCGTATAAGCCGCTAGGCGGCGAAGTCGGGATGTGCCCGCGAGTGGGGCGGATGGGGCCGACTAAGTGAAGATGGACCGGGACAGCAAAACCCGGACCGGAGCGAGGGCCCCTGGGGTAGAGCGGTTGGGTCCGCTCGCACGGAGGTGCCTTACCCGCGCATCGTCCCTGACACAGAGCAGGGAGTACACGGTGAAAGCAGTGGGCACGAAGGACGATGGCAAACCATGTTTTTGGGAAGGCCTTGTCTAACCATTTTGTTTCCTGGCTGAAGCTGTGCCCGGACAACAAAATCAGTGGGGGCAAAGTCATTGGGAAAGGTCGCATGCCCACCAACAACCGGGCGACCACTGTCTTACGGATGGCGGCCACTACTCTACGGGAGAGCGACAGCTATTTGGGGGCGCAGTTCCGCCGATTTCGGACTCGGCTGGGGCCTCCGGTGGCGACCAAGGCCATGGCCGCCAAACTCGCCCGGCTCGTCTACCGCATGCTGCGCTACTGAATGAAATATGTAGACCAAGGAGCCGAGCTCTATGAGACACAACACCCGCAAACAGCAGGTCATCCATCTCAAGCGAAAAGCCGCCCAGCTAGGGTTGGAAATCATCGAAGTTGCTGCCGCGGCTTAAAACCACAACTGGGAGTTTCTGACGGGAGTTCCTGGAGAGAGAGATTTTTCACCAGCTTGCTCCTGTCAGCCAAGGGGAGACTTGTGAAATTCCAACCCCCATTGATGCCAAAAAACGAGCGCTAGTCCATTACGAAGGGATTCGTATTATCAACGCTGAATCGAGGCTCTTGTTAACTCTTCGCGCCGTGGGGGGCACGACTCAGCAGTGCCGAACAGTCATTGCCGTGAGCGGTTTCGGGCCAATGAGGACAAGGACGCAGGCGCCAGACCCGGTGCCTGCGGCGAGATGCTCTAGAACGTACAGGGTGTGGCTGCTTGCGTAAGAGCGGTGGTATCGGGATAACTGTAGGCGCCTCCGATAGCATTGGAAGCGTTGCCTATTTCAAACCACTGCAGCAATGCCTCGGTCTGGGGATGGTATTGGAATACCTTGCCCTTTTCCTTGATCAAAATGGGCACCGTGCTGGTGGAGAGGACTTCCACAGGATCGCCGGTCTCAAGGTTAGCCTGACAAAATCCGGGTCTGCCCGGAAACTGCCAAGTGGGCACTATATTGTTGACGAAAGGATCGTTCAGCGCTTCCGACGTTTCGTGCGAAAAAGCAGTTACATCCTGGGCTCCGGAGAAAACTCCGGGTGAGATCCAAGGGGTAAAGGAGTAAATCCAGCGCTGCTCGGGGTTCGTCGTGGGGTCAAAAATGAACGTGTGGAAGCCGCCCACGCAACAGGTCAAGTCTCCCTGTTCATCGATCACCGAGAACAGGAATGTGTTGGGATAGACGTGGTAGTTCAGCGCGCTGGTAACAAAGCCGCCGCCGTTGATGTCATTCACGGCCTGGTTGAAATCCAGAAAGTTGAAAAGCAGATCCAGCATAAACACCACGGTGCTGCCATCCGACGCGGTTGAGGGAATGTAACCCGGCACGGTAATGATCGTTCCGTCGAAGAACTGTATCTGCACCGTTGCCGGTACTTGAATGCTCGCGCGATTCACGATGCTTGGATTCAGCAGCGTGTGCCAGTTCTGCTTCATCGCATTGAAGAATTCTGCTCGCTGCACGGCGTCTCCGAACTGCGTGCCCCCCACAGAGTACTTGGCCTCCTCGAAGTTGGGAGAGTTCAGAATCAACTGCTCAAACGGATCGAAAGGCACGTTGGCGAACACGCTTCCGTCGGGATTGAGCAGTTGCAGTGAAATCGCGGACAGGTTGGCGGGAATCACCGTGGTTCCCCCCACCAGAGGCGAGTTTCCAATCATGATGTAAGGAGAAGTGGTCGTGAACCCGTCGCTGCTTTGGAAAAAGTCGATCGACGGGGCCGTTGAGTTAAAGGCACCCGTAAAAGTCGGCACAGTAGCCAATCCAGGGATATTCCCGCCGCTCGGGGAGTTGACGGCAGTGTTCTTGTGCGGCCAGCCGCCGGGAGAGTTGGCATCGTTGACGAACATTCCGCGGGTGCTGGTCACACCCTTCGGAAGAAGCAGTCGGATCGAAGAACTCTGAGGTTGGATTGAGTTGATGTTGATCTTCGGCATGCGGACGTACCCTGGCTTAATGACGCCCAGTTTCGCGGTTGAGTTTTGGCTGAAGCTGATGTCTGATGCACCGAGCATCCACGTGGTGCACGCGACGACAAACAAGAAGCGCCCGAAGGGTCTCATGGAAAATCCTCCTGATTCACAGAGATTGGGTTTCGGGGCCAGATGAGCCAACAAACTATACACTAAATTTGCGCCGTATACTTCGGAGAAACCGATGGCTGACGCTAGCAGGCCATTGCGCGCATTGAGTGGTTTTGAGCGTAATGGCGAATTACAACAACAATCGGAGTCCCGATGAGCGGCGGCTCATTTGGCTCTAAGCTCGATTCCTAGGCCCCGATGCTCGCCTTCTGAGAGCGTCAGCTCCTCTTTGTTCCCGAAATATGTTGTCGAGTATCCCGGTGCAGTTGCCGAGATGCGGATAGGTTTCCTTGGAACTGTGAACTCGAAGTGTCCCGTAGCTAGAACCGGCGTTGGCAGGCTCCGCGGTCGCAGTTCCTTCACAGGCTGCGAAGGTGCCGATCTCATTGGTGCCGGATGGAGCGGACAATTGGGGTCGGTGGCAGGTAGAACTAGCAAACTGCCGCAGTCGAACGTTCAATTCGGTACCGTTCTCCGTACCGTTGAAAATCTCGCGTCGACGTTCACCACCGAACGTGCCCTGACCAAAGTCGCCCCAAGGAGGCTGCCCGCAGGTTAAGGTTTATTCTTGCTTTGTTTCTTCTGTTTTTCGTATCGGGTTTTTCTGCCATTTTGAATTGTGGGCAGAATCTTTCTAACCTTTGCAATGTCTTCGTTCGCCCATAGGCGGACTTTCACTCCGCCAACTCGGGTCAACGGAGGAGCGGGAACCTTCTTCGCCGCGATGTAGCGGTTCAACGACCTTAGGTCAATCCCAAGCTTCTTAGCTGTTTGCCTAGTTGAGTAAAGCATTACGCCTCTACCTATGACAGATAGATCACAGAGTGTCAAATGAATTCTGCGTTGCAATAGATTTCTTTATTTCAGGGTGTACTGCCCACCGAATTAGTCTAAAGACAACATATAATGTCAAGTTTTATTGCTAAAAAACTTGACATGATCCGGCCTCTGCGCTCACAATCAAAACATGAGAGCAGCGGCCAAAACCACCGGCCGACCCCATCGCATCATGGGACGGGTCCGTCAGCGTATTGAACGCGGCGGCGAACGCCTCTGGCGGTTCGAGGACTTCCGCGATCTCAGCTTTTCAGCGGTCGCGCAGGCACTCTCTCGCCTGACACGAGAAGGAACCATCGAGCGGCTCAGCAAAGGTGTGTACTACCGGAATCGTGATACCGCCTTCGGAAAGAGCAGACCAAACCCGGCTGCGATTCGCAGCTTGGCATCACGACGAAAGATGCTTTTCCCGTCCGGGATGGCTGCCGCCAATCTCCTAGGCTTTACCACTCAAATGCCGAGACAGGGTGAGATTGCCACCAGCGCTCTCAGTCTGCCGAGAAAGCTGGTTGGAAACGAAACCCTAATTCATACGCGGCGACCCCAGGCTTGGGCCGACCTCACCGAAACAGAGGCTGCCCTGCTCGACATCTTAAGGCACGGAGCCAAGTTCAGCGAGTTAAGCCAGGAAGACACGATCCGTAAGCTATTGAACCTTCTATCCGAGCACGGGCGCCTCAGTCGGCTTCTCAAAGTTGCGGATTCTGAACCCCCACGCGTCCGGGCCATGCTCGGTGCCTTGGGGGAGCAGCTTGGCACCAAACGCAGGACTCTAAAGCGTTTGCGAGCTTCTCTGAATTCGTTGTCCCGATTCGACTTCGGGATGCTCACAGCGTTGCCAAACGCGCGCAATTGGCAAGCGAGGGAGAAACAATAGTTTGAAACTGTTTGAGCATCCCGATTTTGAGCAGGCAATTCTTCAGGCTGCAGAACACTTTCGCGAGCGGAAGCTCCGTCCATCGATCATCGAGAAAGACTATTACGTTACGGAGGCTCTTCGAGTCATCGCCACGACCAGCGGCGACAAAATCATTTTCAAAGGTGGTACGAGCCTAGCCAAGGGATGGAACCTCATCCAGCGTTTTTCAGAAGACATTGATATCTTTCTTGATCCGACAGCGTTTCAGCCGGCATTAGGAAAGAATGCGATTGACCGAGAACTAAAAAAACTTCGGAATGCCGTAGGACAGCATCCGGCATTGTCGTTTGTTGAAGCTGAGAGCCAAACCGTTGGCGGATTCAGTCGCAACGACCGCTTCTCCTATACCCAGAGATTCGGAGGGCCAGGCGAGGTCGCCAATCGCGTGCTTCTCGAAGCGGGTACAGCGAGCGGGCGTGAACCATCCGCCATCGTGCAATTGAGTTCGTATGTGAGTCAATACCTCGAAGAGAAGAAGCAATCTTTGGGCGCAGAGGACGAAGGCCGGTTCTCGTTGCGACTACTTCACTTTCGTAGAACCTTCGTTGAGAAAATGTTCGCTATCCATGGCAAGGTCGAATTGCTCAAGCGAGACAGACAACCCCTCGGCAGCTATGCCCGCCATTATTATGACCTGTTTCAACTCTCAGGACACCCCGAGGTGGGGACGATGCTCCGTTCCGCCGAATACGTCGCGATCAAGACGGACTACGATCAAATCAGCCGCGCTCACTTTTCCAGGAGCTATTTCATCTCGGAAGGCATGAGCTTCTCCCGCAGCGATGCTCTCTTCCCACCCTCAGAGCTTGCGGCGGCTATCGGCGAAGAATACGAGGCTCAATGCCGAATGCTTTGTTACGGCGATTATCCGACCTGGGCCGAGGTACAGGCACGATTCCTCGAAGTCCGGAACCTTCTCTAAAAGCAGTTTGAGAAGTCGGCTGGATCATGCCGCCCACTTGGTGGCGCCGTGAAGAGGGAACAAGTCGTCGAATTGACGATTCTGACGCCAAATCTTCAAATCTTCAACAAGTCTCGATTGCGAAGGGAGCCACCCACCACTGGCCATAAGCTTGGCAGCCAGGGATCTGCAGTCACAAGGCGGAGGTTGGCGATAGAGTTGAATGATATGCCGTCTTTCCGTCTTCGATAGCCCGAGGTGCGAGAATCAGGGCGCCCCTGTCACGGACAATCCTTGTGATGTTTCCCGCCGACGCTTACCCGGTGATTGCAGTACGCGATCGCATCGCTATCGACTACACACTTGGGAGCAATCGGTCACCGGAAGGCATCGAGAAGTGTTTGGGGAGAGATCTCTTAGGGTTGAACCCGCGCTCTGTTTGCGCTCTGTTAGTGTGCTTACCACTGCTTTCGGTGGTCTTACGTGTCATCGCGGGCCCTGCATGTTGTTGAACCCCCATTTTATTGTGAATTCGAATCCACTCTCTCCGCCATTACCTTTGTAATCTAGTACTTGCAAGCCGCTGATACCTACACTGATTCCTAGTTGAATCGGAGGTGTCGTCCGTGGCGAACACGCAGTGCAAGGAAGTCAACCTCACCAAACGAGTCCGAACCAGCAAGGGCCTGCGGTACTGTCCTGTTGTCCTGTCTGCGAATGGCCGAGTTAAGCCTGATCTGGTCATCGTCGACCGTCAGCAACAACGACACCCAGAAGGCGCGTCTTACCTTGAGTGGCGTGAGAACGGCAGGCGAGTACGGCTGTCGGTGGGCAAAGACGCTGCCGATGCGATTGCTCGACGCCCGCGCAGAGAATCCGAGCTGAATGCCGTGAACAACGGTGTTGCGGTGGTCCCAGAGAACGGCGGCCATGAGCATCACTCCCTCGCAGCTGCGATGCCATTTACCGCAAGGAGGACATGCATGAGAACAAATACCCTGTAGTCAGCCACTCACGCGATCCCCGCTTTCTCACCCTCCGTTCCCTCCAAACTTCCCAAGGCCGATCCAGAACGGGTCTTTACCTCATCGAGGGTATCCGACACGTCGCCCGTGCGGTCGAACACCATGCTCCCGTCGAATCTGTTTTCTTCGACCCTTCAATTCTGTCCAATCAGTTCGGTCAGAAGCTCGCACGACGGCTACGCCAGCGGCGTGTTCCCGGTGTGCGACTTTCGTCCCAACTGTACCGGGATCTCACACTGGCAGCAGAGCCCCAAGGGATCGGTGCAGTTGCGGCAGCAATGGATTCCGCTAGCAGGTATCCGGGCGGCGGGAAACTCCCTTTGGCTCGCAGTCGAATCAATCGAATCGCCGGGAAATCTGGGCACGATCATCCGAACCGCCGAGGCGGCGGGCGTAAGCGGAATTTTCGTGCTCGATTCCGAGTCTGATTCCTACGACCCGGCTGCTGTAAGGGCGAGTATGGGATCGCTGTTTTCGCAAAAACTGACAAGGTGTCCGCCCGGCGACTTCACCCACTGGGCGAAGTCCTGCGGAGTCGCGGTCGTGGGTTCGTCGCCAGCCAGATTGCTGGACTATCAAGCGCTGCGCTACCGATGGCCTGCCGCACTCCTGATTGGAAGCGAAAAGCGTGGACTCTTCGAGCATCTAGCTGAGACTGCTGATTTCACCGTTCGCATCCCTATGAGCGGTGGTTGTGAGTCGATCAATGATTCAGTTGCGGCAGGGGTTCTTCTCTTCGAAATGTCCAGCCAACGCCAGGCCCCTGATCCGCAGTAGACTTGCTGGTATTAACGTCGTGCGGAGGCTTATGAAAGGGGTTGACAGGTTCTACAGCGCATTCAAGAAGAGTCTTAGGGCGTACCCACAAAAGGTAGCTTGTTTCACCCTTGTCCAAATTAGGTTTTGACCTGAATTTCCTTAATTGGATCATTGAATCTCATTATTGTTTTATGCTGGGGCGGCCGGCGGTGAAACACGGTGGGATAGGAGCGGGAGCAAGGAGAACGGAGCAGCCCGGTTGGGCTGCGATTACGGCAGAACAATGCGAGTCTGGGTATTGTTGCCGTGTTTCTTGAACTCGGTGCGCAGGAAGTCCAAGAATCCGCGCGACAATGGGCGGCCCGAGCTGCGGTCTAGGGCCAGCCGCAAAACGAAAACCAGCGCCTTCAAAGCGTCGCTGTCGCACAGATGGGGGTCCCCCATCTCCCGGCCCTCTTCGTCGTAATCCGTGATGACTTCACGCAATTCCTCTATCACGGCTTGCTGGGCCAGGCTGGGGCGCGTCGGTTCATAATGCAAGCCGGAATGCGCGCGCGTCTCGAAACTGCGGACCAGCGCGGTAAGTGCATCAATCACATCCCGATCCCGGAGAGAGCTGTTCGCCAACGCGCTTTGCGTAATGCTTTCTACCAAAGCCTGCAGCAACACGGGGTGGGCGTCCAGCAAATCCTCCTCGACTTGGACATGCGCGAACCAGCGTTCGTCCTCGAACAGCTCGGGGCGGAAGCGATCATATTCTCGCGCTTGCTTCAAGTACGAGCAGTCGCTGGGACAATCTAGGATCAGTTCGCGGTGCGTGCCGCAGCAGGCGGCACAAATGCGGGCATGGAGCGCCGGGCAGAAGCGCTTCTCTTTACGAGTCTCACAGAGGCTGCAGCTCAAACGGGTATGCTCTCTTGCTTAAATATCACATTTTTGGTTGCACTGCAGCTCCACATTTTCCACTGGATGTCGCCGGATTGGTTTAAGGGAAGAGGTGAAAGCTCTGCTACGGTGAGATGGGTTCTGCCGAGAACCAAATCATCGAAGCGAGGCTTCCACCATGAATCGAGTATGCAGTATTTTCAGTCAGTTGTTGCAGTTGTTTTCGCGCGTCGAGTTTGAAGCCGCCGTCCAGCAGCATAAGGCCGAGCGTCACGCTCGCGGTTTCACCTGTTGGGGCCAGTTCGTGGCCATTTCGTGGCCATGCTGTTCTGCCAATTGGGTCGCGCCCATAGCCTGCGCGAGATTTGCCAAGGGTTAGCCGCCTCCAAAGGGAAACTCAAGCACTTGGGCGTACCGACGGTTCCCTCGCGCTCGACCTTGGCCTACGCCAATCAGCATCGCCCCTGGCAGTTGTATCAAACGGGTTCCTGGAGATGGCCTTCTAATAAGCCTTCCACGCCATGAGCTTGATAGCGAGCCAGCCACTCAGAGACCTTGGAACGTGGAGCTCGCAGAATCGCGGCCAACTCTCCGCTCGTCCGCCCTTGTGAGTTCAACACCACGGCTTGTAATCGCTTGGCCACGCGATACGCCCCATCCCGCTCGGCTTCGTGGCTTAACCGAATCAACCGTTGATAGGTGCTCGGACGCAAGCACAGGATTCGTGGAAGCATGCCCAACCCTCCTCGGAGAAGTATGGCATGATTTGTGGCCTTATGTACCTTTACTTATGCGCGGATGTATAGCAGGTTTTCGGGTTTGGCCCACCTAATTCAGCGAGTTTGTACACCCATTTTGAATGACAAACACGATCTTATGTGTCAGGCGATGGAGAGCCCGCCCAGGAAATCTCGTCCGCCCTCTCAAGGCTGGGCGGCAGACAACAATTCTTCAACAGCCGAGATTAAAGCACCGGCTTTTTTGTCCACCACTTTGCGGATTCCATACTTGTTGGCGACGAGATTCAACTCGGTCGATCCGTAGAGTGTGTGCAGTACGATTGGAACCGTCGGCAGTACTTCGTGAATTTGTTTCGCTGCACTAAGTCCGTCCAGACCCGGCATGGCGTAGTCGAGAATTATCAGATCAGGACGCAGTTCCGTGGCTTTCGCGATTGCTTCTTTGCCATCGGTGGCGTCGCCACAAATTTCCCAACCGGGGATGGCTTGCAGCAACGCTCTAAGTCCTTGCCGAACCGCTTCGTGGTCATCGGCAATTAGGATTTGCTTCGCCATTAGAGGCTCTGCAAAGAGGAACCTGCGTCGCGGGAATCGAGTCGTTAGGTGAGAACCGGAAAGCGGGCATCCGGCAGGGGTAAACGCTGGTACCAGACGCGAAAGTTACTTCACCAGTGCGGCCTTGGGAATACAGTGAAACATGTAGGTACTCGTCTCCTACCCTTGCACCCTTGCTATTGCCAATCATTTGTCCGCAAACACGTTGTCGATTTTCTCCATGATTTTCTCTGCCCACTGGATGCTCGCCGCGATCAACTTGTCAGTCCGTGGGCTCCCCGGCGGACCACCGAACAAGTCGTCAGCCTCTCCATGTGCATGCCGGTGAGGATCGCGGCCATCACCCCGATAACACGTTTGCGGCCCTCGTCCATCCGGGCATCGTAGATCTTTCGCCTTATATTCGCCACCGAGTGAGAGGATTAGAAGAAGATCACAAGGGATTCCGACGCGAGTGCAGGTCATCGGTTGGTAGGAATTCGTCTCTCGTATCCTAGGACCTCGTCACGGTTTGTGATGGACGTGCGAAAATAGAAGTAGAGCAACCATTATCAGAGATATCCCCCCAAACACGGGAGAACTCCTCTCTATAGCCCGCTGGTTCACACCCTTGAACCACGATATTCTGAACACCCATCGGATGAGGGCTTGGACCAGCATGAACACTACCAATAAGGCGAAGACGGTCGCCAGCATGAAGAACCACGCAGCCAACAACGGATAGTACGTCTTCACATAGATGTAGACGAAACCCCCATCGCGAGCGTCAGCACGTCCCGAAAAGTGGCTATCTTTCCATACCAATCAAACTGGCTGAAGTTCCGCACCAGTTCAAAGAACACCAATACACCGAGCGTGAAGAGTAAAAACGAGAGAATGCGGGCGGCTCCCTTGTCAGGTAGGTTGTTCGCAAAAACAGACAAACCGAGAAATACTCCAAGGGCGGAGATGAGCTTGCTGTTTTGCTCGATGAATTCCGTCAACGTCGATTTGCCGCCACTGGGCATTTTGATAAAGATTGATCTGATCCGTCCTATCACCTTTTGGGATTTGGCCCGAGTCACGGACCATCCGGAAACTGAGCTTTAGTGTGTGGAAACCATGCGGTTCCGGAACACCGCACCGAAATGCAACCGTTTTGCACCTTGAGCCAGAGGCTATGTTTCCCTATAGAACCAAGTACCGACGGGAATTGCTAGCAGAAGATCAATCACACCGATTCCGATAGTCGCCAGCAGGAGACGGTTGGGGAAGAGGTCCAAAGGCATGAGAGCCATCATCGGGATTATCGAAAACACCAACCATACGGCAATGCCAGAAAGCACCGCTGATTTCCAAGCTGGACCGTAACGCGGGCGGAGCCACACGTAGAGCGCCACTGCAAAACTGCCAACAAGGAAGTTCGATGGAATAAAGATGGTCCAGCCAGTCGGTTTCTTGCCCCAGTGCTGCGAATGCGGCCGTCCACTGCCTTTCGAGCAGCACTCGGTGGAACAGCAGTTCTAGCGCATTGATGACCACGCCAGCGGCCATTCCACTGAAGACCACTCGGGCCATGTTAGGTTTCATAGCGCCTAGCCTGAATTTCCACGGCAAATAGTACACCTAAGAACAAAGCGTTTCTATTCGTCATCCACGGTAGGTCGTGAGTCGCAGGCTAATCCCTTCCACCAGGGAACAGGAACGGGTTGATTGATCAACCCGGAGGCGAGAATGATGGGGAGATGAGCTCGCCGATGAAAGCTCACTTGGATCTCTTTGGAGGTGATGGTTACGTCGGCGGGCATGTCGATG
>WNFP01004702.1_pt1 | contig 10978 bp, 10 predicted proteins | sample 5400201 | NCBI WGS metagenome assembly WNFP01 (sample SAMN13153355, study PRJNA577476) | soil metagenome | isolation source: 115 cm saprolite under Madrone tree | place: USA:California | collected 2016-06-14
CCGGAAGACAGCGTCGCTCCAGTCGGGGCGACAGGACTAATCGGTTTTTTCGCGAAATTCACCGTGCTCAGGGGAGCTGAACGCGAGTTGTGGCTCACGTTCCTGATAAAGCTCCTGATCATCTCGGCCTATTCGATCACGAATAAGACGTTGATCTTGTGGCTTTCGGCGGATCTCGGGTACAGCGACCAGGCCGCGGGAGCTTTGATCGGGTGGGTTTGGGCGCCTGCGATGACCGTGTTCACGCTGTTGTCGGGCTCGCTCACCGACGCGCTCGGTCTTCGCCGAACTTTTTTTCTCGGTGTCATTATCTGTCTGGTGGCTCGCTCGATGATGGTGTTTACGACGATACCCTGGCTGGCGCTTGCCGGCGGGTTGTTTCCACTAGTAATCGGGGAGGCGCTCGGCACACCGGTGCTCATTGCGGCCACGCGCCGCTATTCGACTGTGCGACAACGGTCGATCTCTTTCTCGATGATCTACATGGTCATGAACGTTGGCTATCTGATTGCTGGCAGCATTTTCGACTACGTGCGTCACTCGTTAGGGGAGTATGGCTATTTAAATCTCCTTGGATTGCACATAACGACTTACCGGACGCTATTCCTGGTAAGCCTCGGCTTCGAGGTACTGCTTCTGCCGACGATTTATTTTCTGAGGAGAGGAGCTGAAGCGACCGACCGAGGCATTAAATTCACGGCGGAGCCAGTGCTATTCGCCGCCGGTGCGTTCTGGGAGCGCATCTGGTTAACAGTCCGCGACACTGCCCTCAATACGGTCGCGCTATTTAAGCGGCTGCTCGGTCAATCCGGTTTTTATCGGCTTCTTGCTTTTCTTCTCTTAATCGGATTTCTGAAGCTAATCTTCCTGCAAATGGACTACGTGTTTCCGAAATTCGGTATCCGCGAGCTAGGGAATGGCGCTCCGATCGGTCACCTCTCGAATATCAATTACATTCTCATCATCATCCTGGTGCCAATCATTGGCGCGCTCACACAAAAATATTCAGCCTACAGAATGGTGGTCGTCGGCGGAGCGATTTGCGCCGCATCTGTCTTTGTTATGGCCTTACCAACTCCGTGGTTTCAACGATCGGCCCAAGGTTTCATTGGGCAATGGATCGCTCACGGTTATCTGGGAGTACACGGAGACATTCACCCTTACTACATGATGATCGCGATCTACATATCGATCTTCTCAATCGGCGAAGCCTTCTACTCACCCCGCGTCTATGAGTACGCAGCTGCAATTGCTCCAAGGGGTCAGGAGGCGTCCTATGGCGCACTCTCGTATATTCCCTTTCTTATCGGAAAACTGCTCGTCGGAAGCGGAGGATGGTTGTTAGCTGCGTTTTGTCCCGCGCACGGTCCTCGGCATTCGGGAACGATGTGGCTTATCTTTGCCCTGGCGGCCTCGGTCGCCCCGATCGGATTGATTGGGCTGCGTCGCTACATTCGCGTCCCCGAAGCTGGGCGACAGGATGTCGACTAGCGATTTCGCGCCCCAAGCCGTTCGCCGAAGCACGATCTCGGCATCGTGCCGATTTTTACGAACCGATGCATCCTTATGACCGGGCGTCGCAAGAATCCATTCCAGCGCTCCACGAGAAAAGGGGCCACTTTGCATGATCCCGGGTTCTCCGCCTGATCTCTCAACGCCGATTCCAGGTTGTCCATTCGCGCCGAGCTGCGAATACGCAGCGGAAAAATGCACTACATCGACTATCGCGTTGAAAGAAGTTGCACCCGGCCATTTCTCGGCTTGGTTACGAATTCAATTAAAGGAGATCGACCTCGCGCCCACGCATCTGCCGGGAAGCTTGCCCGCAATGAACGGGCGCGCGCCGGAACCGGTCTAAATCTAAACCCTGGAGATTGGGAATGAACAGCACGCGATTGATACTACATAAGCGAAAGTCGCACAAAACCCTGTGGTTCGGTTTGCTCGGAGCCACTGTTGTGATTGTCGGCTCGATTTTGTTCGGGTATGCTCAAGGACAGAAAAAAGAGGCCGAGAAAATGAATCCAACGAAGGCAGTGCCGAGCGACACCGAGTTGCAAACGAAGTTAACGAAAGACCAGTATCATGTGACGCGCGAATGCGGCACCGAGACTCCATTTCAAAATGCCTATTGGGACAATCACAAGGCCGGAATTTATGTCGATCTTATCACTGGTGAGCCGCTCTTCAGTTCGCTCGATAAATTCAACAGCGGCACGGGCTGGCCCAGTTTCACCAAGCCGATTTCGAAAGACAAAGTGGTGGAAAAAAAGGATTCTTCTTATGGAATGGAGCGCACCGAGGTTCGTTCGAGCAAGAGCGATTCGCACCTCGGTCACGTGTTTGAGGATGGCCCCGCGCCAACGGGGCAACGTTACTGTGTGAACTCCGCCGCGTTGCGTTTCATTCCGGTGGAGAAATTGAAAGAAGAAGGTTACGGCGGATATCTGGCGCTCTTCAAACAAGGGGAATCCCAGAATAATCAGCCGTAAGCGACAACCCGAAGTTCGCTAGACTTGTGTGGCGACTCCGTTTCTCGAAGTCGGAGCCATAGAGACGTATTATCCGGTCGAGACGGGATTGATTTTCAAACGTCACCTGGGCGTAATCTGGGCGTTGTAGCGGCGACGTTGTCCGTCGCCGAATCGGGAAAAAAGGCGCCTGCCGCGGCGAGCGCCTCTACAATCGATATCGAATCGCCAATATGTCGAAACAATCGAGCAAATCGCACGAGATTTCGGCGCTTATCGCCGGAATCGCGGCGTTCACGACGTGGGGACTTGTTCCGATCTATTGGAAACTTCTCAAAGCGGTGCCAGCCAGTGAAATTCTCGCCCATCGATTTGTCTGGACGTCGATCTTTTTAATCGCGCTGCTCACCTGGCAACGGCGCTGGACCGAAGTGGAAACCAATGTCCGGTCGCGGCGTGCGAGACTCTATTGTCTGGCCAGCGGCGCGATGATCGCGATCACGTGGTTTTTGTACATCTGGGCCGTGAACATAGGACGCGTCATCGAGACGAGTCTCGGTTATTTCATGACGCCGCTTATGAACGTTTTGCTTGGCGCGATTTTTCTGCGGGAGCGGCTGAGGCGATGGCAATTGGTTTCCGTTCTGCTCGGAACAATAGGCGTTTTTAATCTGACCTTTGGTTATGGACGTTTTCCGTGGGTGGCGTTGTCATTGTGCATGACATTTGGACTTTATGGATTGCTTCGAAAAAAATCCGGCACGGCGGCAATTCCTGGTTTGTTTATCGAAACGGTTTTGCTCGTTCCGCTGGCCATCGCCTATCTCATCTTCCTAAAGACGAACGGCCAATTAATGTTCGGATCGGCGGATATTTCACTGTCGATCTTGTTGGTGAGCACCGGCATTGTCACCGCCTTGCCGCAGGTTTGGTTCGGGCACGCTGCCCAGCATTTGCGCCTTACCACCCTCGGCTTTTTACAGTACCTCGCGCCGACCGGCACATTTTTCCTCGGCGTGTTTGCTTACCACGAACCATTCACGCGCAATCATTTCATCACCTTCGCATTGATCTGGATCGCTCTCGCGATCTTTACCAGCGAAGCCGTTATGCAATGGCGCAGACGATCGGTGCCAGGGATGGCACTGCCGATCGCACAGTAAGGGCAATTGACCTCAGAAACCGAACCACGGCGTTTCGTTTTGCCAGAAGCGAGCGCTACCTTACATTGTCGCTTCGATGATGAGAAAAGACGATTTTGATTACGCGATTGAAAACACCCAGGTGATTCTCGCGCCCGAGCAGCAGATCGCAACCTTCGGCACCACGAGCTTTCACTTCTATCTCATCTCCGAGTTGATGGACCGCGTCGATCAGGTCCGGATTCGGAACGGAAAAATCCACGCCGAGCGGCCTCAAATTCTCACTCCGGAGCATTTCAGTCGTTTGCTGCTCGAAGGATTCGGCGAGAAAGCGCAGCGTTATGCCGATCAATTGCGCGAATACGCACGCAACATCGCGGTACTGCGTTACGGATTTCAATTTCGCAAAACGAATGTCACAGAAGAGACGATCCGCGATTCAGTTGACGCCGTCATCACGCGGACAAAGCGGCGCGTGGAAGACGCGGAAGAACCACTCAGCGCCGTCATTCAGGGCGTGGACGACGCCTGGGAGGTTTGCTTGCTCAAGTTCACTATCGACATGATCGAACGTTCCGCTGGTGGAAACCTCGGCGACTTCCGCAAGCGCGGACTAATTTGAAAGCGCAGATACGAGGAAAGCCAGAAATAGACCGCAAAATGCCGTCTAATTCTTGTTAGATGCTATCCCTCCACCTTTCAATATGCCTCGTTGGAGTGCTCCTCGTTTGCTCGTTACATGCCGCAGAGCCAAAGGAACTGCAGAACGCACGACAACATTATGAGCAAGGCTCCGATCACAGCGAAGCTGCTCGCACACGCTACATGACCCGACTCGTCCGAATGCGCGAGAAATACGCTTCCCTCAAGACGGACGATTGGCAGTCGATCGATGCCGAAATCCGCCGTCACCCTGCACCGATCTCCGAACCAAGGCAGTTTTCTAAGCTCCTCGTCGGCAAATGGCGGTCGCCTCGCCACGATTACCTTTACCGCCCTGACGGCACTTGGACAATGTTGCCGGAGCAGATCGACGGTGTCGATTCGACTCACGGTTTATGGCGCATCGAAGGCGATCAATCCATTGAGACGGTTGCGACAAATCCACCCACGAACAGCCAATACACAATTCTATTGCTCACCCAGAAAGACTTCGTCGTTACAGATGGCTATATTGTATTTTATCGCACACGGCTGTGAACCAACCATCTAACAAATCGCTGCAGCCAACCACTGACCGGCGCGATAACTGCACATGACGACTTCAGCATTGAAACTCATAGCAGAGCTCGCTCCCGTTAGCAGTGACTGAACTCGGTCTCGTTGGATAGTAAACAATATCGAGAGGCCGCCGGGCCGTCCTCGATTCCGCGTTGGTCGTCCTTCCAGCCGCTGAACTTTCCGCTTTCTTCGATCCGCGCGTCTTGTCATTCTGCGCGTCCGCATCACCGTATTTTGAAAAACTATCTCCAGCTTAATATCAGCCTGCTGTACTGGATTCTGATCGCGCCGTTTACCGGCCAGTTTTTCAAAATCTCGCCGGTCTTCCGGCAGATGGTGTTCATCGGAGTGCGCGCGGCGCCGATGGTTGCGCTGACGGCGTTTAGCGTAGGCGTGACGCTGGCCATGCAGGCGGCCCATTCCCTGCAACAACTCGGTGCGGAAATATATGTTCCCGACCTGGTGATGGTCACGCTCCTGCGCGAGATGGGGCCGGTCCTGATCGCAGTGATCGTGATCGGTCGCAGCGGGTCCGCCGTGGCGGCGGAGCTGGGAACCATGAAAGTGTCCGAGGAGATCGAGGCGCTGGAAGTGATGGCAATTAACCCAGTCCAGTATCTGGTCGTGCCGCGGTTCCTGGCCATGCTCGTGATGCTGCCGGCGCTCACAATCTTCGGAAACTATATCGGCGTGTTTGGCGGCTGGGCCGTGTGCACGTTCGCACTTGATTTTAACACCGCTGGCTATGTCTTGCGCGCCTTACAAAGTGCGGACACGTGGGATTTGTATTCGGGAATGATCAAAAGCGCCGTCTTCGCCTGGATTGTAATTACGATCGCGTGCAATGCCGGGTTGCATGTCGAAGGTGGCGCGGAGGGTGTAGGACAAGCCACGACGGCCTCGGTCGTGCAAGCTTTGCTTGCGATGCTGGTCACGAACGCGGTGCTTACCGGAATCTTCTTTTTTGCTGTATGAACTCCGACGAAGCCACCATCATCGAAGTTGTCGACCTTGTCCGGAAATTCGGAGATCGCACTGTGCTCAACGATATCTCCTTCAATGTTCGCCGTGGCGAGACCCTCGTGATCATGGGCGGAAGCGGTTGTGGCAAAAGCACATTGCTCCGGCATATGATCGGTTCGATGAAACCGACTTCAGGCTCTGTGAAAATCTTCGGCGAAGAAATCGCAACCATGAACGAACGTGAGATCGGACGTGTTCGGCAACGCTTTGGGATGCTGTTCCAGTCCGGCGCCCTGCTAGCATCGCTCACTGTCGGCGAGAATGTGGCGCTGCCACTTTTTCAACACACTGAAAAGTCCGCTGACGAAATCGAAGAGATCGTGAAGCAAAAACTCCAAATGGTCGGGCTTACCGGTTTTGAAGATCTGAAGCCGGATGAAATCAGCGGCGGAATGAAGAAGCGGGTGGGTCTGGCGCGCGCACTCGCGCTCGATCCGGAGCTGCTTTTCAGCGACGAACCCACCTCGGGGCTCGATCCGATTATGACCGCGGTTGTCGATCAGTTAACACTTAAACTGGCTCGTGGGAGCCACATGACGGCAGTCGTCGTCTCCCACGATATGACGAGTGCTTTTCGCATCGCTACGCGGATGATCATGCTCGGCCATGGTTCGATCGTCGCACAAGGCACACCCGAAGAAATTCGCACGAGCACTAACCCCGAAGTGCACCAGTTTATTAACGGCGAAGCAGACGGGCCGATCCCGTTAAATCTTTCGCAGGATGAGCACGAGCATCATCAACACGTGAAGCCGCGGCCGTTCGTGAGCGCGCGTTTTCGCTTTCATCATAAGACTCCATGAAACGAAATTTCTCCGACTACATCGTGGCCGTCTCGGTGATCTTGATCAGCTTGGTCCTCCTCGCGGCCCTTACCATCGCGCTTTCCGGCTATCGCTTGAAAAAACCGACCCGCACTTTGGAGATCAACTACGAAGACGTCACCGGCATTAAAGTCCATTCCGAACTTCGTTACGCCGGTGCGCCAGCAGGACGGGTGATCGCGATGCGTCATCTGACTGCAAAGGAGCGTGAATCGTCACAAAACAAAAAAGACGCGGTGCGGGTGACGGTCAGCCTTGACGATGCGATTCCGCCGTTGCCCGCGGACGTGGTGGCAACGCTTAGCTCAGACACGCTGCTCGCGCCGAAATTTGTCGCGCTCTCCGCGGGCACGCCGGGCGGCAACGCACTTGCAAACAACGCTGCGATCGAAGGACATCCCGCTTATGGCATCGAACAGATTACCGCGGCGGCCGGTCCGCTGTTCGAGAATGCGAACAAGTTGCTAGATAACCTCAACGTGACCGTTACGGATTTGAAAGGCAATCTGGGAGAATTTATGCCGAAGCTGGGACCGCTGGCCGACTCGCTAAAGATCGACGTGGATAATTTACAGAACGTGGTCAAAAATCTCGATGGCATGTCCAAAGATGCAGACAAGGTGTTGGGCACAGCGGACACGTTCATCAGCGCGACTGACAAGCAACTTCAGGAACAGTTGAAACAATTGCATGTGATTCTCCTGAATTTGAAAGTGGTCACTACGCATGCGAAGGCACTTGTCGAAACGCTCGCTGAAAAACCCAATCGTCTCATTTTCAGCGGGAAACCGGCCAAGCTCACACCGGAATCGGAAATTCTCAAAAGCTCCAAACCTCTACCGGCAAAAAGACCTTGATTGTAGCCGCGCCGGTATGCGGCGCATTGTGAATGGAAGTGCAGAGCGATTGGTTATACGAATTTGCGCGGCGATTAGGGGGTCAATTGCCCCACCCCTTCGAATATCGACGCATCAGTTTGAAGAAACGGAGAGTGTCGCGCACCGGATGGATGCTGCTCACCTCGTCGGAATAAACGGTCGTGATTGGAACTGATTCGATCCGATACCCTTTGCGGCTGGCGATAATCAACATTTCGGTCTCGTAATCGAAGCGGCGCGCTCCGACGAGCAACTCAGGAATCAATTGTCGATCTAACATCCGAAACCCACATTGAGTGTCCGGGATTTCTTGTCCGCAGGTGCGGCTGATGCGATTGCTCATGTAACGATTCACAACGCGTCGAACAAATGGCATCGCCGCGAGGTTGTTCATGCGATTACCAAGGAAAAAACTGCGATCTGCCGCCAGGGCGGCTGCCTCGATAAAACGCTCGATTTCTTCGGGAAGATGCTGGCCGTCGGCGTCAAGAATAATCACATGAACAAATTGTCGGTCCAACCAATGCCGTAAACCTGCCTTAATCGCTTCACCTTTGCCGCGGTTCTGATTATGAACAATGACCTCAGCGCCGGCTTCGCGCGCGCACTGCGCGGTTTTATCGCTCGAGCCGTCATCGACAACGAGCACGTGATCGATTTGCTTGCGCGTTCGACGAACAACGTCACTGATATGTTTTTCTTCGCGATACGCCGGAATGATCGCAGCGGCCTTTAGACGAATTTGTGCGACACGGTCCCAGTCCGCGACCGTCATCGGCGAACCACCGGGTGAAAATCGGCAGCATGATAAGAACTCCGGACAAGCGGACCGGAAGCGACATACAGGAATCCCTTTTTGCGCGCGATGTCGCCGTAATAACTGAATTGATCGGGCGTAATGTACTCAACGACGGGCAAATGTTTTGGGGTCGGACGTAAATACTGGCCCATTGTTAAAACTTCGCAGCCGACTTCACGCAAATCGTCCATCGTCTGAAAAAGCTCAGTCTCCTTCTCGCCGAGGCCGAGCATCACACCGCTCTTGGTCACAATCCCGCCACTGCGGGACGACAATTCTCTCGCGCGCCGCAAAACCTGCAGCGAGGTACGATATTTGGCGCGCGAACGGACGAGCGGCGTCAGGCGCTCCACGGTTTCCATATTGTGATTGTAAATGTCTGGTTTGGCGTCCAGCACGATTCGAATGCACCAATCCTGCGCGTGAAAATCTGGAACCAACACTTCGACAATCACCGAAGGATCCATTCTGCGGATCGCGGCGATCGTCCGCGCAAAATGGTTGGCGCCGCCGTCCTTCAGATCATCGCGTGCAACCGCGGTAATCACGACGTGTTTTAATTTCATTCGACGCACCGCCTCGGCGACACGTCGCGGTTCGTCTTCCTCCAGCGCGTATGGTTTCGCCGTTGTCACCGCGCAAAAGCCGCATGCGCGTGTGCATCGGTCGCCCGCAATCATCATCGTGGCTGTACCGTGGCTCCAGCATTCCCATCGGTTTGGGCATTGTGCGCTTTCGCAAACGGTGTGCAACCGCAAATCGGAAATAAGCGCTTTGGTTGAAAAGAAAACCGGGTTCGAAGGCAGGCGCACTTTGATCCAGGGCGGCTTTTGTGCCTGGTGGAGCGCCGGATCGATTTTCGCACAGGACATCGTGCGAAAGTTAACCCAGCGTTGAAGGGTTGAAAAGTTAAAGAGACGAAGGAGGTATGAAGCGCTTCATCTCTTTAACGCCTTCACAACTACAGCTTCGTTCGGCCCGATAGAGCTTGATACAGCGTCAGCTCGTCAGCGGATTCCAAACCGCTGCCAGCCGGCAAGCCGCGGGCGATTCGCGTCATAGTCACCGGCTTTTCTTTCAAAAGATCAACAAGGTAATTTGTGGTTGCTTCACCTTCGACATCGGAGGGAAGCGCAAAAATGACCTCGGAAATCTTTTCTCGATCCACACGTTCGAGCAATTCCTTAATCCGCAAATCCTCCGGGCCGACATGATCCAGCGGCGAAATTTTCCCTCCAAGAGAATGGTATCGCCCACGGAAAGCGCTCGTCTTCTCCAGGGGAAGAATGTCAGTAGGCTGTTCGACAACGCAGAGCAACTCCGGTGACCGCGAAGAATCCGCGCAAATCTCGCAGACTTTTTCCGTGGTGAAGAACCCACAGAGTTCGCATGGATGAATCGCTTGACGAGTGTCAGTGATGGCGCGCGCGATCTGCTCCGGCTGATCGTTTTGCGCACGCATAATCCAAAGCGCAATTCGCTCCGCTGAGCGGGGCCCAACTCCCGGCATTTGTCGCAGTTGCGCAATCAAATTCCGGAGCAGGGCCGGATATTCGGTCTTTCTCAAAACGGCCGCGCAGGTTTAGTCGGAGGACATCTCCGTGAGATTCAAAGCGAGCGGCTCCAGCCGACGCAAATAGAACTGCAGCGGAGCATCATCCTCGTCATCTGATCCCCGCGCCTTCTGAAATTCGGTGTACGCTTCGGCCCAACGTTTTTCTCGATAGAGCACGATCCCGTTCCAGAAAGAGTCCCGGCGCGCGATATGCTCCGGCTTGGCTTCAGATGCAAGCCAAAGCGGCTCGTAAATTTCGTGTCGTTCTTGCGAATCCATTTCCATAAGAAAATCAATTGGTCGCGCGACAATTCTGTTGCTCGCGAGATCAAAAGTACGCGTGCCAATCAGGATATGCGATCCATAGAAACGATTTGCGGCGCAGAATCTGCGTGCCAGCTCGAGCGGCTCACCGGTGGCTAACAGCGCCGGGCGTTCGCCATTCTTTAGGGGTGCAATAATTATCGTGCCAGAGCTGACGCCGACGTGGGTATCGCAGTTTTCGGGAATTTCTCCGTTATTCTGCCGGCGCTCGCGATAATGCCGATCCAAATCGAGAGCAACTTGAACGGCTTTGTCAGCATGTTCGATATTACCATCGGGAAATCCGAAAATAGCGATAACGCCCTCCCCGTCGGCGGCCTGGATATAACCTCCCGCTTCCAAGAGGCGGTCAGCCACGTCGCGAATGAACTTTTCTGTCGTTTCGGCAAAGACTGCGGGCCCGGAGTCTTCGGCGAGGTCGTGCTTATTGGCAACGTCGCAAACGATGACGCTTACCTCGTGTCCTCTCGGCCGCAAATCGAACGAAATTGCGCCTTCGAGAAGGCGACGAAGTTCTTTGTTCGACAATCGGCCGGTGAAGAATGTTCTGGACAAATCCGAGCGGTCCCGCCTCAAAAAGACAATCCATCCCTCCGCCACGAGCCATGTGATGACCACCACAAGAATAGAGGGTAGCGGTTGGAAGAAAATGCGATAGAGCGAGCAGACCCAGGAAAGACCTAGCAATTCGATCAATAAAAAAAGAACCAATAAGCGGATGCGGCGCCGCGGCACACTGCT
>WNFP01032600.1_pt1 | contig 10974 bp, 8 predicted proteins | sample 5400201 | NCBI WGS metagenome assembly WNFP01 (sample SAMN13153355, study PRJNA577476) | soil metagenome | isolation source: 115 cm saprolite under Madrone tree | place: USA:California | collected 2016-06-14
GACGCGCAAAGACAGCGTAAAGGCGGGCCCGTGGGCCCGCCTTCCACCGCATCAATCGTAAACGCTGCCGCTATTTGACTGGGCGCGACCCTTTATTGGAGCACGGGCCCCAGTAGCCGACGCCAAAGTCCTCGTTGGTGGGGATCCAGCACGAACCGGACTGCTGAGCGGCCGCCGGATTGCGGGATTGTGCGCGCGGCGGCGCCTGACCGAACGTCTCATCCGCCGGCGGCGATGCCGGACCTGGTCCTTGCCCAAGTCCCTGCTCTTGCGCCGACGGACGCTGACGTTGCGTTTGTGCGAACGATGGGGCCGTCGTGCTTAGTGCGAGAGCCGATACGAGACCGAGGACCAATGCCGACTCGACCATTCTGTTAGCCATTGCGTAACTCCTACATTCATTGTCGCCCGCGCGAAGGAAACAGGTGGGCCTCAGCAACGTTCCGCGCCTTGCGGTTTTGAAGAGGAGCTTTGCGAAACAGGAATGGACATTCGCAAGCGCCGTGGTTCGTCCCCGACGATGATTGCAACTCGGCACGAGGAACATTGATGCAAATTTTACACGGGGCGCGCGGTCACAAGCGGCGGCACGATCGGACGACTCCTCATGACGACGTGCCCCGACTTCGAAGTGGCGCCGCAGGCCGTCGCCATTGCACCCGACGCAGGCTAAGATCACCCCGCAAGGCGCAATTGCGTCTCACGGGGTGGTCTCAGCGGCAATGACCGATTACTGGGTGAGCAAGCTGTTCTTCGATCTGCAGCACGATACGGAGCTGGCGGCGGAGTATCGCGCCAATATGCCCGCCGTGCTCGAGCGCTACGAGATCAAGGCAGACATCCGCAAGGCGCTGCTCGAGGACGACGTGGGCAAGATCGCGCCGCTCGTCAACGCCTACCTCTTGCGTTTCTACTTCCAGATCCGCGGCATGCCGGAAGGCGAGTTCATCGCGCGGCTGCACGCGCTCAAGTCGGGGAAAGGGAAGGTCGATGGCTGATCTCGTGGGCGTGTTCGCGGCCAGTCATGGGCCGATCATCGCGCGGGACTGGGAGACCATGCCGCGCGATCACCGCGACCGGCTGGCGGCCGCCTTCGACGAGATCGGGCGCCGCCTCAAGGCGTGCCGACCGGACCTGCTCGTCGTCATATCGCCCGATCACTGGGTCAACTTCTTCATCAGCAATTTGCCGGCGGTCTGCATCGGCATCGGCGACGAGCACGACGGCCCGCCCGAACCGTTCATGAAAAAGGTGTTTCCACGCGAGCGCCTCAAGGGCCACGCCGCGTTCGGGCGCCATCTGCTCGAAACCGCGCTCAACGGCGATTTCGAGCCGGCGCTGTCGCACCGCCTCAAGCTCGACCACGGCACTTGCATCCCGCTCTGGCGCATCGGCGTCGACGCCGAGCTGCCGATCGTGCCCGTGATCGTCAACGACCTCGAGGAGCCGATGCCGAGCATTCGGCGCTGCCTCGCCTGGGGCCGGCTGCTGCGACAAGCGATCGAGAGCTACCCCGCGCCGTTGCGGGTGGCGCTGCTCGGCACCGGCGGCTTGAGCCACTCGATCGGCGAGCCAACCATGGGCTGGATCGACGAGGAATTCGATCACGCCTGCATCAAGCACTTCGAGGATGGCGAGGATGCGCGCCTCGCCACGTTCCTGACCGATGCGCTTGCGCGCACCGGCAACGGCGCGCACGAAATCCGCGACTGGGTGATCGCCCACGCCGCCGCCGGCAGCAAGGGCTTCGAGCTGATCGACTATTTCCCGAGCCCGCAGACGCTGGTCGGCGCTGGATTCGCGTCGTGGCGGGTGACGGGGGCGGCCTAGCCGGTCCGGCAGCCCGTCCGTTCGATCCCGAAGCTCACACGAAAGTGTGCCGCGAGAGCTTGCGAACGTCGCAATCGGGACACTAGGTGCCCCCGGAAGCGATAACGCCGAAGAACGCGAAAGCGAGGCCGAGATGGTCGCAACTGCGCCCTATTCCGCGGAACCGCCACACGATTCTCCGACGCTATCCGGCCGACCGGCCGCCTTCGGCGAGCGCATCAGCGGATATGTCGCGAGCAGGCTTTTCATCACCATCATCCTCGTGTTGCTCGTCCTGGCCGGACTGCCGATTGCGGTCTGGCTCGACCTGCGCAACCTGTCGGAGCGCGCGCTGACCGAGCAGGCCGACGAGCTGTCGTCGACGATCGACAGCATTCGGAACTATTACGCCAGCAACGTGGTCGGCCGCGTGCTCGCGCACGGCGAGAAGACGAACGTGCTCCCCAATTACGCGGAAGTCCCCGGCGCCATTCTGATCCCCGCCACGCTCTCGCTCGAGCTTGGCGACCTGATCAACCGAAACAACGGCAACACGCAATTCCGCTTTTTCTCAGATTATCCCTTCAAGAACCGCCCGCCGCATGCCTTCGACGAGTTCGAGCGAAAGGCGCTCGACAGCCTGCGGCAAGATCCGCATGCGCGCGTGTATGGGGTTTCAGGTTCAATCTTCGACCGCCGCGTCCGCTTGGCCACGCCGATCATCATGGGTGCCGCCTGCGTGAGTTGCCATAATACGCACCCCGACAGCCCCAAACACGACTGGCAAGTCGGCGACGTGCGCGGCATCGAGGAGTTCGTCATCAGCCAGCCGATCGCGGCGCACATCTTCGCATTCAAATATCTGCTCATTTACTTCGCTTTCGTTGCCGTCACCGGTCTCGCCTTCATCGCGCTGCAACGCCACCAATCCAGCCTGATCGCGCGCTTCAACAAGGAGCTGGGACACGCCAACGAGTTCCTCTCGGCCTTGGCAAAAAAAATCGCCAAATACCTGCCGCCGCAGCTCTATCGCGGCATTTTCGCCGGCAAGGACGTCGAGATCGCCACCGAGCGCAAGAAGCTCACCGTATTCTTCTCCGACATAGTCGACTTCACGGCGACCGCGGAGCGGATGCAGCCGGAAGAACTCACCGCGCTGCTCAACGAATATCTGACCGAAATGTCGTCGATCGCGGCGGCGCACGGCGGCACGGTCAACAAGTTCATCGGCGACGCGATCCTGGTGTTTTTTGGTGATCCCGAATCGCGCGGGGTGGTCAGGGACGCAAAGGCCTGCCTGGCGATGGCGATGGACATGCAGCGCCGCCTCGCCGAACTCAACGTGCAATGGCGAAAGCGCGGCATCGAGGAGCCCTTCCGCGTGCGGATGGGCATCAACACCGGCTTCTGCAACGTCGGCAATTTCGGCAGCGACGACCGGATGGATTACACGATCATCGGCGCCGAGGCCAACCTCGCGGCGCGTCTGCAGTCGATTGCGGAGCCGGGCGGGATCGTGCTGAGCTACGAGACCTTCATGCTCGTGCGCGACATGGTGCGTGCGCGCCCGCTGGAGCCGATCACGTTGAAGGGCATCGCCCACCCGGTCGTGCCCTACGCCGTGGAGGGCGGCATCGGCGCGGCGGGCCAAGCTGCGCAAGTCATCAACGAGCACGATACCGGGCTCGATCTCTTCATCGATACCGATGCGATCGATGCGTCGGCGGCGGAGCGCGTGCGTCGGACGCTCGAAAGCGTCGTCGCCGAGTTGAAGCTGCGCAGCCGCACGGCCCAACAGAATTGAACGATTGCTTGCGCGGGACTGACGCCGGGCCTTTTCTTCACACCGTGCTCGGCGCCTCCGCTTCCCGCGGCCATAGCAAATTTTTTTGTTGCTCACCGACACACATGGATTGGTTATGCCCTCTCGCGGCGGCAATGTACTTGCAATCGAGTACTCCGCGAGCGAGATATATCACCTGTCGACTTCGCGAAAATTTACGCGGCCGAGCACGGCCGGAATGACACGCAAGCGTCAACAGACCAAAGAGAATACTTTGGCCGAACCGATGCACGCGTTGCCAAGGTGAAAGCTTAACCGGGTCGCAAATGACCTCGAATCCATGGCGCGCGGCGATGCGCTGAAGCGAGTCGAGATTTGTAATCGCGCGGATGATGTTTATGTCCGAGAGTTGCGGCCTGCTCATCAGAAATTGCGCTAGTCCGCGAAGGGACTTTGCGACGCCGCGGTTGAAGCGGCATCCCCACGCCAGGGAATAGCCTGCGACAGGTTTGACGGGGATCTGCTCATTCCAGAAGTGGAGTTCGATCACTCGGTCACCGGACCGGCCAAACGTTCCATCGGAAAGTAACACGTCACTGGTCAGACGGCTGAGCTGGGCCCGAAGAATGCAGTCCGGCTTGTGGCTGTACTCTCCAGGTCGATACTCAATGCGACGCGAGGAACATACCCGAAATGCCCACGGGCGGTCCCATTGGTTGAAAATCGTCAGATGGCATCGGGATGAAATCGTCATGCCGCCCCCTTGAAGTCAGTCACTGTCCGTCGGTACGCCAGCAACACAGCTGCGCTTGAGCATTCCGCTCTCTCCTTGGAGAGCGGATTCGACTCAATGCGGTCAGGCCGACGTGACCAAGCCTGCAATAGGCTTCACATCGTCGCTGCCGGGGAACACATCGGCTGCGAGCGCGTGGTCATCCGCCCGAAGATGATCCTTCAGCAATCCTTTGAGCACGGCGCGCACATCGGTGGTGGGCTTGAGGTCGCGGTTCTCCAACAAGCTCTCCGCCTTCAGCCCAGGCCAGTCGGCGATCACGCGACCACCTTTGAGCGCTCCGCCGGCGAGCAGCATGACGGTGGCGGTGCCGTGGTCGGTGCCGTTGGTACCGTTGATGCGCGCCGTGCGGCCGAATTCGGTGACGAGCACCACCACGGTCTCGCGCCACGCCGGTCCCATGTTTTCCCGGACGGCGGCGAGAGCGTCATCGAGCGCGCCCAGCAGTTGCGCCAGCCAGCCAGTCGCGATGCCTTCATTGTAATGTGTGTCCCAACCGTTGAGCGCGAGCGCGCCGACGCGCGGACCGTCGGGCTGCGCCAGGAACTTCGCGGCGGTACCAACGGCCTCGGCGAAATAGGCACGCAACTGCGCGAGGTCGGGGCCGGCAGTCTGGCCGAGCGGCTTCTGATCCATGCTGCCGGCCGGCGCAATTGCCGTGAGCTTCGTGCGGCCTTCAAGGACGCGCGCGAAGTTGACATCGGTGTGCCGATAAAGGTCCAGCAATCGCAGGATCGTGTCGTCGCTTGCCGGCAGAACTCGCCGCGGCCACCAAGACAGCACCGGCGCTGATCCACGCACGACCAACGGCGCCACCGGTCCGACGGCGAAGGCCCTGCCGCCGTTCGAACTGACGCGGTCCCCGGGCGCAAGGCCCACCAGCAAACGGTTGAGCCACCCGCTGTGGGTCGCGCCTGGCTTTTCGACGCCGCTCTCGAGCACGTCCTGGCCATCGAAATGCGAGCGCTCGCGATAGGACGTGGCAGCGGCGTGGACGACAATCGCCTCGTTCGCTTTGAACATCCGATGCAGCTTCGGCATCGATGGATTGAGCGCGAAGAAATCGTCAAGCTTGAGTGCCGATGTCTTGCTGTCGAGCGTCAGCGCATTGTCGCCGCGCAGCGAAACCCAATCCGGATCTCCGACCGGAGCCACCGCCGCGAGCCCGTCGAGCGCACCACGCAGCACGATCGTCAGAAAGCGCGGGTCGCGCCCTTCGGCCCGCGCGAGCTTGGGCATATACGTCCAGGCGAACAGAGCGCCCGAAGCGAGCAGCAATTCCCGGCGCGACGGTGCGTGGGGTGCGATCATGACTTACCTCCGCAGGAACTCGGGCGCCATCAGCAGCAAGGCGAGGGCCTGCGCGCGGCTTTCCGCGCGCGCGACCGTGTTGCGCGTCTCGGCCGACGCCAGCGGGCCGAGCCCGGTCTCGACGAGCGCGACCGGATCCAACCGGTCAGCCACGCGCTCGGCGAAATTGCTGGCTATGTCGACGCGTTGCGACAGGCCGTCGACCCATGTCGACTCGTCCTCGGCGAAGCCGTTTGGAGCCGGCGGACGCCACAGCGGCTCGCCGAGCAACGCCTGCCCCGACATGATACGGCCGACCGCCCATTGCGCACCCGTGAGGCGCAGCGCGGATGTAATCCATTCGGATGGACGCTTGAGCTTCGTGCGCTCGGGCGTCCATGATTCCTCGGCCGCAATCAGCGTCTTGGCCAGCTCCTTAAGATTGCCGTCGCTGTCGGTAAAGCTCTTCGCCAGCTTATCGACCAGCGACGGCGGGGGCGCGTCGGCGACGAAATGCCGGGCGAACTTATGCGCGATGTGCCTTGCAGTCGCCGGATGCCGCGCGAGATCTGCGAGCACGGCACGGCCCTGATCGACCCCGGTGTCGGGATAGCTCTTGCCGATCACAATCTGTTCGCCCGGCTCGTGCAGGCGCTTGACGAAAACGAACTCCCCGCCATGGTTGGGCTCACCAAGTCCTATCCAGGTCCACCCGGTGAGCACATTGGCGAAGTGCGTGACGTCGTCCTGCGAATAACCGGTGCGGACGCCGAGCGTGTGCAGCTCCAGAATTTCGCGAGCGAGGTTTTCGTTTAAGCTCTTGTCGCGGTTGATCCCGGCGACCGAATTCGGGCCCATGGATTCCAGGTTATCGAGATAAACCAACATAGCCGGATGGCTTTCGACCGCGGTCAGCAAGTCGGCGAAGCGGCCAAGGACGTGCGGGCGTATCGCCTCGCGCTCATAGGCGCCGGCCATCGAAAGGATCTTGTCGGCCGAAACACAGAAGTGATTCGACCAAAACCAAACAAGGCGCTCGACGAAGCCGATGTCCGCGGCGACGGCGGCTTCGATGCGGACTTTGGCCTCGTTTTGAACGAGCTGAGCCGGCAATGGCGGCGGCTGTTGGCTCTGCTGGGTCTGAGCCGGTTCCGGCTTGACAGCCTGCGCATCCCCGTTCGGGTTCATCGCATTGCTGTCGGCCGTGCCAACAACCATGCCCTTGGCCTCTGCCTCCTTCTTGGCGCGCTGCGCCAACTTTTCCTTCGCTTGCCGTTCAGCGCGGAACTCGAAAAAGGCACGCGCCGCCTGCCCGCTGTTGGGCAGATTCGCCGCCGCGACCCGCCCGGCGCCCGGCCGTTCGAGGTCGGCCAGCAATGCGCCGCGCGGATCGTCTGCGATCGCGGCGATCGAACCGGCGACCGGTCCGAAACCGAACCGATGCAATGCGAGCGCTGCTTCAAATTTCGGGTTGGTCGTCATGTTGTCGTCTCGGGCCAGCGAATTGATCCTGGGCGGGCGCGCCGGCGCTCAGTGAGCCTCAAGCGCTGAGCAGCTTTCGAATTTCATCAACGATGGCACAGCCGTGGTCATCGCGGCGTCACTGCGCCGTCAAAGGAAACCTTTCGATGGATGAGGTACTTAATGCGTAGCCAAGGCTCTGAAGGAGCGTTCTACGGGCCTTTATGCTTGAGCGTGGTGCGCGCGGATCAAGAATGATAAGTTACGTAGCCGTAGATTCTTCGGCGGCGGCTCCGATCCATGTCCAAATTGAGCCACGTCACATTGCGTCTGCTCGGGGGGTTCGCGATCGAAGCGAACGTGGGCCGCCCTATTCCGATTTCGGTCCGATCCAGAAAGGCCCGAGCGCTGCTCGCCTGAGAAGCGATTGGGCTACGCGCTCAATTCCTCTCTGTGGATGCGCGGACGTTTACATCGCTTGCTCGATCGACCGCGCTGGACGAACTCACCCGGGCCGCAGAACTTTGGCGCGGGCCGTTTTTGCCGGACCTCGCTTTGGACATCGAAGAGTTCGATACCTGGCATCGTCACGAAGCTGAGCGACTTGCAACGGCAGCGGCAGGCGTGTTCGTGGCGCTTTGCCGGAACGCCGATGCGAATGGCGATGGCGAGCGCGCCATTACGGCGGCTGAACGGTTGGTTGCGCTGGAGCCGACGCGCGAGGATCGACAACGTACCGCGCTGATGCTGTTTGCGCGCCACGAGGGACGCGAGGCCGCGCTGAGCCGGGCAAGGCAGTTCACGGATCTGCTGCGCAGCGACCTCGACGTTTCTCCGCAAGCAGCGACGCGCGCCTTGATCGATGCGATCAAACGGGGCGATTTTGAATCGGCGCATGCGCCTGATCTCGGGCGGCTTGCAGTGCAAAGCGTTGCGAAACCGGCTGGCTTGCCGGACACGGCCCCCATTGCGCTTGCGCTGAGCGAGACCAAAGCGTCGCCAGTTTCCATTCCGATAGTGCTTCCGGCCGAGCAGGCGCCACGCAAGACAGCGCCGGCCAACCCGCCGTTTTGGCGTCGCTGGCCGCTTGCCGCTGCATGCGCGATCATTGCCTTTCTCGCGATGGGCACGATCGTCGCGCTGGGGGTCGCAAGTGCACCGAAATTATGGTCACCGCAGACCGATCTGCAGCGGAGCCAAGCGCTTGTGGTTCTGCCCTTTGCCGTCGATAACTCCGGGCAGCCAGACGATCCCGCGTTCGCGCGCGTCCTCACCCATAACCTGATCGGGTATCTCAGCCGCTTTGACAAATTGCGGGTGATTTCGGAACAGACATCCGACTTCTATCGGGATCGTCGGATGGACCTGGCACACCTTATGACAGACCTCGGTGCGCAATACGCGATCGTCGGTCGCGTTCAGGGCACGGACAGCGCTCTGCGAATAGATTTTCAGCTGGTGGACACGGCGACCCGAACGAATCTCTGGTCCGACCATTTGCAGCGCGAGCGCAGCGACCCAACGCTCGTTGCGGACGAAGCGGCGCGTGGAATCGCTCGGGCGCTTGCGGTCGAGATTGGTCGTGTCGGCGCGCTGCGCATGCACGCCAAACCGAGCTCAGAACTTACGCTTAGTGACTTAGTGGCACGCGGCTATTTGGCTTTGCGCCGGGGCACCATACGAGAAAACCTGACCGACGCCATGACGTCGTTCGATGAGGCTTTGCGGCGCGACCCGCACTATCAGCCCGCCCTATTGGCTGTCGCTCGGGTGCACATTATCGCGGCGGCGAATTTTATCGACCTTGATTTTTCACCCGATCTCGGCAAGGCCGAGCAGCTGGTGAACGAGGCATTGGCCAAGTCACCGAATTCGATTTCCGCACTCTACAGCCTGGCGCTATTGCAGAAGTACCGCCGCCAATACCACGCGGCCATCCGGTCTCTGCAACGCTGTCTCGAACTCAATCCAAGCTTCCTTCCGGCGCAGGGCCAGATCGGAAATCTCCTCACTCGGATCGGACAACCGCAGAAGGGGTTGGAACAAATCCTTCAGACCATCCGTGTCGCAACTCCCAATGATCCGACGACAGGCTACTGGTATCTTTTCGCTGCCGAGGCCAAGCTCGAACTCGGCCATGATCGGGCGGCTTTAGACTGGGCATTGCGCGCCAACGCCTTCATGCCCGGGTCTGCTCTCGTCCAGGCGTGGCTGGCATCCATTTACACCACGATTGGCGACAAATCGAACGCTGCAAAATACGTCGCGGCTTTGACGAAAATGGCGCCGGATCGCACGCGGCTGTTCATGAACCGCTCGATGGAGGGCCCCAATAACGTCATTGGCCGCCGCGGACCGCGGATCCTTGATGGCCTGCGCCTGGCGCTCGGTTCGTCGCTGGGCTGAGTCCCACGGGTCGCCAAAGGCCTCGCCTTTTCATCAAGCTTGATTGTCGGGCCGCGAGCTATTGCATCAGCGGCTTGAAAAATTACACGGTACTTGGAGCTAGCGCCTCCTGGTGCCACAGCAAGAGCCGCCGCCGCACCAGCATCACGCCCTTGACCAGGGCGTAGCCGATGACCGCGATCTCCACGATGCCGGCGAACACGCCGCGCGAGTCGGCAAAGCGCGAGGCGGTGTTCATCGCGCCGCCGAGGCCATAGCCGCCCATGAACATCTCGGTCACGATCGCGACGATGAGCGCGATGGGAAGAGCCACTTGCAGTCCGGTGATGATCTGAGGCAGCGCCGCCGGCAGGGCGATCTGCCACAACAGCTCGCGCTCCGTTGCACCCATGTTGCGCGCCGACCACAACAGCTCGCGCTCGACGCCGCGGATGCCGATGATCGTCGCAGTGACTACGGGGAAGACCGCCTCCACCGCGATCATCGTGATCTTGGATATGTCATAGACGCCGAGCCACAGCATGACGACCGGCAGGAAGGCGATCTTCGGCATCGGGAAGCCGACCGAAATGATCGGATCGAAGAACCAATGGGTGAACCGATTGCGGGAGATCCCCATGCCCAGTGCGATGCCGGCGACGGCTCCGATCAAGAAGCCGGTGAAGGCGCGGTAAAGCGTCACGCCGGTATTGAGCACGAGGTCGCCGGCGACCAGATCGTGCCAGATTCGCTCCAACACCGCGCTCAGCGCCGGCAGCATAAAGGGCGTGAACGCGCCCGAGCGCGCCGCCAGCTCCCAAGCGACCGCGAGCGCAACCAACGAAGACACACGCGCAAAGCCCCTGCCCGCCGTCCGCAGCCAACGATAGGCCGAGGGTCCGCGCGCCAGTTCGGCCAACGGCCCGCCCGGCATGTCTATTCCCGCCACCGCAGCATCCTTTGCATGAGAACGAGATAGATCCGGTCGGCGATGAACCCGAGCAGCGCGACCGTGAGGACGACGGCAAACATCGCATCATAGGTGCCGCTGGCGCCGAGAAAGCCGATGAGATGGCCCAGCCCCTCGCGCGCCGCGATCAGCTCGGAGCTGACCAACAGGATGAAGGACAGTGCGAGCGCGGTGCGGATGCCGTTGAGCAGCTCGGGCATCGCGCTCGGCACCACCACGTCCCACAGCATGCGCAACCGATTCGCCCCCATGCTGCGCGCCGACCAGACCAACGCCTGCTCGCTCGAACGCGCGCCGTTGAATGCGCCGATGGTGACCGGCAGCATGCAGCCGAGAAAGATCAGCAAAATCTTCGAGCCGTTGCCGAAGCCGAGCCACAGCACCGTGACCGGGATTAGCGCCGATTTCGGCATCGGGTAGAAGACTTCCACCAACGGACTGAGCAGCACGTTCACCGGCCGCCACCAGGCCATGAAGATGCCG
>WNFP01011206.1_pt1 | contig 10969 bp, 9 predicted proteins | sample 5400201 | NCBI WGS metagenome assembly WNFP01 (sample SAMN13153355, study PRJNA577476) | soil metagenome | isolation source: 115 cm saprolite under Madrone tree | place: USA:California | collected 2016-06-14
GGCCATGCCCCAACCGTGCTTCGTGCCGCTATTCAAACAGGACCAGACGAGCCCGGCAGGTCTTACGCCCTGGCAACTGCCGTGACCCTCCACGCCTGGCACGATGTTCCCCTGGGCGCGCGCATCGAGGATCACTTCGCCGCAGTCATCGAGATCCCGAAGGGCTCGAAAGTGAAATACGAGCTCGACAAGGAGACGGGGCTTTTGCGACTCGATCGTGTCCTGCACAGCGCCGTCCACTACCCGGCCAATTACGGCTTTCTGCCGCAGACGTACTGCCCGGACGGTGATGCGCTCGACGTCCTCGTGCTGGGCCAGGAGCCGGTGACGCCCCTCTGCATCCTGCGGGCCCGCGCCATCGGCGTCATGACCATGACCGACGACAAGGGCCGGGACGACAAGATCATCGCCATCCACCTCGACGACCCCGAATACGAGCACTACACGGATATCGCCGAGCTGCCGCCCCATCGCCTGAAGGAGCTGGAGCGCTTCTTCCTCGACTACAAGGTGCTCGAAAACAAGACGGTGAACGTCGAAGAGCTTCGCGGCCGTCCGCACGCCGAGGACACCGTGCGAGAGGCCGCGCGGCTCTATCGCGAGAAGATCAAGCGGTAGCGCCGCTCAGAGCTGCGGGAACAGCATCTCGAAAATGCCCCCGCTCGGCTGCATCATCTTGAGGAAGAAGATGGCCAGGCAGGTAATCGCGAAGAGCATGAGGGCTATAATGGCGACGTCGCGGCGCTCGTCCATGCCACGATCTCCTCTTGTGGCTCCCCCTTGGGAGGTTTGTACAGGCAGTCCTCGCATGCCCACTGGCCACTCCCGTGAATCCAGTGAAAGACCGAATAGCGGGTGCATCTCGGGCAGTACAAAAAATCGTGCTCCATGGCTTGCCTCCACGAGGCCTATGTTCCGGCCTCCTGTGAGGACGATGATGCAAGAGCCGTGCTGACGAGCCGCACGCGATCGAAGCCGATGATATAAAGAGATTCTTCGAACAGCCGGAGGAGGCGACGCGAATCCCCGGGTAGTTCCTACCGGAGTGGGAGTTCTCTTCCCTGGGGGCTCATCAGCCAGCGGCGGGCTGTGCAGCGCGGGCCTGGGCGTCCCAGACCGCTGTCCAGGTATCCCTCTGCTCCGGGCGCCACCCGAGATCTGACACGTCGCTCAAGGCGCGCAGGGCGACGTGCTCTCCCAGCTCCCGGTACGATTCGAATTGATCGTCGTCGAAGAACTGATCGGCCGTGGTCTCGTGGGGGAATTCCGGGTGCTCCTGCCGGTAGTTCTTCACCGGCTCGGAATCGTCGGCGCCCCCGACAAAGGATGACTTGAGCACGAGGAGATAGCCGGTGTCGGCGGGCTGCGCTATGGCCCCTCCGTCGAGAGTCTCCGGATAGTAGATCGTCCCGATGGCCCAGTGGCCGGCGCTCCGCTTCGTGACCGGATCGGGCCTCAGGCGATCGAGGTTGATCTCCACGCGGATGTTCTCGTCGATGTAGATCTGCCGCAGCGCTTCCGTCAGGGAACCGAATGCGGACTTCGGATCGGCCTCGGCATCACAGGCGATGATCACGGCGCACCGGCGCTTGAGGAGCGGGCAGATCCCCACGTTGTCTCCCGTGTGTCCGCCGTCCGACAAGTTGACGAGACGCCGGCTGGCGTCGGTGGACCCGATCATCTCGCGCAGGAGGTAGAACGGCCAGAACACGCCGCCTTCGTTGCGGTTGGCGCGGCGCCCGTCCCGGTACCGCGGGTTTTCCATCCACTGGCCGAGGCGCACGCCGAGCAGGGTGAGCGCGAATGACTGGGCCAGGAACGTCTGCGCCCCCGCCGCGGAGGATGCCGCTGCGCCCGAGATGGTCATGGCCCGTGCCAGCTTGGTCTCGCCGCTGCGATACCTGTCGGTCCTCATGTAGCCGGTCGACTCCGATCCACAAAAGAGCTTCGAGAACACGAAATAGTCCGACTTGCGGTCGCGGCGCGTCATGTCGCGGCTCGCCGTGAGGTTGAGCGCCGCCATGAGCAGATGGTAGGGAGCCGATGTGACGCATCCGTACCCGGGCCGCGCGGCCGCCTCGCGCCGCTGCCCGAGCAGCTCGGTCAGGGGCATCTCGCTGTCGTCCCGCCGGCGCACCTCGACGCGCGCTCCGTCAGGCGGTGGCGCGAACGTCTGCAGGTATGCCTCCACCAGGCGGTCGCGATAGAAGTAGTGGAGCGAGATCTTGTTGAAGTCGAGAGCCACTCCGAGGAGCGCGAACAGGCCGAGCGCGGTAAGCCCGACGGCCAGCGGCAACCTCACCGGGTGCGCGGCGGGAACGAGCTGGAGCATCCACACGCACAGGAGAATCACACCGCCCACCACCAGAAGGGTGGCGATCGCGCTGAGGAGAGCGTGCCTCAGAGGCGGCGCGAGCCCACGAAGCCGTGCCAGGACGCCCGCCGCCTCGCCCGGGGCCTTCTGCGTCGATCCGCTGGCCAGGAGTCGCGCGACGAGGATGCTTCCCAGCCAGGCGGCGGCGGTCCTGCCGCCGGGATTCCACAGAAGCAGCGCGACGATCACATACGGGAACATGACCACCACGAGCGAGATGACATTCAGATACGTGAACAGGCCGTGGGCGCCGGCGAACCGAGACCGGTCGTCGCGGCCGATGCGGCTGGGAATCGACACCAGCGGATAGAACACGAAGCTCGTCAGCTGCCCGCCCACGTACACGCCGAGCGGCAGGGTCAGGAAGGCCAGGCGCGACTCGAGGCCACGGATCCACCACCACGACACGGCCACGGCGGTGGCGATGGTCACCCAGAAGATCGTCCACAGGGCAAGGTAGCCGCGGCTTTCTTCCTCCGACTGGCCCTCGCTGTCGAGCCATCCCGCGGGAATGACAAAGGCGACCAACCCGAGGCAGAGGCCGAGCGCGCTCGCGACGATTCCTGCGAGCACCGCGGAGAGGAACGGCCTGAATCCCGGGGGTCCGGCGTCGAACAACCCCTCGATGTACCTTCCCGGCGAATGGAGCAGCGGGGCGACATGGGTGACGAGATCCCCGACCATCAGCCCAACGATGGCAAGATAGAGGCCCGCCACGCTCACCAGGAACAGCAGAGCGACGAGGACGTGATAGAGCGTCGAGCCGAGCGTGTTCCCCACCGCGCGCAGCGTGTCCCGTGACAGGAGGGTGCGGCGCGCGATCAGGAAGTCGCCGTGGGTGCGCAGATGGCGGAGCTGGTCCCGGCCGTTGAAGCTTCTGAGGGCGGGCTGCTCGGCGGCGTTGGGGTTGAAGGGGAAGGTGGCCTCGTGCGTGGTGAAGTACGGCGCGTCGCCGGCGTCGAACGTGTAGGAGTCAGGCTCCGGCTTGGCCTTGCTCGGGTGGGAGAGGAGCGACGAGAGGCAGCTTCCGATGTATCCGCCGCCCGAGACCGTGCTGAGGTAGTCGACGTACGGGAGAATGCCGAGCCGCGCGAGCGCCTGGAGCACGCCAAGATTGAACGTCGCGGAGCGAATGCCGCCGCCCGACAGGGTGAGGCCGATAGGGCGGAGGCTCCTCGACTCGGCGACCTGTCCGCCCATCCCCGCAAGCTTGCGGCGCTCCGCGATGTAGGCGCGCTCGGCCGCGAGAACCGCGGGAAAGGCCTCGACGACTTGCCGCGCCGAGCGCGCCCTCCGGGGAAGCCTGATCAGCGCCCAGATGATGGCGATGGGGATCACCACGAGGAGGAGCACCCACTTCACCGAGGAGGCAGCGCCACCGAGGGCCGCCGCCGCGGCTGCCGGTTGCCTCGGGTTCGCCAGCATCTCGAGGATGCACAGGTTCTCGGCGACATCGAGCACTCCGGCGATGAGCGGGCAGCACAAAAGCACCGGCGCGAAGGTGTGCTGCTCGTAACGCAGGAGCCACATGAGCAGAAGGCCGAGCGAGCTCAGCCACACGCTGTAGCAGAGAATGAAGAGCCAATCGACGCGGATGCTCTCCCCGGCCGTCTCGAGCTTGGCCGCCAGTGCGCCGGCATCGGCCATGCCGGCCGTCGTGAGGCTCCAGGCGGCGAAAACCGCCGAGGCGTTGTCCGAAGTGAAGGCCAGCTCCAGGCACAGCAGGTCCTGAGGGCGGGACGGGGACAGGAACCATGTGTTGATGATCTGGCCGCCCCGGCAGGTGACGCGTGGCCCGCCGTGCCTGGCCAGCTCGTCGGTCAAGCCACCCAGGTACTTCCCCGTCCAGAACGTCCCGATCAACGCGAGAACAATGACGGGAACGAGGAGCGCCATCCACCACCGCGTCACCTCGCCGCGGGGGTGTGATCCGAGCGACGCGCTTCGCATGAACGGGTCACCTCCGCGCCGGGATTCGGCAAGCGGCACGTTATGCGTGGGGAGTCGGCACTGTCAAGGCGATTGTGCCCCTACTGCGAGCGGTTGCGCTCGCCTCGAGGAAACGCGCTAGAATCCCCTCTATGAAGATCCGCATTGGAGTGGGGGCGGCCGGCGCGTCTTCGACCCCGGAGGCGCTGGCCGAGCTCGTGACGGCGATCGATGATCTCGGGTTCGACTCGCTGTGGCTCTCGGAGGTGCTGACCGGGCCCGTGCTCGATCCGATGGTGGGTCTCGCCTGGGCGGCGGCGAGCAATCCACGGGTGAAGCTCGGAACCACCATGCTCTTGCCGGGACGCAACGTGTTGCGCCTCGCCAAGCAGCTCGCGAGCCTGGACGTGCTGTGCCGGGGGCGGCTCCTCGTGACGCTCGTGCCCGGGCTGACCTACGCGCCGGAGCGAGAGGCCATCGGCGTCGAGCCCAAGCGCCGCGGCGCGGTCATCGACGAGGCGCTGCCGCTGTTGCGGCGCCTGTGGGCGGGCGAGACGGTGAGCCACGAGGGCGCGGCAGGCACCTTCCACGACGTCAAGCTCTCGCCCCTGCCCGTCCAGCAGCCGCTCGAAGTCTGGCTGGGCGGCACGGTGCCGGCCGCGCTCGAGCGCTGCGGGCGATTGTCCGACGGCTGGCTGCCGTCACTCTGCACGCCGGAAGAGGCGGCGGCGGGACGCGTGGCCATCGATGAAGCGGCGGCCAAGGCCGGGCGCTCGATCAGCCGCGAGCACTTCGGCATGAGCATCGGCTACGCGCGCGAGCCCATCGACCCCGCCACCGCGCGCACGATGGCCGCCCGCCGGCCGCGCGCCCTCGAGCTCACGCCGGTAGGGCTGCCCGCCGTGCGTCAGCTCCTCGAGCGCTTCCTCGCGGTGGGCTTCTCCAAGTTCGTTTTGCGCCCGGTCATTCCGCCGAAGTCCTGGCGCGCCGAGCTCGAGGCCCTGTCCTCAGCGGTGGGTGACCTCCAGACCTGACGGATCTACCTCTATCTGCTCTCGTCGGCCGGAGCGCCCCAGCGTTCCTGGAAGACGATCTGTTCTAACGGCAGCCGCGTCGCCCACCCGCGCCGTTGGAGCTCCGGCTCGTCGAGGAATTTCCGTGGATACCCGATGCAGAGATAGGCGACGGGAACTACGGTAGCCGGGATGCCGAGAATTGGCCGCAAGTCGTCGTAGTCGAGGATGCTGACCCATCCCACGCCCACGCCCTCGACCCTGGCCGCCAACCAAAGATTCTGGATGGCACAACAGGTGCTGTACAGGTCCGTATCCACCACGGTATTGCGCCCGAGCACGTGGGGCCCGGAGCGGGTGCGGTCGCAGGTGACGCAGAGATTGAGCGGAGCCTCCTCGATGCCTTCGAGCTTCAAAGACGCGTACAAGTCCGCGCGATCGCCGTTGTAGTTGGCCACCGCCACAGCGTTCTGAGCCTGGAACAGCCCTTTGACCCGAGACTTGGTTGCGGCATCGCGAATCACGATGAAGTTCCATGGCTGCATGAGACCGACCGATGGCGCGTGATGAGCGGCCCCGAGAATCCGTCCAAGCGTCTCCGCGTCGATGGGATCGGACCGGAAGGCCCGGACATCGCGGCGACTCTCGATCACCCGATAGAGCGCCGCCCGCTCGGCGGCTGAGAACACCTCCATACGGCCTCCTCTCCTGCCAGGACCAGCTCGCCGGTCATTCCTCGATCAGCACGCAGTGCCGGGGCTCGGCGCTGACGAAGACCTCGTCGCCCTCGGCCATCACCTCTGACGCGGCCGAGCGCACGATGAGGCGCCGGCCGTCCCAGTCCACGTGATACTGGGTGAAGTCGCCCTGGAACACTCGCTGGCGGATCCGCGCCGGCCACACGTTGACTGATGCCGCCGGGCGCGCGCGGTCGAGGCGGAGGTGGACGGTGCGCACGGCCATGAGCACCTCGTCCCCCGCCACCCGACGGTCCAAGGCCGTGCCGTGGACCAGCGCGCCTCCCGGCGTCTCCAGGGCGACCTGTCCGTCGCGCTCGAGGTCGGGGCGGCGTCGGCCCCGGATCAGGTTGGCAGATCCCACGAAGTCGGCGACGAATGTGTTGCGTGGACGGTCGTAGATCTCCGACGGCGTGCCCACCTGGGCAATGACGCCGTCGCGCATGACCACGATCCGGTCGGAGATGGCGAGCGCCTCCTCGAGGTCGTGAGTCACGTACACGGACGTGATGTCGAGGCGGCGCTGGAGCTCCTTCAGCTCGATCCGCATCTCGGCGCGCAGCTTGGCGTCGAGGTTCGACAGGGGCTCGTCAAAGAGGAGCACCGAGGGCGAGAACACGAAGGCCCGGGCGAGGGCGACGCGCTGTTGCTGGCCGCCCGAGAGCTTGGAGGCGCTGCGCGCGCCCAGGTCACCGAGCTGCACGAGTTCCAGGGCCTCCCGCACGCGCGCCGTCACCTCGTCAGCCGGCCGCTTTCGCACGCGGAGGCCGTATGCCACGTTGTCGAACACCGTCATGTGGGGCCAGATGGCGTAGGACTGGAAGACCATGGACAGCTCGCGGCGCTCGGCGGGAACGTTCACCTTCGGCGAGGACGAGAAGACCGGCGTGCCGCCGATCAGGATCTCGCCCGAGACGGGCCGCTCGAGCCCGGCGATGGCCCGGAGCGTCGTCGTCTTGCCGCAGCCGGAAGGCCCGAGCAGCGTCAGGTGCTCGCCGGCGGCGACGGTAAACGTCACGCCCCGGACCGCTTCCACGGTGCCGTAGCGCACGACCAGGTCGCGCACGTCGATGGACGCCCGGCTCACAGCCTACTCGCCTACCGGTTGCGTGGCGCGCCGGGCCACGCGTTCGGCCCCATCAAGAGGATGGACGCGCCCAGCTCGCGGACGCTGGCGATGAAGAGCAGGAGCCACGCCGCGACGAGCCCCGGCTTGAGCAGCGGCATGGTGACCGTGCGCAGGCGATAGCCCCACGTCGCCCCGCACATCTGCGCGGACTCCTCCAGCGACCGGTCGATCTGGAGAATGACGCCCGAGATCGTGCGGAGTCCCAGCGGCAGGAACACCGTCAGGTACACGATCAGGAGAAGCCACAGCGTGCCGTAGATCGGGATCGGGAACACCAGCCACGCCCAGAGCATCCCGAAGGCGAAGACCAGGCGCGGGACGGCCTGCGGAAACATGAGGAGGTATTCGATCAGGCCGGCGCCGGGCAGTCGCGAGCGGTAGATCAGCCAGGAGAGAAATCCCATCAGGAGGACGCCGATGCTCGCCGTGGCGAAACCCAGGACCAGGCTGTTCCCGAGCGCGGACCGCACGGCGTCCAGCGACAGCGCGGTCTCGTAGTTTCCCAGGGTGAAGTTGTCGATGCGGGGCCTGAGCACGGTCAGCTTCTGGAAAGACGCGTAGACGATCGTGAGCACGGGCAGGATGACCGCCACGCCAAGATAGAACACGCAGGCCGCCAGGAGCGGCCAGCGCAGGGGGCCCACGTCCATGACCCGCGGCCGGAAGGCCTTGCCTGTGATGGTGGCGTAGGTGCCCCTACCCACGATGCGCCGGTACACCCACATCATCGCGAACATGACGGCGAAGAGCGACACGCCCATGGCCGCCGCCGTCGGGAAGCGCGGCGGGTACTGGGACACGAGCTGGTACATGGCGGTCGTGACGACGTAGAAGCGGCTCGGGAGTCCCAGGACCAGCGCGGCCGAGAACGAGCCCAGCATCTCGGCGAAGACGAAGACGGTCGCGCCGAGCACGCCGGGCAGGACCAGCGGCAGGGTGATGCGCAGCATCGTCCGCATGCGGCCGGCGCCCAGGACCTGCGAGGCCTCCTCCATCGCGGGGTCCATGGACTTCATGACGGCGCCGATCATCACGAAGGCGACGGCGCCCTCGAAGAGCGCCATGACCCAGGCGATCCCCCACGGCGTGTTGATGTCGATGACGTGCCCCTCGCCCCCGAGCGCCCGCCACGCCTGGTTGACGAAGCCGCTGTTCGGCGAGGCGATGAGCGCCCAGGCGAGCGCGCCCATGAGCGGCGTCACGTAGTAGGGCATGGCCATGAGCTGCTCGAAGGCCTCGCGGCCCGGCACGTTGGTGCGGGAAAGGATCCACGCCATGCCGAACCCGAGGACGATGGCCAGGACGGTGGCCACGACGGCGACCAGCAGCGTGTTGCCGAAAATGTGCGCGTAGCGGCCGAGGCCGGTGTAGTTGGCGAGCCCGTACGCCTCCGGCGGGCGCGCCTGCGGGTCGCCCACGCTCAGCGAGGCCTGGATGAGATAGACGATCGGATAGAGGACGAGGACGGCGGAGCCACCACCGACCAGCACGCTGACGAGCCGCGGACCCGGCCACCAGGACCGGGTCCACTCGGGGTGTTCCACAGCGTGGGGCTCAGAGCCCCATGATCGAGTTCCACTCCTTCACGAACACCGGATGGCTCGCCACGTAGTCGTTCCAGTCGGTGGGGAAGAGGAGCTTGAAGTCGGAGAGGCGCTTGCCCGTGGGCATCGGCCCCGCGTCGTTTCGCACCGAGCCGTAGAGCAGGATCTTCTGGTTCTGGTAGATGGCTTGGCCGCGCCGCGAGAGCGCCCAGTCCATGAAGAGCTTGGCCGCCTCTGGGTGCGGCGCTTTGTTGACCACGCCGACGTAGATGGCGATCGCCGGCAGGCCTTCCGGCGGCGCCACGAAGTCGATGTCCGCGCCCTTTTCCTGGTAGAGCGTGTACCCGGCGTACTCGGCCAGCGCGCACACGCGATCGTCGCCCTTGGCGAGCCGGTCGAAAAGCTGGGCGCGCGCATCGAAGCCCTTCGGCCGCTGCTTGGCGAACTCCTGCCAGAAGTCATTGCCGTAGAGCTTGCGGAGCATGTACCACTGCGAGTGCTGCATGCCGGAGGTGGCGAGCTTGGCGCTGATCCCGTCCTTGAAGGCCGGGTTGAGAATGTCCTTCCACGTCTTCGGCGCCTGCTCCGCTTTCACCTTGGTGCGGTTGTAGCAGATGCCGGCGAAGCCGACACCGGGCACGCCGAAGTAGCCGGCGGGGGTCGACTGGTACTCGGCCTTGTACGCGGAGTACTCCGGCGAGGCGTACTGCTCCCACCCGCCCTTCTTCTGGAAGTCGACGGCCGGAGAGATGTCGGAGAGCTGGAGCACGTCGACGCCGAAGCGCCCGGCCGACCGCTCCGCGGTGATCTTCGCGTAGAGCGCCCCGGTCTGCAGCCGCACGTAGCTGGTCTTGATCTTCGGGAAGTCCTTCTTGAACGCGTCGAGCAAGATGGCGATCCCGGGCTCGCTGTCGTGGCCGTAATAGACGACCTCGCCCTCCTGCTCGGCCTTGGCGACGTCGGCCGAGGTCTGGAAGTCGTGCACCTTGCTGACGTTGCGCGCCGGGCTCTGGGCCCAGGCGAACGGGACGTCGGCCAGCAGCGGCGCGGCGGCGGCGAGCGCGCCGGTCTTCAGAAACCCGCGTCGCGTGACGGCGGTAGATGCAGGCTCGGTCATGCGGAGATCTACTTTGTCGAAGTCGTGCGGGCGCTTCGTCGCGCCCGCCCGTAGCATAAGCTACCGCCGGGTCAGGAGCCACCGCGCGGCCGCGCGCATCTCCTGCTATGCTGTCGGGGTCACGAGGGCGTTCATCGCACCACACAGACAGGAGAGCGCTGGCATGACGAACAAAGGGTTCTCCCACCTCGGTCTCTCGACGCTGGATCTGGACAAGACGCGCGACTTCTACGAGAACGTGCTCGGGTTCAAGGCGGTCCGCTGCGACACCATCAAGGTCAAGGAGGGCGGCCAGATCCGCCACATCTTCTTCGACACCGGGCGCGATCAGCTCATCGCCTTCATGGAGGCGCGCGGCGTGCCGGGCGTGCCGGCGCGCTACGACGCCGGGATCACCCGCGGGCTCGGTGTGCCGAGCGCGTTCTATCACTTCGCGTTCGAGGCCGGCTCGGAGGCCGGGCTCGAGGACAAGCGTCGCGAGCTCCTGGCGAAGGGCGTCGAGGTGACGGACGTCGTCGACCACGACTGGGCGAAGTCGATCTACTTCAAGGACCCCAACGGGATCCAGCTGGAGTTCTGCTGCTTCACCCGCAACCTGAACGCGAACGACGCGCGGATGCAGGACCGCTTCGAGATGTCGGTGCGGAGGCTGGGCCTGGACGATCCGGAAGCGCTCAGGTCAGCGTATGGCGCACAGGCTGACCTCGATCTGCTGGTGAAGACGCCCGGCGCCTGATCTCGGGGAAAACGCGGGCGCTCCGCTCCGACGGCGCGGAGCGCCCGCGATGGATCACACCGCCTTCAGGCTCTCGTAGACGCTCCGCTCGAACTGCCCGTAGAGCTTCAGGGTCCGCGTGTCGGCGAAGGGGAGGATCTGCGTCATGATCAGCCCGGTGACGCGCTTGGCCGGATCGAGCCAGTAGTAGGTGTTGAAGATCCCGCCCCAGCTCACCGTGCCGGCGCTCCGGCCGTTCGGCCCCGGCTCCATGTTCAGCATGTAGCCGAGCCCCCATCGGATCGGGGCGCCCGGGAAGAGATCGACGTCGTTCGAGCGCGCTGGGTTCGTCGTCTTCATGATGCCGGCCGGAATGTCGCCGGTGTGGTTCTTACCCATGAGCGCGACGGT
>WNFP01004708.1_pt1 | contig 10966 bp, 6 predicted proteins | sample 5400201 | NCBI WGS metagenome assembly WNFP01 (sample SAMN13153355, study PRJNA577476) | soil metagenome | isolation source: 115 cm saprolite under Madrone tree | place: USA:California | collected 2016-06-14
GTCATCCTGACCAAAAGTCGCCTTTCCACACCGGAAGAATTTGGCAGCATTATTGTCCGTACCAATCCGGATGGCTCTGCGTTGCGCGTCCGGGATGTGGCATGGGTTGAGCTGGGCGCACAGGACTATACCCGTTCTGCGCGCATTGACGGGCAGCCGACAGCAGCGGTGGCGATTCGTTTGTCGCCGGGCGCGAATGCCTTGAGCACGGTTACGGCGGTGAAAGCCAGAATGACCGAGCTGGCCAAATTCTTTCCTGAGAACATCAGTTGGGTGGTGCCCTATGACACTTCTCAATTCATCGATATTTCTATTAGAGAAGTATTAAAGAGTCTCGCCGAAGCGCTGGTGCTGGTGGTGTTGGTGATGTACGTGTTTCTGGGTAATTGGCGCGCCACTTTGATTCCCGCCATTGTCATCCCGGTTGCGCTGGTTGGCGCACTGGTGGGATTGTATCTGCTGGGTTACTCGATCAATGTGCTGACTTTATTCGCGATGGTGTTAGCCATTGGTATCGTGGTGGACGATGCTATCGTGGTGGTGGAAAATGTTGAGCGCATCATGAGCAGCGAAGGACTATCGGCGCGCGATGCAACGCGCAAGGCGATGGATCAGATCGTCGGCGCGATTATCGCCATTACCTTGGTGCTGATGGCGGTGTTTATCCCGATGGCATTCTTTCCCGGTTCTACCGGCGCGATCTATCGTCAGTTTGCTGTCACGCTGGTGTTAACCATGGGATTCTCGGCGTTGATGGCTTTGACGCTGACGCCGGCGCTTTGCGCGACATTGCTGAAACATTCGGCGAGCGGCGCGATGAATTCCGTGCCCACTGGGTGGTTTAACAGATTCTTCGCACGCGCGACACAGGGCTATCTGCATACGGTCGCCCGCATCGTTAAAAAGGCAGCGCGTTATCTGCTTATCTATGCGGCGATTTTCATCGCGATGGGCTGGTTGTTCAGCAAGCTGCCGGGCAGTTTTCTGCCTGAAGAAGATCAGGGTTATTTCATTAACATGATCCAGCTTCCGCCTGGCGCCACACAGGAGCGGGCGCTGAAGGTATTGTCGCAAGTTGAAGCGTATTACAGCAAACAAAGTGAAGTCGAGCACGTCATCGGCGTGGCCGGATTTTCTTTCTTTGGCCGCGGACAAAATGCGGCGCTGGTCTTTGTGCGGCTGAAAAATTGGGATGTCAGGCCATCACCGGACAGCACTTCAACTGCGCTGGTACATAAGGCGAATAAAGTATTGTTTGGCATCAAGCAGGCGCTGATTTTTGCCATCAACCCGCCACCTATTCCAGAATTGGCGGCAGTCGGCGGTTTTGATTTTCGTTTGCAGGATCGCGGCGGTGTGGGCAGGGAGAAATTACTCGAGGCGCGCAATATGGCGCTCGGACTGGCAGCCCAGAATCCGGTGCTGGCAGGGGTGCGCCCGGAAGGCCAGGAAGCCGGGCCGCAACTGTTGCTGGATATTGATCGTTTGAAAGCAGAGAGCTTAGGCGCGTCGATCACCGATCTTAACGACACCCTGCAATCAACCCTGGGGGTTGCTTACATCAATGACTTCACCCGCCAGGGACGCATCCTGCGGGTACAGATGCAAGCCGATCCGGATACGCGACGCACACTCGAAGACATAATGCGCATCACGATACGCAACGCCAAAGGCGAGATGGTTCCGTTGTCCGAGCTGGCAACGCCGCGTTGGGAAACAGGCTCGCCCAAGTTGGACCGTTACAACGGTTTGTCGGCGATGAAAATTTCCGGGGGTCCTGCGCCGGGACGCAGCAGCGGTGAAGCGGTTGCGGCGATGCAGGATATCGCCACCAAGCTGCCGCCAGGTATCGGATATGAATGGTCTGGTACTTCGTTTGAAGAGCGTCAATCTGGCCAGCAGGCACCGTTACTGTTCAGCGTTTCTCTGATCGTGGTGTTCTTGTGTCTGGCAGCTTTGTTCGAGAGCTGGTCGATACCCTTTACGGTATTGATGGTCGTGCCGCTCGGTGTGTTTGGTGCAGTGCTCGCGGTAACGCTGCGGGGCTTACCAGACGACGTGTATTTTAAGGTGGGGCTGATCGCTATCATCGGTTTGTCGTCCAAAAATGCCATTCTGATTATCGAATTTGCGCGCAAATTACAGGATGAAGGGATGAGTTTGATCGATGCAATTTTAGAGGCGTGCCGGTTGCGCTTCCGCCCGATTCTGATGACTTCGATTGCCTTCATTGCCGGAGTAACACCGTTGGCGCTTTCTAGCGGTGCCGGTGCGCAAAGCCGTCATGCGATTGGTACCGGCGTGATGGGCGGCATGATTGCCGCGACTTTGCTGGCGGTATTTTTGGTACCGGTGTTTTTTGTCGTGATGCGAAAAATTTTCCCCGGCCATGCGCGCAATATTGCCACAGCGGATCTGCATCCCGAGGAGAGCCAGCATGAATAAAAAATTGATGCCGGGCATGGCCCTTATTCTGCTGAGCGGATGCTCGATGATGCCCACCTATGAGAGACCCGCCGCACCGGTGCCCGCGACCTGGAATGGCAATGGTTCAAGCAATACCGGACGCGACATCGTCAATACTGCGTGGCAAGACTATTTCCCCGATCCGCGTCTGCAGGTTTTGATCGCGTCCGCGCTGCAAAACAATCGTGACTTGCGTATCGCAACTGCGCGTATTGCTGAGGCGCGGGCGCTATATGGAGTACAGCGGGCGGATCGTTTGCCGACCGTGGATCTGGGCGGGTCATTTAATGAGTCGGTGACCCCGGCAAGTTCTTCCTCTATCGGCAGCAAGTTAAAGCTGAAACATTACGACCTGGATGTCAGTGTGGTGTCTTTTGAGCTGGATTTTTGGGGGCGCGTCAGCAGCCTGACCGAGGCTGCCAAGGCAAGTTATCTTGCCACCGAATCGGCGCAACGCGCGTTTCGCCTGTCGCTGATTGCCGACGTGGCGAGCGCGTATCTGTCGCTGCTGGAGTTGACTGAGCGAACCCAACTCACTGTCGCAACCCTCAGCTCGCGCGCAGAAACCAGAGAGTTGTTGGCGCGTCGCCGTGAACTGGGAATTTCCAGCGACATTGATTTATTACAGGCAGATGGTTCTTATCAGGCCGCGTTGGCAGACCGTGCAGACCTGGAGCAGCAGCAGGCAGCAGCGGCAAATTTGCTGGATCTACTGGTTGGCCAGTCGCTGCGGGAAATGCGGAACTTGCCGGAGGGAAAGAGCCTGAAAGAACAAGGCATCGTCCCCGATTTGTTGGCGGGTTTGCCTTCCGAGGTGTTGCTGCAACGTCCCGATGTATTGGCCGCCGAGCAGCAGTTAATTGCTGCGAATGCCAATATCGGTGCTGCTCGTGCGGCGTTTTTCCCGAGCATCAATTTATCGGGCAGTCTGGGGTTTTCCAGCGGCAGCTTAACCAGTCTGTTTAGTTCGGACAGTGGCGCCTGGAGTTTTCAGCCCCTTATCAGTCTGCCACTGTTTGATGCGGGGCGGACTGCCGCCAATTTTGACGTGGCTGCGGCGCGCAAAGTGATTGCCGTTGCCCAGTATGAAAAAACCATCCAGCAGGCGTTTCGCGAAGTGGCCGATCTGTTGAGCGCGCGTGAAAAAATTGCCGAACAGCTTGCCGCGCAGACCGCCAATGCGCAGACGCAGAAGCGGCTGCTGACCCTGGTGGAAGCGCGCTACAAAGCAGGCATTGCAAATCACCTTGAAGTGCTGGACGCAGAACGCGAGGCTTACACTGCCGAGCAGCTTGCGGTGCAAGTGAGGCGTGTGTGGTTGAGCAGCGCCACGCAACTTTACAAGGCGCTGGCGGGCGAATCGAATCGTTCCGTGACGCCTGCCGTGAACGAGATTACCAACAAGTGACCGGCGCAACTGAAATCAAGGCTGCCAGCGAACAGACGCGCACGCGTCTGCTGGAAGCGGCGCGTGAAGTGTTTTCGCAACAAGGCTTTCAGGGTGCGACGGTACGCGAAATTTGTCGTCGTGCCGAAGCGAACATCGCCGCAGTGAATTATCACTTTGGCAGTAAAGATGGTTTGCTTGCCGAAGCATTGAATTTTGCTTCGCTCAAGGCATTGCAAAAAGCCAACCTCAAGGCGGATGATTGCCCGGAGACTCGCCTGCGCTTGTTTATTGCAGACTTCATGCTGATGCTGCTGGACGAAAATAATGCTTCATCGCAATGCCGCATCATGGCGCGTGAGCTCGCCGACCCGACGCCCGCACTGGACCAGATTGTGCGCGAGGCCATCGCGCCATTACACAAATTTCTCGGTAAATTGGTGTGCGAAATCATCGGGCGACAGGTCAGCGAAGCCGAGTTACGGTGTTGTGTGCACAGCATCATGGGGCAGTGTTTATATTACCGCCACACCCACCCGGTGCTATTGCGCTTGAATCCCAAACTGCGCTACGACAACAAGGAAATTCAGGCAATAGCAAAACATATCGCCGGGTTTTCACTGGCTGGCATCCAATCCAGATCGGATAAATCGTGTACCTGATTGCGCTGAAAATGCTGATGGGTGACCGCAGTAAATACTTCGGCATTGTCATGGGCATTACTTTTGCGACTTTGATCATGACGCAACAACCGTCGATTTTTGTCGGTCTCATGTCGCGCACTTATAGTTTCATCACTGATTCCGGCCTGGCAGACATCTGGGTGATGGATCCGCGTGTGCAATTTGTCGATGACATAAAACCCATGCAAGACACAGAACTGTACCGGGTGCGCAGTGTGTCGGGGGTGGAGTGGGCAGTGCCGATGTACAAGGGCTTGCTGAAAGCGCGTTTGGCAAACGGTAATTTTCAAACCTGTAACGTGATCGGTCTGGATGATGCCTCTCTGGTAGGCGGACCAGCCAATATGTTACAGGGCAAGCTGGATGATCTGCGCCGGGCCGATGGCATCATCGTCGATCAGGACGGCGCCAACGGAAAGCTGGCAAAAAAACCGACCGCCCCGGGCGGTAAAGCCATCCCGCTGAAAGTCGGCGACATACTGGAGTTAAACGACAAGCGTGCCGTCGTGGTCGGCATCGCAAAGACCTCGCCCACGTTTCAATCGCAGCCGGTGCTCTATACCACTTATTCGCGGGCCGTCAATTTTGCGCCCAGTGAGCGCAAGTTGCTGTCATTTATCCTGGTCAAGGCCGGTGCAGGAGAAAATATCAGCCAGCTCACACAGCGCATCACTGAGCGCACCGGTTTGGCGGCTTATAGTCGGGATGAGTTCGAGGATGTGACCATGAATTACTTCATGAAAAATACCGGGATTCCGATCAATTTCGGTGTCGCGGTGTTGTTGGGATTTATCGTCGGCGCAGCGATTGCCGGACAGACATTTTTCAATTTCACCCTGGAAAACATCAAGCAATTTGGCGTGCTCAAGGCGATGGGCGTCAGCAATGGCATGTTGTTGCGCATGATTTTATTACAGGCGGCTGTGGTGGGCGGCATCGGTTATGGTCTGGGCGTGGGTGCGACGGCGTGGTTTGGCGCTGCGATGAGCGGCAGTGTGCTGGCATTTCGTATGACTTGGCAATTACTGATATTCAGCGGAGTGGGGGTGATGTTGATTTGCTGCATCGCGGCCTTGATCAGCATTCGCACCGTGTTCAAATTAGAGCCTGCGGTTGTGTTCAAGTGAGCATGGTGGAGCAAAGACAGTTGGCGGTGCGATGCAGCAACATTGCCAAACATTACGGAACAGGCGATGCGCGTGTGCAGGCATTGAATGATGTCGAGCTGGATGTATATGCCGGTGAATTGATGATGCTGGTTGGCCCATCCGGTTGTGGCAAGACCACGCTGATTTCGATCATTGCAGGTATTCTCGATCAGAATCGGGGCAATTGCCTGATATACGGCAAAGATTTTCTGTCGATGAAGTCTACCGAAAAACTCGCCTATCGGGCAAAGAATATCGGCTTCGTATTTCAGGCCTATAACCTTTTGCCCACGCTGACCATTGCCGAAAATGCCGCCGTGCCGCTCATCATCAACGGCACGCCACGCAAACAGGCTGTAGAGCAGGCTGGCGAAATGCTGGAAAAAGTGGGCTTGGGCGGCAGGCAAAAATCACTGCCCGTGCAGCTATCCGGCGGTCAGCAGCAGCGTGTTGCGATTGTGCGCTCCCTGATCCACGGCCCGCGCCTGATTGTGTGCGATGAGCCAACCAGCGCGCTGGATCATGAAACCGGACACAAGGTAATGGAATTGATGAAAGCGATCGCTCTGGATCGAAACCGCGCACTGATCATCGTTACGCACGATGCCCGTATCTTTGAATTTGCCGATCGTATTGCCCGCATGGATGACGGGCATATCGCCAGAGTCGTTACGTCACATGCTGATTTATAGAGGATGCCATGCTAGCCAAGTATAAATTGCCAATTCTTGCCGTGATCGGATTTTTGTTTGCGCTGTATTTTGTATTCAAGAGCAATAAGCCGGCGCAAATTGCCTTACCGGTTGCCGAGCCCGCACAGACCGGTTTCAAAAATTATATTGCCGGTTCCGGCTTGATCGAAGCGCAGTCGGAAAACATCAGCATCGGCACGCCGCTCTCCGGCGTGGTGAGCAACGTCGCAGTTGCGGTTGGCAGTCGTGTCAAAGCTGGCGATGTATTGTTTACCCTGGAAGGGCGCGACGTGCAGGCTGAACTGTCAATCAGGCGCGCCGATATTGCCGAGGCGCAAGCCAACCTGCAGGATGCGCAAAACCAGTTACAACGCGTTGCGCAAGTCCCCGACCAGCGCGCAGTAAGTGCCGAAGAGCTGGATCGTCGCCGCATCGCTGTCAACTTGGCGAAAGCGCGCTTGGACAATGTGCAGGCCCAGGCGCAGGCGACGCAAGTTCATCTCGACAGGCTGGTGGTGCGTGCACCGATCAATGGCGAAGTGTTGCAGGTGAATGTGCGTAGCGGCGAATATGCCCAAGCGAGTGTACTGGCGACGCCGTTACTGCTGCTGGGTAATCTGGGCAAACTGCATGTGCGTGTCGATATTGATGAAAACGATGCGTGGCGCTTCAAATCCAGCGCCGCTGCGCAGGGGTTTTTACGCGGCAATCGCAATGCCGGGACAGAGCTGAAATTTGTACGTGTCGAACCTTTTGTCGTGCCGAAAATTTCGCTGACCGGCGACAGTACCGAGCGGGTGGACACCCGCGTGTTGCAGGTAATTTACAGCTTTGACCGTGCGCAATTGCCTGCCTATGTCGGACAGCAAATGGATATTTTTATCGACGACTTGCGTCCGGTCAAGACCGAACCAGCCGAGCCGGTTATATCTGGCGCAGTCTCAGGCAAGTCATGAAACCACAACTCGTGATGGCTCTGCTGGCCTGTGCGACACTGGCTGCCTGCAAAGCTGTCGGGCCAGATTATGTGCGCCCGCAAACGGATTTGCCCGCACGGTTTGCCGAACAGCATGAGGACGAAACACAGAGCCAGGAAAAATCGTCACGCGAATGGTGGGAAAATTTTCACGATGCCACGCTGGACCAGCTGATAACAGCCGCGCAAGCAGCGAATCTGGACATCAAGATTGCCGTCGCCCGCGTTCGCCAGGCACGTGCCCAGCTTGATGTTGACGAAGCCGCTGGAGATATCAGCGCAGTATTGTCGGGGTCGGCGGCGCGCACTTTGGTCAGTGCGAACATCGAACAGAACATCGGGCAGATTGGTACGAATGGCAGCCAATTCGCCCCCGGCGGCGTGCCATTCAATTTGTATAAAATCGGTTTCGATGCCGTGTGGGAAATAGATTTATTCGGCGGCATCCGGCGCAGCAATGAGGCGGCTGCCGCCAATTTTCAGGCTGCCATAGAAAGCGGTCGCGGCGTGTTGATTTCACTGTATGCCGAAGTCGCACGAAATTACATTGAACTGCGTTTCGCTCAGCAGCAGTTATTGTTGGCGCAGCAAACTGTCAATAGCCTGGACGATACGCTCAAGCTGACGCAGCAACGCCGCTCAGCGGGGTTGGTGAATGAAGTGGAAGCGGCAAATGCCGAAACACAATTGTCTGCTGCACGCGCCACTTTGCTGCCGTTGCAGACCAACATTAAAAAATCCATGCACCGTTTGAGCGTGCTGCTCGGCAAACCACCGCAAGCATTACAAGAGCAACTCGAACAACCAGCCGCGATACCTGCGTCGAGCGCATCCGTTGAAGCCGGTTTGCCATCCGAATTGCTGTTGCGTCGCCCCGATATTCGTCGCGCTGAACAAGATGTGGCGCGTGCCAGTGCCGAGATCGGGGTGGCAACCGCTGATTTGTATCCACGCTTCAATCTTGCCGCGACGGTCGGTCTGCAAAGTTCCGCTTCGGGCAATCTGTTGAGCAGCAGCAGCAAGACGTGGTCAATCGCGCCCGGATTCACGCTGCCGTTGTTTGGCCGCGACAAGATACGCGATAACATTTCCATTTTCAGTGCGGCGCAGGATCAGGCTTTGTTCAACTACCAGTCCGCCGTGCTGGCTGCGCTGGAAGATGTTGAAAATGCGCTGCTTGAATACCACAATGAGCAAGAACGCCTGCGTGACTTGGCAGCGGCCTACACCGCCAATCAGCGTGCTCACGGTCTCGCGCAACAACGCTATCAAAGTGGCTTGAGCAGTGTGCTGGAAGTATTGGCCAGTGAACGCACCCTGCTGGCAACGCAAACCCAGCTCACGCAGGCCGAAGCAAATCGCGCATCCAGTCTGGTTGCTTTGTACAAGGCGCTGGGCGGCGGATGGGAAAGCGATCCGGTGAATACACCGTAGGCGTGTACCCGCGTGATGCAATAGCAATCCTTGCCGCCCGGTCTTCGGTCAATGGCGGGCTGCGCGGTTGCCCCGTGACGTGAGAAAAGGTAAGATTCCCGCCCTTTCGCGTATATGTTTATACAGTGGTGGTTGGCATGGCGACGTGTGTCGCCATTTTTGGCTTGATGTTTCAAGTTTACAGAGTTTGAACTGGGGAATACCGTGAGCAATTCTTCTTTGCCTGCGCAGCAGGGTTTATATGATCCGCGCCAGGAGCACGATGCCTGTGGGGTGGGATTTGTCGCTCATATCAAAGGTAAAAAAAGCCATGACATGATCCGTCAGGGCCTGCAGATCCTGGAGAATTTGACGCATCGCGGTGCGGTCGGAGCCGACCCGCTGGCAGGTGACGGTGCAGGTATCCTGCTACAAATTCCTGATGCGTTTTTGCGTGCGCAATGCGCGGCGCAAGGGTTGGTTTTGCCGCCAATGGAAAGTTATGGCGTGGGCATGTTATTTTTGCCGCGCGATGCGATGGCACGTAGCGTTTGTGAGCAAATCATCACCGCCAAAATTAACCTGGAAGGCCAGCAGTTGCTGGGTTGGCGCGATGTGCCGGTGAATGGTTCCGGATTGGGTGAAAGCGTTAAAAAAGTTGAGCCGGTGATACGCCAGGTGTTCATCGCGCGTGGCACGAATTGTCCGGATGCCGATGCGTTTGAGCGCAAGTTGTTCGTGATACGCAAAACGGTGGAACATGCGATATGCAATTTACCTGACGGGCAGGGCGAGGGATTTTATATTCCTTCCCTGTCGGCGCGAACCATCGTCTATAAAGGCATGCTGCTCGCTGACCAGGTCGGCAAGTATTACCTCGATTTGCAGGATGCCAGCATGGTCAGCGCATTGGCGCTGGTGCATCAACGATTTTCTACCAATACCTTTCCAACCTGGAATCTGGCGCATCCGTTTCGCATGATCGCGCACAATGGTGAAATCAATACAGTGCGCGGCAATGTCAACTGGATGACTGCGCGCCACGCGGCGATGTCGTCGCAACTGCTGGGTGAAGACCTGGAAAAGCTCTGGCCGTTGATTGTAGAGGGTCAATCCGATTCGGCGTGCTTTGATAACGCGCTGGAATTATTGGTGGCGGGTGGTTATTCGCTGCCGCACGCAATGATGTTGTTGATACCCGAAGCATGGGCAGGCAATCCGCTGATGGACGAAGAGCGCCGCGCCTTTTACGAATATCATGCTGCGCTGATGGAGCCGTGGGATGGCCCGGCAGCGGTGGCATTTACCGATGGCCGGATGATAGGCGCAACACTGGATCGTAACGGTTTGCGTCCGGCACGCTATCTCATCACGGATGATGATCTGGTGCTGATGGCGTCGGAGATGGGTGTGCTGAACATCCCGCAAAGCAAGATCATCAAGAAATGGCGCTTGCAGCCGGGCAAAATGTTTCTCATTGATACCATTGCCGGGCGCATCGTGGGCGATACCGAATTGAAGAATCAGCTCGCTGCCAGCAAGCCGTATCGCGCATGGATAGAAAAATCACGTTATTTCCTGAGTGATCTGGCTGAAGTCGTTGACCAGTCAGCGCTCAAGGCCGCACTGCTGGATGTTCAGCAGGCATTTGGCTACTCGCAAGAAGACCTCAAATTCATTCTGGCACCGATGCTCAGCGCAGGCGAAGAAGCGACCGGCTCAATGGGTATGGACGCTGCGCTGCCGGTGTTGTCAAACAAAAACCGTTCGCTCTACGATTATTTTCAGCAACTGTTCGCGCAAGTGACTAATCCGCCTATTGATCCGATTCGCGAAGAAATTGTCATGTCGCTCACCTCGTTCATTGGTCCCAGACCCAATCTGCTGGGCATAGAAGAAACCGATCCGCCATTGCGTCTGGAAGTGCATCAACCCGTGCTGACCAACGATGACATGGCGAAGTTGCGCGACATCGCCGATCTGACCAACGGACGCTATCGTTCGCTGGTGCTGGATATGACTTATCCGGCAGATGAAGGTGCGACGGGTTGCACAGTTGCCCTGCAAACCTTGTGTAGCGCCGCTGTCAAAGCGGTGGCAGGCGGCTACAACGTGCTGATTTTGTCGGATCGTGCCGTGTCGCCGCTGCGCGTGGCAATTCCCGCCTTGCTGGTTTGTTCCGGTATTCATCACCATTTGGT
>WNFP01006917.1_pt1 | contig 10956 bp, 13 predicted proteins | sample 5400201 | NCBI WGS metagenome assembly WNFP01 (sample SAMN13153355, study PRJNA577476) | soil metagenome | isolation source: 115 cm saprolite under Madrone tree | place: USA:California | collected 2016-06-14
GTTCCATGGGGAGTGACGAACTGGCCGTTGATATAGGCGCGATCAAAGGCTCTTACTGGAGTCGTGGTTTCATGTGTTTTCATTTGTGTCACCCTTCATGAGGTTTCGGCTTTACCAAGGTCGCTATGGCTCTCAGGACTCCAGCTCACAATTTCAGTCTGGCTCAAAAGCGGGTCGTCGTAACTAGCAAAAGACGCCAATGCTCTTGCAGAACGTGCCGAACGGTCTATTGCTGAGCTGTTACCGGTCGCTTTGGTCCGACCGTCACACACCACGCCCGACAAGGTCGCGATGCTCCGATTGCAGCGCTGATCGCGCGAGCCGGAAGGCCCGCTGCTGATTCACTCGCATTTGGACAGTGAGCTTCCCTGCTCCCAGACAACAGGGGCATGGCCCCAGCGTGCAGTGCGGCCCGCGCGAGCGTTACTCAAGCCGCCAGGACCCGCTCGCCAGCCGGAGTTTTTCGGAGGCGAAGTCAACGAATACGGAGACTGCGCGGGGGATGTGTCTGCGATTCGGAAAGGCCGCGTACACGGTCGTGGCTCCGTGCCGATGCTCACGAAGCACCCTCACAAGACGCCCTGCCTGAATCTCCACGATGCACACCGGCGACGGGAGCAGCGCGATTCCGAGTCCAGCGGTTGCCGCCTGCATGACCGCGCCAGCGCTGTTGGCACGGAATCTCCCCGACACCGCGACATCAATCGATCCTGACCGCCCCTCCAGTCGCCACGTGGCGCGGCCGGAGTCCCTTGCCATGACTATGCACTCGTGCTCCGCAAGCGCCCGGGGGTCTGCCGGAGCCCCATTTTTTGCCAGATAGGAGGGGCTTGCGACGAGGATCGAAGGCGCCTCGACCAACTTTCTTCCGACCGACGATGACTTCAGCAGACTTCCCGATCGGATCGCAACGTCAATGCTCTCGGCGACGAGGTCGGTCTTCGCATCTTCCAACAGAAATTCGACTCGAATGCCGGGATAGAGCACTAGGAACTCTGCGAGGTGTTTCATTGCGAAAACCTCGAAAAATCCCGCTGTGGCCGCCACGCGGATCAGGCCCCCAGGCATCTGAGTGCCCTCGATCATTTCCTCAGCCGCGTTCGAGAGCTCCTCCATGGTTGCCGCACAACGATCGTAGAGAGTCTGACCCGCTGCGGTGAGGGTTAGCTTGCGGGTTGAACGGTGCATCAGGCGCACGCGCGCCGCAGCCTCCAGCTTCTGGATGTGGCGCGTAACGGTATTGGTCGGAACTCCTAAACGTCGCGCCGTTCCCGCAAAGCTCCCGACCTTCACGATCTCCACGAATAGCCGGAGATGGTTGAGGTCAAGCATTCTATTATCACCACAATCGGAATAGACCATTCCAATCATACCATCTAGTGGATCACTCGGCCTCCCTCTAGTCTCTCAACGTGCCCGCGATTCCCTCCCACGACCTGCAGAGAGCTGATCTCACAACCATCAATTTACAGAGAGTCCCCATGAGCACCTCCGCCAGCACATCGATCAGTGAGCCCGCCACCTCGGTCAATTCGAGCGCCTTCTATAAAGGCACCGAGCTTGCCGGCCGCACTCTCCTCGCCGCACTTTTTCTGCTCTCCGGGCTCGGGAAAATCGGGACCTATTCGGCGACCGCGGCTTACATGGCTTCGGTCGGGGTTCCCGCCGCACTGCTCCCGCTCGTCATTGCGACCGAGGTAGGCGGCGCGATATCCATCGTCGTCGGATGGAAAACGCGCATCACCGCGTTCCTGCTTGCCGGATTTACGGCGCTGACGGCGCTCGCCTTCCACACTAACTTCGCCGATCAAATTCAGATGGTCATGTTCCTGAAGAACGTCTCGATCGCCGGCGCCTTCCTGTTGCTCGTGGCCAATGGCGCCGGCCCGCTAAGCCTCGATCGGCGGCTCGCGCGCTAGGAGATGCAAATGTCGTCCCCGACGATCAGCCGGCTATTTCAGCCGTTCCGCAGCAAGGCTCTCGAGCTCAGGAAAAACGACCTGTCAACAGCCACGCTCGCTGCGTGAGGCGGCACTGCCCAACAAAACACGCACTGGAGAACTAACCATGTCGAATACCGAGAAGCTCATCGCCGTCGTCGGCGCAGCCGGTCAGCAGGGCGGCGCAGTTGTGCGCTCGCTGCAGGCGAGCGGTCAATTCAGAGTGCGCGCCTTGACGCGCACTCCAGCCAGGCATCCGAAGCTGGCTAGTGAAATCGTACTGGCCGATTTAAATCGGCCGGAAACGCTTAAGGCGGCGTTTGCCGGAGCATACGGAGTTTTCCTGGTGACGAATGCCTGGGAAGACGGTGCAGACGAGTCCAAGCAGGCACTCACCGCCGTCAAAGCGGCGAAGGACGCCGGCGTGCAGCACCTCATCTGGTCGACGCTTCCAGATGTGGAGAAGATCAGTGGCGGCACAATCGATGTTCCGCATTTCACCGACAAGGCGAAAGTCGAGCGCGCCGTGAGAGACGCCCGATTTGCCTACCACACGTTCGTGATCGCGCCGTTCTACTACCAAAATCTGGTGGGCGTAATGGCTCCGCAAAAGCAACCGGACGGTGCCTTGGGCTGGGCGCTGCCGATTGACCCGGACCGGCGCGCCATCCATATGGGCGACATCACTGAACTTGGCCGCATCGTGGCCGGCGCGTTCGCCAAGCCGGAGCTTGCGGGGCACGGCGAGCATTTGCCGTTAGTCGGCGACTTCCTGAGCTTCAACGAGATCGTCGCCACCCTGAATCGGCAGGGACACAGCGTCTCGTTCAAGCAGGTTCCGCGCGAGGTTTTCTCCGGCTGGTTCCCGGGCGCAGAGCGCATCGCGCCGATGTTCGCCTACTTCGAAGCGCACACGTATCTCGGCGCGGATTCGCGCGACGCGATCGCGCTCGCCAACAAAGTGGCCGGCGGGCAGCCGACAAAGTTTGCCGTGTGGGCCCAGACCAACTTCGCGAGCCGAGCAGCTGCGTGAAATCACACCGTTCCGATGGACGAAGTGGACTCATCCAATCACGAACGAGGCAATCCCTAGGTCCCCGGGGGCCGGCGATGGTCAATCTAAGCAAGATCTGAGGAACCCAAACCATGTCCTTCAAGACTCATGAAGGCCGGGTTGCGATTGTGACCGGCGCCGCCAATGGGATCGGTCGCTCCATTGCCCTCGAGCTTGGCAAGCGCGGGGCACAGCTCGTCCTCGTCGATCTGGAAGAGTCCGCCGATACCGCAGCGAAGCTCGACGGTCACGCGCTCGTGCTGCGTGCAGATGTCTCCCAGGATGAGCACTGGCATCGCGTAGCACGCGAAGTCGATGCGCGCTTCGGGCGCTGCGACATTGTGGTGAACAACGCTGCGTACATGAAAGAAGGCACCATCGACCAATTGGACTATGCGACATGGCGCCGCGGGCTCGCGGTCAACCTGGACGCTCATTTCCTGAGTGCCAAGCATTTCGTGCCGCGCATGCGTCGCAATCATTGGGGACGCTTCGTAGGCATTTCCTCGAACTCAATCGGCACCCCGGTGCAGGGCCTGAGTCACTACATGGCCTCGAAGATGGGCGTAATCGGCTTCATGCGCGGTCTGGCGAACGATGTTGGATCCGATGGCATCACCGCCAACGCCATCTTGCCTGCGATCACTAACACGCGCGCGAGTCGGGACCTGCCGGAAGAGTTCAAGCGAAGCGTCTGGCAGCAGCAGGCCATCAAGCGCTTCGCCGAGCCGGAGGACATCGCCGGTCCCGTGGTATTCCTCACGAGCGAAGACGCGGCCTTTGTGACGGGTCAGGCCCTGGTCGTCGATGGGGGTCTGTACAAGATCTCCTGATCTCGAACGCGGCTTTGCCATGCAATCACGCTCGAAAGAAGCCGCTGCTGGAGGATCATGAAATGCGATTGAACGGTAAGGTCTGCGTCATCACCGGTACCGGGGGCAGCATGGGGCGCGCGGCAGCACTGCTTTTTGCTGCAGAGGGCGCCGCGGTGGTCGGTTGCGACACAAATCCAGACGCAGCTCAGGAGACCCTTGAACTCGTCCACGCCGCTGGCGGACGGATGACTTCGCTCCATCCATTGGATCTCGGGGTCATGGCGGACTGCCAGAAGCTCGTCGAATTCGCGATCCGTCAGCATGGCCGCATCGACGTCCTCTTCAACAATGCGGCGAAGGCGTACTTCAATTGGATAGAGGACATCACGGAAGACGAGTGGCGCCTCAATATGCGCGACGAGGTCGACCTGGTCTTCTTCCTGGCCAAGGCGGCCTGGCCCCACTTGAAAGCCAGCGGCGGGACGATCGTTAACACTGCATCCCTCACCGGTTGGCGCGTATTCCGTATCTTAGGCAGCCTCGCGCACGCGACCGCCAAGATGGGCATCGTCGGCATGACCAAGCAGTTGGCGATGGAGGGACGCCAGTACGGCATCCGCGCCAACTCGATCTCGCCCGGCATCATCGAAACCAACCAGACGCGCGAGCAGCTCAAGGACAAGGAATGGGCCGACTACATGATTGGCAAGACGCTGCTCGGCCGACTCGGCAAGCCTGAGGAGGTCGCCAACGTCGCGCTATTTCTCGCGTCCGATGAGAGCTCGTTCGTTACCGGCACCGATATAAAGGTGGATGGCGGAATGGCCGCGTGGTGATCCCCAGGAGGACAGGTGACTCTAGCTGACAACAAGCTCGCCCTGGTAACCGGAGGTAGTCGGGGTCTCGGCCGCAGTACCGCCCTTGCGCTCGCACGGGGCGGCGCCGATGTGATCATCACCTACCGCAGCCAGAAGCGCAGCGCCCTCGAGGTTGTACACGAGATCGAAGCCCAAGAGCGGAAGGCCGCAGCACTTCCGCTGGACGTGGGCAACGTCTCCACTATTCCGGCGTTCATCGGCGGACTTCGGGACACCCTAGGTACCCTGTGGAAGCGAAATGACCTCGACTTCCTGGTCAACAATGCCGGGTTCGGACTGACGGCGCCCTTCGTCGAGACTACGGAGGAGATGTTCGACCAGCTGATGAACGTGCATCTGAAGGGCGTTTTCTTTCTCACTCAAGCCGTGCTGCCGCTTTTGGCCGAAGATGGCCGCATCGTCAATGTGTCAAGCGGTCTCACGCGATTTTCACTCCCGGGATTCGCCGCCTATGCAGCGATGAAGGGTGGCGTCGAGGTGCTCACCCGCTATCTCGCTAAGGAGCTTGGGCCCCGAGGCGTGGCTGTCAACGTTGTCGCGCCCGGCGCGATCGAGACCGACTTTGGCGGTGGTGCCGTGCGTGACAACGCCTCCCTCAACAAGATGATCGCCGGCCAGACTGCTCTCGGGCGCGTCGGAATCCCGGAAGACATTGGACCGTTCATAGCGGCGCTGCTTTCGGACAGCGGACGATGGGTCAACGGTCAACGGATTGAAGTCTCGGGGGGCATGCTGCTGTGATGATTATGAACGCGAAAGTCGAGACCTGAAGACCATGAAAACATTTCTCAGCATCGGCTCCGGACCCGGAATGGGTTACGCGACGGCCGAACGGTTCGCAAGAGAGGGCTTCCAGATCGTACTGAGCGCTCGCCATCCTGGGAGGACTCAGGAGCTAGCCAATCGTCTGCGGACGAAGGGCTACCGTGTCGATATCCGAACGGTCGATGCGGCTGATCCCGAGAGTATCGCGGCTTTGATCAACGAAGTGCAGAGGGAGTTCGGGCCCATCGATGTACTTCATTACAACGCGGCTTCAATCCGCAAGGCAACAGTTGCGGAACAGCCCCAAGCAACCTTCAACCAAGATCTGGCAGTTAACGTTGGAGGGGCGCTCGTCGCCACGCAAGCGGTCGCGCGGCAGATGAGCGAACGCGGTTCAGGGACAATCCTCCTTACCGGAGGCGGATTTTCGCTCGCTCCAAATGCAGAATACATATCGCTGAGCATCGGCAAGGCGGGTCTCCGGGCGATGACCCTAGGCATCTTCGAGAGTCTCAAGCAGCAAGGTATCCACATCGCCACGGTGACAGTCCATACCGCTGTCACACCAGACTCCAAAGAGGCCGAAGCGGTCGCCGAACATTTTTGGCACCTTTACCGCCAGCCACTGGGCAACTGGACGGCGGAAGTTACGTACTCGGGATAGAACTGGTTCCGGCTAGCCCTCACTGTTTGTTTGGCTCGCCAGATGACACCTCCGCCAGGCGGTCGTGTGGATTGCTGAACTCCACGAATCGATATACGCGCCCCGCGTTGTCGCGCTCAAAACGCACTTCGTCGGCCTCACTGCCATCCGCACGCAGCCGCCGAAACAGGTCGCCGCCCTTGGGCTTCAGTACCTCGATGTCTTCCGCGGGGTCAGTCGACGGCAGCCACAACGCCGCGAGTCCCATTCCCCACGGGACGATTGCGACTTCGGAATGCCAAGGCTGCGCCGAATACCTTCCGGCGTAGGCTTCGAGATCGACGTCCTTGGCAGGAGCGGGAGGCTGGAATCTCAATCTCCGTCTCTTGTCCAGGACATCGAATACGTCCATCCCATACATCGGCCGGTCGCCCGTCGCCATTAGGACTACGGCGGTTTCGGTTGCAGGTCGCAGCAACAGAACGGAGTGATAACCCGGACAATCGCCGTCATGACCGGCGTAGGTCTGATCATCTTTGCGGATTATTTTGAACCCCAATCCACGCATGTCCTTCCATCCGGGATCCACGAACTGGACGCGCTGCATTTCGCGCAGCGTGGAGGCCTTCAGCACTTCCTGCTGCTCTGTGCATCGCACGCGGAAATTCCACGCAGCGAACTGCCCGAGATCCTCGACGGTGGACGTATAGCCGGCAGCCGGCGTCATTGCGCGCGTGTCGAATGGCTTCAGCAAGTCGCGCGTCCCGCTGCGGGTGATCGCTCCCCACCCTACCGCGAGCCGCTGGTCGTAGAGCGCCATGGGCATGAAAGGATGCGTATCCTTCAAACCAAGCGGATCGAGAATATGAGTCTGGACATACTCCGCGTACGGCTCGCCCGACACTGCCGACACCGTGCTACCGATGAGGGCGAGGCCGAGATTGCTGTATTGATACCACCGCGACGCGGACCACAGCGGCGTCTGTTGCGCCAGCTCGGCCCGCAATTGCGCCTCGGTAGGAAAGGGAAAGTCGGGACCGGTCCAGTATGGGAAGTCTGACTCTCGAGGCAGTCCCGCAGAATGGCTGAGCAGGGCACGCAGCGAAATCGGGACGCTGTCCTCGTCGCCAGACTTAAGTCTTGCCCACGGGAGATAAGCCGTCAGCGGGTCATCCAAGCGGACGTGGCCGGCTTCCCATAGCTGCATCGGCCTGGACCGGGTGCCCGCAGGTTACCGCGCCATGAACGAGCGCCAGGCCCTGAAAGTCATGATCAGATCGTAGTGCCACACCGGAAGCCGGTCGCGATCGGGCAGTCTGGGACAATTTTGGGACAGTGGGGTCGTGACATTGCGTGATATCAAGTGATATCAAATGACAACAAGCCCTTGTTGCAATTGAGGGTACCGCTCGCATATCGTTGATTTGCAGGCCCCATACCCCCGTTTCACACGGCAGGGGCCACTGGTTCGATCCCAGTACCGCCCACCATTCTGCATCAGGCCGCGCGTGGGGCGTCCGTCAATCCGATCGTGAGCCGCTTACCGACGGCGGTGGCAGCCTTCTGGACGGTCTCTAGCAGGACGTGAGGGTTTTCCGGATCGAGGAGCCGCTCAAGCTGGCTGCGGCTGGTGCCCATCCGCTTTGCCATCTCGCTCTTGCTGATACGCCCCTTCCTCATCGCTTCACTGACTTCCCAGGACAACACCCGCTTCCAAGCAAGAGTTGTCACTTCCTCGTAAAGCCCCTCCGTCCGCAGAAACTCATCGAACGAAGAGCCCACATGCTTATTTCGCCGCTTTGCCACCTTCAACCTCCTTCTGCCGCTTCACAGCGAGGTCCAAATCGTTCTCGGGCGTCTGCTGTGTCTTCTTGATGAACCCATGCAGGAGCACCATCTGTCCTTGATGTATACAGAACAGGACGCGCGCGATCCGGTTTTGGGCCAGAGAGCTCCTCACCTCCAAAAGTCCGCGCCTTGCCGCCAACGGCCGACAGGTTGGCATACCCACCGGCCACCCGAATTCGACCGTAGCGATGTCCGTCCCCACGATCCGCTTGTCCTCGCGCGAGAGCGCCTTCAGCCATTTGCGCACGGGCTCGGCACCCGTGGCTGTTCTGTAAAACCTGGCCGGCAGAACCTTGCGTTTCATGGCAGCCATTCCGTCTGTACCTTTCACGGTACAGTGTACCTTATAAGGTACTAGACACACAAATGTCTAACCTCATCCAGAGGGCAGCGGCGAGGAGTCCCGTTCCTTTCGGTTCCAAGTGCCTGTTTCCTTACGGCCCAGGAAGCGACGGCTTAGGAACGCCATTCGTCCGCTGGGATCGGTGTCGGCGCTAACGGCCAAGTTCGCCGTGCTCACGTAGAATCCGCACCTCGGGGGCAAATGCCCCCAGGAGTCTCAGCGGTCAATGTGTATGAATCCCAAGCGCATTAGAGAAATCCAGACAAACGAGGTCTTGCGGAAACGCCTGGCCAAGTACATCACGCTCCACTGCTTTCGAAATACGGACGTGCTCGAGGATCTACACTCCGGCGAGGTACCTATCTCCGAGTCTGGCGACTACTCCGACGTAAAGGTAATCACGCCAGATAGAGAGATTCCCTGGAGCGACCTATCGCGCTTCGACAACAGCGAAATGAAGGCCATGATGATCGACGTGGTAAATCATTGCGACCAGGTTCTCGCAATCCTTTTTTCCGCAGAGCTTGCACGAGCAACGGAGCGGACTCCTGATGGACCAATCGTCGGCAGCGCGGGGTGGCGGGTTCAGGCGCGTCGCAAGATCCCGCGCGCATCGCGTATGAAGCGATTTAAGCCCGACCGCCCGCGTCGCGATCATGTCGTCCGCTCTCTCCGAGTCCTGATGGGTGACGAAGAACTGACCGGCCGCGTAGATGAGGAGATTCTGCAGCCGCGCCTTGAAGCGAGAGCCCGCTGGCAACCCCAGCTCACGGCGGATCCGCTCGATTCTGCAGCCGCGCCTTGAAGCGAGAGCCCGCTGGCAACCCCAGCTCACGGCGGATCCGCTCGAGCTCGGTAGCCAGTCGTCCCTCCCAGCGCGGGTCGTCGACTGTGATCCGGCTCCCGGGGATTTCCCACGTATCACGGACGCCGCGGTCGAGGCGCGTCTCGTCCTTCAACCCGTACCGCCGCCGGGCGGGCTACCTGGCAGAGTTTCCGCGCCGTGGCGGCACTTACGGGCAAGCGGATCCGCCCGAAGTCCTCGACCTCGAGCCTCAGATTCTCGGCAGGGATCGCTTCGTGCGAGACGAACGAGCCGGCGGTGCCCATTCGCGCGAGCAGCCCGCTGATTTCCTCCAAGAGAGGCCTCACCTTCATCTCCCCGAAGAGCGTGCGAGTGCTCTGCGTACTCGATGTAGTATCTCAGGCCACGGCCGGCAGGGAAGACTCGATGACCAGCGAAGCCCGCATGATTGGATACGAGCTGCTCAAAAAGGGCGTCCTCGTGTCCTTTCGCATCCTCGAAGAGGAAGTTCTCACCGCACCGGCCGACGAAGCCGAGTTCGGCCTGCGGCTGCTCCTCAAGTTCGTCCAGGAGGAGAGCGAGGAAGAATTTGACGAGGACGAGGTCGCCGAGAACACGGCCGAATGGGGCGCTTTCGGGTTCATCTTTGTCCTGGCGCTCCTCTCGTTCGCAGATGCGAAGCTGCGCAACGCCTCCGTCATCGAATATCAGGAGAAAGATGAACTCCGGCTTTCGGACTTCATCGAGCATCTGCGCTTCGTGCGCGGCGAGCTCCACTTCGATACGGATTACATCCGCGGCCGCCGGCTCAAGACCCGAATCGTCGTCCGCTCAAACGGCACCGTGACTTTAGAGACAATCGGTCGCGGCAAGTCCGCGCTCCGGTGGCTTGAGCGGATCCAGGGCAAGAAGGTCTTGGAGCTCGTCGGCGGCCCGAGCTGAAGGCGACGCGCCCGACCCGTCAGGCCTACGCCCCATCCTGAAGTCTCGCAATGACCGTCAGCACCTGCGTAAGACTTCGCGGCTTGTCTGGCCACTGGGACAATTCTGGGACACTTCGCTCGTGACGTTGCGTGATACCAAGTGACACCACGTGATAACAAGTGCCTGTTGCAATTGGGAACTCGACTCGCATATCGTTGATTCGTACGCCCCTTACCCCCGTTTCACACGGCAGGGGCCACTGGTTCGATCCCAGTACCGCCCACCATCCTAAACAACAACTTAGGGCGATTCCTTAAGCCTGACTATCTCATAATTGGGACACTTTCAGCTGGTTGGTGGGTCCGGTTTCACACTCCTTAGAAACCCAAGCGTTCGGTTACTATGCCGGACTGACTCCACTTTCGCTGGCTGCTCTTACAGATCTGGTGCGGAAAAGAGATGTCTGAATGGGTAGAGAAGGAGCTGCGTTCGAATTTCGCCCGGGCAACCCGCGCCGGGCACCGTGCAGCGAACACTGAGCCGCGGGCCACCCGCGTGCGCTACCGCGCTCTGGAGGACGCATTGCGGATCGAGCTCGCGAACGGAGCGACGATCACCTTGCCGGTGAAGCTGATACCAAGTCTCAAGCGGGCTAGGCCTAAAGATATCCGCGCGGTCGAGATCCTTGGTCGAGGTAGTGGCCTGCACTGGAAAAGCCTCGATCTCGATCTGAGCGTCCCCGCTCTCGTTTCCTCCGTACTTGCGGGAACAGCGTGGCTGGCTGAACTCGGCCGCGTTGGCGGCCGGCGAACCTCGGCAGCCAAGACGGCCGCAGCACGTAGAAACGGACGTAGAGGCGGTCGCCCCCGCCTTCGACTGAAGGCGATGCCCTGAGGACGTTGGCTCAGGCCCGCGCGCTAGTCACTCGGCCTCTTGAGCCA
>WNFP01008974.1_pt1 | contig 10950 bp, 9 predicted proteins | sample 5400201 | NCBI WGS metagenome assembly WNFP01 (sample SAMN13153355, study PRJNA577476) | soil metagenome | isolation source: 115 cm saprolite under Madrone tree | place: USA:California | collected 2016-06-14
CTATGGTGGCCTTGATCTGCGGGTCAGCCACCAACCGCCTGCGACGAGTCCACTCGACTACCATCATACAAAGGATGAGCCAGCTGGCGCCTCCAACGATCGCGCCGAGGACATCGGTCAAATAGTGTGCTCCGAGCGCGATTCGGCTAAACCCGACGAGGGCAATGGCCAAAATGGCCCCAAGGATGGTCAGGATTCGCCAGTGCCAGTCTTTCCAAACCAGAATGGCGAAGACAGCTAATAGGCCATAGAGCAGTGTAGCGGCCATGGTATGGCCGCTGGGAAAACTGTAGCCCCCCAAATCGAGAAATTCGCTGTGACGAAACGGGCGGTGCCGATGAACAATTACTTGGATAAGGTGGTGGAACAGCATCCCTCCAGGCACCGTCAGTACAATTGCGAGCAATCCGTACCAACATTTTCTCAGTACCAGAATCAGAACCGCGACCAACGTGATCGCGGCGATCCAGAGGGGGGACCCTCCGTTGCTCAAAGCGAGCATCAGATCGATGGACGGTCGTGTGAGATGCCCATGAAACCATGCAGCGATCTCATGGTCGACGACCGAGATGCGATCGATAGCAACAAAATCGAGAGCAAGAAACAAAAACGCCACAAACCAACTGATTAGAGTTATTGTAAGAGAATTTTTATTCAGCAGTTGTCAAGAGTGGAAAGCTATAAAATCCAAAAACCAGAGAATTGGAATTGCCACTAGTACGAACAAAAAGGTTGAATGAATGTGCAGATCGATACGACTAATGGGCAAAGAATTTTCTTTATTTCTAGTTCAAAACAGCCCGGCCGGCTGATTCTCAGCAGAGCCTCGCTGGAACCGCGAGTTCTACGGAGGCGTCGTTAGCGTTACTCCTGATCGCTCGAATCCACGCCGAAGGGCAACATGTTTCTTATGGGAAACGGAATCACACAAAACTCTAGATTGCGCGAGCTGTTAGAGGCTGCCAATCAAGCGATCAATTGTATCAAGATCAATTCAATCACATTCGAAATGTGCCAGGAGAGGCCGATGTGGGTAAAGAGGCGTCGATGGGGGAGTGAGGTGATCGCCGGGCAGGCAAATCTGTTCTTTCGCTTGGCTCAAGGCCGCGTTCACGTTTGGGTCGATCCCAAGAAATGGCAGCGCTGGGAGATATATTGCTTTCGTTTGCTCCAAGAACCCAGATTTTGTGCGTACGGCGACGGTTCGCGAACCGTTTTCATGGATGCGGTTCCCGGGATGCATCTCTGCGAGCACTTGAAACGCGGCACGCTGACGATGCGTGCGCTTGAGGCCGCAGGCAGAGAGCTTCGGCGGGCGCACGAGTTGTGGTGTTCCGAGTTTGATGATTGGTGGTCGCACGGAGATCCACATTTGGACAACGTCATTTACGACCCACCTAGCAACCGTGCGCGGCTGATCGATTTTGAGGTTGTGCATGATCAATCGTTGCCAGCCATGGTTCGCCATGCGGACGATCTTTTGGTGTTTCTGCAAGATCTGGTGTGCCGGGTTTCCTCTGAGCAGTGGCTACCTTTCGCGCTCTGTTTTATTAACGCCTACGGACAATCGGATGTCGTCGCCGAACTAACGAGATTGCTTTTTGTTCCCGCAGGCCTTCCGGGCTTGTGGTGGAAGCTTCGGACTGAAAATTTCGAGCGTCAGGAATTGATCCGTCGAGTCGATGCGCTGCGTTGCGCGCTGCTCCGAACGCGTGACGCAAAGAGGGAAAGGGAGAGTTTTCCGCTTCAAGGCATCGCTTCCTAAAGGAAGAGCAGCTCCCCTTCGCGTATTGCGGGCTCTTCCTTTTACTTCGGCTCTTGGTTGATTAACAACCAGTAATGACCCGCTAGCGCGACAGCTTCCGAGAAGTTATCAAAGTTTACCGGCTTCACGATGAAACTGTTAACTCCCAGCCGGTAGCTTTCGACAACGTCTTGTTCTTCGCGGGATGAAGTGAGAATTACCACCGGAATGAGTTTAGTCTCTTCGTGAGTACGTAGCTTTCTGAGTACTTCTAATCCGTCGATTTTTGGAAGCTTCAAATCGAGCAACACCAACTTTGGTTTGTGATTGATGTCGCGGTCGGCATAAGTTCCAATACCGAAAAGCCAATGAATGGCTTCCTCGCCGTCTTTAACATGCAAGACACTGTTGGCGAGTTTTCGTTTTCGCAACGCGCGAAGGGTCAACTCGGCATCGTGAGGGTTATCTTCGACCAAAAGAATTTCGACTGCGTTTGGAATTGGCATTTCAACTGGCCTTCTTGGCCGGAATCGCGAAATAAAAAGTCGCGCCTTTTCCCAATTTTGATTCGGCCCAAACTGTTCCGCCATGCCGGAGGATGATACGCTGAACCAGCGCCAGTCCGACACCGGTACCGGCAAATTCTTCGTCCGTGTGTAATCGCTGGAAGACGCCGAACAGCCGAGCACTATATTTCTCATCAAAACCGACGCCGTTGTCTTTCACATAGTAGACGTTCTGGTTTTGGTCGCACGATCCTCCGACTTCAATGGCCGCATCTTTCCTTAGGCTGCTGAACTTGATCGCATTATCGAGGAGATTGACGAAGACCTGACGCAGCATGGTCGAATCTCCTCGCGCTGGAGGGAGCGTTTTTATGTTTAGCTGAGGGGCTGGCACAGGATGAGCCGTAATGAGACCCTGAAAGGCGCTCAACGCCAAGGGAGTCATATCAATATCTGTCAATTCCACCCGTTGACGACTCAGGCGAGAGAACATCAATAGATCATCGATGAGTTGGCTCATCCGGAGTGCTTCACTCGAAATCACGTTGAGCAACCGCTGTCCTTCAGCGTCGAGCCGAACGGTGTACTCTTCCAAAATGAGATGTGAATACCCGATGATGGCCCGCAACGGAGCGCGCAAATCATGGGAGACGGAATATGAGAAGGCCTCCAGCTCTTTGTTCGCCGCCGTCAGCTCGGCGGTCCGTACACTGACACGCTCTTCTAACTCTTCATTGAGTTGGCAGACCTGTCCTTCGGCGCGTAAGTGCTCGGTGATATCCTTTGCCAGAACCAGTTTTGCCTTCTTCTCACCAAACTGAAATTCATGCGATGTGATTTCGACGTTCCTTCGGGCGGATGTCTTTGAGGGTCATTTCCAAAAACTCTTTTCGGGAATAGCCATAATGGCGAATAGCCGCCTCGTTGACAGTGAGGAAACGCAGAGTCGCGGGGTCGTATACCCACATCGGGAGCGGATTGTGCTCAAATAAAAGTTGATAGTGACCCTCCGAATACCGCGGATGTTCGCCTTCCGTGCTTTGATCTTCGGTTTGGGATTCCGCACTCATTTGTCCCTTCAAGCAGCAGAAATGTATTTGGGATAATCGCAAATAGCGACGCTGAAATGCTCACATTCCACCAAAAATCAATTATGCGAAAGAGTTCTCTAACAGCCTGCATAATTGTTTTATTTATGAGAGACTTGGGGAAGCGGCTTTACCAGGAAATAAGGGAAGTGAGGCGCCGTCACCTGGTTACCGAAGTGCCAGTCTCCGAACCGACCGTTTTTCGCAAACGACGGCTGGCTTGAACCATGTTTTCCAGAGCCGGGACGACTTCCTCCCACCGGCGAGTCTTTAAACCGCAGTCGGGATTTACCCAAAGTTGCTCCGGCGTAAGCACCACTAAAGCCTTACGTAATAGATTCTCCATTTCGTCTACCGATGGCACTCGCGGAGAATGGATGTCCCACACGCCTGGACCAATTTCAGCCGGATACCGAAACTCGACAAAGGCAGCAAGCAACTCCATTTGCGAACGCGAAGTTTCGATCGAGATCACATCAGCATCCAACGCAGCGATCGATTCGATGATGTCGTTGAATTCCGAGTAGCACATATGGGTGTGAATCTGCGTCTCGTCCCGTACTCCGGCAGACGCGAGGCGAAATGCTTCCGCCGCCCACTTGAGATAAGCATTTTGATCCGCCGGTCGAAGCGGTAGTCCTTCTCGGAAAGCCGGCTCGTCTATTTGAATAACGCCAATGCCTGCAGCTTCTAGATCAAGTACCTCAGAACGGAGCGCCAGCGCGATCTGACGGGCTGTCTCTTGCCGTGGCTGATCATCGCGAACGAAGCTCCATTGCAAGATAGTAACCGGACCAGTAAGCATCCCTTTCATCGGACGCCGAGTAAGAGATGCGGCAAACTTGGACCATCGCACGGTCATTGGCCGCGGCCGGGAAACATCTCCAAAAAGGAGGGGGGGTTTCACGCAGCGCGTCCCATAACTCTGCACCCAACCGTTCTTGGTAAAGGCGAAGCCGTCGAGCTGTTCGCCAAAATACTCCACCATATCGTTTCTTTCGAACTCGCCGTGAGCCGGCACGTCCAGATCAATGCGCTCTTGCAGATCGACTGCTTTGCGGATTTCCGATTCGACGAATCGTTCGTATTGTGCCTCAGTCCATTCGCCTCGTTTTCGCCGGGCGCGGGCAGTGCGGACCTCCGGCGTTTGTGGGAAAGAGCCGATGACGGTGGTAGGGAAAAGCGGTAGATTGAGCCTGCGTTGTTGCGCCGGTTTGCGCACCGAGAAGGGAGACCGCCGGTGAGTATCAGACTCGGAGACCACCCTAAGACGGGCGCGTAGCGCGTCGTTTTGAGTGCGCAGGCTATTCCTTCGAGCCATCTGGGCGACGGCGTTGTCGCGCAGTGAATCTGACACTGACTCCGGATCTTCTAAAGCCCGAGCCAGCGTCACCACTTCAAGCAACTTCTCATCAGCAAAAGCAAGCCAGCGATGAAGGTCCGTATCGAGTTCGGTCTCGTTCCGAACGGATATCGGCGAATGGAGTAACGAGCAGGAGGGCGCTACCCAAAGCCGTTCGGTTCCCAGCTTGGTCAAAGCCCTGCGTAGTAGCCCGAGCGACTTAGAAAAATCGTTGCGCCAAACGTTTCGTCCATCTACTACGCCGAGACTGAGAATGGTATCCGCTGATAGCGCTTCCAAAAGCGGGTCCAACTCGTGCGCCGCGCGCACAGCATCGAGATGTAACGCATCGACCGGCAGCCGAGCGAAAGTCTCCAGATTCTCCCGTAGGTCGCCGAAATAACTCGCAACCAGGATTCGCAACTGCGCTCCCTGAGCGCGCATCAATTTATAGGCGGAGAGCAACGCGGCACGCTCGGATTCAGCAAGATCGAGCGCAAAGATTGGCTCATCGAACTGTATCCACTCGGCTCCCTCCGCCGCAAGCAGCGCGAGCGCCTCGCAATAAACCGGAAGCAGATCCTCGAGCAGACCTAGTGGATCGCCTCCACCATGATGCTTTCCCAGTCGCAGAAAAGTGACCGGACCGATCAGGACTGGCTTCGATAAAATCCCTAACGCGCGAGCTTCACGGAATTCTTCGATCGGTTTACGCGTGGCCAAGCGGAACACCGAATTGGAGTCGAATTCGGGAACAAGATAATGGTAGTTCGTATCAAACCACTTGGTCATTTCTAGAGCGGCTGCCATGCTCTCGCTATGCTCTCTGTCGTGCTTCCCGACCTCCCCGCGTGCCATCTTGAAATAGGTGGTCAGATCGACCGAGGCGTCGCTCCAGCTGAAACGTTTCGGAACACAGCCGACCAAGGCTGCAGCGTCGCCCATCTGGTCATAGAGACTAAAATCGTTACTTGGGATCAGGTCGATCCCGAGAGCCTGCTGTTTTTGCCAGTGATGCCGTCGTAACTCCGCTGCTTTGGCCAGCAGTTCGGCCTCGGTAATGGTGCCGTTCCAAAACGCTTCGGTGGCTCGTTTGAGTTCCCGGCTTTCGCCGATCCGCGGATAGCCGAGATTATGGGTCTTAATCTTTTCGGTTGTCTGCATGGTTTGATTTTCTTACAGGTGTGCGGGTCCCAACCGCAGCGAGTTTTCTGCGAGGGCCAGCTCGGCCATTGCGGCCATGCAGCGGCTCTCACTTCCTCGTAGGCGCGAGGAATGCCCGCGCTCCCGAGCGCGGGTCTTCATGAGCACGAATGAGCAGGTCTTCTGACTTCGGAGTCATCCTCTGGCCCCGCCTTACCACCCAGCATCAGATTCGGTTGATTCAACCGGACCTGGGTCTGAGCAGTGGCTTTCTTGGGACCTTTGTCTTCCGTCACAGCGGCGCTACCGTTCGGGATTTTCACCCGATTCCCTATTCTCCTCTGACCGTAATCAGAGGCACTCTTTCGTGGTTTCAGGCTTTCGCCTTAATCTTTTCAAAGAACCGAAGATTAGCTTCGGTGATACCCCTATAGTGCTGGTGGCCAACCCCTCTGTCACGCGACTTTCCGAAAAAAGTTCTCCCGACAATTTTGATTTTGTACGTATTTCTCCAGAACTACCTCATCGAACAGAGCAAACTAACCGGCTTAAAATTATCGAGTCCTCCTCATGATTGCTAATTCAGGTCTCTCTCCACTTCGTGGTCTCGCCAAGTTGCGCGACGTACGATCGCGTCGCTTTTCCAGCTTTGACCGAACCGGCGGCAATGACGATCGATTTCACATCCAACCGGGGGAAACGGTCAGCATCGCCGAAATTGGCGGGGCCGGAATCGTGACCCATATTTGGTGTACCGTCGCGTGCGACAGCGACCACGCTCTAAGAAAGATCGTATTACGAGCATTCTGGGACGGAGAAGAAAATCCCAGCGTACAATGCCCATTGGGCGATTTTTTTGGGACCGGCCACACGCAACCCAGCAACTTTGTCAGTCTGCCTCTGCAAATGAGCCCGGAAGATGGGCGTGCCTTTAACTGTTTTTTCCCGATGCCATTTGCGGATGGGATGCGGATAACCATCACCAACGAGTGCGAAGACCTGGCGCTGTTTTATTACTATGTCGATCTGGAACTCCATGATCAGCTCGAATCGGGATTAGGTCGATTCCATGCCCAGTGGCGGCGTGAACAGCCAAAGGCCATGTCGGATCAAGGTCTACTGAATGAAGTGTACGAATTTGGCGGTTTGAATACGGACGGGAAAGAGAATTACACCATCCTGGAAGCAACGGGTCACGGGCATTACGTCGGCTGCCTCTTCTCGGTCTACAACCTTCGGCGGTCACCACTCTGGGATTGGTATGGGGAGGGTGACGACATGATCTTTGTTGACGGCGAACCAGGATTTATTGCTCCCGATACAGGACGTAAGTCGAATGTTCCGGGCGAACCCACCGGAGTCATCATCGCTCCGCGACCGGAATCTGCGCCGGGCGCGAATGACGCCTGGCCGCCCACCCTACATGGCACCGGGACCGAAGACTACTTTAACTGCGCCTGGTGCCCGACCCAGATCTATAATGGACCTTACCATGGTGTCATCGCCGGCGGTGGCCCGAACTGGATGGACCCGGTAACCGTCTACCGTTTCCACATCGAGGACCCGATCGTCTTTAAAAAACAGATTCGCGTGACGATCGAACATGGCCACGCCAATCGACGTGGCGACGATCTTTCTTCCGTTGCTTTTTGGTATCAAGCTGAACCTCATCTGAGCTTTCCGCCATTGCTCCCCGTTGAACAACGTCTTCCGATTTTTCGTAAACCGTTTGAACGACGTCGCGGTGTGGGCTTTGAATGATGATAATCCGCAATCGGTAACGGTGCGGCAGGTGGCTGGGTTCCCGGCGTCGGCGTGACTCGTACATGTGTCATGCCATGCCCGGCGCTTTCATCGGCACAGACCGATTGTGCCCACGCCGAACTCGTTTAAAGTGCTCGGAGCAAGCGCAGAAAAGCAACTTCAAACGAATGGAGACGCCAAGACGAATCATCACGCATACCGCCTGGCGTCTGGCAAAGCAGTATTGGACATCTGAAGAGAAAAGTTCGGCTTGGGCACTACTGGTGGCCGTGATTGTGCTGAACCTTGGCAACGTCTATATCGGCGTCCGAATCAATCAATGGAACCGAGCTTTCTACAACGCTCTCCAAATGTTCGACGCCATGGAGCTGCTTCGCCAAGTCGGGATTTTCGGCATCTTGGTGATGTTCGCCGTACTGATCTCTGTATCTGCCCTTTACCTTAGTCAGTTGCTGCAGATCCGTTGGCGGCGGTGGTTGACCAAGAGATATCTCGCCGCTTGGTTGGCTGATCGCGCCTATTACAAGTTACAGCTAGGGAATGCGGCCGATAATCCCGATCAGCGTATCTCGGAGGACCTCAATCAATTCACTGGCTATGTACTGAGCTTGTCGGTCGGTCTCATTTCATCGGCCGTATCGTTGTTTTCCTTTCTGGCGATTCTTTGGGGACTCTCCGGAGCCGCGGACATTCCGCTCGGTCCGTTGGGAACAGTGCATATACCCGGATATCTCGTCTGGGCGGCGTTGATTTACGCCGGCGTCGGTACTTGTCTCGCCGTCACCATCGGTCGCCCGCTGGTACAGTTGAATTCCGCTCGACAGCGCTTCGAGGCCGACTTCAGGTTCAGCCTGGTGCACCTGCGAGAGCATGCTGAAAGCATTGCCCTCTATGGCGGAGAGCCAGTCGAACTCAACCTTTTCGATGAGCGTTTCAGCAACGTGTTCGCTAACTTTCGGCAGATCATGAAGCAACAAATCCGCCTGAGTGCTTTTACGATGACCTATGCTCAAGTAGCAGTCATTTTCCCGGTCGTGGTGGTTTCGCCGCGCTACTTCGCGAAGGTGATCCTATTGGGTGATCTTTTCCAAGCGGTCAACGCCTTCTCATACGTACAGAACGCGCTCTCCTTCATCATTAACTCGTACAATGATATAGCCACCTGGGAGGCTGTTACTCAGCGATTGGGTGACTTTGAGGATCGGCTGCTGGCGATCCAAGAATCGGTGCGTGCCCCCCAATCGATTGTGATTCGGCGTCGCGGCGGGGGTGGTGTGGCCGTCGACCAGCTCGATCTCGATTTACCGGACGGTACGCCCCTTTTGCGCGGTGTGACATTTTCAGTCGACCGAGGCGACGCGCTTCTGATTATCGGACCATCGGGTTCGGGCAAGAGCACGTTACTCAGAGCAATCGCGGGAATCTGGCCATTTGGCCGGGGCAGGATCAGGCTCGATAAAGGCCAGATAGCATTTGTGCCGCAACAGCCGTATCTGCCGCTTGGTACCCTGGCCGAGGTGTTGCTCTATCCTAGTGCCGGTAAGATTAGCGTCCCCGTGGACCTGCCCGCGGTACTCGAGGCAGTAGGACTTGGCGAACTCGCGGACGAATTGGACAAGGTGGAGAACTGGTCCGCGCGCCTTTCGCTGGGCGAACAGCAGGGTCTCGTATTCGCCCGGATTGTGCTGACCCAACCTAAACTTCTCTTTCTGGACGAGGCAACGTCAGCGCTCGACGAAAAAGCTCAGACCCGCCTTCTGCGTTTGCTACGTACGGAATCATGGAGACCCACGGTCGTGAGCGTTGGTCACGGAGCCATTCTACGCAAGTTTCACGGCCAGACGGTCGATCTCGCCAAGTTTAAACCACGCCAAGAAGCTGCTGCCACCCATCGATGAGCTATTCTGATAAGCAACTGCTGGAGGAAGTTCAACGTCGCGCCGTTCGCTTCTTTTGGGAAAAGGCCGATCCGACAACGGGATTGGTTAACGATCGCGCTCAGAATTTTGGCGAGGACGATCAAACCGTAGCATCGATAGCTTCTACTGGTTATGGCTTGGCGGCATTGCCTATCGCTGTGGAACATGGTTGGCTCGGACGGAGTGAAGCCGCGGCGCGAGCGCGTACCACTCTCCGTTTTTTGCTGACCATGCCGAACGAGCACGGCTGGTTGATTCATTTTGTGGATAGGCACACCGGCCAGCGAGTTTGGGGAAGCGAGTATTCAACCATCGACACGGCGCTACTCTTGGCCGGGGCTCTTGTTTGCGGTCAATACTTTGCCCGCGAGTCGGCCGGAGCCGACATTGCTTCCTTAACCGATGAACTTTATCGGCGCTTGGATTGGCGATGGATGCTAACCAACGGCAATACGCAACCGCATAAGAAGGTGATATCACATGGCGCCTGGCCGGAGACCGGATTCATTCCAAACAATTACGCCGATTACAGCGAGGCGATCTTAGTTTACTTGTTGGGAATGGGTGCTCCCGTGCGACACCTTCCACTTGCGGTCTGGGACGGGTTCGAACGTCCGTTGCAAACGTATGCCGGAATGGAGTGGCTGAAGGCGGGTCCAATTTTCATTCATCAAATGCCCTACGGATATTTCAATGTGCGCGATCAGCGCGATCGGCTTGGATTTGATTACTGGGCCGCCTCGACCAACGCGATGAAGATTCATCGGCAATACTGCGTCGATCACGCTGCCGACCGGCAAACGTATGCCCAAGATTTCTGGGGTTTGAATGCGAGTGACGGCCCGGATGGATATGTCGCTTACGGCATATCGGGAGATCCGGATGACGGAACGGTGTCGCCAACCGGTGCGATCTGTTCGATCACTTTTACCCCGGAATTGGCCATTGCCGCTGCTCGTTCTGTTTACGAAAAGGATCAAGGGGCGCTCTGGGGTAACTACGGCTTTGCCAACGCTTTCAACATTGACCGAAACTGGTCTTCTTCGGTTGTGATTGGCATCGACTTGGGCATGGCGCTTTTGGCAATTGAGAACTACGGCAGCGGTTTAATCTGGAACCTAATGAATAGTTTGCCGTCGACGGCTCCGGCCCTTGCAGCTGCCGGATTCCACCCCACGGTCGAGCCTGAGCCACGAGCGGTTTATCGGCCGGAAGAAGGGTTGGAGAGACGGCGAGGGTGATAACGCGAAACGAGTTAGATGGTTTCGCACAAATTTTTTGCGTTACGAAAAGAATCGCGGCTTTGGCGATGGTCCGCTTGACCTCGGCCAGCGCAACTCGGATCAGTGAAGCTCGATCGCCATTCATTCATTCATAACATCTTTGCTGGTTAGAGTTTCCGCGATACAGCCGCAGTCTCGTTCATTCGAAACGAAGAGCGTTG
>WNFP01004717.1_pt1 | contig 10948 bp, 11 predicted proteins | sample 5400201 | NCBI WGS metagenome assembly WNFP01 (sample SAMN13153355, study PRJNA577476) | soil metagenome | isolation source: 115 cm saprolite under Madrone tree | place: USA:California | collected 2016-06-14
GGGCGATCTTCGGCTCCTACGAGCGCTTCATCGCCATACTGACCGAGCACTTCGCCGGCGCGTTCCCCGCGTGGCTCGCGCCCGTGCAGGCGCGGGTGCTGCCGGTGAGCGAGAAGTTCGCCGAGTACGGCAAGGCCGTACACGCGCGCCTCCGCGCGGCCGGGATCCGGGCCCAGCTCGACGACCGCAACGAGAAGCTCGGCTATCGCATCCGCGAGGCGCAGGTGCAGAAGGTGCCCTACATGCTCGTGGTCGGCGAGCGCGAAGCCCAGCAGGAGACGGCGAGCGTGCGCCCGCACGGCAGCGAGAAGTCCGTCGTGCTGCCGGTGACCGAGTTCCTTGCAGGACTGGCCGCAGAGATCGGCAGTCGTTCCGCCACCCTCACCGTGGGCCGCTCAGGTTGAGCGACGCCCGCAGCTAGGAGCCACGCCCATACAGTCCAAGGAGATCCGCATCAACGAGGGCATTCGCGTTCGGGAGGTCCGCGTGGTCAGCGCGGACGGCGAGCAGCTGGGGGTCCTGCCCATCGCGCAGGCGCTGGAGCTTGCGAAGCAGGGAGAGATGGATCTCGTCGAGGTGGCAGCCGAGGCGGTGCCCCCCGTATGCCGGATCATGGACTTTGGGAAGTACAAGTACATGCAGGCGCGCCGGCAGAAGGACGCGCGCAAGAAGCAGACGACGATCCAGGTCAAGGAGGTCAAGCTCGGTCCAAAAACGGACACGCACGACTTCGACTTCAAGGCGAAGCACGTGCGGCGCTTCCTCGAAGAGGGTAACAAGGCGAAGGTCACCGTGCGCTTCAAGGGACGCGAGATGGCGCACACGGAGCTCGGCTGGAAGATGCTGAACCGGATGACCGAGATCATGGCCGACATGGCGATCATCGAGAGCCACCCGCGGATGGAAGGGCGGATGCTGTCGATGATTTTGTCGCCGAAGCCGCACTAGGGGTTAACACCACCCCTCACCCTGCCCTCTCCCCCTGAGGGGAGAGGGGTATAAGGAAAGAGGCTCGTTATGCCGAAGATGAGGACGAAACGGGCTGCCGCCAAGCGACTCAAGGTGACGGGCACCGGCAAGCTCATGGCGCGGAGCGGATGGAAGCGGCACCTCTTGGAAGCGAAGAGCCCCAAGCGGCGGCGCAAGCTGCGCGGACCGAGATTGATTTCTGAAGCGGACACGCCGAGACTCAAGCGGCTCGTCCCGTACCTCTAGAAAGGGAGACAGCACATGCCACGGGCAAAGGGCGGGTCCAAGACCCGCCAGCGCAGGAAGAAGATCCTCAAGCAGGCGAAGGGCTATTTCGGCGGGCGCCGCAAGCTCTACCGCACCGCTGCCGAGACGGTGCTGCGCGCCGGGGCCTTCGCCTACAGGGGCCGGAAGCAGAAGAAGCGCCGCGCGCGTGCTCTCTGGATCATTCGCGTCAACGCCGCGTGCCGCCAGGTCGGGCTCTCCTACTCGGTGTTCATGGCCGGGCTGAAGAAGGCCGGCATCACGCTCGACCGCAAGATCCTGGCCGAGCTCGCCGTGTCGGACCCGCCCGCCTTCGCGAAGCTCGCGTCGATCGTGTCCGCCCAGAAGGGCTAGGCTGGCGTGGCAGGGGACCCGCGGGTCCAGGAAATCCTCGACCGGGCCCTGGCGGACATCGCCGGGGCCCGATCCACGTCCGCTCTCGAGCAGCTCCGCGTGCGCGTGCTCGGGCGCGCTGGCGAGCTGACGGCGCTCCTGCGCAGCCTCGGCAAGATCGCGGCGGCCGACCGCCCGCGGGTCGGCCAGGAGGCCAATCAGGCCAAGGAGCGGATCGAGGCCGCGTTGGCATCCAGGCTCGAGGCGCTCAAGCCGGAGGAGCGCCGCCAATCGCTCGCCTCCCGGCGCGTGGACCTCACGCTGCCGGGGCGCGCGACTCCGCCCGGCGCCGTCCATCCGCTCCTCCGAGTCCTTGACGAGATCATCGGGATCTTCGAGGGGCTCGGCTTCTCCGTCGCCGAAGGCCCCGAGGTCGAGACCGACTACTACAACTTCGCGGCGCTCAATTTCCCCGACGACCATCCCGCGCGCGACATGCAGGACACCTTCCACCTCTCGGCGGATACGCTGCTCCGCACCCATACGTCGCCCGTGCAGATCCGCGCCATGAAGGCGCAGGCGCCGCCGGTGCGCATCATCTGCCCGGGCAAGACCTACCGCCGCGACTCGGACAACACGCATTCCCCGATGTTCCACCAGGTGGAAGGCCTGGCGGTGGACGCCAACATCTCCATGGGCGATCTCAAGGGCACGCTCGAGCTCTTCGCGCGCGAGATGTTCGGCCCGGGCGCCTCGATCCGCTTCCGCCCGTCGTTCTTTCCGTTCACGGAGCCCTCGGCGGAAGTCGACGTCCGCTGCTTCGCGTGCGCGGGCGCCGGCTGCCGTGTCTGCGGCCAGTCCGGCTGGCTCGAGATTTTGGGCTCGGGCATGGTCCATCCCAACGTGCTCCGCAACGTGGGCTACGACACCGAGCAGGTCACGGGCTGGGCCTTCGGCATGGGCGTCGAGCGCGTCGCCATGCTCAAGTACGGGATCGACGACATCAGGCTCTTCTTCGAGAACGACTTGCGCTTCCTGGAGCAGTTCGCGCGGTGAAGATCTCGCACCGCTGGCTGCTCGAATTCGTCGAGACGGATCTGCTGCCCGCCGCGATCGCCGACCGCCTCGTCAACGCCGGCATCGAGGTGCCCTCGGTCAGCCCGCTCGTCCAAGGGCTCTCCGGCGTCGTCGTCGCCGAGATCGAGTCCATCGAGAAGGACCTGGGTGCGACGCCGGCAGGCCATCACAACCGCCTCTGCCGGGTCGCGCTGCCCGACAGGACGTTCTCGGTGATCTGCGGGGCGCCCAATGCCGCGCCGGGGCTCCGCACGGCGTTCGCGCCTCCCGGCGCGACGCTGCCAGGCGGCCGTGCGATCAAGGCGGCCAAGATCCGCGGCACAATGTCCGAAGGGATGCTCTGCTCGGAGCAGGAACTGGGCATCGGCCAGGACGGCTCGGGCATCCTCGAGCTTCCGGCCGACGCGCCGCTGGGCGCGCCGCTCACCCGGTACCTCGGCCTCGACGACACGATCCTCGAGATCGAGATCACGCCCAACCGTCCCGACGCGCTCAGCGTCGTCGGCATCGCGCGCGAGGTCGCGGCGCTGACGGGCGCGCCGTTCCGCTTCCCGCAGATCGCCGTGCGGGAAGGGGAGCCCGATGCGGGCTCGCTCGCGACGGTCGAGATTCTCGACGCGGACCTCTGCCCGCGCTACGCCGCGCGGGTCATCACCGGGCTGACGGTCAAGCCGTCGCCACCATGGCTCGCGCAACGGCTCCGCGCGGTCGGGCTCCGGCCCATCAATAACCTCGTGGACGTGACCAACTACGTGCTGTGGGAGATGGGCCAGCCGCTCCACGCCTTCGACTACGACACCATCGCCAAGCACGCCATCGTGGTCCGGAGGGCCAAGCCGGGTGAGCGTCTCCGGACGCTCGACGGGCAGGACCGCGCGCTCGAGCCCGACATGCTGATGATCTGCGATCCGGAGCGCGCCGTCGCCATCGGCGGCGTCATGGGCGGCGGCAACACCGAGGTGACCCAGGCCACGACGTCGGTCCTCCTCGAGAGCGCCTACTTCAATCCGGGCTCCATTCGCCGGACGTCGCGAGCGCTGGGCCTGCATACCGACGCCGCGTACCGCTTCGAGCGCGGCGCCGACATCGAGGGGCTCCGCGAGGCGCTCGATCGCGCCGCCCAGCTCATGGCCGATCTGGGCGGCGGCACCGTCGCCAAGGGCGTGATCGACGTCTACCCGGGACCGCGGCCCCGCCCGCGCATCGACGTGCGCCGCTCGCGGGTCGAGCGGCTCATCGGCGTCTGCCCGTCCCACGAGGAGGTCGTGAGGATCCTCCAGGCCCTGGGCTTTGCCGTGGACGATTCGGGTCTCGCGGTCCAGGTGGTGGTGCCGAGCTTCAGGCGGGATATCACCCAGGAGGATGATCTGGTCGAAGAGATCATCCGCGTCTGGGGCTACGACAAGATCCCGTCGACCCTGTCGAGGGGCAGCCAGCTCCAGCCCGTCGTTCGCCCGCCCGACCTGACGCTCTCGCGCGACGTGACGACCGCGCTGACCTCGGCCGGGCTCTCGCAGGCGGTGACGTACAGCTTCGTGGATCCCTCCCGCCTCGCGGTCATGGGATGGAACGAGCCGCGGAACCTGATCGTGCTCCAGAATCCGATCTCGGTGGAGCGATCGGTGCTGCGTCCTGCGCTCGCGCCCGGTTTGCTCGAGGTCGTCGCGTTCAACGCCAGCCGCCAGAACACCGACGTGCGCGTCTTCGAGATCGGCCAGACCTTCGCCCCGCACCGCGACGAGGATGGTGACCGTCCCGCACACGAGGAGCTCTGGCTGGGCGTGGTGATGACGGGCCAGCGCGCCGCGCGCGCATGGCACGCGACGCGCGAGCGCGTGGACGTCTACGACGCCAAGGGCGCCGCCCTACTGGCCGTGGCCGCCGCTGCCGTGGGCGACCCAGGCGTCACTCCCTACGCGCCCGGCCAGGGGCCGCGCTATCTGGAAGAGGGACGCGCCGCCGCGCTCATCGTCGACTCGCGCCCGATCGGTTGGTTCGGCGAGGTGGCGCTCCACGTGCGCGAGGCCTTCGACCTGCAGGCGCCCATCTTCCTCGCCGAAGTCTCGCTGACCGCGCTCATGGCGCTGCCCAAGGTCGAGCTGCGCTACCAGCCGTTGCCGCGCTTCCCGGCCGTCCAGCGGGACCTGGCCGTCGTCGTGCCGGCCGAGGTGACGGCGGGAGAGGTCGAGGCCGCGATTCGCGCGATGAAGCTGCCTCTCCTCGCGAGCCTCACGCTCTTCGACGTCTACGAGGGAGGGCAAATCGGTGCGGGCAAGCGGAGCCTCGCCTGGAGCCTGACCTTCCAGGCATCCGACCGCACGCTCACGGACAAGGAAGTCAACCAGCTGCATGCCAAGGTCGTCGCGGAAGTCAGCCGGCGCTTCTCGGCCGAGATCAGGGGGGTGTCATGACCGAGCCGCTCACAGAGCGGGTAGAGGAGTTGGAAAAGGCCGTCAGGCGCGCGGCGGAGGCGATCGTCATGCTGCGCAAGGAGCGTGATGCCCTGTCGGCCAAGGTGGGAGCGGGTGAGGCCGATCGCGCCGAGCTCGGGCGCCTCCGCCAGGAACGCAGGGACATGCTCGGCCAGGTCAACGCGATGCTCAAAGAGATGGAGAAGCTCGACCTATGAGCGAGATGCAGAGAGTCGAGGTCGAAATCCTCGGGCAAAAGTACACGATCAGGAGTGAGGCCGATCCGAAGTACGTCAAAGACCTCGCGGCCTATGTCGAAAAGCGCGTGAAGGGCGTGGAAGGGCAGATTCGAGGCCAGGATCCGGTCAAGGCGCTGGCACTGGCCGCGCTCTACATCGCCGACGAGCTGTTCCGGGCCCGCGAAGATCTGACCAAGTACGAGGGCGACCTGCCCAAGCGCATTGGCGCGATGGTCGACCTGCTCGACGCCATCGCCCCAGGACGCCGATAAGGGCCCATCTGCCTCGTTGGCTCCCCGCAGTTCGAGTTGAGCGGCCGCTGTTGGCCGCGAGACGAGGGCTGAGTAGATCCGCGCACTCCACGTAGTGCGACTCTCGGTCGCCGCCTCGCATCTGGACCTTCTCGACGCCCTGGACTGCTAGGTGGACCTATTGCTTGACTTGGCGTGGGGCGCGGGGGTACACAGAAGTGCCCTGCGCTGTTTGTGATGTCGGGGGAAAGTTTCAACCTCGATACACATGAGGACGCCGTTCAAGAGGGTGGTGCGCACGCCCCTCCTGGTGAGGGGAAGCCTGAAGCCCTCCATTTTGGCGCCCACCTGGCTTGCCAGGTTCGAAACACCGTCGGCACACGGCAGAGGCGGGGCGCCTACCGCGTTGACTTTCCTTCCCCGAAGGGCCTATACTTTCAGGAGTTTTTCGCTGTCCTGACGTTTCTTAGCGCTAGTTACTGATCGTCCTTATCGGTCCGGGGCACGGCCCCGGTTGGAGATATCGATGGACGTCAAGCTCGTCCTTCTCGTCCTGGTTCCCTTCGTTGCCCTCCTCGCCCTCTTCGTCGGCTACATGGGGCACAAGCTCGCCGTCAGCCGCGCGCTCGGCGACGCCGAGACGCGCGCCAGGCGCATCGTCGACGACGGCCAGCGCGCGGTCGAGCGCATGCGCTCCGAGGCGGAGGACAAGCTGCGCGAAGGCGAGGCGCGCATCCGCGCCGTCGAGCTGGAAGCCAAGGAAGTGGCGCTGAAGGCGCGCGGCGAGCTTGAGCAGGAGACGCGCGCGCGCCAGAAGGAGATCCAGGAGGTCGAGCGGCGCGTGCTCCAGCAGGAAGAGAAGCTGGCCCGGCAGCTCGATCAGCTCGACCGGCGCGAGAGCGAGATCCAGTCCCGCGACCGCGCCCTCAGCGAGCGGGACAAGAGTCTCGCGGCCAAGGAGACCCAGCTCGCCTCCGCGCTCGATGACCAGCGCAGGAAGCTCGAGGGCATCGCCGGCCTCACCGCAGACGAGGCCAAGCGGCAGCTCATGGCCCAGGTCGAGGTCGAGTCGCGCCGCGAGGCGCAGCTCCTCGGGATGAAGCTCGAGGAAGAAGCCAAGGAGACGGCGCAGGTCAAGGCCAGGGAGGTCCTGGCCACGACAATCCAGCGGCTCGCGCCCGACTACACGGTCGAGACCGCCGTGGCCATCGTGAACCTGCCCTCGGACGACATGAAGGGACGCATCATCGGCCGCGAGGGGCGCAACATCCGCGCGCTCGAGCTGCACACCGGCGTCGACCTGATCGTCGACGACACGCCCGAGGCGGTGCTGATCTCCGCCTATGACCCCTACCGCCGCGAGATCGCGCGGCTGGCGCTCCAGAAGCTGATCGCCGACGGCCGTATCCATCCCGCGCGCATCGAAGAGGTCGTCGACAAGGTCAAGAAGGACATGGAGGAGCACCTCAAGGAAGAAGGGGAGAAGGCCTGCTTCGAAGTGGGCGTCCACGGTCTGCACCCCGAGCTGGTCAAGCTCGTGGGGCGCATGAAGTACCGGACGTCCTACGGGCAGAACTGCCTCCAGCATTCGAAGGAAGTCGCCTGGCTCGCGGGCATGATGGCGGCCGAGATCAAGGCCGACGTCAAGCTGGCCAAGCGCATGGGGCTGCTCCACGACATCGGCAAGGCGCTCACGCACGAGCAGGAGGGCAGCCATCCGGAGCTCTCGCTCCAGGTGCTGACCAAGTGGGGCGAGTCGCCGCAGATCATCAACGCCGCTCTGTGCGGCCACGAGAACGTCGAGCCCGAGACCATCGAGGCGGTGCTGACCGAGGCGGCCGACGGTATCTCCGCGGCGCGGCCCGGCGCGCGCCGCGACGTGCTCGAGAGCTACATCAAGCGGCTGGCCAAGCTCGAAGAGATCGCCATGTCCTACAAGGGCGTGGAGATGTGCTACGCGATCCAGGCCGGGCGCGAGCTGCGGATCATGACCAAGTCCGAGCAGATCTCCGACCTCGACGCGCATCAGCTCGCCAAGGACATCTCCAAGCGCATCGAGGCCGAGATGCAGTACCCCGGCCACATCAAGGTCATCGTCATCCGCGAAACGCGCGCCGTGGAAGTGGCCAAGTAACCAGCATGCCCACCAAGCCGCTTACCGTCATCTGCGTCGGCGACGTCTTCGGCGAGCCTGGGCGCAAAGCCGTGCACGCGCTCCTGCCGGGACTGCGCAAGCAGCACGAGGCCGACCTGGCCATCGTCAACGTGGAGAACGCCGCGTCCGGCTTCGGGGTCACGCCGCTCATCGCGCGGGGCTTCCTCGAGCATGGCGTCGACGTGATGACCTCCGGCAACCACATCTGGGACAAGAAAGAAATCATCGAGTACATCGGGAAAGAAAACCTCCTCCTCCGCCCGGCGAACTTCCCCGTCGGCACGCCGGGCGTCGGCCACGTCACCGTGAAGGCCGGCCCGCACAAGGTCGCGGTGCTGAACCTCATGGGGCGGGTCTTCATGCTGCCGATCGACTGCCCGTTCCAGAAGGCCGACGAGCTCGTGCCCGAGCTTCGCAAGGACACGCCGATCATCATCGTGGACATGCACGCGGAGGCGACCAGCGAGTCGCAGGCCATGGGCTGGCACCTCGAGGGGCGGGTCAGCGCGGTGGTCGGGACGCACCGGCACGTGCAGACCGCGGACGAGCGCGTCCTGCCGAAGGGCACGGCCTACATCACGGATCTCGGCATGACGGGGCCGACCGACTCCGTCATCGGCGTCGACAAGGACATCGCGCTCCAGCGCTTCATCTCGCAGATGCCGAACCGCTTCGAGCCCGCCAAGGGCCCCGTCGCCCTTCACGGCGTCGTGATGCGGATCGACCCTGACACGGGCCGGGGGTTGTCGATCGAGCGGCTGCGCGTTCCTCTCCCCGACTGAGGCCGGTGCAGATCCTCGAGGGTAAGCCCGTCGCGGCGAAGATCCTGGCCGAGGTCAAGGGCGGCGTCGCCGCTCTCGCAGCCAGGACCGGCGTCCATCCAACGCTCGCGGTCGTCCTCGTCGGCGAGGATCCGGCCTCCCAGATCTACGTCCGCAACAAGAAGCGCGCCGCCGACGAAGTCGGCATCACTTCGCGCGACTTCCTGTTTCCCGGTGGCTGCTCACAGGGCGAGCTCGTCGAGACCATCCAGAAGATCAACGCCGATCCATCGATTCACGGCATCCTCCTCCAGCTGCCGCTGCCCAAGGGGCTGGACGAAAACGCGGCCGTCAATGCCATCGCGCCGGCCAAGGACGTCGACGGCCTGCACCCCGTGAGCCTGGGTAATCTGCTCGCGGGCAAGCCGTCCATGGTGCCGTGCACGCCCGGCGGATGCATCGAGATCCTCGACCACTACGGCATCGCCATCGAAGGCACCGAGGCCGTCGTGGTCGGGCGCTCGCGCCTGGTGGGCAAGCCGCTGGCGCAGCTGCTGCTCGCGCGCAACGCCACGGTGACCATGTGCCACACGCGCACGCGCGACCTCGCCGGGCACTGCCGTCAGGCCGAGATCCTCTGCGTGGCCGCCGGCCGGCCGCGCTTCATCACCGGCGACATGGTCAAGGAGGGCGCCGTCGTCATCGACGTCGGCGTCAACCGTCTCGACACGGGCAAGCTCGCGGGCGACGTGGATTTCGACGCGGCCTCGAAACGCGCCCGCGCCATCACGCCCGTGCCGGGCGGCGTCGGCCTCATGACCATCGCCATGCTCATGAAGAACACGCTCCTCGCCACCACCCGCCAGCTCGGCCCCGCATGAGCCAGCATCGCAGCAGGGGAGAGCGAGATTCCTTCGACACCCTCTCCCCCATCGGGGGAGAGGGCAGGGTGAGGGGGCAGGTCTGCGAGCGGCCAAGTCAGTACGCCCGTCGTCTGCGGAGATCGCAAACTGACGCGGAGAGGAAGCTGTGGTCGCGGCTTCGGGACCGCAGACTCGCTGGCACAAGATTCCGCCGCCAGCATCCCATCGGCCCCTACATCGCCGACTTCTACTGCACGGAAGCGAAGCTGATCGTCGAATTCGACGGCGGTCAGCATGCGCTGAAGACGGGATCTGACGCTGAACGGACCGCATTTCTCGCAGGGCAGGGGTACAGCGTGATCCGCTTCTGGGACAATGAGGCCCTGACGAATACTGAGGGCGTGCTAATCCGCATCATTGAGGCGTTCGGCGTCAAAGGACCTTCCCCCTCACCCTGCCCTCTCCCCAAAGGGGAGAGGGTTCCGGGGGCTGACACCCTCTCCGCACCGGGGAGGATGAGGGGCCGATGAGCGAGCGGGAGAGGCAGGTCTATACGGTTTCCGAACTGACTGGGCAGCTCAAGGCGGCGCTCGAAGAGGCGTTTCCGGCGGTGTGGGTAGAGGGGGAGATCTCGAACCTGCGCACGCCGGGCTCGGGGCATTCATACTTCACGCTCAAGGACGAGGGCGCGCAGATCTCGGCAGTGCTCTTCCGGGGTCGCGGCCGTCGGGTGCGCTTCGATCTCGAGGACGGCATGCAGGTGCTGGCTTTCGGCGGCCTCGACGTCTACGCCGCGCGGGGGCAGTACCAGCTTGTGGTCGAGATGATGGAGCCCAAGGGCCTGGGCGCGCTCCAGCTCGCGTTCGAGCAGCTCAAGCGCAGGCTCGAAGCCGAAGGCCTCTTCGACGAGGGGCGCAAGCGGCCGCTGCCGGCGTTCCCGCGCGTCATCGGCGTGGTCACGTCGCCGACGGGCGCCGCGATCCGCGACATCCTGAACATCATCGGCCGCCGCTTCGGAGACCTTCGCGTCCTGATCGCGCCGGTGCGCGTGCAGGGCGACGAGGCCCCCGGCGAGATCCTCCAGGCCCTGGCGAACCTCCAAGAGGTGGCCGAGCTCGACGTCGTCATCGTCGGCCGCGGCGGCGGGTCGATCGAGGATCTCTGGGCTTTCAACGACGAGCGCGTCGCGCGCGCCATCGTGGCCTGCCGCGTCCCGGTCATCTCCGCGGTCGGCCACGAGACGGATTTCACCATCGCCGATTTCGTGGCGGACCTGCGCGCGCCCACGCCGTCCGGCGCGGCCGAGCTGGTCGTGCGGGAGAAGCTCACGGTGATCGAGGCGCTCACCGAGCTCTACGCGCGGCTCAAGCAGGCGGTCACGGCCGAGATCGCCGGATACCGCGAGCGCGTCGAGTACCTCGGCCGCCGCCGGGTGCTGACCGATCCCACGCGGGCGCTCCGCGATCTCCACCGCCGCTTGGACGAGCTCCAGGGCCGCCTGCGCCTCGGGCTTCGCGCGAGCCAGCGCCAGGTCAGCCACCGGGTGGCGCTCGCCACCGGCGGCTTGCGCCGGAGCAATCCCTTGGCTAGGATTGCCGGCGGCGCGGCGCTGCTGACCCAGCTGA
>WNFP01007207.1_pt1 | contig 10948 bp, 6 predicted proteins | sample 5400201 | NCBI WGS metagenome assembly WNFP01 (sample SAMN13153355, study PRJNA577476) | soil metagenome | isolation source: 115 cm saprolite under Madrone tree | place: USA:California | collected 2016-06-14
ATCGACATCTTCACCCGCGTCACTTTTATCGGCGCCATCGCACTCATCATCTCGTCCTGTGCCGCGCCAGATACGCGGCATCACATCGTTATCAGCGCGCGCGAACAAAAATTAGCGGTTCTCGATCGCGGTAACCTGATGGCTATCTATCCAGTGTCCACCTCCAAGTTTGGTCTCGGCGACTGGCCCGGCAGCTCTCGCACTCCACTGGGCGAATTGGAGGTCGCAAAAAAAATTGGCGATCACGCAATGCCTGGCGCTGTCTTTAAAGATCGACGCCGCACTGGCGAGATCGTCGCACCGGATTCCCCCGGTCGCGATCCAATTGTCACGCGCATTCTTTGGCTGCGTGGGCGCGAAGCGCAAAACGGAAATGCGTTTGCCCGCATGATTTACATCCACGGTACGCCAGAGGAACGCAACATTGGCTTCCCGGCGAGTTACGGGTGCATTCGAATGCGCTCTAGCGACATCATTAATTTATACGAAATCGTCGGCCCCGGCGCAGAAGTGACGATTATTGATGCACCACTCGCATCGGTGATTCCAATACTGGCTGGCCCAACACAACTGGTGCAGACGACTCACTCCACGAGTGTGATTCGTTAGGCTGTAGCCGCGGGTCGCCGACCGCGGCTACCGCTCACGGCAATTTCCCGAGATGCTTTCTCGGCGTTTCACGCGAAAGCAATTCCATATCCGCATCAACCATGATGCGGACGAGCTCGTGGAATCGCACTTTTGTTTCCCAATTGAGAATTTTTTTAGCTTTGGAGGCGTTACCCATCAGGAAATCTACTTCCGCCGGCCGCTCATACCGTGGGTCGTGTTTGACAAACTCTTTCCAATCAAGATCGACATGCGAAAAGGCCGCTTCGACAAACTCACGCACGGTATGCGTTTCGCCGGTGGCCAGCACAAAATCGTCTCCTTCGCCATGCTGAAGAATTCGCCACATCCCTTCGACGTACTCCGGCGCGTATCCCCAATCCCGTTTCGCGTCCAGGTTTCCCAAAAACAACTCGTGTTGCAATCCCTGCTTGATCGCGGCTACGGCGCGGGAAATTTTGCGAGTGACGAAAGTTTCGCCGCGCCGCGGGCTTTCGTGGTTGAACATAATGCCGTTGGTTGCGAAAAGGCCGTAGCTCTCGCGGTAGTTGACCGTCGCCCAATACGAAAAAACCTTTGCTACAGCGTAGGGACTGCGCGGCCAGAACGGCGTCTTCTCACTCTGCGGGACTTCTTGCACTTTGCCGAACATTTCGCTGCTCGATGCCTGATAGAAACGTGAACGCAACCCGGCTTCGCGAATGGCTTCCAAAATGCGGCTCGTGCCAACCCCTGTGACATCGGAAGTGTACTCAGGAATGTCGAAGCTCACGCGCACATGGCTTTGCGCGCCGAGATGATAAATTTCATCCGGCTTCAATTGGTAAAGAAGTTTGACCAGGTTGACCGAATCGCTCAGATCGCCGTAGTGCAGAAACATGCGCACCCCGTTGATGTGCGGATCGGCATAAAGATGGTCGATGCGCGAAGTGTTAAATGTGCTGGCGCGACGAATGATCCCGTGCACTTCGTAGCCTTTCTCCAGCAGCAGATCGGCCAGATAACTGCCATCCTGGCCGGTGATGCCGGTGATGAGCGCCTTCTTCATGCGTAGGGTTCCGCTCTAGCGCGAATGCGCAGGTCAAGCAAACGAATTACAACCGTCCATCACTCCCCTACTCGGGCGGCGAAACCATGATTCGCGCCAGAACAGCGCGCTGCGCCGCGACCAGTTCCGCGATGCCTTTGCGTCCAAGCGCGAGCATTTCGTCCAATTGTGATTGCGCAAATGTCGCCTCCTCACCGGAGCCTTGCACTTCTACGAATTCGCCGTCCTCGGTGGCCACGAGATTAAAATCGACGGTGACGAGTTTGTCCTCTTCGTAATTAAGATCGACGATCGCCTGCCCATCGAGAACCCCAGCGCTTACTGCCGCGACCAATTTTCGCACCGGCGGCGCATCGATCTTTTTTTCCCTCGCAAGTTTCCGGCAGGCCATTGCGACAGCCAGGCTGGCCCCGGTAATTGCTGCTGTGCGCGTACCGCCGTCGGCTTGCAAGACGTCGCAATCCACCCAGACCGTGCGTGGCCCCAGCTTTTCGAGATCGACAACTGCTCGCAGCGATCGCCCAATCAGACGTTGGATCTCCATGCTACGGCCGTCGATTCGGCCTTTTGCAATGTCACGCGGTTTTCGCGGCTGCGTCGAGTATGGCAGCATCGAGTATTCGGCGCTAAGCCAGCCGCCCGTTACGCCTTGCTCTTTCATCCAGCGGGGCACATTTTCCTCAATGGTCACGCCGCAAATCACACGCGTGTTACCCATGGCAACGAGCACTGACCCGCCCGCATATGGCGCGATGCCCAGATCGAACGCAACCGGGCGCAATTCATCGCCGCTTCGTCCATCAATCCGATCCATGGCGGCAAAGGTAGATCGTGCACAGCCGCTCGTCATCGAGGAGTTTCGAATTTTAGGCCAACCATCCCCCCATGAACCGCGCGGGTGCTCGGTAGAACTAAAATGGCAGGCTCCATAGTGAGGATGCTGGTTGGTCCTAGACATTGAGACCGTGAGATATTAAGAGTGGTTTTTAATGAGGACTGCTCCAATTTTCGATCGATTGGGTATCGGTCTCACGCCCGGCGATTCTCACTACCGCGCTTATGTCGGACCACCACAGGATTACGATCTGATTGCAGCGATGACTTTTAACCTGCTTACGACAGCAGGGTTGCGACAGCACCATAAACTGATCGATGTGGGTTGCGGCTCTTTGCGTGCGGGCCGTCTTTTCATTCCTTACCTGAATTTCGGTAACTACATCGGTGTCGAACCGAATGAGTGGCTGGTAAATGAAGCCATCAAGCACGAAATAGGCGAGGATTTGATTCGGATCAAAGCACCATCTTTCATTTTCAAATCGACTTTGTCCGCGACCGACCCGGTGCAAGCGGATTATGCGGTCGCGCAGTCGATTTTTAGCCACGCCTCTCGTGCCCAGATCGCGAACTGGCTCCTGGATATTTCCAATCATTTAAAAGGCAGCGGCGCGCTCTTCGCTACCTTCCTCATCGGAAACGAAGATTACAACGGAGATGACTGGATTTATCCGGGCTGCGTCACTTATCGCATCGAGACGATGGCGCAGGCCGCAGCTCAGGCTGGTTTCCGTTTCGTTCCGTTAAAATGGCGGCATCCCCGCCAAACATGGGCCCTTTTTGCTAAAGCCGGGTATGAGGTGTGGTGGAGCGATAAAATACCGCTCACGTGGAATTCGAAAATCGACGCGAACAAGTGACCATTGCCATCATTTTTCGGACTTGCCCTTAGGCGAGCCTATATCCGGTTAAACGTCGAAGAGCTTCCAAGTACTTGGCCGAGGTCGGCTCGTTGCCAGGACAAACTGATCGGAAGAAACTGTTTGTTCAAATTGGAGTTTACCGTGTGCGGCATCTATGATACGCATGTGTATTCCACATAAGTATTTGTCTGCTTCTTGAAGCGAGAACACTTGAAGGACCCATCGACCGCCAATACCGCCGTTTGCATCGCCGGCGCGCATCGCTCAGGAACGTCGATGCTCACAAAGCTATTGCATACTTGCGGCCTCTGCTTGGGCCCAGAAAGCGATTTGATGCCCGCGCAGGCTGATAACCCCGATGGCTTTTGGGAAAATCTTCGCTTCGTGGCACTCAACGACGAAGTGCTCAATGAACTGGGCGGTGCTTGGGATCTTCCGCCGAAGGCCGACGAGAACTTTAAGCATGCCCGGCTTGATCCTTTGCGTACCAAAGCGCAGTTGCTGGTTGAAGGATTTGATTCCGCGACGGTCTGGGGCTGGAAGGATCCGCGCAACAGTTTGACGCTGCCGTTCTGGCAGGACCTTTTGCCTAAACTGAAAACACTCATCATCGTGCGTAATCCGCTTGAAGTCGCGTACTCGATGCGGGAGCGAAACGGAACGTCTTATTCGTTCGGTTTGCGGCTTTGGGAAATCTACAACCGACGCGTGATCGAGACATCAAGCGAGCAAGAGCGGCTCGTTACTCATTACGATTTGTTTTTCGAAGACGCGGGAACGGAATTACGGCGAATTGTGCGGTTCATCGGTTTGCCCGATGGGGAAGTAAACAGCGCGGCGGCGCTGATAACAACGCAAAGGCGCCACACCCATTTCACGATTGACCAACTGATCGACGCTCGTGTCTCCGCTGAAGTGATCGACCTTTATCGCGCTTTGATTGCCGAGACCGATCGAGGCGTCCGTGCATCGGCGAAGAAAGGAAACAAAGCCAGGATAACGAAGGCTCCGCGAACTGCGAAATCGGCAGAAGCCGATTTGCTTCCCGGATCGGTTAGCCGGCTGAATGCTTCCGTTCCAGAAAAAATTGCACGGATCGAGCATCTCGAGCGCGAGTTCTTCCAACTTAGCCTCCATCACGAAAAAGAGCGCGCCGAGCATCTCGAGCGCGAGCTTCGCCAATTTAGCCTCCACCACGAAAAAGAGCGCGCGGAGTACCAACGCGAGATTGAGAAAATTCGGGAATCCTTCCTGCAAACGGAAGCTCGGCATAAGACCGAAGTAGAGGAACTCAGTGCCCATCTTGCGCAAGCGGAAGCTTGGCATAAGACCGAGGTAGAGGAACTCAGTACCCATCTTGCGCAAACGGAAGCTCAGCATAAGACCGAAGTAGAGGAATTGCGCCATCGCATAATGGAAATGAACCGTCTGCTTCATGACAAAAGCGTAAGTCTTGCACAAGACGAGAAACACATCGCGGAGCTAACGGACCGGTTACGCAAGCAGCTGTGGAATACGAGAAGGCTCTCGCACCTGCTTGAGGATGTGGAAAGCGCGGCTCGCAGGCTGCGCACTTCCCGCCGTTGGAAATTGGCCAACCCCGGGGCGACGCTCAAAGCAAAGCTGTCTCACGGAAAAGTGTCGCCCGGTTATGGACACCTTGAAAAGATTGTGAACACCTATTCCAAATGGCGCGTTGCGCACCCGGAAATCGCGAAGATCGATGATGAAATCAAGGCCGCCCAGGTCCCGAAGATTCCCGGGATCGCGACGCAACTGCATCAAAAGATTGGTAATTCGGAAGGTACGAATTCGGTTGACGAAGCTGCTGCGACGGAAAGTGATGTGTCGAATAAAGCTCCGGCGGCGCCTATTCCCTCATTGCCGTTGAGGTCTCTTCATTTTCCGGCGCACGAGGAAGTTGATGTATCCGTCATTATTCCGGTCTTCAACCAGCTGCCATTTACACACGCCTGTCTTGCTTCGCTGCAGACTATACAAGAACGACCGCGTTTCGAGGTGATTGTCGTGGACGACTGCTCCAGGGACAGTACCGCTAAGCTTGTCCCTCAGATTCGCGGTATTGTTTATCTGCGCAACGAGACGAACTCGGGTTTCATCGCCTCCTGCAACCGCGGTGCGGAAAAGGCGCGCGGCAAATATCTCTTTTTCTTGAATAATGACACGGTTGTTAAGGACGGCTGGCTGAGTGGGCTGATGGATACCTTTGCCGAAGAACCGCAAGCAGGTGTTGTCGGCTCAAAACTCGTTTACCCGGATGGTCGTTTGCAGGAGGCAGGCGGCATTATATGGCGGGATGCCTCGGGATGGAACTTTGGCAAGTCCGATGACCCTGAAAAACCTGAATACAATTATCTCCGCGAAGTAGATTATTGCTCAGCGGCAGCGTTGATGATTCCCAAATCGCTGTTTCAGAACGTGGGTGGCTTCGATTCGCGCTACGCGCCTGCTTACTACGAAGATACCGACCTGTCGTTCAAGGTTCGCCGGACCGGTTACAAGGTATTATATCAGCCGCTAAGCGAGGTCATCCACTACGAGGGAGCAACCGGGGGAACTGATCTCGCAACCGGCACAAAAAAACATCAGGATATCAACCGCTCGACATTTGCGAAAAGGTGGGCAGTTGAACTGATGGCAAAACCAGTCAATGGCGATTTGACGTTCCTGCGACAGCCGGCGCCGGGTCGAAAAAACATTCTGGTGATTGACCACCATCTTCCGATGCCGGATCGCGATTCAGGGTCGCTACGGATGTTTCAAATCCTCAAGCTCCTCCACGAGCTTGGTCATCGCGTCACTTTCATTCCAGATAATCTGGCAAACATTCGTCCTTACGCGGGGGAGCTGCAAAAACGCGGAATCGAAGTTCTTTATCACCCCTATATCAAAAAGGTGCGCGACTACCTCATTTCGCACGGCTCCGACTTTGACGCCGTAGTGCTAAGCCGCTGTGATTTTGCTCGCAAACACATCACCGACGTTCGCCTGTTTGCACCGCAGAGCCGAATTATTTTTGACACGGTTGATCTTCATTTCCTCCGTGAAGGGAGCGAGGCACGTCTAACTCGGGACCACGAAGTGCAGCGGAAGGCGCAGGAGACGCAGCAACTGGAGTATGAATTGATTGATCAATCTGATGAGACCTGGACGGTAAGCAGCGTCGAACAGCAGTTGCTCCAAGAGAAATGGCCTAACAAGTCTATTCAACTGGTTTCGAATATTGTGGATGTACCCGGATCGAAGACACCGTTCTCGCTTCGGCGAGACTGGCTATTCATTGGTGGTTTCCAACACAGACCAAACATTGACGCTGTTCTCTTTTTTGTGCGGAGAATTTATCCACTGGTGAGCGAGCATCTGCGCGATGCCAAATTCTACATCATTGGGGAGAAGGCGCCGCCGGAGATAGTTGCTTTGGCGACTGATAGGATCATTGTCACCGGATTGCAGACGGATGTTCGTCCCTTTTTTGATAGCGTAAAACTGTCCGTTGCGCCGCTCCGATTTGGGGCAGGCGTAAAAGGCAAGATCAACCAAAGCATGGCTTTTGGCGTGCCGGTGGTCGCAACCTCGCTGGCTGTGGAGGGAACGGCGCTCAGTGATCGTGAAGAAATTCTGGTTGCGGACGAGCCGGAAGACTTTGCGCGGGCATTAATTGAGCTCTACGAATCGGATGAACTTTGGAAGCGGCTCTCCGAGAACGGCATCAGGAAAACACGTGCTCTCTACTCCACCGACGCGGCACGCAAGAAGCTAGAATTTTTATTTAGCGACGACCATCTCGGAAGTTTGGTGCCATCAGGAGCGGTTGAGCAGCCAGACATTGCTATCGCAGCGAGAAGCTGATCTTGGCTCTTACCAGTGAGTAACATGGAGCGGACCGGAAAGATCACCGGCAAAATCAGCGCGAATCCAAATCCCGTCTCTTTAGGGCAAGGCTGTGTTGTGATTTCATGGGAAACGAATGATCCGGCTGGAGGCGAGGTTCGCGTTTTAACCTCTTCCGGTGATGAAAAGCTGGTCAGCCAGGGCCAGTCCGGACAGACGGAGATCTCCTGGATCGTGGATTCGACAGTGTATGATTTTCGCCTTTACGCCGTCAGTCAGCCGGATACGCCCATTGACTCGGTGCAAGTTAGACGCAGCAACAACGACTCCTCGCATGCACTTTTGCGCGAGCTCGCGACCGAAGTAAAGCGTGGAACCATTGACATAATGGAACTTTCGCAATTCATCGCGACCGTCATGCCTCGTTGTCTGCACAGCGGAAAATTTCACGAGATTTTTCTCGCCTGGGAGCGGCTCGGTTTCCACGTGACACCTGTGCACTTCTACCAACCTATTCCTGACACACAGTCCCTGCCTGAAACTCTCTGGAACCGGGCAAGCGACCTTGTGGGCGTCAACATGAACGACTCAGTCCAGCTTGATCTGCTACGCAATCACTTCCCAAAGTTCCGGAACGAATACGAACAGTTTCCCACCGAATCGACGGGTAACTCGGCCCGCTTTCATTTCAACAATGGTCTCTTTGACGGCACTGATGCCTTGGTAGCTTATTGTACGATTCGCCACTTTCAGCCGCGAGTTATCATTGAAGTTGGGAGCGGGTTCTCTTCCCTTCTCGCAGCCGAAGCCATCGCGAAATATAATGATTCAAAGCTAATCTGTATCGAGCCATTCCCACAAAAGTTTTTGCGACACGGCTTTTCCGGACTGCATTCTCTGATCGAGAAAAAAGTGGAAGAAGTAGACCTGGAATTCTTCGCGCAGCTCAACGCAGGTGATATTCTTTTCATCGATAGCTCTCATACCGTGAAAATAGGCGGGGACGTTAACTATCTGTTTCTAGAAGTACTACCACGCCTCAAACCAGGCGTTATTGTGCATGTGCATGATATTCTCTTTCCATTCGATTACCGGCGTGATTGGGTGATGGATGAATTTCGATTCTGGGCCGAGCAATACCTCCTCCAGGCCTTTCTCAGCTTTAATTCGGAGTTCGAAGTGCTGCTAAGCAATAGCTATCTCGCCTACCGTTACATGGAGGATCTTAAAGCCACGTTCCCGAAATCACCGTGGTGGGGCGGAGGCAGTTTCTGGATGCGCCGACGATCTCAACACTAGACTGAATCAAAGCCATTCTAAAACAGAATGTTTAGACTCTCTCCCCGAACGCATGAGCCGGGGATCGATCTGCGATCGGTTGACCGAGCCAGAGGAACCAACTTCAGACTTCTCCGCAATCCAATGAAGCCTCGATAAGAGTTGCTGAAAAGTTGGAAGTATTTTCTCGATTTGGAAGGGGGCAATATAGCGAATCCCAAAAATAATTGCAAAACTTCACAAGGAGTGCGAACTACTCAATTCCTCACTTCGAGTGGAAAAGTCTGAAATAACGCAAGGGAGTACAGGCAGCTGAGTCGGATGCAACTCAAATGCAACGTAGAATAAACAAGCCGATTTTTGTGGTGGGATCACCGCGCTCGGGGACAAGCGTTCTGACGTGGTGTCTCGGGCATATTCAGTTTGATGAATTCTTCGCCAGTTTCGGTCAGACTATCAATGACCTGATTGTGACACATCGTAAGGACCTGGAGAGAAAACGCCGCGTGCTTTCCCCCGCCGGCGCGTATCGGCCACCCAGCCCTTCCAAAATAAGCCATTCAAAGTCCCAACCAAGGGCGCGCTGGGTGGACGGAACGCCGGAATACTCTTTTTACATCTGCGGTTTGCGCAAACTCTTTCCGAAGGCACGCTTCATCCACATCGTTCGCGACGTTCCCTCGGTGGTGCGGTCGATGCTGAACTTCCACCGCATTGCGGGAAATCGTTTGGTCGCCAACGAAGAGCAGGCCTACGACTACTGGCTCAGAGCGGTTAGCGCCTGTCTGAAGGCTGAGCAGGCCTACGGTCCTCGGGTTGTCCTCCGGTTGCGGTATTCCGAGCTCGTAGATGCGCCTGAAACCGCGATGCGCTCCGTCCTCAAATTCGTAGGCGAACGCTATGTCACCGCTTCTTTGAAGCCTCTCCAGGAACGGATCAACAGCTCCAAGGTTCCTGCTGATTTCAAAATTGGCGACCCCGAAACCGATCCGGTGCTCGTCGAGCGGGCAACAGAACTTTCCGCCGAAATGACGGAAACTCCGCAGCCGCTCGAGGCCTCGCCTGCGGCAGCCGAGGAAATGGAAGCTGCGTTTTATGAACGGGTCCGATATGTAGCGACTGTTGATAGCGAATATCGCCGGGCCAAGGAGATAATTGCGACGTTGCAAAAGGAACATGCTCAACAGGAAGCCTCATACCACGCGGAGCTCCGAAGAATGCAGGCGGAACATGCTCAGCAGGAAACCTCATATCGCGCGGAGCTCCGAAGAATGCAGGCGGAACATGCTCACGAGCAAGCCTCATATCACGCGGAGCTCCGAAGAATGCAGGCGGAACATGCTCACGAGCAAGCCTCATATCACACGGAGCTCCAAAGAGTAGAGGCGGAACGACAGCGGCACGAGCGAAGCATCGCGGAACTGACAGATCGATTGCGCAAACAGCTTTGGGACACCAGCAGGCTCTCGCGTTTGCTGGACGATACTGAAAACGCCGCTGCCCGTTTGCGTTCTTCCCGTCGCTGGAAATTGGCAAACCCGGGGACCGCAATCCAGGCAAAATTGTTTCCTGGCAAGGCGTCGCTGGGCTATGGGCATCTCGAAAAAGTTGTGGCTGCTTATTCGGAGTGGCGCGCTTCCCATCGGGAAATCGCAACGACCGAAGATGATGGCCAGACTTCGGAAAGAGCGTAACGCTTTCAGCTATTTGACACGTTCTGAGAGGAAAGGATTCTTTGTGCTATGCCTTCGAGCGCTTGATGCTTGCTACCGTGCCAATGCCAATTGCTCTGAGTCTTATCGCCATCGCTCGAAGAAACTTAAAATTCATGTCCTAACGTGAGGATGTCTTGTTTGGCGTCGTCTGGATTCCACCTCGAGAAGTCCATTATGAACTCTGCCCTCCTTGATCTTGGAGCTTCAGGGCAATACCTATTCGTAGTTAAATGAATGATTCACACTTCTCATCAGCCAGTCCGGACCCGGGGAATGGGTCGAACCATTGGTATGAAAACCTCCTAGTATTGCTTCTCTATACGTTTCTGACAGCAGCGATGACGTATCCAGCCGTTTTGTTTCTCCGCACCAGGGTGCTCGGCGGCCCAGAAGATAACTTCCACTTTCTCTGGGAGCTTTGGTACGTGGCACACGCTCTATTCGATCTGCATAAGTCGCCTTTCTTCGATCCAGACGTGTTCGTTCCATTTGGTTTCAGTTTGATTAGGAACCAGGATCTTTCTCCAGGAACCGTGCTTCTATTCTCGCCCTTAACGTACTTTTTCGGGGAGGTGTTCACGTACAATTTTCTGATTCTTGGCTCGTTTGTCCTAACCGCGTTTGGAGTTTACCTCCTGGCGCGGGAATTGTGGGCGAACCGTGCGGCCGCGGTTCTTGCGGGAATCATTGTTGGATTTTGTCCCTATCGGTTTGCCCACGCGGATGGCCATCTCTCCATCGTATCGACC
>WNFP01016434.1_pt1 | contig 10947 bp, 10 predicted proteins | sample 5400201 | NCBI WGS metagenome assembly WNFP01 (sample SAMN13153355, study PRJNA577476) | soil metagenome | isolation source: 115 cm saprolite under Madrone tree | place: USA:California | collected 2016-06-14
CGTTCTCCTGGTGAATGCTGCAGTCGTGGCGTACCTGGTGCGCCGACGGCTCAAGGAAGTCAGGCCTCTTGACTCCCGCGGTTCACCAACGCGATCGCCGTGATCGCAAGCGCCATCGACACCACGATCGAAGCGGTGATCCTCTCACCCGCAACCAACCATCCCAGCAGCACCGCCACGATCGGATTCACGTACGTGTGGGTCGCCACCAAGGTCGGTGGGAAGTGCTTCAGCAGCCACGCGTATGCGCTGAACGCGACCAGCGAGCCGAAGAAGATCAGGAAGAGCAGCCCGAGCTTCGACTCCATCGACACCTGGCTCCAGTGCAGCACATGATGCTCGCCGCGCACGAGGCCCGCAGCCAGCAGCATCAGCGATCCGCACAGCAGCGGCAGCGCGGCGTTCAGCGTCGAGCCTTTGGCCGGCTGGAGCTTGCGCGCGTACACAATCCCGACGGACCACGCGATCGCGCTGATCAGCACGGCGACCAAGCCCGTGAGCACGGCGGGGTCGGTCGTCACTTCCGGCCGGAAGAGGACCGCGACGCTGACCGCCCCCAATGTCAGTCCGGCCCAGGTCACGCCGCGCGGTCTCGGGCCCAGCTTGAGCAAGGGCAGCAAGAGCGCCACGATCGCAGGCTCGATCGCGATCACCAGCGCCGCGACTCCGGAGGGCACCTTCACCTCGGCCCAATGGAGAAGCCCATGGCTCACGAGAAAGAACAAGAAGCCGAGCACGATCCCGGCTCGCCATCCCTGACGCGTCGGGCGCTCGCCGTTCCACAAAGCCCAGGCCAGGAGGAGCGATCCGGCCACCAGATGCCGTGTAGCGGCGGTGAACAAGGGCGGGATCGATTCGACCGCGTAGCGAATGGCGAGGAACGTCGAGCCCCAGATCACGTAGATGGCGAGAAAAGCCAGAACGGTTTGGAGCCGTGCAGGCCGGGCCAACGAAGCGACGGGAGCATTCATGGATAACCATCTAATTCAGTTTTAAGGGTTAGTCACGAGGTATTTCCACCGACGCGCTCAGGCTCGGCGCGGACGCCGTCTCCAACAGTTACGGCAGCCGCGGCGAGTTCTCCGGCGAGCAGCTCAGGCTCCGCCAGAATCGGGTCGACGCGCTGTGCATCTGCGCAGGCACCGTCAAGATCCGGAGGAGCGCCATGCCGAGGATGATGAGGGCCGTCCAGGTCTCCAAGCCGGGAGGTGCATTCGAGCTGGTCGAGCGCGAGCTACCCGAGCCCGCGGCGGGGCAAGTCCGCATCCAGGTGGAAGCCTGCGGAATCTGTCACAGCGACGCATTGGTGAAGTTCGGCGGCTATCCAGGTCTCGCCTTCCCGCGCATTCCCGGCCACGAGATCGCGGGTCGGGTGGACAAGGTCGGCGCCAACGTGACCGAGTGGAAGAAGGGCGACCGGGTGGGCGTAGGCTGGCACGGCGGGCACGACTTCGTCTGCAACAACTGCCGCGAGGGCCTCTTCATCAACTGCGAGCGCGCACAGGTCACCGGGATCAGCTACGACGGCGGTTACGCCGAATACGTCGTGGTGCCGCACGAAGCCGTCGCGCGCATCCCCGAGAAGATCAGCGCTACCGAAGCGGCGCCGCTGCTCTGCGCCGGGCTCACGACGTACAACGCGCTCCGCAACAGCGGCGCGCGCGCGGGCGACACCGTTGCGGTCCAGGGGATCGGCGGCCTCGGCCACCTCGGCGTCCAGTACGCCGCGCGCATGGGCTTCCGGACCATCGCCATCTCGCGCGGCGCGGACAAGCGGGAGCTCGCGCAACAACTCGGGGCGCACGAGTACATCGACACGGACAAAGTCCCCGCGGCCGAGGGTCTGCAACGGCTTGGAGGAGCCGACCTGGTCCTGGCCACGGGACCCAACGCCGAAGCCATCGCGAGCACCGTCGGCGGCCTGAAGGCCCGCGGCAAGCTCCTCATCGTCGCGGCGCCGGTCGAGGCCATGAACCTCCCGGTGCTTCCGCTGCTCAGCGGGAAGAGCGTCGCGGGCTGGCCCAGCGGCAGCGCGTTCGATTCCGAGGAGACGGTCGCCTTCAGCGTGCTCACCGGGGTCCGGCCGCGCGTCGAGGTCTTCAAGTTCGAGCAGGCGGAGCAGGCGTTCGCGAGGATGATGGAGAACCGCGTCCGGTTCCGCGCGGTCCTCACACCCTGACCAGCGCGACCCTCTCAGCTTGACCGGGGCGCCTTGCCAATGAGCGGACGGTGGTGATCGCGCTGTCGGGCTTCGGCCACGAGACGGAGAAACGCCGCGTGCAGGAAGCGGGCTTCCGGCACCATCTCGTCAAGCCGGTGGAGATCGACGAGCTGAAGACCGTCTTCGAAGCCCTGTCGCCCGCTCCCGACTGACCATGTCGTCCGCGAAAATGCAGTAGCCGTGCGACTGGAGCAGTGACGCCGTACGTGTCCTTCGCCGCGGCTTCTGTCAAAAGCGCTCGCACCCCTACCGCTTAGGCCCTATCCACAGACGATCGTCTGACTTCCGCCGCGATCCGGTTCCGCAGCGATCTCGCGGCCGCGACTGACGCGCGCAGACTTGATCGCTTCACGAGTCGCGAGAGAGAAACCGCTCCCGCCGAGCAGTTCGCGGACTCCCGAGGAGGGCTCCCATCCAGTCGTTTCCATACCACTGGCCGTTGCCGGGAGCCGCCGGCCCCGCGCCGCTGTTCGACTGGATCCCGACTGCATCGGACCGCGCCGCGGTGCCCCTCTACGAAGAGACGCTCACCAGCGGCAACGCCTGGCCCGGCTCGCTATTGCGCGAGATCACCGCGGCGCCCCAGGAACGAGGCGAGGGCCAACTGAGCTGGCACGCGGTGACCGTGAACGTCGGCGAGGCCGTCAACGTCGAGCACGCCTTCTCCGGCGAGCCGCCGAGCCGCTACCGGATCGAGACAGGCGGGGCGTGCGTGCTGCCCGCCGGCACGGCGTTCTCCTCGCGCTGGGGGGAACCGTACCGGATGATCTGGTTGGCCATCTCGCCCGAGCTGCTCGCGCGAGCGGCACGCGACGAGACAGGTGGACCGCGCGAGCTGGTGCACGAACGGGGCACGGCCGATGGGATGCTCACGCCACTCGTGCTTGCGCTGCGCGACGAAGTCCGCGCGGGCCGCGCCGCGGAGCCGCACGCCCGGCACTTGCTGAGCATGCTGATCTCCCAGCTCGTCCACAAGCACACCCGCGCCGGCGAGCCTGCGCGACAGCTGCTGGGAGGCCTCTCTGCCCACACCGCCCGCAAAGTGACCGACTACATCGAGCGTCACCTCGACGGCCCGCTGCCGCTGCGCGAGCTGGCCGGTTTCGCGGGGCTGAGCGTCTTCCACTTCCTCCGTTGCTTCAAGCAGTGCACCGGCCTGCCCCCGCACGCCTACGTTCGCGAGCGACGCATCGAGCGGGCGAAGCAACTGCTCGCCTGCGACCAGATCGCCATCGCTGAAGTCGCCTTCCGCTGCGGCTTCTCCGACCAGAGCAGCTTCGCGCGCACGTTCCACCGCATCGTGGGCGCCACGCCGCGAGAGTTCCGGCGCGCGAAGGCCTGACGCCTGGAACAGATCTCATCACCGACCGCGGAATGATCACGCCGAGGCGTAGGCGCTAAGCCACCTTCGGTGGCCGCGCCTAGTCGCGGTCGCGACGGAATCTCGGGGCGAACTGGGTGATGTCGACGATCAGCCCCATCGCGTTGTACCCGGCGTGGTTCGGGTGCAGGTAGTCCCACGGCAGCTGCGTGAACTGGCTGTTCGGCAAGAACGCCGTCCTCATGTTGCCGGTCGCCGGGTCGAGCGTGGCCACGTCGAACTCCGCCACGCCGTCGAAGACGCCTCCGGAGTTGCGGATGAACCTGTTGAGGACCTGCCGGCCTGCCTCGGCCACGATCCCGTTGTCCCCCGTGGGGAAGGGAACGCCGAAGACGCCGAGCGCCGATACCACGGTCGCTGCGATGACTTTCACTCCGGCACCGTGCAATCGACTCGCGACGTCCCGGAACCCGGCGATGATCGAGTCCGTCGAGTGGAGCGCGCCCAGGTCATTGATGCCTTCCAGCCAGATCACGTGCGTCAGCCCGGAAAGGCCCAGCACGTCGCGGTCGAGCCGATCGACCGCCGCCGGACCGGAGGTCGAGTTCGGCACCGCGGGATTCACTACCCGGTTGCCGCCGATCGCCTCGTTCACGATGCTGATCTTGTTGCCGTACGCGTTGTGGAGCCGCCGGGAGAGCACGTTCGCCCAGCGGTCGTTGATGTTCAGCGTGGTGTGCGTGCCGTCGGTGATCGAGTCGCCGAAGGCGCAGACGACCACGGTGTCGCGATCCGCCATGACGTCCACCGTCTCGACGTAGAACCAGGAAGTGGTCGTGTACTGATAGGCGAAGGCGTCGAGGTCGGCCGTGTGATCGCCGCTCCCTTGGGCCGTGACGAAGTTGGTCTGGTTGGCGCCGCTGTGGAACGTCATGCGGCCGCTGTCCCCCTGGACGGCGTAGCTGATGGCGAGGTTGCGGCCTTGCACCGACCGGTCGTCGTCATCCTCCACGAAGGACAGGTGCACCGGGTCGCTGAAGACTCTTGCCCCGGCGGGAATCGTGACGGAGCTCTTGCCCCCGAACTTGACCGCCGTGAGCGTTCCCTCGACGACGTTCGCGGAGTACTCCTGCAGGCCCACCGTGACGCTCTTGAAGGTCACGGGAGTGTTGCCGAAGACGTTCGAGAAGCGGATCCGGATGGTGTTGCTCCACAGGTCGGGCTTCACCATCGACCGGAAGGTCTGATCAACGGCGCTGGCGCCCGCGGAGCTGGTGGCGTTGGGAAATGGAAAGACCAGGTCCGGCTGGATGTTCGCGGTGGCGGGCCGGATGGTCTGGCCCGGGACCAGGACGAAGGGCTGCGGGGGCGGCGCGTAGGCGAAGAACGTCGCCGGCGAAGTGGCCCAGGACGCGACCCACTTGCGATGGCCGCCGTCATCCCTGTCTGCGGCAAGAACCGGAGTGATGGAGATCAGGAGCGCGAACACCAGGATGCGGGCCTTGAGCATGGGAGCCTCCGCGGATGCGCGCGCGTCCTGCGCGGAGCGCGCGTCCTCCCGGCACACTAATCCGCCGGGTTCGCGCGACTCTTGACGGAGCTTGCTGCGTCTTGACCGGAAGTGCGGAAAAGAAGCGCTACGGCGGCACGCAGGTGTGCGACCCGCAGAAGTCGAAGATCGAACAGGTGTCGATGGAGACCGGGCAGACGGCGACGTCGAAGGCCTGCGCGTAGACCTGATCGTTGTCGAAATGCAGATCCATCGAGCCGGTGACCGCGGATGAGGTCACCGTCGCCACGACGATGCTTCCGCCGGTCATGTGCGCCGGTGAACCGGCGGCGGAGGTGCAAGTCGCGTCGACCTGCGCGGCCGTGGTGGTCGACGTCTTGAACGACCCGGTGGGCGGGTTCGCGAGCCAAGGATAGGTGCCAGGACCCGCTGGCGGGACGCTGCTCCCTCCGACCATGCCGGAGAGGGCGCCGGTAAGCAGCGTGCTCGAGCCCGAGCCGGTGCCGCACTGCCTGGCCTGGGTCAAGACGTTGCAGGCGTCGGCGCCGCTGGTGAGCTCGATGAGGATGCCGGAGATGGCGGTGGGTCCGAGAAACGGGATGTTGTTGCACCTCGCGGGCGCGAGGATCGCGGCCGCCCCGCTGCTCGGTGTGAAGCCGCCGAACAGCGGCCCGGAATTGCCCGACCCGCAAGCGGCGAGCGAGATGAGGAAGACCACTGGAATGCGGCTCATCAACTGCCCCCCTTCTGCCGCTGTGTCTGATGACCCTAACAGAACCTCTTCGTCCTCCAACTTTCCCGCCGGGCTCAGCTTCGACATGGCGCCGGGAAATTCATGCGGTTAGACGGCTCGCATGAGGCTCTCCACCCTCATCGCCGCAGGCCGCTCGGCGCAGGCCAGCGCGTGCGCGGGCAGCTCAGGAGCGTGGGCGAGCCGATCCCCGGCGCCGAGCTGCTGGCCATGGCGCGAGAGCTGGTGGGCGAAGAGCGCTGGCCGGAGCTCCTCGAGAGGCGCTCGTGCGATCTCTCCCGCACGGTCGCGGGCGCGCGCCTGCGCATCAACGTGCTCTGCACTTCCCGCGGCGTGGGTCTCGCCGTCCGCTTTCTCGCCTCGTTCAAGATGTCGCTGGCGAAGCTCAACCTGCATCCCGATCTCCTGCGCCTGGCGCACGCGCAGAACGGCCTCGTCATCGTCAGCGGACCGACCGGCTCGGGGAAGTCGAGCACGCTGGCGGCGCTGATCGAGGAGATCAACGCCCGCGAGCGGCGGCACATCCTCACGCTGGAGGCGCCCATCGAGTTCGCGCTGGTGCCGCGGCAGGCGTTCATCCGCCAGCGGGAGGTGGGCCGCGACACGCCGAGCTTCGAGCAGGGCCTCTACGATGCGCTGCGCGAGGACCCCGACGTGCTCATGGTCGGCGAGCTGCGAGATCCAGAGACCATGCGCCTCACCCTCAATGCGGCCGAGGCGGGCCACCTGGTCTTGACCACGTTGCACTCCGCCAGCTGCGCCGAAGCGTTGCAGCGCATCGTCAGCGCTTTTCCCGCCGAGATCCAGGGCGGCATCTGCGCCCAGCTCGCGGACAGCCTGGTCGGAGTCGTGTGCCAGCGGATGCGATTCATGGAGTCGCCCGGCCTGCGCGCACCCGAATGCGAGGTGCTCCTGGGCACGCAGTCGGTCAAGGCCATCGTGCGCCAGGGGCAGTTCTTCAAGTTGCAGACGGCCCTCGAGACTGGCGGCAACGACGGCCTCTTCACCTTCGCGCGCTACCGCGACTGGATGGAGAAGCGCACCGACTGGCAGACTCCTCCCGCCGAAACGGCCCCTGACGAGATGCCTGCTGCTGAGGCCCCTCTGCCGCCACCGCGAAGGGCGGCGCGCAAGACGGCGGACGTCGAGATGAAGATCAGTCCCGGCGACGAGGATCTGGCTCGGATCCTGTCCGAGCTGGAAGACGAATAGCTGGGCCGGGTCTCTCGTTCAACCGGTCCGGCGCGAACGCCGGACGGCCGCTCGATCGCACGCCGGCGAGAGGCCTGAACAGGCGGCTAGTTGAGCGCGCCCCGAACGTACAGATCTTTCGTGGGCATACGTACAGCTGATCCGAGGTCGGATGGAGAAGCTCGGCCCAAGCGAGCAGCCCCGGCAGCGGCGTCTCGCGGACTTCATCCGCGAGCGAAGCGCCGAGATCATGGCCGAATGGGAGTCGCGCGTCCGCCGCCTCCCGCCGGCGCAACGACTCGAGCGTCCGGCGCTGCTCGACGACATGCCGCAGTTCCTCGAGGAGCTCTGCGACTACGTCAGCGAGGTTCGCGCGGGCTCGAACAGCACTCCGCCGAAGAGGGTCTCGCACTCGCACGCGCTCGACCGCCTCGAGCTTGGCTACGATGTCAGCGACGTGGTGACCGAATACAGCATCCTCCGGGAATGCCTGCTCGAGCTGGCCTATCGCGAGCTGGCGCCGGCGCGGTTGTCCGCGGAGATGCCCCGCTTGCACGAGGCCATCGATCTCGCCATCAGCGAGTCGGTTGCCCGGTTCAGCGCGGCGCACGATCGGACGCTGCGAGCGCTCGACCGCATCTCCGAGGCCTCACTCGAACAGCCCGACGTGCTCGGGTTCCTCAACAAGCTGCTGGGGGTCTTGCTGGAGACCACGCAGGACGTCGACATGGTGAAGATCATGCTGCGCGAAGGCGAGGACCTCGTGGTCCGGGTCGCGGCCGGCGGTCTGGAGGAAGACATCGAGAGAGGCTTCCGGGTCCGGATCGGTGAAGGGCTCGCCGGCCGGATCGCGTCCGAGCGCAAACCCATGATGGTGCCTGTGGCGGACACCCACGACGTCAAGAGCGAGGCGCTGCGGAGGCTCTCCCTCCGCGCCTTGTACGGAATCCCCCTGCTGCACCGCGACGAGGTCATCGGCGTGGCGCTGATGGGTTCGACGACCGCCTATCAGTTCTCCGACGAGGACCAGCTCCTCTTCAGGACGATGACTGGGAGAGCGACGGCGATCATCGTGCAGGGGCAAATCCACGAACGGGAGAAGTTGGCCCGGGAGGAGGCCGAGCGCCTGGCCGGGCAGCTCGAGGACGCGCTCGAGCTCCGCGATCAGGTCATGGGCGTGCTCAGCCATGACATCCGGACCCCGCTCGGCGTCATCAAGATCAGCACGGCATCGCTGCAGGCGCAGGGCCTGGCGGATGCCCAGGCACGAGCGGTCAGGCGGATCTCCACCAACGCGGATCGCATCGAACGGATGATCCACGACCTTCTCGACTACACCCGCGCGCGGGGGACCGGCATCCCCATCCATCCCGCGCCGACCGACCTGGTGGAGATCTGCAAGCAGATCATCGACTCGATGGAGCAACTGCATTCCAGCCGGCCCTTCCATCTCCAAGCCGCTGGCAAGATGCAAGGCGAATGGGATCGCGAGCGCCTGTTGCAGGTCATCGCCAACCTCCTCGCGAACGCGGTGCAGTTCGGCGCCGAGAGCACCCCGATCACGATCACGGTCCAGGAGGCCGGCGAACAGGTCGAGCTCGTCGTCCACAACGAAGGCACGCCCATCCCAGCGGACAAGATGCCGCGTCTGTTCGAAGCGTTCGTCCGGGGCGACGGCTCGGCGCCGGGCCACGAGCAGGGGCTCGGGCTCGGACTCTTCATCGTGAAGCAGATCGTCCTCGCGCACGGAGGGACGGTGGAGGTCCGCTCCGACGAGACGTCTGGCACGGCTTTCACCGTTCGCTTGCCTCGTCGATCAGGAACCAACGACGCTCGGCTGCAGTCATTGACACCCCACCCGCCGCATCCATGATGCGCCGATGAGCGAGGTCCGCGCGACCATCCGATCCTGGGCCGTGGTCGCGGCCGCGCTCGGGGAGAGCGCGGCGGGCAAGGGCTCGATCTTCACGGTCGACCTGCCGATCGAACCGGTGCATTGAACCGGCTGGAAACTGGTGCCGGCCACGCCTGATGTCATCATCGGAGGATGGACGCAGCGTCCTGCCCGTCGTGCGCGGCCGCGTTGAGCGGTGGACGCTGCGCGGCGTGCGGCGCCGCTGCTCGGGCCGGAGCGTTCCGCGTCCTCTCGGTGCTGGCGCAGTCTCCGCACGGCAGGACGTACCGCGCGCAAGGTCCCAGCGGGATGGTAGCGCTCAAGGAGCTCGTCTTCGCTCTGGTCCCCACCGCCCAGCAGCTCGACGCCTTCGAGCGCGAGGCGAAGCTCCTCGCCTCCGTTTCACATCCTCGGATCCCCCGCTTCATCGACTCCTTCCGCGAAGGCGAAGGCCCCAACCTCCGCCTCTATCTCGCGCAGGAGCTCATCGAGGGCGAGCCCCTCTCCGCCCGCATCGGCATCGACGAGCCGGTAGCGCGCGACATCGCCCGGCAGCTCCTGAAGATCCTCCACTTCCTCCACGACCGCGGAATCATCCACCGCGACGTCAAGCCGGCGAACGTGCTGCGCCGGCCCGATGGGACGCTGGTGCTGGTCGACTTCGGCGCCGCCCGCGCCCTCGCAGGAGTGACCCACGGCGCGACCCTGGTCGGCACCTTCGGCTACATGCCGCCCGAGCAGCTCGGCGGCACCGTCGACGCCACCGCCGACCTGTACGCGCTGGGCGCCACGCTGGTCCACCTGGTCGGCCGCAAGGCGCCGGAGGACATCCTCGGACCGGACCTGGAGCTGCGGCTCGATCACCTCAACGTCTCGCCGGCATTTCGCGCTTTCCTCGCGCGGCTGACGGCGCGGAAGCGGACCGCGCGTCCGGTCTCCGCGGTCGAAGCCCTGCTGGCCCTCGACGCGCCCGCGCCGCGAAAACGTCCGGTGCGGACCCGGTTCCTGCTCCCGTTGACGGCGCTCATCGTGCTTTGCTCGGTCGCCTTCGGCTGGCTCGCCTTTCAGAAGACGCTGGACGCGCTGATCGCCGGCCCGAAAGCAAACCCGGAGCGTGCCCGACGCGAGCAGATCGAGGCCCTGCAGCGGGAGCTGGAAGCGCCACCCAAGCCGTACACGCCTCCCCCTCCCGCGAAACCGGACCACCGCGACATCTCGCTGGGCCGGTTGCTCAGCGGGGCGAAGTTGCTGGAGATCGCCCCCGAGCTCCCGCCCTGCTACCAGAACGCGGGCATCGAGCTCGCCCGCCTGCGGATCTGGCCCGGGATGAAGGCGATGCAGCTCAAGCTCGTGCTGCACTCGCAGGATGGCGCTTGCGATTGGCTGCCCATCGAGGTCAAGGCGTCGGCGGATGGCGGCAAAGCGCTCCGTTCTTCAGGCACGATGGGAGAGGCCCCGCGCGACGGATGGCGCGACGTCCTCTACAACTTCGATCTTCCGGAGAGCGTCACCGCGGTCCGGCTCGATGTCAGAACCGCGACCCATCCGCTGGAGTCGTGGCGCATCGATCTGGAGCGCCGCCAGGTCCGTCGCGTCGGGTACGCGCTGGCGGCGCACGTCGAAGCTCCGCCGGCAAGCTTGCGGCTCACCACTCCGGCCGGCTGCGCGCGGCTCGACGGAGGCGCGCTCCAGACGGTCTGGATCGAGCACCCGATCATGGGCCCGAAGGTCCTCGAGATCACGACGGCCTTCGCCAGGCGTATGGACAGCAGCGAACCCTGCCGCCAGAGCGCCTCGCAACTGGTGCTGCTCGATTCACGGCCGATCCGGACTTCCACTGCACGCCTCGACGGACGGTCGGTGACGTTCACCCTGCCGCTCCCCGACGGACGCGACCGGCTCCGCGTGGCGCTGGGCGAGCCTCGAACGCGCACCACGCTCCGCCTGAATCTCCAGGCCGCGACGGCCGAGCACGAGGCAGTCGCGACGGTCACCCCGTAGGCCGTACTCGCGGGACCAGCGAAGCCCAGTAAAGACACGCGCGACCGTCTCCGTCGCG
>WNFP01008641.1_pt1 | contig 10941 bp, 9 predicted proteins | sample 5400201 | NCBI WGS metagenome assembly WNFP01 (sample SAMN13153355, study PRJNA577476) | soil metagenome | isolation source: 115 cm saprolite under Madrone tree | place: USA:California | collected 2016-06-14
TGCTCATGAAGGTGCTCGAAGGTGCGAGCCAATATGTACCCGGAGTTCCGACTCATTCCGACACGAATATGGGCGCATTGATTTCTCCTGCTCACCTGGATCGAGTCATGGGTTACATCGAAAAGGGAGAAGCCGAAGGCGCGACGGTTGCGTTGGGGGGCGCCCGGTCCCAGGATCCAAAGCTTCAGGGCGGCAATTTCGTGTTGCCCACCGTCTTCTCGAGAGTCACCCCGCAAATGACGGTTGCACGGGAGGAAATATTCGGCCCGGTGCTCTCCGTCCTGCCCTGGCGCGACGAAGAAAACATGATCGAGGCGGTGAACGGCGTCGAGTATGGGTTGACCACGGCGCTATTTTCCGGCGACACGAGCCACGCGCTTCGCATCGCCGCGCACATTCAGGCTGGATGCATCGGAATCAACAGCATGGCCTTTCATTCCGTGGGCTCGCCCTTCGGTGGATACAAGCAGTCCGGAATTGGCCGTGAGGAGTGCCTCGAGGAGCTGCTGGAATTTACGCAGCTGAAGAGCTATGCCGTCGGTTTGGGTACATGACGATCAATTCCCGAATGACTGTCGACATCAGGGGCCGGATCGCCTCGCTAACCCTTTGTCGTCCCGACCGGGGGAACGCCACGTTGGAATGGGGAATACTCAACCGGGTGGTCAATGACAGCGATCTTCTGGCGGAGGCCGAACGCCTGGCCGAGCAGCTTGCGCAAGGACCAGCCGCGGCTCTCGCCTCCACCAAGCGGCTTCTAGCAAGTTCGCTGCCCGGCTTCCAAGACCACCTGGCGCTTGAGAGCGCCGCGATCGCGCGCCAAGGTTTGAATTCGGAAGCGCGCGAGGGCATCGGCGCCTTTCTTGGCAAGCGACGTCCGCAGTTCGCCCCGATGGGCGAGTCCTGAAATCGGCCCTTTCATATCGACTGACGCGACACCGTGCACCAGCTCCTCAATCTAGATTCCCCAGGAACTCATTCTCGTCTCGAGGCTTGGCTCACAATCAATGTTCCCGCGTATCGAGGGCCTTCGAAAATCGAGCGGCTGAGCGGCGGTCAGTCGGCTCATGCCATCGAACGCGAATACCGACTACTCCGTGCGCTCGCAGGCACCGATGTCCCGGTTCCCGAGGCGTATGCGTTCTGCACGGACGCCGAGGTCACGGGAAGCCCCTTTTATATCATGGAGCTCATCGATGGCCGGATCTTTTGGGACGCGACGTTTCCGTCGGTTCGCACCGAAGACCGTATGCGTTACTTCGATGCGATGAATTCTGCGATGGCCCGCTTGCATGCAATCGACCCTGCTCGCGTCGGGCTCGCCGACTACGGCCCGACCGAAAGCTATCTAGAGCGCCAGATATCCAAGTGGACCCGACAGTACGAGGCCGATGAATCCGCGGGACGGATCGAAGAGATGGAATGGCTGATTCCCTGGCTGCTCGAACATTGTCCGCAAAGCTCGCGGATTTCCATCGTGCATGGGGACTTTCGCTGCGACAACGTGATTTTCCATCGGAGCGAGCCCAGAGTGCTTGCTGTGATCGATTGGGAACTCTCGACGCTGGGTGATCCGCTCGCCGATTTTGCCTATCACCTCATGATGTACCACCTGCCGCCCGTCGGCATCGCAGGCCTTGTGGGTCGCGATCTGCACGCGCTTAATATTCCGGCAGAAGACGAGTATATCGCCGCTTACTGCCGGCATACCGGACAAGCGCAAATGCCCAACTTGCACTTCTATCTTGTTTTTAATTTGTTTCGACTGGCCGCCATAGTGCATGGCATCAAGGGCCGAGTCATGCGAGGCAATGCAGCGCCTGATTACAATCGGACACTGGTCGAAGCCCTTCCAACAATCTCTCGCACCGCCTGGCAGCTGGCGACGGCCCCGGTCAGCTCGCCGGGCGACTAAGCAAAGAGAACTCTCGTGAACGCACGATCCTGTGTGGTCACCGGCTCCGCTTGCGACCAGAGACACCGAGCTGGTGGGTGTTTCAATTCCCAAGGGCTCCCGCGTCATGCTGCGGTTCGGCGCCGGGAACGTCGACGAAAGCAAGTTTCCGCTGCCGGAAGAGTGCCGCGTTTCGCGCGGTAACGCACGCACTCACCTGACCTTCGGCTACGGCATCCACAACTGCCAGGGCGCGCCTCTCGCGCGCACGGAACTCGCAACGACGTTCCGGGCCATGGCCAATCTGCCCGGTGACTTTGCGCTGAAGGATGGGGCGCGATCGCTGGAGCACATGGACGCGCATTCTTTCATGGGCTTCAAACGGCTCGTTCTCGCATTCTCGTCTCCATTCAAACAGCAGTCTTGACAGAGTCGCAAATCGGTTTAATATGGGACCATAGTACCACGATGGCACGTAAAGTCCACGGTGGTACTGGAATAAGAAAAAATACGCCAGGCGAACTCTAGAGGCCGAGCCCTGAACGCCGGGTTTTGGTAACTATCGATTTGTGGAGTGCATGGTGACGATAGACAGATTCGCGCGTACTCACTGGGCCGTATCACTAATGATTTGCTGTGCCGCGGGTCACCCCGGGACGTCGTTGGCGGCAGCCGCGACGCCCGACCCTCAAGGAGCGGAAAACGCCGCTAATGAGGCGGCGGGAAACGACCAGCTGAGCGATATCATCGTCACGGCGCAGAAGCGCAGTCAGTCCCTGCAGGATGTCCCAATATCGGTCACCGCCCTTGGCGAAATCGCCATGCAGCGCGCAGACATCCATCTGACGTCGGACCTTCCCAGTGTCGCGCCGGCGTTGACCTACAGCAGCGGCTTCATGCCCGGTGTGAGCAGCTTCAACATCCGCGGGCTGGGCACCTACGTATACCGAATAGGCGTTGAACCCGCGATTTCCGTCGTTCGTGACGGGATACCCTTGGCACGACCGGCCGACTTCGTGGCTGAACTCGGCGATGTCGATAGCGCCGAAATACTCAACGGCCCCCAAGGGACTCTCTTTGGAAGAAATGCAACGGCCGGTGTCATCAGTATCACCCGACAGGCCCCGACGGACTCTTTCGGCGGTTACTTTGATGGCAAGGCCTTGTACGGCAACGCGCTTGGCGATGTGGAGGGCGATGCGAAGGGTGCCGTAAACGTGCCGATCAACGATGCGATCAAGGCGCGCGTGGCAGGTTTCTGGTCCAACAATTCAAACTACATTAAGAACTACGCTCCTGACGGCGCATCGGACATTGGCGGCCGTCATGCCTTCGGACTGACCGAAAAGGTGGCGGTCGAGTTCTCCGAGGCCAGCAAGTTGCTGCTGACGTTCGACGAGGCCAGGCTTCACCAGGCCAATGGCAGCCCAGAGATCTTCGTTCCGTTGCAGGCCTATCAATTACCTAAAATTCCCGATATTGCAGCCAAGCAGACCGCGCTGTTTGGTCCGGCGCTGGGACAGAAATTCGCGGCTGACGACTACTATCCGTTCTTTCAATTCCAGGACCTCTGGTCGGCGGATATCGACTACTCCCTGACCATTTCTCCCAACCTACGCTTGAGGTCTTTGGCCGGTTACCACACCGACAAGGTGGAATCTCAAGCCAACTTCTATCCGGGTCCCGCAACGCCGGAAGACCCGCTGGGATTCGATCTGGTTGGCGTGCGAACATCGACCTTCAACCCCAACGAGTATGGTCGCCAGACAACCTGGGACTTTCTCTCCAATGAAGATCGTCTAGAGTACTCCAGCCGCTGGTTCGACGCGGTCGGCGGCTTCTTCTATTCAAACATCAGTGAACACGAGCAGATCGATCTCGGGCGCTTGCGCTCCGCAGAAGCGCTTGGGAAGGTGGCCGCAGTCGGAACGCCTGCTGGTCCAAGTGCGGACTATCCCTATTTCTACCAGAACTCCTACACGCACACCTGGGACTCGAGCAAGGCAGTTGCAGGATTTATCGATGTATCCGCTCATCCGACCGACGCCCTGAGTCTTTTCGCCGGCTATCGAATCAGCCAGGATTCGCTGCATTTTGATTACTTCGGTGGCAACTACAACAACATTCCCGTGCAGCTCGGCGTCAACTTCGACCCGGCTACGAATAGCCCGACGGTACCATTCTCCTCCACCCTGGCGTTTGCGGGCTCGCACGTGGCCACGAACTCGGCCTATCGCGCCGGTATGACGTGGAAGATCTCGCCCGACGTGAATTTCTACGCAAGTTACAATCACTCCTACATCGGCGCAGGCGTCGATCTCTCTGCCGCCACGGCAGGCACGCCGTCGAATCCAGACGCGGCACTCCTCAGGCCGTCGGAATCGAACAGCTATGAGGCCGGAATCAAGAACGAACTCTGGGGCAAGAAGCTGCGGTTGAACTTGGCGGTCTTCGATGCGAAGACCAAGGATGCGCAGGTCTCCGCGCTCGTCGCCGGCACTTCGACCAGCCGCGTGCAAAATGCTGGCAACATCGAAGCATATGGGTCGGAGCTCAGCGTCGATGTCATTCCGATTGAGCCGCTGACCCTGAATGCCGGCGTTGCGTATCTGCACAGCAAATTCACCGATCTGACCATGCCCTGTTACCCCGGGCAGACAGCTGCGCTCGGATGCAATGTGCCCGTGGGGGCCTCCTTCGTCGAACGCATCGACGGCGAACCGAGCCTGGATGCGCCCAAGTGGAAATCGACATTGTCGGGCACCTACAACTTCCTGATGCCCAACCTGCCGTTTGACATGTATCTGCGGGCCGACTATCACTACCAGACAAAAGTGTACTATCAGCTCGATCACGATCCTTTCGCCACTCAGGGGACCTATGGCATCCTGAATCTGGGAGTAGGTTTCACGGATCACGCCAAAAAGTATGAAGTCCGCGTGTTCTCGGATAACGTGACGAATCGATATTACTGCCCGAACGAGGTTAATGGCCCGCTTGCACGACAAGAGTGCCAGTCCTCGCCCATCGATGCGCAGCGTCGATACGGAATTGACGCATCGGCGAAGTTCTAAGCGCGGTGTCTGTTGCTTGCGGCACGAGGATGCATGCAAGGGCGCCTTTTGCATCCGGGAGAGATGGCTCTGAATTCCGCCGCGTCTTTCCCCCATGAGCATCTAACCCATCCCAGGGCACCTGGCGACTCGCTAACCCGGGAGCGTGCCCTTGTTCTCAATCGCTTCCGCGTAACTTCGCCGCCCGAGAGATAAGACAATCGCGCCCGATAAAGCGGCCACGGGGATGACCGTCGCCATTGCAAGGCCGAGTTTGTTCCGGTCGTGAAGCACGCTTTGCGTAATGGTGGCGATAACCAAGGGGCCAAGTCCTGCACCCACCATATTGGTGCAGAATAGATACAGGCCCGATAGGCGGCCTCTTAGCTCAGCCGGCGTTAGCAGCTGCAGCGACGTAGCCCCCATGTTCAGGCAGAGCGCCGACGCAAAGTAGACGACGGAAATTCCTGTAAGGAATAACCAGGGTGACGGCGACAGAAACGCGAAGACTCCAAACGGCGCAGCCAGCAGCAACGCTGCGGTTGCTAGAAGGAAATGACTCCCCCGCACTCCACGAGCCCAAAGGTAGTCGGCCGCAAACCCGCTGCCCAATGTGGCCAGAGCGCCGCTGAAGCCAAACGCCAAGGCCATGGCGGGTCCGATTTCTATCGAGGTCCAGCCATATTTCCGTCCCATGAACGCGGGCGCCCATGCCATCAATGAGTAGCCCATAAATGCATTGATGGAAAAGCCTGCGAACTGGGTAGCCATGGCCGCACGACTTTCATTGAACAGCTTCAAAAGTGGCGCAAGCACTGAACCCTTTTCACGAAGCGCCGCCGGTCGCGGCGCGTCGGGCAACGTCAGCGCAAGGAAGCTTGCCGCGAATGCAGGGATTCCCGCGATAACAAATGCGGCTTGCCAGGCAGCCAGATGGCCAAGCGGCGTCTGAATCCCCTGCGCACGCGAAAAAATGTCCAAGATAAGGCCGCCGAGGCCCAGCGACAGCGCGACCCCAAGAGGGGCGCCGAATGAGAAAACCCCAATGGCACTTGCCAGGCGCCGTCGCGGGAACAAGTCGCTCAAAAGAGAGTACGCGGCGGGAACCAGCGTGGCTTCGCCAATCCCGACCCCCATGCGCGCCAGAAAAAGCCATTGAAAGGAATCGGCCAGCCCGCAAGCCATGCAGCTGACTGACCAGGCGACGGTGCCAAGAAGGATGATGAGCCTTCTGGAATGCACGTCCACTACCCACCCGAAAACGATGCCGCCAAGCGTGAAAAGAAGAGTGAACGAAAATCCAATGAGCAACCCCATCTGGACCTCGGTCAATCCGAGGCTCTTTTCAAGTGGATCGACCATCAGGGAGATGATCTGACGTCCGAAGAACGACAAGACATAAAGCGCTAGCAACAGCCATACCGAGTACCAGGCGCGACTGCCCGGCTTTCGCGGCGCCATGGTTGGTCCGTCCACCCCGGTTGATGCCGCCGTCTGAGGAACACTTCGGTTCGCGTTTGAACGAAATCTCATCATGGCTCGCTCCGAATCCACTGAATGATCAGGTTCGCCACTTCGTCGCTGTTCTCCTCCAGCATGATCATATGACCGTTTCCTTCGACACCGCAGTCTCCCAGATATAAGTGGCGCGCGGTTGCACTGAATTCCTTGAGCCAGTCGACGATCGCCGCATCGACTGCCCTTGGGTGATCCGTGTCAGCGGTCCCCGTAACAACCGCGATGGGTTTTCCGGCGAAGGCGTTACGGTCAGATACGCAAAGCTGAGCATCGTCAATGTTGGTACGCTCGAACACCAGTCGGCCGCTGATTCCGAGAAGGGATCGGTAGTACGATTCGAAGGCGCGATTGGGAAATCGCCGGCTCGAGCCAACCAGTTTGCGTCGCTGGAATTCCTTATCCAGATACATCACCCGGTCAAGATGCAGTGCGAGCAATCCGGAAGCCATTTCAATGGTTTTGAGCCGGGAGTCGCCGCCGATCAGTTTGCCCAGGCGAATCCCCATGTTGCCCGGCGGGGCAGGGGCGATCGCGACCAGTTTCTGGATGAGAATCGCGCGATGCTCGATTAGTTTCCAGCCGAACGCGCCCGCCATCGAGTGTGTCATGACAATGGACGGCGCCCCGATCTCCTCAAGCACCTGACCGATGCCATCGACGATGAGATCGCCGCCGAGTTCCTCTGGTGCGACGTAACCGCTTCGCCCGACCCCCGGCCAATCCACCAGCACCACCTTGTAGCCCTCACGCAGGAAGGCGTGTGCCCAGCCGGGCCGACCATCCGGTGTTACCAGATAACAGGCCGAAGAATGGACCCCACCAGATATCATGACGACGTGCGGTTCGCCATTCCATGTCTTGGGCGACAGCAACTCGAAATACGTGGACGGTTTGGATATGAATGCCGAACGGTATTCGGTGATGTAGTTCCACCTGTACACTCTTGGGCTCTCAAGGATAGCGGCACATAGCTCGGGTTTGAGATGCATCTGCTATCCGACTTCCTATATGGTACCATAGTACCATCATGGGCAATAAATTCCATCAACTGGTTTGATGACGCGTCAATCGCCTTCAATCCGGCATTGCCGATACCCGGTAAACACCCTCCAGACCCCTGAGTGGTCGGGGTTGCCGATCCCACGACGATATTGGGCCGTTCTGGGCGTTTGGATGGCGCTCATTGTGAGCGTTCTTGACGCTTCCATTGCCAATGTCGCTCTTCCCAGCATCGCGCATGACCTCAAGACAACGCCTGCAGACTCGATTGCCGTGGTGAGCAGCTTCCAACTGGGAGCACTCGTGTCACTGCTTCCACTTGCGGCTCTCGGCGAGATAGTCACTTATCGTCGCGTGTTTCTTGGCGGACTTGCGTTGTTCATTGTGGCCTCGCTCGGTTGCATACTTTCACACAGTCTCTTCGAATTGGTGCTTTCACGGGCGGCTCAGGGAATCGGCGCGGCAGGAATTATGAGTGTCAACGGCGCCCTTGCCAGGCACATTCATCCGCACCGCCTCCTGGGCGCTGCGCTTGGCAGCAACGCGCTGATCGTTGCGGGCTTCGGTGCTCTCGGCCCAACGATAGCGGCGGCAATCCTCTCATGGGGTCCGTGGCAGTGGCTGTTTCTTATCAATCTGCCGATTGGTCTGATCGCGCTCGGCATCGGAACCCGGACCCTCCCCGAAAGTACGAAGTCACGACGAAAGCTTGATGCGTTAAGCATCGTGCTGAACGTCGTCGGCTTGTTTCTCGTCTCGAGCGGTGTCGACCTGATTGCCGGGAAGCATCCGCTCCTGCCTGGATTGTCATTGCTAATGGTTGGGACCGTGCTGCTCGCGTTCCTCGTCCGAAGATCGCTGTCACGGAGCCATCCACTCTTTCCCATTGACCTGTTGAGAATCCGGCTCGTCCGGCTGTCCGCCATGACTTCGACCGCGACTTTTGTGGCGCAGACCTTGCCCCTCGTGTCATTGCCGTTTTATTTTCAGGAAATGTTGCAGTTCAGTCCGGTCAAGACAGGACTGCTCATGACCCCCTGGGCGGTCGGGGTCGCAGCGGCCGCCCCGCTTGCCGGCTGGTTCGCCGACCGTATGCCGGTTTCCACGCTTGCAGGAAGCGGTCTTTTGGTAATGACCGCCGGGTTGATCGCCATGCTTTGTCTTCCGGGAGACAGCAGCGCCGTGATGATCGGATTGCGGTTGGGTATTTGCGGAGTCGGATTCGGCTTCTTTCAGGCACCCAACAATCGCGCGCTGATGTCAAGCGCGCCCATTGATCGGGCAGGTGCCGCAGCGGGCTTGATAGCCATTTCCCGCGTTACAGGCCAGATATCGGGTGCGATGCTGGTCGCACTCCTATTTCGCATCGGCGGTCCAGTGGGAAGGATGGCCATGGGTTTGGCGGTGCTGGCAGGTGCTTTCGCAGCATTCCTAAGCTTCGCTCGCCGCGGCACTTCCCCGTCTGACGACCCAATTATGGTACATCGTGGGGGCGGTTGGCGCGGTGTGTCTTACCAGTCGGATCGATTGCTCGCGGTAGTCGAATCCGGCAATCGGTACCTTCTTACGCGACCATCGTTGTGATTTTTGGTTGTGTAAAATGGCCCTGGAAGGGACATTTCTATACAGTCTGTACACGTACGCTACGCAGAATCAAGATTCCGGTCACTGCGGTCGTGGGGCGGCGAGGGCCTCACAAACTGTCGTCGCTCTTCTTTAGTCCCTCCCCGGCATGATCCTCGAAGAGTTCCTGGGCACGAACATAGCCGCTCAACACGTCCAACGACTTAAGGCGTGATTGCGCCTGCATTTTGAAAATGCTCGCCCGTTGTTGGGCGGCACTCGTCAAAAACTCCGTAAACTGTGCCCCGCATACTGACTCGCGATCAGTCCCGCCCTTGGTTTACCCGAAACCGAATCCGGTTGAACTTCTGATCCGCTGGATTCGAAAGCACCGGTCGATGAAATGTCCCCCCGGCTTCAACCTGTGCCCAATACCCGCGGGGTGGGGCGGGTATGCCGATCGACTGCAGACCTTGGCGAGTCCCGTATCTGATATTCCGAAACGCTCGGCAAGGGGTGTTATCAGCTTGGACCAAAAGAGGATATAGAGTTCTTGTCGAGAGATCCGGTGGACGCGCGGCGGGAGGGCAAGGGCTCGATCGCCAAGTGCGCGATCGCAGGTTGAGCGCGCCGCACATTTGAGCGTGCTCGACATTTAAGTCCCGAGCGCAGCTACTGGCTGCCAGCGCCCAGCGAGACTTTGAACCATAAACGCCGGTCGACGCTGCTGTTCGCTATGTCCGCGATCTCATCGGTCTACTTTGGTCGGACTACTAACTTAAAGGACCTCGATCGGACTCAGTCGCCCTTTGCCGCGTCGCGCGAGATCTCGATCGAAGGTTGCGAAGGCGCGAGCATCGCCAGGCGTTGACGCAACGTGCAGGGCATCGGCGATGTCAATACCGTCTGCAACGGCCGCAAGCGCCAACTTAACTCGCTCAGGGTCTTCAACTTGCACCCGGGGCAAACCCAACGCTCCCTCGATCGCACGAGCGATGGCCGTATCGTCGAAGTCGTAAACGGAACGCAGCACCCAGAACGTCTCCAGCAGCACAGTCTTGCCTATCCATATGTCCTCCACCTCGAAGGCGGCACGCGCACGCGAGCCCTGCGCCTCGTCGTCATTGACAAGTAGCCGCACCAGCACGTTCGTGTCAATTGCGATCACCAGGAAAGTTACCGGCCCCTAGGCGCGACCATGCCTACGGCGGATTTCGCGTCGAATGCCTGCGTCAAAATCGGATAACGATTTGGGTTTCCCGCGGTAAGGAAGCGACCCGAACACGCCGTCAATTCGCGTAGCCGGAAACGCCTGCCGCGGTCGCAGCAGTACCCCGTGCGCGGTTGACTCGACTACGAATTCCGTTCCTTCGCCCCAACCGTGCTGGTCGCGCACTGACTTTGGAAGGACTACCTGGCCTTTGGAAGAGAGTTTGGTGGTATCCATATTTCGAATGCTTGAAACAAGATTCAAGGTAAGACGTGGTAAGACATTTGTCAAGGCGCACGTAGACATCGAAAACAGTTCGCCAGTATCCAGGGACAGCCGCTAATTACGAGGGCAATATTGAGGGCATCGGTCGTTGACAGGGATGACAGGGTCATACTTGATGTCCAACGACGTCCGGTGGCAGCCAACCCTTTGTTGGGGCACGTGTGGGGGCATCTAGCGAAACACAGAGAGAAAATTTTCTGTGAATACAGGTGCTTACACCGCGAGTTCGGTGGCCAGCCGTCCCACTTTCCGTAGCCGTCCGGCGATGTTCAGAGACGTCCGGTAAGCGCGAAAAATCCCAAGAAAACCCGAGAAAACTCATCAAAAAGCGGCGTTTCGTCGTCCGGCAACGTCCGGGGAAATTCGGTTACAATCGAATGGCTTTGGGGACCTTTTTCGGGGCCTCTTGAGAAAGCCGA
>WNFP01004724.1_pt1 | contig 10939 bp, 10 predicted proteins | sample 5400201 | NCBI WGS metagenome assembly WNFP01 (sample SAMN13153355, study PRJNA577476) | soil metagenome | isolation source: 115 cm saprolite under Madrone tree | place: USA:California | collected 2016-06-14
GTTTCGACATGAAAGCGTAAAGAGCGATGAAACCCCAACCGGCAACACTCCAACCGCCGAGATCGAGCAGAGCGGGACGATAGCCTTTGCCGGTAACGACCTCGAAGCGATGGCCCTGTCTCAGCACTTGCCCATACCAGAGGGTGAGCAGTCCCGCGATCACAATCATGAATACGCCTACGGCGCCGGTGATGCCGTACTCGGGCAGGCCGCTCCCCTGCGGATGAACTTTGAGATAGATGAAAGTGCTCAGCATGTAGACCCGGTTTCCCAGACCGAGAATGGCGGGGATGTCGAACGTGGCCAGTCCGATAGTGACGATATAAATCACCGCGGCGAGAATGCCGGGCATGGCGAGGGGAAGCGTGATGCGGCGAAAGATTCCGCCGAAGCCCATCCCATGAACTTTCGCTGCTTCTTCGAGCGAAGGGTTCATAGCGCGGAACATCTGGGCCGTCAGGATGAACGCGAGAGAAGCGAGGCTAAGACCCTGAACGAAACCCATGCCGATGGGAGTTGCGATATTGATGGGTCCGCTTTCGAGACCGAGGAGATCGACGAGCCAGCGGTTCAAAATACCGATTCTTGGGTGGGCGATCAGTGTCCAGCCCATGGCGGTGTAGATTCCCGGTATCAGCAAACCCAAGGTCATGAGGGTGTAAACCAACGTTTTTCCGGGAAGGGTCGTCCGCTCCACGAGCCACGCGATCGGCAGGCCGATAACGAGCGCAACCAGAGTGCTCGACGCGGCAAAGACGAGGGTGTTCTTGATTACTTGAAGCAGGAACGGATCCGTTAAGAGCTCGCGGTAGTTTGCTAAAGTGTAGATTGCCGAAGCGGTGCCGAAGATCCCCTTCTGAAAGCTCACCCAGAACATGACCGCCACGAACAGCACGATCAAAATCATGGGCGCCAACGCGAGGGAAAGCACCAGGGGCGAGATTTGAATTCTATTGCTCAGCCGGGCGGGCATTCGCAGAACGGCTTGCATCGCTATGGCTCCTCGTCTTTGAATAGCCCTTCTGTTTACTTAGCGCCGCCTTCCCGAAGAATTTTCTCCAGCTCCTTCTGCGTCTCCTGGTAATCTTTAAGAGAGGCCAACCACTGCGGCGTGTTCAAGGCGACCTTTCCCCCCGACTTTCTTACTTTCTCTACATCTTTTTTCATATTCGATTCGGGATAAATGTGAAGGTCGAGCCCGTCGTATTTCCAAAGCACGGCCTGGCCCTCTGGTGTGTGCAAATAGGCCGTGAGCAGGGCGCCGGCATTGGGCGACCGCGAGTTCTTCGGGATGCCACCGTATCTCATGTGTAGTACGGTACCCTCTTCGACGACTGTGTGATCGAGGGGCGCACCGGTTCTTCGCGCCAAGATGGCGTCGCTGCCGCCGCAAGTCAGCACCATCATCAAAAACTCCCCGCTGGTGAAGCGCTCCGACTCGCCGCAACGCACCAGTCCGCCGATCTGCTGGGAAAGTTTTTTGGTAAACCCCATAATATATTCGCGTCCGAGCAATCCGGGCATGGCCAACTCCCGCATTCCCGCCGCGTACGGTGTGGAGGCTATCTTACCCTTCCATTTGGGCTTGAGGACGTCTTCCAAGTGGTGCGGTATGTCTTCGCCCTTGACGAGATCGGTATTGTAAAGAATGCCGACCACAGCCGTAGCGAACGCGATGGCGACCCCCCGGGGCGCGATCGGATCGAAGCCCGGCTCAGAGGGAAGCGGTCTTGGCAGGATGCTTGGCCAATCCATGGGCTTCAACACGTCGGCTTGCATGGCATCAAGTATGGCTTGGGAATTGCCGAGGTAGACGTCGGTGCTGGCGGGCTGGCCGGCTGCCGCCTCCTGTGCGATCCTCAGCATGAGTCGTTGCATGTCCGGGCCGGGGGTAAACTGCCCTTTGAGGTTGAGTCCGTACTTCTTGTTCATCCCAGCGATAATTTCCGCGAAGCCGACGCTTCCGCCAAACGCCCCCGGTCCCCATTGTCCTTTGAGCGTCCCTTCTTTTTTCGCCCCCTCGATGAGCTGCGCCAAGGTGGGCGCCGCGGCTGCGTACAGGCTCTCGACCGCGACGGCGCTCAACAACAGCGCAGCAAGCGCAAGGAAGCAACCACCGAATTTCGGGCTCAGTCTCCATTGACCGATCATGGCAAAATCCTCCTATGCAACGATGTGCTCCGGACGCGAGCTTTGTTCCAAAACGGTGAGGCCGGTCTTCTGTCCCGCCGGAAAAACCATGACGTCGTCCGGATGGACGTAAAGATAAAGCTTACCGTCTTTTTGTGCCGGTATGCTTCGGCCTTTCCCTAACAGCGCCTGGTCTCGGACTTCTACCCAATAGATGAACTGGTCTCCGAGAAAAGTGCTGGTTCGAAGAGTCGCTTGCAGGACATTGGAATCCGTTGCGCGGTGACCCTCGACAATAATTAAGGCCTCCGGACGAAAGCCTACGAGAACATCCTCCCCCGTCCGCGCAGATTCTCTGATGCCCAGCCGGCCAATTGGCGTTTCTGCCAGAGAGGATTCGATCATCTTACCTTTGAGCCAGTTAACCGACCCAAAAAACTCCGCGACCTCGGCGCGCGCCGGGCGATGGTACAGCTCCATGGGACGTCCGACCTGGAGCAGCTCGCCTGATTGCATGAGCGCAATCTTGTCCGACATGGCCATGGCTTCGATCTGATCATGAGTGACGTACAGCACGGTGGAACCTAGCTGCTTCGCCAGCTCGCGGATTTTGCCCCGGACTTCTTCCCGCAGACGGGCGTCGAGATTGCTTAGCGGCTCGTCCATCAAAAGAATGCGCGGGTTCACTGCGATGGCACGGGCGAGAGCGACGCGTTGCTGCTGACCGCCACTGAGCAAGGTAGCGGGGCGTTCAGCCAATTCCTCCAGCTGGACGAGTCGCAAAGCTTCCCGGACGCGGCTCGCGACTTCTTTCCGCGTTATTCGCTGTGCGCCTTCGGCCAAGGGTAAAGCTACGTTATTGAAAACCGTCAGATGGGGCCACACAGCGTAGGATTGGAAGACCATTCCCAATTTCCGCTGCTGCGGCGGCACCCAGGTGGGGGGATTGTCGGAAGATACAACTCGGCCGGCGATTCGGATCTCCCCGGCGTCAGGAGTTTCCAGGCCGGCGATGCAACGAAGCAGAGTGGTTTTTCCGGAGCCGCTGGCGCCGACGATAACGAACAGCTCGCCTTCGGCGATTTCCAGGTCGAGAGATTTGACCGCGGCAACCGCGCCGTCGCTAACGATGAAACGTTTGTGCAAACGGCGGATGGAAATCATCGCGTTTATGGATCCATCGGGCGCTGCGCTATTTCTTGTCTCTCTTGACGATAGAGGATCGAGATGAGGGCGAGTAGCCCCCCTCATCCTTACCAAACGATTACTCAAGCGAAACTTGCGATCAATGCTCTAGCTGCATCTCGAGATACTCTTTGGAAAAACGACCTTAACTGTATTCGGCGCCGGGCAGCGGATTCTCCACCGCCTCTTCGAGAGTGGTCGCGCGTTTCCATTCGTTGGCCGGACGGCTTTTGCCGTCTGTGCCGATTTGGTCCATGGCAGCGTAGATCTCGATTTTATAACCGTCCGGGTCGTAAAATTCGACGCCCGGATTACCGCCCGGGCCGCGGCGGCCCTCGTAGAAAATTTCAACTCCCTTGGACCGAAGGAAATCGCGAATCTTAAAGAGCTCCGAAACGGTCGCCACCTCCAGGGCCATGTGATCAAATCCCACCTGGCCACGTTTGGGCAATTCATTTTTCTCTTTGGCTTGAAGGAGCGCAACGGTATGGTGATCCGTGGCATTGCGGAAAAACATCATACCAATTTCGTTGCGGTCGGAGAATTTAAAACCCATAATTTCTGTCCAGAACTTGCTACTGCGTTCGATATCGCTGACATTTAAAACCACGTGCCCGATCTTCTTGATCTTGATCGGAGATTGTTCGTCCGCCATAAGTTCCTCCTTTGCTGGATTGCTAATTAGTTCTCAAAACAAACAGCTCGTAGTGCCCGCCCAGACAGACGGTTGTCTATCACGGAAACAGGATCAAGGCAAAACGTGCAAGATTCCTGACATAGTTACTTTGCTTACAACGCGGTCAGTCAGTCAGAGTAGGTTGACAGGGAGGATAAGGCAACGATAGACTTCGAGTCCGTCCTGTTTCAGTATTAGGGCTTCTGAAATGGGAGACGACAAAGGTGGAAGGCCCCCGTTAGTCTCTCCTTGCGAAACGATGCCTAAAGGGAACACCGACCAGAACGTGCACTTTTTGTCCATGCTCTGCTCCTATAAGCTGGCAGCTTCTCAGGGTGAAAGACATTAACTTTCTCTCATAGGAGGAGAACATGGGAAATAAATTGTATGTAGGCGGGCTGCCTTATTCCGTAACCGAAGGGCAGTTGCAGGACATATTCGCGGCACATGGTACCGTAGAATCGGCCAAGGTCATCGCAGATAAATTTACCGGTCAATCACGTGGCTTCGGCTTCGTTGAGATGAGTTCAGGAGGTGAGGCGCAAAAGGCCATCCAGGCATTGAACGGCACTGAACTTGGAGGGCGAACCCTCACGGTTAACGAGGCTAAGCCGATGGAAAGGCGCGATGGTGGCGGTGGAGATCGAGGAAACAGAGGCGGCGGCGGACGCAATCGTTGGTAGTTTCTTATCTTTGACTAGCCAAAAAATGGCAACGGGTCGGGTTGCCATTTTTTTCAGGATGTAAGTCGAGCTACGCGTTATCTTCTTGTCCTTCATCACGTCCACGATCACGTTTCTTACGGTTCATTCTTCATCCTGCGCCTCCTCCTTCTGTTCACGCCCACCCACGGCGCTCTTCACGAAGCGCGACCAGTTTTTTTGTCGCGATAATTCTTTTCAGAACTGTCCACTATTAGACAGCAATCCCTCCCAAGTCAGGTTACGATGGTTGCTAAAAGGAAGACGAATTTAAGTTATTGCATTTTCGAGAGCTGTAATGGCGCGCAAGAGGTAAAAGGCCGGGCCACACACTCAACGGTGGCATGGACTTCGGCTCCGGTTTGACAGCGAACGTATCCCGCTTCTGCCCCCCTCCCTCTTCCAAAATCCAAAGGCTATCAAGAGCCTGAAAAAGGAGAGAGTTATGAATCCTCTAATACTGATCGCTGTACCCCTAGGGTTGGTGATCCTGGGCATGATATTGAATAATTTTGGCCTTTCTTTCGCTTACCCTCCCAGTTCAGCGGAACAAGATCCTGCAAAGAGAGTGGTGGCGGAAAGGGACACTTACCATAAGTTTTTTGATCTGCAGAGAAGCCAGTCCATGAAAAGGCAGAAAAGTGTCGGTCAGTTCGGCTGGTTGCTAATGGCCGCCTTTATCGGCGCTTTCATCTGGCTCTATACGGATACCGTCAATAAGACCAGCCTTTCGAGTCGCATTGCCGCGCTCCAGACATTGGGCACAGAAGAAGGCAAACAGATGGTTCTCTCGGTGACACTGAGCGACGGGAACAATGTCAAATACCTGATCAAATTGCCCCAAGCCGAAAAATTAACTGCCCCCGCAAAAGAAGACGTTAAGATAGAAAAGATCTCATCCTGGGAGTTGGAGAGATTGGGCACGGCTTTGAGTATCGGCGACAATCCATTGCCTCTTGGCGTTGCTCTGAAGATTACCAACTAAAATTGAAGTCAGACAGATGCGAGATTCCGCAGATCCAAATCAGACTTGAGGTGCCGAGTTGGCACCTCAATCTGGTGATCTCGTCATTTCGACGTTTCGAGACTTCTCGAAACGTCGAACTTCCCCGCTCACGTGTCGAATGTCGATCACGCTCACTGTAGTTTTCCCCGACCACGGGGTTCCCTTGCCAGAGCGCTTTCGGACCTATAGAGTCATCGTAATTTTCGTCTTAATGGCGCGTAAGAGGTAGAAGGCCGGACCACCAACGCAACGGTGGTGGCATGGCGTTGGGCGCCGGTTCCCCGGCGACTGTATTTTCAGTTCCGTACCCCCTTCCCTCTTCCAAAATCCAAAGGCTGTCAAGAGCCTGATCAAGGAGAGAGTTATGCATCCTATGTTGATAGTGGCCATTCCCTTAGTGTTGGTGATCGTGGGCATGGTATTGAACAGTATTGGGCTTTCCTTCGATCAGCCTCCAAGCTCAGCGGAACAAGATCCGGCAAAGAGAGCGGCGGCCGAAAGTGAAGCTTACCGCCGCTTCTTCGATTTACAGAGAAAGCGAGCTGTGACAAGGCAGAAAAGGATCGGCCAGTATGCCTGGTTGCTTATGGTTGCTATTATCGGTTCCTTCATCTGGCTGTATATGTATGCCGTGAAAAAAGCCACCGCCGCGAGTCAAATTGCCACGCTTCAGACGCTGCCGATGGAAGAGGGGAAGGAGATGGTGCTCTCGGTCACGCTGAAGGACGGGAGCACTGCGAAATACCGGATCAAATCACCCCAAGCCGATACCTTGGATGCCGCCACGAAAGAAGGAATTTCGAAACAGAAGGTCTCATCCTACGACATGGAGCAATCAGGTACGATCTTGAATATCGGCGAGACTCCATTGCCTGTCGGCGTCGCACTGAAAGTGTCCATCGACCCGACAGCAAAAAAAGATTGAAAGTTAAGCCTCGGCGAAGAAAAAGTGAGCGAAGCTTGAGTGAATGTCAAAGATCCCCACAGGGGCATGAACAACGGATCTAATGAGAAGCTGTTAACGAAAAAACAGGCGGACGAGGTTTTCAGCTTGACAAGACCGCAATGGCAAGCTCGCGCAGCGGTCAGGTTTGTTTCCATTGACTGGCACATCCGGTTTGACAGACACTCGTGACTGAATTATCCAGGCCGGTAAGGCCGGTAACACCATTAACTGGAGACTAGCTCAGTCCCGGATCCCAGTCCCATTTTGGCTTGTCTATGTCAGTTTTAGTGAAATTGATAACGATCAGGATGGTGTAGTCATCATACCTGGCCTCGCCGATCGCCGGAGGGCTCTTGTCGACGAATTCGCCGGACCCCGCGTCAAGTGTATATATCTCAACCTCGGTATGACCGCTGTGCCTAACGTCTTTAAACAGCGGGATTTCCGGTATGACGAAACCCATGAGCGGAACGGTGAAGGAGGGAGCACCAACAAACGACTGTCCTTGGTCTACCCCAAGAACGGAAGCAAAGACTTTCAGGCGCAGTTGCGCTTCCTTGGGATCTGTAGCAGTCCGTACGTGTTGTCCTTGTAGCCAAGCGGTGAAAAATTCTTTCGCGAAATCTTTGTCCGGGGTAAGGCCATAGAAATCAACGGTGACCGTTTTGCCCTCGAATTGTCGAGTATCTAACGTGGCCAAAGCGCGTTCCAGGGAGCGGACGAGCAGCCGTTGTTCGATACTGGAGCGCGGAGTATTAGTGACCTGAGTTGAAACCGCACAGCCTGCAAGCAAGACGAAAAGGCACAAAATTCCAGACGGGGTTTTCAGCATTTTGACATTCCAATCGCAACGGAATCCTTCTAAAAAGTCTAGTCCTCTGGGAATCTTTTGCAAGTATCCAGCTAAACAAACTTTGTGCTGTTCCCTCATCTCATTTCAGATCGAATCACATGGCGGAAGGGTTTGCATAAACAAAACGGCTGGGAGTCTTTTTCTAATTCAGCACGCTCTTGGCGATGCCTCGGTGGCTCTCCCTGTAATCAACGGATGGCAATTTTCTCTGCCGCCAACGCCGCACTGATCGCAATGACGAGCTCGCTACGGATCTCCATCCATTGCTCCACGCGATCGGTCCAGGCACGCAGCTCGAACCCGAGTGAGTCGGAACCCAGCTTCACTACGAGCGCCCGTGGCGGAGGATCCGCGCTGACCAGCGGGTGGGTGGTGGCCGTACGCTCCAACAAAGCGATAACGTGGCCCGGATCGGCTTCCTGCGCGACGGAGATCGGGAGTTCGATGCTATGGCGGTTCGAAAACGTCCGATTGATCAGGCGCTCGGAGATCAGTTTTCCGTTAGGCACGATAATTTCGGAGCCGTTCAGCGTGCGGATGATACTGGCGCGAATTCCGATGTGTTCTATTACCCCTGAGGCGTCGTCGATCTGGACCATGTCCCCGATGTTGACCGGCCGCTCGAAAAGCAGAATCAGGCCCGATACGAAATTGTTAAAGATGTTCTGCAATCCGAACCCGACGCCGACGCTGAATGCACCGGCGAGAATCGTGACTCTTGTCATATCAAGTCCCAATGCCGCGACGCCAGCGAAGAATCCGACGAGAAGAATCACGTAGTGCAGCATCGTCGAAATTGCGTAGGGTAGACCGCGCCTGAGATGAATGCGCGGGTAGACCTCCTCGTCGAGCAGGAAACGCACGAACTGGGATAGAAGAAAGGCAGCCCAGACGGTGATAACGAAAGCGAGGACGTCACCGAGTGATACTTCAAGCGAGCCAACGACGAACTCCGCTGTCAGGATTCCTCGAATCGCGCTGAATAACCGCTCGCGCAGCAATAGCCGATCGAGCGCGAAAAGGATCCAAAGAAGAATAGCCAGCCACTGAAGCCCTTGGCGTAACCGATAACGCAACAGCGCCCCATGTCGACGGAATAGGCCAAAAAGGCTGAACGGATGCAGGCGCAGTGCGATGATCACCAGGCCGTCTAGAACCTCAATCACGGCATGGAGAATGAGCGCGAAATAGGCGCTACTGAGGAGCGCATTCCCAAGGAGGTTTGCAAAAGTGACGTAACCTAGGATGTTACCCATGAAAGCCGCGGCCGCCACAGGCAATGCGACGCCTGCAGCGCCCTTGATTGTTTTGCGCAAACGCTCCGTTTCCAGCATCGAACCAGTCGGCCGGCCCATGAATCGGTAAAGCCAAAGAGAGAACAGCATGCCGCCCAGCATTTCGCCCAAAAATAGCAGCCGCGGCAAAAATTGCACGGCCGCCGTCAGTGTACGGAGCTGGTCAACAAAGTAGAACACGACCAGCGCGTAAAGGGTCGGATATAGATCCCGCTCGAGCAACCGGCGGAGAACGATGACACTCGGGATAAGGGCGATAGCCCCCAACATCCCCCACAGGAGGCGCGGCGCTTGAGGGTAGATCCAGTGACTGCAGAGAAACGCCAGTATGAGCGCGGCCGCAATCGGCGTTTCGAATACTACCGCGGCGCCTGCCTCCTCTTTCGCTTCCGAGTGCACTTGACGACGCGTCCAGTAAAGACCGGCAACCAGAGCGATGAAGATCGCGGCATGGAGAAAAAACCGGATCAGCTGCCTCTCAACGTAGACAGTCAATGCCGTCCACTGCGTGGAAAGCGAGCTCCAGGTTTCCTCCAAAACTTCCTGGGGCGCGCTGGAATGCAGCCCAGCGCTCCAGATCGCCGGGCTGTCCTTGACAAAAAGACGATTGAACACGTCCTCGAGCGCCTGCCGGATCGATGTTAGCGCGTCGGCTATCCGAGCGTCCTGTACGGCGACTCGGCTCTGCAGGGTCAATACCCGCGCTCTTTGTTTATCGATCGCTTCCCGCGCCTGCTTGATCTGCGTGATAACCGCTTCGATCTGACGCAGCACTTCGGGCGGAGTATTCGAATCCTGGGCTGCAGCGAGGGTCTGCTCCCAGGTGTTGCGTAACTCGTCGAGTTCAGTAATCTCTCGTTCGAGCCGGGTTGCACGGGTCGTCAAATCCCGCGTCCACGTGGACAGGTTGCGCCGCAGCCGGCGCCATTCTGCTTCTATACCCGCGAGGATCTCAGTGGGCGGTCTTTGAGCAACAATCTTTCGGCTCTCCCGAAGGCGCGCGTCAATCTCGCGCGTCAGTACGGGAAGCTGTTGCGCTACCTCTTCTGTAGTTGGGTCAGATGACAGTTCCGCCAGCATATCACGCAACCGGCCGGATACCGCTTCCGCTTCTGGCGCCACCTCGGCGAGCGGAATGCGTGCCGGTTCGTTTGCACTAGGCTGATCAGGCGCGGGTTTCGCAGTGCTAGGAGGAGGGGTTGTCGGCGCGGTTTGAGCGTGGACACCAGCGCCAATCATAAAGATCGCTACAGCGAGGAAGTACTCCAGGAGCCAATGTCTCTGCGACCTAACAGGGTCGATCCTAGTCCAGCGCATCAGGTTCGACCCTAACATTTTGGCTGTTAAAGATGCTCGATTTGGCAGAAGCTTGAGTTGCGAGGGCCACGGCAACCGCTTGTCGGGTCGTCGAATCAAACGGCGCTTAAGTCCTGGGATTAGCTAAGGCGGATTAATTTGACCCTGGCAATTACGGATTTGACGATACGAAGCTTAACGGTCTCAAATTCACCCGCGCACAATTCACTGCTATTCCCCATATTTTAGGCTTGGAGGATCTGGCCGTGCTTTGCCTGTTGATAGCAGCTAGAATACTAAATAGCGGCATCTCCGGCCGCGGCATCCCTACAACAAGTGTGTTTCGGGACGAGAACCACTCATCTTCACGGTGTTAGCCATTCGAGTAAAGAATTTCGCTCGATCTAGCTGAGAAACGAATGAAATTGCGAATGCGTTTCCTCTAAGACTCCTCGTTCCTCATTTATCAATTCAACGAGTTTTTTTCGGAGCTCCTCATCAGCTCGCGCAATCTCAAAGATCTGGCTGTAGCTATCTTCAGTCAGTCCTTGTCTCGTAAGTGCTCCTTGCATCTTTGACACTGCTTCGTTTTGAATTTCCTTACCCTCTTCGAGGCTCTTGGCTTCTTTCAGGCGGGTCTCATATAATTGGCGAATTGTTTCTATCTCGACGTAAACCTTAGCGAAAGCCCTGAGTTGCGTATCGCCTATGTTCATTTGTTGTTGGGGTGGCTCTTGGGCCGGGCTTTGCCTTGCACACGGGAGGATTAGAAAGCCGGTAACAAAAATCGCTGCAATAGTCTTCAGACTTGTTATCCGCATCAAAAATACTCCCTTCTAGGACAAGCGTTT
>WNFP01004727.1_pt1 | contig 10938 bp, 5 predicted proteins | sample 5400201 | NCBI WGS metagenome assembly WNFP01 (sample SAMN13153355, study PRJNA577476) | soil metagenome | isolation source: 115 cm saprolite under Madrone tree | place: USA:California | collected 2016-06-14
TCAGCGCCCTTTTGACCCGCCCTGCCGCGACAGGCTCCAGGCCCGCTTCGGTCGCGATCTCGAGCGCGGTCGCGCCGAGCATACGATAAAGGTCGGCCATGCGCCGCCGCCCTGCCAATGCCTCGAGATGGCGTGTGACAGTCTCGGCGTCGCCACGCCGGGTTGGACCTGTGAGGGCTCCGACGGGACCCCGTCGCGCCACCTCCGCCAGCGCCCCTTCCATCAGCGTAACCAGGCCCGCAACCGCATCGCCCTCGCTCCATCCGATCGACTCCAGCAGCTCGACCGCCACTCCCGCGAGAGCGACGAGGTAATTGGAGGCGAACACCGCGGCCGCGTGGTAGATGACGCGCTCCGTCTCGGCGACGCTTCGCGGTTTCGCGCCGAGGTCTCGGGCGAGGCGCTCCAGCCGGCGTCGGAGCGGCACCGTGCTGGCGTCGATACCCACCAGGCTGCCTCGGAACGCCTCCGGAGCCCTCGGCCTGGGGAAAGACTGCAGCGGATGGAACGAGCCGACGGCGTGCGCCGATACCAACGGGCCGAGCACGCCGAGCCCAAGTGCGCCGCTGCAGTGAACGAAGGACACGCTTGGCGGTAATGCATCAGCCCTGGCGATATCGCGCGCAAACGTCGCGATGGCGCCGTCCGGAACAGTCAAGAAAGCGGTCGAACCAGGGCGAGAACGAAGGCCGCGTACCAGCAATGGCACGCCGCCTCGGGCCTGGACCAGCTGCACCCGATGTCCCGTGCGCCGCCACGCCCGCGCCAAGCTCCGGCCGAGGTTGCCCCGGCCGACAACGACGAGGTCCGTGGGCTTACGGGCCTAGGAGGCTGAAGCGCCCGACGAGGCGACCACGCTCGGCTCGTCCGCACCCGTGAGGATCTCATCGAGCTGCTGCGAGGTGAGAGTCTCGACCATCTTCAGCTGCTCGACCACGGCGTCCATCTGGTGCCGCTGCGCGGTCAGGATGACCTTCGCGGTCTGGTAGCCGTGGTTGACGATGGCGCGGATCTCCTCATCGATGACGGCGGCAACCTCCTCGGAGTAGTTCCGCTGCTCGCCCAGATCGCGCCCGAGGAACACGAGCTCCTCCTTGTGTCCCATCGTCACCGTGCCGAGCTTCTCGCTCATGCCCCACTGCGTGACCATTCGACGCGCGATCTGCGTCACCTTCTGGATGTCGTTCTCGGCGCCCGATGTCACGTCGCCGAAGACGATCTCCTCCGCGACGCGCCCGCCCATCGCGGCGGCGACGTTGTCGAGCAGCTCGGCCTTGCTCGTGAGATACCGATCCTCCGTCGGCAGGTACCACGTGACTCCGAGCGCTTGCCCTCGGGAGATGATCGACACCTTGTGCACCGGGTCGCATTTCGGCAGCGACTTGGCGACGAGCGCGTGGCCCACCTCGTGGTAGGCGACGATCTCCTTCTCGTGTTCAGAGAGGCGCCGGCTCTTCTTTTCAGGGCCGGCGACCACGCGCTCGATGCCTTCCTCGAGCTCGCCCATGCCGATCACTTTCTTGTTTCCTCGCGCGGCGAGGATGGCGGCCTCGTTGATGAGGTTCGCGAGGTCGGCGCCGCTGAAGCCGGGCGTCTGGCGCGCAAGCACCTCGAGGTCCACAGTCGAGTCGAGGGGCTTGTTGCGCGCGTGCACGTCGAGGATCGAACGGCGGCCCTTGATGTCAGGCCGGTCGAGCGTCACGTGGCGGTCGAAGCGGCCAGGCCGCAGCAGCGCGGGGTCGAGAACGTCAGGGCGGTTGGTCGCCGCGATGATGATGACGTGCGTGTTGGTGTCGAAGCCGTCCATCTCGACCAGCAGCTGGTTGAGGGTTTGCTCGCGCTCGTCATGGCCGCCGCCGAGGCCGGCGCCACGCTGGCGGCCGACCGCGTCGATCTCATCGACGAACACGATGCATGGTGAATTCTTTTTCGCCTGGTCGAACAGGTCGCGCACGCGGCTCGCGCCGACACCGACGAACATCTCGACGAACTCCGAGCCCGAGATCGAGAAGAAAGGCACCCCCGCCTCACCCGCGACTGCCTTGCTCAGAAGCGTCTTGCCAGTCCCAGGCGGCCCCACGAGCAAGACGCCCTTGGGGATGCGGGCACCGAGGGCGACGAACTTCTCCGGGTATTTGAGGAACTCGACGATCTCGCTCAGCTCCTGTTTGGCCTCGTCCACGCCCGCGACATCCGCGAAAGTGATCGCGGGCTTGTCACCGGCGACCATGCGAGCGCGGGAGCGTCCAAACGAGATCGCCTGGTTGTTGCCGCTCTGCGTCTGGCGCAGCACCCACCACATGAATGCCGCGATAAGGACGACGAGGATGATGTTTGGGACCAGCACGCTGAGCAAATAGTTCGCGCTGTTGGCCTGCTCGTACTTGACGATCACGGGCGTGCCGTCCGAGGTCTTGTCCCCCACCAGCGTGGTCGAGAACGCGCACTCGGAGCCTCCGCAGTCAGGCAGCGTGACGGGGTGCCTCTTGCCGTCGATCTCGATCGCGACGCCATCGGTGCCCTTGATGTCGACTTCCCTGACGTTGCCGGCAGCAGCCTGGTTCAGCAGGCTGGAGTAGGTCCAATCACTCGAGGTCTGACTGCCCTGGAACGATTGCCATGTGAACCAGAGGACCAGGCCGAGTACGACGACCAGTGCGAAATAAAACAGGCTGGAGCGGGGGAAGCGGCTCAAGTGGGTACTCCTGGAAGGCTGTTAAGCGATTCTACTTTAGCTGGGATACCACTGACTGTTACGTGCAACGAAGGCTCACCCTCGCGAGCCACCATCTCTTCAGAGACCGCGATCCCTGGTACTACGGCAAGCGAATCTCCCGCGAACACGAGCGGCCACGCGTCTCTGTCTTCGCGAGGCACGTGCGCGTCGGTGAAGATGTCCTGCAGCTTGCGCGTGCCCCGACCGCCGAGGGGGCGCATCGTGAGACCGGGCCGGCGGTGTCCGATATGGAGCTCGAGCTCCGGTCTGAGGTGCGTCGCGGTGACATCGCCGCAGCCGCTGCACGTGAAAACGTCGAGTCGAGGAGCCGGGGTCTGATGTCTTTCGCGGGGCACGACCTGCATGGTCTCCCCCACGATACGTAAACGCAGTCCGCCAGGTAGGTCCAACCCCCGACCTCCGCGTCCAGGCTCGGCCAGCCTCAACATCGCCGTGAGGTGCGCTCGTGAGAGCGCGGGCTGGGCGCCGCCGGCTCGCGCGTAAAGCTGCCTCATGAGCTCGACCGCGACGGGTCCGGGTGCGGCGGCAACCGCAGCACGCGTGGTGGAACCACCGTCCAGCGTGCGCCCGGCCGTCTCGGCGACCGTTTCCTGGAGGGCGGCGGCGCGGGTGGCGGCGGCGTGGAACCGGTGAACGATTCCAGGCCGGTCGCGCTCCAGCGCGGGCAGGATCTCGCGGCGCACCTTGACGCGCGCATAAGCGATGTTGGAGTTCGCCGGGTCCTCAATCGTTTGGACTCCGCGCCGGTCGAGATAGCTCATTACGTCCTTCCGCCAGACCGACAGCATGGGTCGCACGAAGACCCCGCGCCGCGCCGGCATGCCTCGCAAGCCGGCCAGCCCGCAGCCCCTGAGCATGTGCAGGACGACTCCCTCGACCACGTCGTCGGCCGTGTGCGCGATCGCGACCACGTCGGCGCCCGCATGAACGCGAGCGCGTTCGAGAAACTCGTATCGCAGCGTGCGGGCAGCAGCCTGCACCGAGCCGCGAGGCAGCGGAGTCTCTCTACGCTCGACCACAAGATCGACGCCCAGGCGCCGGCACAGTTCGCGGACGTGCTCGGCGACGTGGCCTGAACCCGGCTGCAGCGCATGGTCGTAGTGGGCCGCAACCACGGTGCGGCCTTCCTCATGTAGCGCAAGCAGCAGCGCCGTGCTGTCGGGCCCGCCCGACAGCGCGACCAGAACCCGATGTGCGGGCGCGATCAAGCCCGATGCACGGAGCCCAAGGAGCAGCGGGTGGGAAATGGACGGTGGGTGCGGGGAAAGCATGGTGGTGCCGGGTGGACTCGAACCACCGACAACGCGATTATGAGTCGCGCGCTCTACCGCCTGAGCTACGGCACCCCGGCGCCGGGAGTAAAGCCTACCTAGCAGCCAGCGCTCTTGCTTTTAGCTTGGCCTTCTTCTTACGGTGCTTCGCGATCGCGACACGCTTTCTCTTGTTCAACGGATCTCCTCGGAATGACCCGAAGCCGCCTAAAACGGCTTCGCGGCTGGACTGCGAAGTTGGTGCCGCAGAATATACCCGGCCTTGAGCAGCCCGCCGACGCAGTATTCCGACAGGCCACCCGCGATCTGGGGCGTTGTGATCGCGGTCTTCGCCCTCTGCATCTTTGCCAGCGCTTTCCTTTTGTTCCTGGTCGAACCCATGGTCGCGAAGATGGTGCTGCCCGTCGTGGGCGGCACCCCCGCGGTGTGGACGACCTCGGTGCTCTTCTTCCAGACCGTCCTACTGGTCGGATACGGCTACTCACACTGGCTGGCCATCCGTCTGCAGTGGCGCTGGCAGGCGCTCCTGCACGGCGTCGTGCTGCTGCTGCCGATCACGGTGCTGCCGATTCACCTAATTCCCGGCTGGAACCCGCCGACCTCAGGGAGCCCGGTCGGGTATCTGGTCGTGTTGCTGTCGGCAATGGTCGGCCTGCCTTTCTTCGTCGTTTCGACCACCTCGCCGCTGGTGCAGCACTGGTTCTCGCGTACCGGCCACCCGCATTCGGCCGACCCGTACTTCCTGTATCGCGCCAGCAACCTGGGGAGCGCGCTTGGCCTGCTGTCCTATCCGGCCTTGATCGAACCGCACCTCGGCCTTCGCGGCCAGGCGCAGGTGTGGGTCGGCGGCTATGTGGCGTTTCTCGTGCTGGTCGGGGTCTGCCTCGGGTTGGTGGCGTGGACGCGGTCGCGAGCGGGCGAAATGGCCGCCGTGCGGCCTATCGCTGGAGCGAGTGATGGCGACAGTGTCGAAGACAAACCCATCACCTGGACCCGACGGTTGCGCTGGGTGCTGCTGGCGGCGGTGCCATCGACGTGGATGCTGGCGGTCACGTCGTACTTCACCACCGCCATCCGGCCCCTCCCGCTGCTGTGGGTCATACCGCTGGCCCTCTACCTGTTCTCCTTCGCGATTGTCTTCGCCCGCCGGCCGCTGATTCCGCGCCGCCTCCTCAACCGCATCTTTCCTTTCTATGCGCTTCCGGTTCTCGGCCTGATCCTGCTCGGGGGCGGCGGGCCTTTCTGGGCATTGGCGCTGATTCATTTCGGCGCCTTCTTCCTTGCCGCCCTGCTGTGCCACGGAGAGCTCGCCGCAGACCGCCCGAATGCGAGACGCCTGACCGAGTTCTACTGGTGGCTCGCGGTCGGTGGCGCGACAGGCGGCCTGCTCACGGCGGTCGTCGCGCCGGTGGTGTTCAACGATTTCTTCGAGTACCCGATCGCGATCATCGGCGCCGCGCTGCTCAGGCCGGCGCTCATCAGGAGCGACGACCGGCGATCGCGTCTCTTCGACATTGCGCTGCCCGCGGGCCTTGCCGCATTTCTCTTGCTCGGCGTAGGGCTGCTGTCGGCCTCAGGTGTTCTGGCAACGCTCGACCGAATGGTTGTGACCAGCGCTGCCACCGGAGCGGACCTGGTCCGAGTGCTGATCGTCTTCGCAATTCCCGCCGCGGTCTCGGCCGCATTCTCATGGCGGCCGGTGCGCTTCGGCCTGACCGCGACCTCGATGCTGCTGCTGAGCCTCCTCCCCATCGGCTCGCAGCCCGCGATCTTCCAGCAGCGTGATTTCTTCGGAGTGCACAAGGTCGTGACGGATCCGGGCGCGACGCGCCATGAGCTGATCGACGGCGGCGTGATTCACGGCATCCAGCTCACCGATCCTCGAGTCCGCGACGTGCCTGCTTCCTATTACTTCGGCAGCGGTCCCGTCGGCGATTTCTTCAACGCCGAGCAACCGGTGGACGCGTCGTGGAACGTCGGCGTCATCGGGCTGGGCGCGGGCGCCATGGCGTGCTACGCGCAGCCGCAGCAGAAGTGGACGTACTACGAGATCGACCCGGTCGTGATCGGCATCGCTCAGAACCCGGCGCTCTTCACATTCCTGCGCGACTGCACGCCATCAGCGCTCATCGTCCCCGGCGACGCGCGCCTCACTATCGCGAAGGCCGCCGACCACAGCTACGACCTCATCGTCATCGACGCGTTCGGTGGCGATGCCATCCCCGTCCATCTGCTCACACGCGAGGCGGTCCAGCTGTACATGAGCAAGCTTCGGCCCGGTGGCGTGCTGCTGTTCAACGTGTCGAACAAGTACATCGACGTCAGCTCCGTCCTGGCCGGCGAGGCGGCGGCCCTCACCCTCGTGTCGTTCCTGCGAACCGACGTGGTGGTGACGCCCGCGGAAGCGGCGGCGGGGAAGTTCGTATCGGCCTGGGTGGTGATGGCTGCGAATGGAGCCAACCTGGGCGATATACCCGAGAGGCCGGGCTGGGGCGCACTTCGCGCCGACCCGCAGTTCCCGGTGTGGACGGACGACTTCTCAGACGTGCTCGCGGTTACGAGGCTGGGCTAGGGGATCAGGAGTTGCGGAGGTCGGATTCGAACCGACGACCTTCGGGTTATGAGCCCGACGAGCTGCCGCTGCTCCACTCCGCGATCTAAGTATACCCCCGCCCTCAGAACCCCTTAACCGACCCCTCAGTGCGTCGGAGTGGCTGACGGCGACGCGACCGGAGTTGGCGAAGGGCTCGGCGGCGTCGTCACCAGGAACGTGCGCTCGCTCGGTTTCGCGTAGCCGTTCAGGCGCGCCTCCTCTTCGTTCGCGGAGCCCGATGTGATCGCCTGCACGTCCTTCTTATAGCCCTGGTTCTGGCTGGCGATCACCGCGTTCTGGTGCCGGAGGTCTGCCGCCTGCTGTGTGAGCTTGTGGCTCAGGTATGCCTCCTGGGCGAACGTGTAGCCAACCCAGATCGCGACGACCAGGAACACTGCGGACGTCACGGCATGGCGCATGGAAAGACCGCCGGTGCGGACGCTGCCCGCTGCAACGAAGACTTTGCTGTTTCTCATGCTGGATCGTGAACTGCGGCGATTGGTTGGAAGGACGCGACTATATCAAACGGTTCTCAGGACGTCTCCTTTGTGCGCGTCTCCTCCCAACGCTTGACCAGCGCCTCGCGATCCAGGTCGCGGAAATCCACACCATCGCGACGCAGCGATGCCTCGGTCTCGGCGAACCGACGCCGGAAGCGCTTCCCAGCGACCCGTAACGCGTCCTCGGGGTTGATCTTCAGTCGCCGGGCCATCGAGACCACTGCGAACAGCAGGTCGCCCATCTCATCGAACGCGCGCTTGGGATCGCTCGCGTCGGCCAGCTCGCGGGCTTCCTCGGCGACGTTCTCGGCTGTCTCCGCCGGCGATTCGAAATCAAATCCCACCCGCGCGGCGCGCTTCTGCAGCCCCAGCGCCCAGGCAAGCGCCGGCAGCGTCGGCGGCACCCGATCGACCACCGATTCGCCCTCGCGCCCGCTCTTGCGCGCCTCCTCTCCCTTGGAGTGCTCCCAGTTGCGCAACACGTCGTCCGCGTTGGAAACGGAAACGTCGCCGAACACGTGTGGGTGCCGCTTCACCATCTTCGCGGCGACGGCCTCAGACACCTCGGCGGCGTCGAAGCGCCGCTGTTCCGCGGCGATTTCCGCATGCATCGCCACCTGCAGCAGCAGGTCGCCCAGCTCTTCTTTGATCTTGGCGTCGTCACCGGAGTCGATCGCCTCCAGCAGCTCGTAAGTCTCTTCCAGCAAATAGGGACGCAGCGACTCGTGGGTCTGCTCGCGATCCCATGGACAACCGCCCGGCGCGCGAAGCCTGGCCACCACCTCGAAGATGGCTTCGACCCCTGGCGAATACGGCACGTGAGACGGTTCGGGCATGGATTCAGATTTTGTCATGGCGATGTGGCGGCCACTTTACGACCGGCCTCGTACAGGTCGGACATCTCGTCGAGCAAGTGGAGCAGGTCTTCCTTCCAACCTTCGCCCTGGCGGCGCATCTTAATTCGGTTGGGCAGGATGGAGATCCGGCCGGCCATTCGGCGCGAGAGCTCATCGATGTCGAGGTACCGCTCGGGATCGACGCGGATGGCGATGTCGTGGCCGTCGGAGACGACGCCGCGCAGCCCCAACCTCTGGCCGCGCAGCTTCACCCGCAGCGAGTAAGCGAGGTTGCCAAGCTGCGCAGGTCCCGTTCCGTAGCGGTCCTCTAATGACCGCAACACAGATTCCAGCTCCTCTTCATCCTCGGTCGCCGCCAGCTGCCGGTACGCGCCGAGCCTGAGCTTCTCGTCGCGGATGTATGAGCGCGGGATGAAGTGGTCGAGCGGCAGGTCGAGGTTCATCTCGGTGGTCGACAGCACATCAGCGACGGCCGTTTCGTCCTCTCCCGTGCGCAGCTTGCCGACCGCGCTTTGGAGCATCTGCAGGTACATCTCGAAGCCAACTGCGGCGATCGCGCCATGCTGCTCGGTGCCGAGCAGGTTGCCGGCGCCGCGGATCTCGAGGTCGCGCAGCGCGATCTTGAAACCCTGGCCGAGCTCGTGCAGCCCGGAGATGACGTCGAGCCGCTTGTCCGCGTTCTCGGTCAACGAGCGACGCGGGTCGTACAGGAAATACGCGTACGCGCGCCGCCCCGACCGCCCGACGCGGCCGCGCAGCTGGTAGAGCTGCGCGAGGCCGAACCGATCAGCTCGCTCAACGATGATCGTGTTGACGTTCGGGATATCTAGGCCGGACTCGATGATCGTCGAGCACACGAGCACGTCGTGCTTCGCGGACTCGAACTCGACCATCACCTTCGCCAGCTGGTCCTCCGGCATCTGGCCGTGACCGACGATAACGCGAGCATTCGGCACCAGGTCTCGCACTCGGTCGGCAGCCTTCTCGATGGTGCGCACTCGGTTGTGCACGAAGTAGACCTGGCCGTCGCGCTGGAGCTCGCGAGTGATCGCCTCCCGCACCAACTCGTCTTCATCAGCCGTCACGTAGGTCTTGATGGGCTGGCGCTCCTCGGGCGGCGTCTGGATCACGCTCATGTCCCGAATGCCGCCCACGGCCATGTGCAGCGTGCGAGGTATCGGCGTCGCCGACAGCGACAGCACGTCGAGCTGCGTGCGCAGCTTCTTGAGCCGCTCCTTCTGCATGACGCCGAAGCGATGCTCTTCGTCGACGATCAGAAGCCCGAGACGCTTGAATCGAACGTCGCGCTGCAGCAACCGGTGCGTGCCGACGACGATGTCGACCTGACCCGCCTTGATCCCTTCGATGGTGCGTGCCTGCGCCTCTTCATCGACGAATCGCGACAGCATCTCGACGGTGACCGGAAACTTCGCGAGCCGTTCGGTGAAGACGTGGAAGTGCTGCTGCGCCAGAACCGTGGTCGGCGCGAGCAGAGCTACCTGCTTGCCGCTCATCGCCGCCTTGAACGCCGCACGCAAGGCCAGCTCTGTCTTGCCGAAACCAACATCACCGCATAGGAGCCGGTCCATGGGCCGGTCGGACTCCATGTCCGCCTTGATCTCGGCCAGCGCCGCCAGCTGGTCGGGCGTCTCTTCATAAGGAAAGGACGACTCGAGCTCCTGCTGCCACGCGGTGTCGGGCGCGAAGGCGATGCCCGGCCGGGCCTCGCGAAGCGAGTAGATCTTGAGCAGCTCCTCGGCGACGTCCTGGACGATCTTGTGCGCCCGACCCCGGGCCCGCGACCAGTCACCAGAGCCAAGCCGGTGGAGCGACGGCTCTGTATCGCCGCCGAGGTATTTCTGAACCCGATCCAGGTTCTCGACAGGCACGAAGAGCTTGTCCGCCTCGGCGTACTCGAGCTCGAGGTACTCGCGATGCGCGCCGTCGGACTCGAGCAGGCGCATGCCCGCGAATCGGGCGATCCCATGGTCGACGTGGACCACCAGCTCACCTGGTGCGAAGTCCAGCGTGAACTCGCGAGTCAGCTTGTCGGCGCGGCCGCGCGACGACCGGGTGGGCCGCCCGGGTCGGCGCAGCCGTCCAAAGAGCTCCGCGTCTGTGATGAGGTGGAGGCCGATGTTCCGCTGCGAGGCACCCGCCGCCACATCGATGTCGGCCTGTTGCAGGCCGGCCTCGAGCTCGAGGTCGAGGTCGAGCTCGACCTCCCTCGGATGCTCCTGGACGCCGCCCTCGTCCAGGAATGTTCGTAGCCGCTCCGACTGCTCGGTCGCGAAGACGACAGTCGATGAAGCAGCGAGCGCCGTCAGCTGGGCGGTCGCCTGCGGCCGGCCAAGCAGAGGCTCAGCCTCCACCCAGCCGAGATCGATCGCACCGTCAGCGCCCTCGCTCGCCGTGATCTCCAATCGCGCATGGCCCGGAATCGTCTGCAGCCGCTCCGCACGGACCACCGGCAGCGCGAACCCGCGTGGAAGCTCCGCGCCTCCAGACTCGGCGGCGGCGAGCATCTCCGTCTCTTCGACCAGCACCCGCGCGTCCGCGAGCTGGCGGCCGGGTTCGAAGTCGAGGACCGCGAGGCCTTCGGGCATGTGCTCGATAAGAGACGGCAATGTCGGATCGAGGTAAGCGGAATAGAACTCGACGCCAGGAAACGCACCTCCTGCCGCGAGCCGCTCCAGCTCCTCGTCCCAGTCCGCGCGCACGTCAGCACGCAGCGTTTCCAGCGAAACCCTCTCCTTCACCCGATTCGCGGCCGCAGCGCCACGGCGAGCTCCGAGCAGCAGCTCCCGACCCGGATGAATCGAAAGTGACGGCACCGACATCACCGAGCGCTGGTTCTCGGGATCGAACAGACGAAGGGTCTCGATGGCCTCGCCCGACCACTCGGCGCGCACTGGCGAGTCGGACGCCGCTGGAAAAACGTCGAGGATTCCGCCGCGCACGGAGAACTGGCCGTGGTGCT
>WNFP01009017.1_pt1 | contig 10937 bp, 8 predicted proteins | sample 5400201 | NCBI WGS metagenome assembly WNFP01 (sample SAMN13153355, study PRJNA577476) | soil metagenome | isolation source: 115 cm saprolite under Madrone tree | place: USA:California | collected 2016-06-14
TCGCGCTCGGCTGATGAATGCGCACCGTTTCTTGAAACGCGCCGGCCTTGCCCAAAGGAGGGAGGCGATCCAACCTGGGCGAGGAGCAAGGCCGCCAGCGCCAGGGACAAGTATTGAAATTTGCGTGTGAGCGTGGCGCGGGCGTCCCGCCCCTGAATCACGCGCAGGATGTGCGTGCCATGATCGCTGGAACTCTTTTCTCTCAAGTTACTTATGACGCCACTCCGGTTTTCGCTTTTCCATAAATGAACGCACGCCTTCGTGTGCGTCTTCAGTCTTCATCAGCTCGTGCAAATACAGATTTTCGACTTCAGTCAGAGCTGATTGAAAACTGGTTTGGCCTCCGAGATCAAGCGCGGCCCGGGTCATCGCCAAAGCCGAGGCGGAAAGATCCCTCAACTTTGCCAGCACGCTCTGCAACTTCGGATCGAGTTCCGCGCCTGGCACTACATAGTTCACCAGACCCAGGCGCAGGGCTTCGGCGGAGTCGATCATATCGCCCAACATGATCAGTTCACGCGCACGTTTTTCGCCGATAATGCGCGGCAGCAGGATTGCCGCCACCGGCGGAAACACGCCCAGCTTGATCTCCGGTTGTCCAAAGCGGGCCCGCTCGCTGGCAATCACGATATCGCACGCTGCCACCAACTCGCAGCCGCCACCTAACGCCGGCCCATCGACGACCGCGATCACCGGCCGCGAGATTTGCGCCAACAGGCGAAACACGGAATGAAACGAATCGAGCATTTGAAAGACAGTTTCGGGCGCGTGCTCTTCCACGGCAACGCCGGCGCTAAAGGCCCGAGTGTCCGGCGTGGCGTCGAAGACCATCGCAGCGAGATCCCGCAGTGGCAGGCACTAGTTCAATGCCTGGCCAATCTCGCGCATCATCGCAATGTCAAAGACGTTGAGCGGCGGCCGCGCGAAAGTGATTCGCGCGATGCGATCGTCGATTCTAAAGTTGATGTGCTGGAATTCTTTCGTCATCTAATGTAGCGCAAGTTGTTAAACTTGCGTTCTGCCTGATGATAGTTCGCGCAAGTTACCAACTTGCGCTACACCTACTCACGCCAATGCGCGCTCGTCCAGTATTGCGGGTCAAAGACTTTGCTGTCGAGCGTGGGATTGGCGCGCATCTCAGAATACTCTTCAGTCGTACGAATTTGATCGTCGATCTTGAAAATGACTTCCGGCGCCATCCATCCACCGCCGAGTCGCTGATACTTGTTGAATTGCGTCTCCTGCGTCTGCGTTCCGTCTTTCCCAGCCGGGCGCAGCATCCGGACAAAGTAAAGATTCTTCTGATCGATCCAGAACTGCGGCGAATGCAGATCGCCCGCTTTTGCTCCTGCCACATAGACGGGCCGTCCTCGCCAGGTGTCTTCGCGCAGAATAGAAAGATCAAACTTGAGAGCTTTGAGTGTTTCTATAACATCAGCGGCCGGCAGTTTGTATATATCAAAGCCAAGAATCATCAACGGATGAACGTAAGGCCGCGAGGTTTCCTGCTTGCCGTCTTTAAAGGTGAAAATCTTTCGGTCGGTGAAAGGAATACCATTGCCTTCTTTTACCGGCGTAAAGTCGATGCGCAGGGATCCAGGCACCGAAAGCGCTTCGTACCAGGTCGAGATCTTTTTGTTTCCGTCTTTGTCATAGTCGGTGGTCTTCTGCACGAAGGTCGCGGTCCGGTACCACGACTTGCCGTACTTCTTCTGCATGGCCTGAACCAAATCTTCGGTGCTTATCACTGCGGTGGCATAAGTCGCTGGCGTAAGACTCATCATCAGGGCAATCAGCAATGCGCTAAGGTAGAGTTTTAGTTTCATCCTGCATCCCAGATTTTGAGTTAATGACTCATCTCAACTTCGGCGTGAAGGCGTGTCAAAGGTGTCGGCTCGATCTGTATTGACTATCAACTCGGTCTAGTACGGATAAGAATCATCGGGCGTGCCAGTACTTCTCAAGCGCTTCTTGGAAGGCAGAAATTCCGTTTGGAAGCAAAACGGGATCGATCTTCTTTCCTGCTAGTACCTCCGGGCCTTTCAAATGATAGAGCGGCTGGTTGATGTGATTATCCGGCGCGATCGCAAATCCTTTATTGAAATTGACCTCCAGAGTCTTCCCCAATAACTTATCTTTGGCGAACGTATAGGCGATTATGTGCGTGTATACAGCCCTCATCTTCTGCTCATCCGTGGCGGGCTCCAGGGGACCGGCGAGCGGCGTCTTCTCCCCTGAAAAGTTGATAACATCCTTTTGGAACCAACTGACTGCGTCCGTATCCATGAACAAGAGAATGATATTGGTTGACTCTTGTCCGACAGACGTAAGTTCAAATTCTACTAGACCCCCAAAATTATAGTAAGAGGGCAAGGTCCAGTTCGCGCCTTGTCGGGCACTGGCAACGCCGCGACCTTTAATCCCTTTTCCCATTATTAGCTTCATAGTTGTGACGTTCGGAAATACGACGATGGCGTGCGCTTTATCGATGATCTCCCTCGGAATTCCACCTGAAGTTAGCTCGGTAACCTGAGCGACGATTTTGGCAGAGTCCTGCGATCGTCTAATGGCATCGGAGAACTTTTGAGTGCCACCCCCTTGTGCGGATATCAGGGATGGAAGCGCAATCACAAGGAAGATAGCGAACGCGCCCCGAACCGTAGGTTTCATGATTTAATCTCCAGTTTTAAGCATTGGAATCTTAACCCCTTTTTCGTGGGCAGTCTCGATCGCTGCTTCATAACCCGCATCAACATGCCGAGCGATGCCAGTTCCCGGATCGTTTGTCAGCACGCGATTCAAGCGCTTCGATGCTTCATCAGTTCCGTCGGCAACAGAAACCTGACCTGCATGCAGCGAGTAACCAATCCCTACGCCACCGCCATGATGAAACGAGACCCAGCTGGCGCCGCTCGCTGTGTTCAAGAGCGCATTGAGAATTGGCCAGTCAGCCACGGCGTCCGAACCATCCTTCATTGCCTCGGTTTCGCGATAGGGAGAAGCAACCGATCCGGTGTCGAGATGATCGCGGCCTATTGCGATGGGCGCTTTCAGATCGCCGCGACGCGCTCGCGCGCCAGCCGCAGCCAGCGATTTAAGGTTTCGTCTTCAGGAAAAAGTTCCAGCGCGAGATCGTCAGTCTTTTGAATATCATTAGGATCGCCCGAGAGCGCCACCCAGCGAAAGGGACCCTTGCCTTCGCAGAACAGTGGCCGAATGTATTCGGGCACGAACCCTGGAATCTCAAAAGCGTTTTTCACGCCGGCGTCAAACGCCATCTTGCGAATGTTGTTGCCGTAATCAAACGCGATCGTGCCCGACCGCTGCAAGGCGAGCATTGCCTCAACATGAACAGCCATCGATTCCATGGCGCGTCCGGTATAAGCGCGCGGATCGGTGCGCCGCAATTCAACAGCATCTTCCAGAGTCAGTCCGGCCGGGACGTACCCATTCAAAGGATCGTGGGCGCTGGTTTGATCTGTGACTGCGTCAACTTTGATTCCGCGACGGACGATTTCGGGAAGCAGCTCAGCGCAATTGCCAACCAGGCCGACTGAAACAGCTTTCTTCTGCTCGCGTGCACCTTCACAAATGTCGAGCGCCTCTTCCAGAGTCAGTGCCATGCGATCGCAGTAGCCGCTGAGTACACGACGTTCAATTCGCGCCGGATCGACTTCAATGCCCAGAAAGACCGCGCCGTTTAGAGTTGCCGCCAAAGGCTGCGCGCCACCCATGCCGCCCAGACCGCCGGAGAGCAAGAGCCGGCCGGAAAGATTCCCGCCGAAATGTCTGTCGGCCATCGATGCGAAAGTCTCGAACGTACCCTGCACGATCCCTTGCGTGCCTATATAGATCCAACTTCCCGCGGTCATCTGGCCGTACATCATCAGACCTTTGCGTTCGAGTTCGTGGAAATGTTCCCAGTTGGCCCAGGCTCCGACCAGATTCGAATTGGCGATCAGGACTCGGGGTGCGTATTCGTGGGTCCGAAAAATTCCGACCGGCTTTCCTGACTGGACCAGCAAGGTTTCGTCATTTTCGAGGTTCTGAAGTGACCGCACGATTGCATCGAATGATTCCCAATTGCGCGCAGCTTTGCCGGCGCCGCCATAGACGATCAGGTCCTCCGGCCGTTCAGCCACTTCGGGATCGAGATTGTTCATCAGGCAGCGCAGCGCCGCTTCCTGATGCCAGCCCTTGCAGTTGAGTTTTGCGCCGCGAGGCGCGCGAATAGTTCTCGCGCTCATAGGACGAGCATCTTACCTGATTGATCAGACATTTTCATCGTGGTCAGTTTGCAGAATGTCCTGGTTCTAAGAGGTTACCTTATCAGTTAAGGCGATCCGCGAAATACACCAAAACGTAAAGTTTTGTTCGTGCAGTTTCGTGTGAGTTCGTGGATCGTTCTCATCAAGGTTCTTTGGGATGAGGTCAGTATCGGGAGCGGTAGCGACCGGGTCACACGTTGGGGGTCTCGACCGTTGCGTAGGTTGAGACCCGGTCGCTACCGCTCCCGGTACTGACTCGATCGTCGTCAATCCGAATGTTCGGCCCCAAACAAAGAGGCGAACCCAAGCTTGCTTGAGTTCGCCTCCTCCCCGAAGACAAAGCAGGTCTATCTGCCGTTACCTGCTTTTAACGCGGTCCGGGGGTGCGTTCCTTGCCTCGTTCTTGCTTTTCGGTTTTGACAACGCTGCCGTCCAATGCATTGATCAGTACGTGTGTAATCACCGGATTTGAGTCGTCGCCAGAGATGATTATGGTGTGATAAAGAACCATCCCGTCCTTCGCCAGCTTTCCGGGTGCTTCCCAATGTTCGCCGACCAGACTGCACGCCAGTACCTTGCCTGGTTGCCGGCTGATAGCGATCTGAATTGCCTGCTCCATTGGAATTCTGGCCAGATTGACAAGGGCTGCCTGCATGGTTGCCTTAGCGCCCAGTTCGATCTGTTCGCGGCGGGCTCGCTCAGCTAATTCAGCTTTGACCTGAGAACCTGGCTCGGTGGCGCCTGCCATTTCTCGCTCGCGCTCTTCTCTGCGCCGGGCTTCATTCGCGCCCGCTTCCTTGCCGGCCTGGAATTCCTTCGATGGCTCCTGTGTGCGCGGCTCTTGTATGCCCGGCTCGAACGCGTCAAAATCGAGACCGCGCGTCAAGGCTGCTACTGCTACGCAAGGTACCGCCAGCAATAGCGCCGCTATCATTATTAACCAAGTACGTCCGCGGAACTTGAATATCTTTTTGCCTGGTTGCGACATAGTTCTTCCCTCCAAAAAGTTGACCCCGGCCATGCCCGTGGCCGTTGGTTCGGGGGCAGCTGAGACGCGCTCAAATGAAGCCCTCTCGTGCCCCGCTCCTAAAGATTTAGGACTATACGACCAGGCACCCGTCTTGTCAACTAAAGTTTTAGGAGGGTAGTGCCCTGATTTGGTGATGGAGTCAGTACCGAGAGCGGTAGCGACCGGGGTAAACAATTCGCGATCGTGATCTTACTAATAACTTAGACCCGGTCGCTACCACTCTCGGTGCTGCCTCCATGACACTCGAGAGAAATTAGGGATGGAATCTTGCTGCCGGAACTCCGCTGCGCTACTGTATAGACCTCGGCCCGAAGGAACTGTACTTGAGAGAGGTAGACAAAATGAGAGCATTCAAAGTTAGCCGGTCAGCTACTGGTTGCGTTCGTTCGCTGGCACTCTCACTTTCTTTCTTACTGGTATTCGGGCAGCTGCTCGCTTTCGCAACCCAGCGTAATCAGAAACGGAAGCACCAACAGTTGTCAGAGGATCAGCGTATTGCCCATGTGCTTTCGCGCCTGACGTTCGGAGCAAGGCCGGGCGATTTGGAACGGGTCAGGGCTATGGGCCTTGAGACATTTATCAATCAACAACTCGATCCGGATTCATTGGATGCCGGCGGAGTGATCGCCAGACTCAAGAAGTTGCCGACTTTAGGAATGGCCACACCCGTGATTATTGAACAGTACACGCCTCCGAAACCGGCAGTGGTTCCGTCACCGGCTCCGGCCAAATCCCCGGACGATCTGACTGTGCCGAAGCAGGTCGCACAGAACTCAACTAACTCTTTGAGTCAGACACCGCAGATCGCCAGTTCCAACACATCTATCATGCAATCCGAGATGCAGATGGATCTGAAGAAAGAAGCGGCGGGCAGAATCCCCGGGCTCCAGGAGAACATGAAAGCGTCGGATGCAATGGCGAAGCCCGGCGATGCGCAAAACAACAGCGCCACTCCGAAGCCGCCGCCGCCGCCAAAGAACCCGCAGATGGTAGTGACTGAGTTACAGCGGGCAAAGCTTCTGCGAGCAGTTTACAGCGAGCGGCAGTTGTACGAGATGATGGTCGACTTCTGGGAAAACCACTTCAGCATCTTCGCGAACAAAGACGACGATCGATACCTGCTGACCGGCTACGATCGCGAAACGATCCGTCCGTTTGCCATGGGACGATTTCGCGACTTGCTGGGCGCCACGGCCCACTCGCCGGCGATGCTGTTCTATCTTGATAACTGGCGATCCAGCGTGCCGCGGCCTTACGCGGCCACCAAGACCAAACCCGCGGGTGTGGATGGTGGACTCAACGAGAACTACGCGCGCGAGTTGATGGAATTGCACACGTTGGGCGTTGATGGCGGATATACCCAAAAGGATGTGCAGGAGATCGCGCGGTGCTTTACCGGCTGGACAATTCAAAAGCCGAATGAAGAGGGATTGTTTCTATATCGGCCGGGGCTGCACGACGACGGCGAGAAGGACGTCCTGGGTCACCGGATACTTCCCGGCGGCGGCCCGGCGGACGGCGAGCGGGTCCTCGATATTTTGGCCACGCATCCAGCGACCGCGCGTTTTATCGCGACCAAGTTGGCCCGCCGGTTTATCACAGACAATCCGCCACAGTCGATCATCGACCGCGCCGCGGCTATCTTCCTGAAAACGGATGGATCGATTCGTGAGACTTTGCGCGCGATCATCACGTCGCCGGAGTTCTTCTCCCCGACGGCGTATCGGGCCAAGATGCGCTCGCCGTTTGAGTTCGTAGCGGCGTCGATGCGCGCGCTTGATGCCGAGACCGATGGCGATCGGCCAGTGCTCGACGCCATCGGACGCATGGGTCAGCCAGTTTTTGGGCGCATCACCCCGGACGGTTATGCTGATCGAGCCGACCAGTGGCTCTCCAGTGGCGCAATGATAGCCCGCTTCAACTTTGCCAGCGCGCTGGCGACCAATCGCATCAAAGGCACTAAGATCGATCTGACGCGCCTCTTGGCCGGCCTGGATGAAGCAAAGAAAGACTCAGTCGCGACGAAGTTGATTCGCTTGACGGTTTCCGGCGACCTCTCCGATCGAACCCGAGCGGTTTTGGAAAAGACTATGCAGCCGGAAGCGGCGTCTGGCCCGGCGCCGGCGACGAAACAGGGCGCGAACGTGGCAGTTGGATATGATGCGAATGCGGAGGCAAAACCTTCGAATCCGCCGCCTTATGTTCCGGAATTAATCACGCTCTTGATTGGCTCGCCGGAGTTTCAGCAGCGATAAATGCGCGCCTCACCGTCGGCTCAAAACCAATCGCAACTCTTGCCAACTTTTTCTCCCTCTCCCTTTGGGAGAGGGTCGGGGAGAGGGCGTGAGTGTCGGACATATGCGTGGCGTCACTTGTGGTTGCGATCAGTCTCTCGAGTCCTCACGCTTATTCAAGCTGGAGCGCTTAACCAGAACGATCCGAGCGGACAAGTCCGCCCTCTAAACAAGAAAGAAAAGAGATCTCGCACTTCGCGCCAGAAGTTTGTCCTCGTCCTATGCGCCGTGGTCCTATGCGCCGTGATTATTGCGCTGCACCCCCTTACGGTCCTGAGTCAGCACAACAAGCGTATCCCTACTGCCACTGTCACCGTCAATTTCACACCTGGACAGCCGGCGAATCGATTTACTCCTGCTCACGCCCTCGGTGCGGCGGTTGACGGTCACGACAAAGGGGTCATCGATCTCCAGCTGACTGCTCCAAACATTCAGGCGATGCTGTCGGCCGGCTTGAAGTCTTTGAGTTACCGTCTGCGCACAGAACTGGCAAACGATGCATGGCATTGGAATCCTGAGGGCCAATGGAGCGACGGAAACAATAAACGAGGGTACTGGACCTCCGGCAACAAATCTGTCGGGCCGATTGAGCTCTCATACGGATACCGTCTGCCGCGCAGAGGCAACACAATCGATCAGGCCAACGACGACGGTTATTCGCGACTGGACGATGGTGACCGGCAGAGCTTTTGGAAGAGTAATCCTTATCTGGATCGCGCGTTCACCTCTGAGAGTAATTCACTACATCCGCAGTGGATCGTAATCGAGTTCGAAAAGCCTGAGTTGGTCAATACAGTGCGTCTGGCCTGGGGTCAGCCGTTTGCGACACACTATCAAATTCAATACGGTAATTTTGATGACGTGAGCGACATCGCCCTGAGTCCGACGGTCGCGTGGCAGGACTTTCCTCGCGGAGCGATTCACGACGGTCGTGGTGGCGAAGTTTCACTGCTGCTGTCGCCGACGCCCATCAGGGCCCGTTGGCTCCGCATCCTGATGACAGAGTCATCACACACAAAGCTGGAAGTGTCGGCCAACGGCACAGATGATCTTCGCGACCGACTGGGCTTTGCGGTGCGCGAGCTTTACGCGGGTGTAATCAATGCCAAGGGCGAGTTTCGGGATCTCGTTCGTCACGGCGCCAGCCGGCGCGGACAAACAATTATCCATGTTTCGTCGACCGACCCCTGGCATCAGGAGTCCGATCTCGATGCCGGCGTCGAACAGCCCGGTTTTGATCGAATCTTCCGGGACGGTCTGACGAATGGCTTGCCTATGCTTTTGCCGACTGGATTGCTTTACGACGAACCTGAGAACGCGGCGAACGAGATTCGGTATTTGCGCGCACGCGGCTACAACCTTGATCGCGTTGAGTTGGGCGAAGAGCCGGACGGCCAATACATTACACCCGAAGATTTTGGGGCGCTCTACCTCGAGTGGGCAGACGCGATTCATCGGGTTGATCCAACTTTGAAACTGGGCGGTCCGAGCTTTCAGGAGATTATTCCCGCGGATCTGACGAGCAGGATTCGTCTCGGCAACAGTGCCTGGCTGGCGCGGTTTCTTCAATACCTGAAACGCCGCGGCCGCGCGGCAGACTATTCGTTCTTTTCGTTTGAGTGGTATCCATTCGATGACGTCTGCGAGCCGGTGGCGCCGCAACTTGCGAATGCGCCCTCACTGCTTGAAGATGCGCTGCATGATATGGAACAGCGTGGTTTGTCCCGGCGGATACCCTGGATCATTTCTGAGTACGGATACTCGGCCTTCGCTGCGCGGGCGGAAATCAGCATTGAAGGCGCGTTACTGAACGCGGACATCGTGGGAAAGTTTCTTGAGCTCGGCGGCGATCAGGCTTTTCTGTTTGGTTACACCCCCGGCTACGTCGATCGCGATTTTCCCTGCACCGCTGGTAATAATATGTTGTTTTAATGAATGACGATGGAAGTGTCGGCCATCGCTTCGCCACTTACTTTGGCGCGCGTTTGCTGACCCAGGAATGGTTGCAGCCGGGAAATGAGGTTCACGAGATCTATCCGGCGACGTCCAACGTCCGCAACGCAGAGGGCGAAGAATTGATTACCGCTTATGCGGTGCATCGTCCTGACGGCCTCTGGTCGGTGCTGCTGATTAATAAAGATCCGAGGCGCGCTTTCCAAACGGACGTTATCTTTCGCAATCCACTATCACGTTCCACCGGTGGTTTTCTCGGAAGGGTCGATACCTTCCAATATTCCAGTAAGCAGTACGTTCTCGGCGGTACGGCGACGAATCCCTTTCCCGTTCGAGCTGACGACCCTGATCACAAGCTGATCCAATCATCCGATCCAAAACCGAGACTAATCTCATTGCCTCCCTATTCGCTGACAGTGATTCGTGGCGCTAATAAGAAGTGAAGCTAACTCAAATCCACTAGTACCAAGCGTTGACATCAGTCATCCTGCGGGCGTACTTTGCATGCAGCCCCGTAAGACCAATGGTTCGTCAGGCTCCCCGTCTCGTCAACCTGCAACCGAAAGGTGGTTCTTATGCTTAGAGACTCCTGTTTCATCCCTGCAAACTTAAGGCGCGCACTAACGGTCATGTTGTTCTGTTGTGTCTTTGGTGTCAGCCTGATTCATGCCCAGGAGGCAGCCACGCCAAAGAGGGTGCTGGATTTTGAAGGTAATAAGATTTTCTCAAAGGCAGAATTGCTTGAAGTAGCCAACAGATGTCTGGCCGGATATTCCAAGGCTAAGGATGACAACGAGCCCCTCGAGTATTGCTTATATAGGGTCCGGCAATCCATGTTCGCGAAGGGTTACCTGCAAGCGCAATTAGGCAAACCCGTGCAGGAACAGACGGACAATGGTCCCCGGACTATTGTCTCAGTCAAAGAAGGACCGATGTTCCGTCTGGGCGAGGTGGAAATCAGCGGCTCAAGAGTCCTCGCGCCAGCCCAAATTCGCGAAATGTTCGAATTGAAAAGCGGAGATGTAGCCGATGGCGACAGGATTTCCGATTGGATTTATGAAAGGGTAAAGAAGGTCTATGCGAACCTGGGATGTATTCAGTACACCGCCGAGATCCAGCCTAAGTTCCATCGCAAAGATGACGCCAGTGAAGGCGTAGTTGATCTTGCTGTAAACATCGACGAAGGGCCTGCCTTTACGATTGCTTCGATCAAATTCGTAGGAAGTGAAAATGTTCCGCGAGACGTTCTGCTGCGGGAAATGACCGTCAGGAACGGCGATGTCTACAGCCAGGATCTGTTCGAGAACAGCTTGCTAAGATTAAGCCAGAGCGGCCAATTCGAAACGATCGATGCCGACAAGGACGTAGATTGGAGCATGGACAAGCAAGGTC
>WNFP01010280.1_pt1 | contig 10934 bp, 10 predicted proteins | sample 5400201 | NCBI WGS metagenome assembly WNFP01 (sample SAMN13153355, study PRJNA577476) | soil metagenome | isolation source: 115 cm saprolite under Madrone tree | place: USA:California | collected 2016-06-14
AAAAGCCCACACCGATCCCGCCGATCACGCCGTAACTCAGATAGAGCCACCACAGTCTGTGCGCGGACAAGCTCGCCAGAAATACTCCGAGTCCGTAGAGGGCGCCTCCGGTGACCGCGACGACACGCGGCCCGTTACGATTCAGCCACAGGCCGCCGAAGAACGCCGCGACGCCCAACACGAAGATGCTGAGCGTGAACGTCAACGTCACCTCGGATATGCTCCACCCGAATTGCTCGACGAGCGGGACACGAAATACGCTCCAGGCATACACCGCGCCCAACGCAACCTGCATCACTACTCCGGCGGTAGCTATGGACCATCGACTAGGAGTTTGCATGGATCGCCCTCTGCCTAACGCGGACGCGTCTTTTCCGTCAGGTTTCTCCCGAACGCCACCAGCAAATCATTGAAGGCAGCCAACCCGCGGCGAAAATTCGGGTTCCGGAACGTGCCGAGGAGCTTGAAGAAGCCGGGCGGTCGGGACTCTTCTGCGTTGGCCTGCACCAACGCCGTGGGAATTGCGCGGGTGAGGTCGCCGAGCAACGTCGGCTCGATCTCTCCGAGGGCCTTGACGAGCAAGAGCAGGTTGCGGGTTGCGCGAATGGCGTCCGGTCCTCTTGCCACCTCGACCATCTGCTCGAGGATCGTTCCGCCTCCGCCCAACGAGGCACGCAAAACCTCGAGCACGCCGCTGTCATGGAGGCTCTGCAACACCTCGTACGCGGCCAACACGGCCTCAGCGTGCTCCCGGGGCGCCTGCTGAAGTCGCGACTCGAGCTCCCTCTCGGGATCCCGTGGCGGAAACTCCAAAGGAATCGGTCGAGCCATGTTTGCTCCTACGTGGCCTGCCGGGCCTGGATCTGTACGAGCTGACTTCCCGGCGCGCGATACTCCGGACGCTTCCACTTCCGTTCCACCTCGACTCCACGCTGCGGCGTCGGATGACCCCAGCGCGAGTTCGTCCGCGGGAGCGGGTCATCGCCGATGTCCGGCAACACCGTCAGCCTGACCGAGGTATCCTTGTAGGCCGGGGTGTGAGTCACGGGATCGGTGTGACTGCTCGTCAGGCGATTGACGGGAATCTCGACCGAGTTCATCGGCATGTAGAGCTCTTTGCCGTGAACCCGATCGGTCACGACTGCGCGCACGCGGACTTTGCCGTAGCGCGACGTGAGCTGCACCCAGGTTCCACTTTGGATCCCGCGCTCTCGGGCGAGTTGCGGCGACACTTCGAGAAACGTGTCCGGGGTCTTCTCGCGAATTCCGTCGGTGCGGTAGGTCAGGTTGCCTTCGTGGAAATGCTCGAGCAGTCGGCCGTTGTTCAGATGTAGATCGAACTCGGCATCGGGTTGCTCGGGCGCTTCGACCCACTGCAAGGGAAACAGCCTCGCTTTACCGTCGGGGAAGGCGAACTCCTTGGTGTAGAGCAGCGGTTCGTCGTTGCCGTCGGCGGCGACCGGCCACTGCAGCGTCTGGTAACCCTCCAGCCTTTCGTAGCTCACGCCGGCGAACATCGGAGTCAGCGAGGCGATCTCAGCCATGATCTCCGCAGGGTGCCGGTAGTGCCAATCGGCGCCGAGGTGGTTCGCAACGTCTTGAATGATCCGCCAATCGGGACGGCTTCCTTCCAACGGCTCCAACACCTCATAAAGCCTCTGGATCCTCCGTTCGGTGCTGGTGAATGTCCCTTCTTTTTCCAGACTGGGAGCGGCCGGCAGCACGACGTCAGCGTATGCGCACGTGGCGCTGAAAAAGATGTCCTGCACGATGAAGAACTCGAGCTTGGCGAATGCATCGCTGACGTAGTTCGCGTTCGAGTCGACGATGCTCATCTCCTCGCCGGCTAAGTACAGTGCCTTGAGCTTGCCCTGGTGGATCGCTTCCACCATCTCGTGGTTGTCCAATCCTGTGCTCGAGGGGAGAGGCACCCCCCAGGCCGCTTCGAAGCGCGTGCGGACGTCGGGATCATCGACCGACTGGTAACCGGGAAGACTGTTCGGCATCGAGCCGTTATCGCTTGCTCCCTGGACATTGTTGTGACCGCGTAACGGGTACGCGCCGGTTCCGGGGCGCATGTAGTTCCCGGTGATGAGCAGCAGGTTGGAGATCGCCGTCGAGGTATCGGAGCCCTGGCTGTGCTGCGTCACGCCCATCGCCCACAGGATGCAGACCTTCTCGGCGTCGGCGATCATGTGGGCTACTTGCTTCAGGGTATCGACCGGCAGTCCGGAGCGTTCGCTCGCCATCGCGAGCGTGAAAGGCTCCAGACTCTTGCGATACTCCTCGAATCCGTTCACCCACCGATCGATGAAGTCGGTTTTCGCCAGCCCGTTCTCGATCAGATAACGGCTGACCGCCGAGAGCCAGATGAGATCGGTTCCCGGTCGCGGGTGCAGGAACACATCGGCGCGGCGTGCCATCTCGTTTTCGCGGAGATCGGAGACGATGAGCTTTTGCCCATGCAGCTTGTGCGCGCGCTTGACGCGCGTTGCCAGGACGGGGTGGCTCTCCGCAGTGTTGCTGCCGACGATGACGACGAGATCTGCCTGGGCGATGTCGCTGATCGAACCCGAGTCTCCGCCGTAGCCGACGGTTCGAAAGAGACCGACCGTCGCCGGTGATTGGCAGTAGCGCGAGCAGTTGTCGATGTTGTTCGTGCCGATCACCGCTCGGGCCAGCTTCTGCGTGAGATAGCTCTCCTCGTTCGTGCACTTCGAGGACGCGATCACGCCGATCGAGTCCGGTCCGGATGTCGCCTTGATGTTGGTCAAACGGTGCGCGATCAGGCTCAGAGCTTCCTCCCAGGTGGCGTCGCGAAATCTGTCGCCCTCTCGGATGAGCGGCGTCGTCAATCGGTCGCCGCTGTTGATGTGGTCCCAAGCAAACTTGCCTTTGATGCAGGTGGAAATGCCGTTCGCCGGGCCGTCGAGCGGCGCGACCTTCAGAATGTGGCGATCCTTCGTCCACACATCGAAGCTGCACCCGACCCCGCAGTAGGTGCAGACCGTCTTGGTACGGCGGATGCGCGACTCGCGCATCGCTTTCTCGGCCTCCGAGACGCGCATGATCGTTCCGTAGCCGGTTTCCGGCTCGATCGCCTTGACGACGTCGATCATGCCGCTCAACACCGGCTTGGAGAGTCCCGTGAAACAACCCGCGTGGCCGAGCATGGATTTTTCCATCAGTGCGTTGCACGGGCAGACGGTTACGCAGTGGCCGCACGACACACAGCTCGATTCGCCGATCGTCGCGCCGCCGTCCCACAACACACGCGGATGCGGGTCTTCCCAATTGATCGAAAGGGTTTCATTCACCTCGAGGTTTTGGCAGGCCTCGACGCAGCGGCCGCAGAGAATGCATTGCTGGGGATCGTAACGGTAAAACGGGTTCGTATCGTCGACGGCGTAGGGCTTGGGTTTGTAAGGGATGGTCTGATGTTCGACCGCCAGGAGCTTGGTCGTGTTGTGGATCGTGCAATTGCCGTTGTTGTTGTCACACACCGTGCAGTAGAGGACGTGATTACCGAGAATGCGGTCGAACGCTTCTCGCTGGGCAGCGCTCGCGCCGGCGGAGCGCGTCTGCACGGTGAGGCCGGCTGCAACCGTAGTGGCGCATGCCCTCACGAGACGGCCGTCGACGTCGACCATGCAGGTGTCGCACGTCTGAACGGGGCCGAGCTGAGGGTGATAACAGACCTGGGGGATCTTGCCGCCGGTGCGATTGATGACGTCGATGAGGCGCTCACCCGCCGCGGTTTCGTGGATTGCTCCGTCGATGGTGACTGTGGGCATGGGTCCCCCCGACCTCAGTCGCAGTAGCGCTCGTTTTCCGTGTCTTGGCAGAGGGACGTGCCGGAGTCGATGTCCTGCAGCTCGAGCGCGAACGCTGGCGCCGGTGCCACGCGCTCGCCGGCGACGGGATCAGTGCCGCGCAATCGCGGTGGCCGGAGCGACGTGGAGTTCGTGGACGCGTCCGGGGCTTGCGTCCCGATCACGATCTGCCTCGCCGCGAGGTCGCAGTCGAGCTGCGTCCCGATCCGTCGGCACGCCGCAGACGCGTGAGGCGCCGCGACGAGGACGCCGACCATGAGCAGCAGAGACAACACCTGGCGGGCCCTCCCGATCAGCCTCCTGAGCTCACCGGCGATCACGATGCCACCCGGGCGCCACGCCGCCAATCACCCGACAGGGCGTTTCGCGATTCGATACGCATCGGCATACCTCCGCTGCGCGCGCGTCGGCTACCAGCGAGCCGGCGGAGCGCGTCATGCGCTCGTAGCCGTCGCAACGCGCGTGCCGCACCTCGACGTCGACGCCGAATGATCTTTCGCGTTGGGAGGAGCCGGCGGGCGCCGACGTGTCGGCACGACGCCGAATTGTGGGCACCGGGTGGACACCACGCGCATCACGGTGCGAAACGCGGACCTGTCCCAAGGTACAGCTCCAGCGCCTGTCCCAAGGTACAGCTAGGAGCACGGCGACGCGCGTGGTCTTCTTGGACCATGAGTGAAGCGCCGCTCGTCGCGATCGTGGACGTCCGGTGCTCGGCGGGCAGGCTCATCCGCTCGGTCGGATATCGCGCACAAGCGTTCGGCTCGGAGGGACCGTGATGACGACTCGTCTAGCTGATCCATTCGAATCTCATCGCTCCGCTCCACGTGGCGTCCATCCCTTCGCCCTCGGTGGACGGGACGAGCTCGGCAACGACACCACGTTCGACGACGTCGTTGGCTCGTCCCCGGCGTTGCGGGCGATGCTCGCGTGCGTCGCCAAGGTCGCCCCGACGGACTCCACCGTTCTCATCACCGGCGAAACCGGCACGGGCAAGGAGCTCATCGCGCGCGCGATCCACAAACGATCGCGGCGCTCCATGCGCCCCATCGTCAATGTGAACTGTGCCGCGATTCCCCCGTCGCTCATCGCCGCGGAGTTGTTCGGCAACGAGCGCGGCGCGTTCACGGGCGCGCTGCAACGGCGTCCCGGTCGTTTCGAGGTCGCGGCCGGTGGGACGCTCTTCCTCGACGAGATCGGGGAGCTTCCGGCGGAGACTCAGATTGCGCTGCTGCGGGTGCTGCAAGAGCGCGAGTTCGAGCGCGTCGGCGGAACGACGACGATCCGTGCCGACGTGCGCGTCGTCGCTGCCACCAATCGCGATCTCGTGGCGGCGATCGATGCCGGCACGTTCCGCAGCGACCTCTACTATCGCCTCAACGTGTTCCCCATCGAGCTCCCGCCGCTGCGTGAGCGGCGAGAAGACATCGGCGCGCTGGTGGAGGTGTTTGTGGATCGCTACGCGCGTCGAGCGAGAAAGACGATACGCGGCATCAGCGACAGGACGCTCGCGCTTCTCGAGGCGTACTCGTGGCCGGGCAATATTCGAGAGCTGCAGAACGTCGTCGAGCGGTCGCTCATCATGTGTGAGTCGGAGGTGTTCTCGATCGACGAGGGTTGGCTCTCGGGCGCGGCTCGGGTGCAGGCACGCCCGTCGTTCCCGGTGCCCCAGTCTCGAGCGTCCGCATTGCCGCTTCGGGAGTCGAGCCCATCGAGCGTCACACTCGAGGAGATCGAGCGCGAGGCGATCGTGCGCGCACTGCGGTCGGCGAACTGGATGGTCGGAGGCGCGGAAGGTGCTGCCGCGATTCTGGGCTTGAAGCGGACGACTCTCCAAGGCCGCATGCGAAAGCTGGGTATCGAGACTCCCAAATCCGGTGGTCGCCTGCGGCAGGTGCTGACCGGGAGCGCGGCGCGGTGTCTCGCGAGCTGACGAACGCGCTCCGACTGAGCGACGGACGCTCGCTCATCGGCCGTTTGCGGCTCAGCGAATCGAGTCTCCGTGCGCTCCTCATCCTGCTGACGGACTGTCCAGTCCGCCTACGTCGCTCGGCGCTCCGTTCGCCCCGATCTGGCGCGCGCTTGGCGCTCTCGCGACGTGGACCTGGTGAGAAATCCGGGCTGGCGCTATGCCGCTTTCTTCAAGGACAGCGTGAGCGTGAAGCGGGCGACGGGTTCGGCGCCGCTGGCGCTCGGGCAGGTGGCGGTCACCGTCACCGGCCGCTCGACACGGCCGGACGTCGTTGCGACCTCTGCGATCATCTCGCGGATCAGCGGGCCGTCGTCGCACGTGAACAGCGTGTCGCCTTCCGCACGGCGCAGGAACGACGCCTTCATGTCCTTGAACACCAGCGACATCTTCTGACCGGCGAGCTCGATCGACCGTATGGCCAGCGACGCGGCGGTCACGTCCGCTCCCGTGCAGAGCACGCCGCAGTACATGCTGCCGATGTGATTGCGAGTGCGGCGCCGGAGCCGGATGCGGAAGACGACGCGATCAGCGCTGAGCTCGACGACCCGCGGCGCGACGTAACCGATGAGCGGCACCTTGACGAGCCCGAACGCCAGCACGCGCAGGTTCTCCTTCAGGTATCTCGGACGTCGCACCGACGGGAACGTGCGCGCGCGTGATCCTTCGACGAACCGCCGGTCGAATGGAACCGTCGCCGCGTGACGGAGCTGCATCGTGGTCCTCATGGGTCACCCTCCGAGGACTGCCGTGCCTCAGGCGGGCCGAGCGCCCGCGGCGGCATAGGTCGCCTTCCAGCGCTCGACGTAGCCGTAGTCGTCCCGCTGCCAGGGATGAAAGTCGCGCCGGAAGTACGCGAGCCACGCGCGGATGAGCCGCGGCATGCCGCCCGGGTTGATCCAGAGAAACCGCACGAGCTTCCACCAGCCGCGCAGGTCCGTCGCCGCACCGTCGGCGCGCACGAGATCAAAGTGGTAGCGAAAGACCTGCATCCAGAACGTCAGTGTGGTGGCGAGCATCGTGCGGACGCGTCGTCGATACGCCGCGCCGCGCTCGCCCACCGTTTCGCGGTACACGTCGAACGCAACCGCCTTGTGCTCGGTCTCCTCGATCGCGTGCCAACGCCAGATGGCCGCGAGCGCGGGGTCGGCGCCGGCGAGAATCCGATCGTCGCCGAGCAGCTCGTGCGCCATGATCGCCGTGAAGTGCTCGAGCGCGATCGTGATCGCGAGTGCGTCCTCAGGCGTGATGAGATTTTGGAGCTTCGCCAGCTCGTCGCTGAGGCCCGCCTCGAGCTCCCGCGCCGGGAGGCCGGCCTCTGCGAGCGCGACGTTGTACCGCCGGTGCTCGCGGCTGTGCGTCGCCTCCTGGCCGATGAACGCCTCGACTTCTGCCCGGAGCTTGGGCGACCGCACGCGATCCTGGAACTTGCGAACGCTGTCGATGAAGAACCGCTCACCTTCCGGAAAGAAGAGCGAGAGCGCGTTGAAGAAGTGTGCGACGTGGAGCCCTTCCGGATGCCACGTGCGGACGTCGTGGCCGTCCACCTCGAAGCGGACGTCGCGGCGGACGATGTTCACGGCCTCGGGGGTGCGACTCGACGTGACAGTCATAGCGCCACTCTCATTAGCGTTACACTATTCAGTGTCGCACGGATACGAGTCTCGTCAACGTTCCGCTCGGGGGTTACGACGCGCAACATCCGCGCCTACCAAAGCCGGGGATTGCTCGCGCAGCCGGTGAGCCATCCCGGCTCGCGCGCGAGCTTCTACACCGCTGCGCATCTCGCGCGGCTACGCCTCGTCGATCGCCTGCAAGCGCGGGGATTCTCGTTGGCGGGGATCGGTGATCTGCTGCGCGCGTGGGGCGCCGGGAGGAGTCTCGAGGAGGTTCTCGGGATCGAGGGCGAGATCGCCGACCGCGAGGAGCAGGACTCGGTTCTGATCAGCGCCGCCGACCTGCGGCAGAGGATCGCTGGGCAAACGGAGCCCGCGAAGACGATCGCGAAGCTCGGCGCGCTCGGCCTCGTCGAGCGACACGCCGACGGCTACCGCATCCGCCTGCCGAAGGTCTTCGATCTCGGGGTCGATGCCGCGCAGGCCGGAATCCCGCTCGACGCGTTGCTCGAGGAGTTCGTGCGACTCCAAGACGACCTCCATCGAGTGGCGCTGCGATTCGTCGCCCTCTTCACCTCACACGTGCTCGGGCCGTATCTCGAGGCCGGCATGCCGTCAGGTCGCCTGCCGGTGATCGTCGAGCAGGCGAAACGCCTGCGGAGCCTCGCGGTGGAAGCGACGTTGCCGCTGATGCGACAGGCGATCGCCGACGAGATCGACTCGGTCTCGCATAAGACCGTGCCCGAGGCGCTGGATGCAGGCCGTAGCGCCGTCGCTCCGCCGAAGCCCGAGCCCAAGCCGGCGCCGAGCGGCCGTCGCGCCACTCGCGACCGCCGGTCGACACGCGCTCCTCGAGCGAAGCGCCGCTGAGCGCGAGCTTCGCGAATTGATCTCGGTGAACCGGTGACGGCGATGCAGCCGCTGCCACGACGTCGCTGTCCGCCGACGCATCGCACGACCGACGGCGGTCCGACGTCAGGGAATCGGAGTGGGCGGCGTCGCAGCGGGCATCGCCGACGGCGGCCCGCCGCCGTCGGCGAGCTCGAAGTTCGATTGGTAGCTGCCGAAGCTGCCACAGCGGGAGCAGAAGCCGCGCCACTCGTCGGCCTCGACGGCGCACACGCGACAGCGGAACGCGCCGACGCCGCCGGCGGCGAGCGCGTGACGGAACGCGGTGACCGCGTCCTCGTGCGCGCCGCGGCGGACGTGCAACTCGGCGAGCAGGGCGTGGTAACCGGGCAGTGAGCTCCACGGCGGCGGCACCTGCGCGAGCTCCGCCGCCGCGTCGTCGATGCGGCCGTCGCGGACGAGCTGGCGGGCGCGAAAGAGACGCGCAGTGCCGTCGTCGGGACGGCGCTGCACGAGTCGTCGCGTCAGCGTGTCGAGGCGGCGGACGCGCGGGCCACCGCGCAGGAGGCGCTCGAGACGGTCGAGGATGCCGGCGCGCGCGCCGCGCGCCAAAGCGCGCCGCCAGACGCGCTCCGCTTGGCGCGCTTGTCCCATGTCGATCAGCACGTCGCCGAGGCTGACCGCCGCCGGCTCGAAATCGGGATGACTGCGGAGCAGATTGCGCAGCTCGGCCGCGCGGCCGGCAGGATCCTGCACCGCGAGCGCGCTCTGGTAGCGCATGCCGACGAGCCGGCGCTCGGCCTCGGCGTGCGCCCGCGGCTCGCGCATCGCGAGGAGATACGTCTCCTGCACGCGCGCGGCGTCGGGCCAGCTGCCGACGGCGGCGTACGCGTCGCGCAGCGCGGTCAGGACGCGCGGGCTCGTCGGGTCGGCGCGCCGCGCGCGCTCGAGCGTCGCGATCGCCGCGCGATGCTCGCCGACGCCGCGTTGCGCCTCGGCGAGGAAGAGCAGCAGCTTCGGATCGGGGCCGCGCGTGTCGAGGCCTTCTTGCAGCACGCCGAGCGCGCGCCGGTACTCGCCGGCGTCGAGGAACGTGCGCGCGAAGAGCAGAAACGCGGCGAGATCGTCGGGACGGTCGCGCAGCGCCTTCGCGAGGAGCGCGCGCGCCTTCTCGTGCTCACCGAGCCACGCGAGACCGAGGCCGTGCTCCTTGCGCACGAGCTGCCGGCGCGCGCGGCGCGCGCCACGTTGCGTGCGCCAGCCGAGCACCGCGTGGCGGCTCTCGCGGACGAGCCCGAACGCAAACGTCAGTGCCGCGCCGATCAAGAACGCCACGAGGAGGACGAGCGGCAGCGGCGCGTGCCACGAGTGCGCCTGCGACAGCTGCACCGTCACCGACTCGGGGTTCAAGTAGAAGAGGTAGCCGAGCCCGATGAGGGCGGCGGCGATGATCGCCAGAACGATCGTGAGCCGAAGCATCGTCGTCGCCGTCGTCCGTCAGCGGCCCGCCGACGCCTGGCTGCGCAGCGGCTCGGGAAGCTGCACGCGTGGGGCGTGCTCCCACAGACGCTCGAGATCGTAGAACTCGCGCACCGGTTGATAGAAGACGTGGACGATCACGTCACCGCAGTCGAGGAGCGCCCATTGTCCGCGCCGCACGCCTTCGACCGAGATCGGCCGCGTGCCGGCCTGGCCGAGCGCCTCCTCGATTGCTTGCGCGATGCTCTGCACCTGGCGGTCGGAGCGAGCGGCGCAGATGACGAGGTAATCGGCGATCGAGGTCAGCCCGGCGACGTCGAGAACGACGAGATCGAGAGCGTTCTTGTCCAGCGCCGCGCGGGTGCAGAGAAGCGCCTTCTGCAAACCGTCGGGCTTGGTCAAGATGCCGCTGCCCTCCCGACGTAGAGGCCGTGGACGGCGATGTACTCCTCGACGACGCGCGGCACGAGATAGCGGATCGAGCGCCCGTCGGCGCACCGCTGCCGAATATCGGAGGCGGAGATCATCAGCGGCGTGATGGGGATGAATGCGAGCGCGTTACCCGACGCGTGGACATACACTCGACGGGCAGGATCGTAACAGAACGCATTTTCGACCGCAATCGGCGGACGCTCGACCGTCACACCCGGACGCGACAGCACGGCGACGTCGCAGCGCGCGAAGATCTCGTCGAAGCGCTTCCAGCTCTCGATGTCGGCGAACGCGTCGGCGCCGAGCACGAACGTGAAGCGCGCCGCGGGCGCGCCCGCCTGCGCCGCTTCGATCGTATCGATCGAGTACGAGCGGCCGGGTCGCTCGAGCTCGCTCGTATTGACGGCGAACGCAGGATTGTCGGCGAGCGCGAGCTCGAGCATGCGGCGCCGGTGCGCGGTCGATGCGAGACCCTCGTCCGTTTTGTGCGGCGGCACCGCGGCGACGACGAACTCGACGCGATCGAGCGTGCAGCGCTCGCGCACCTCCTCCGCGGCGCGGAGATGCGCGACGTGGACCGGATTGAACGTTCCGCCGAAGAGCCCTACGCGCACGCGCTCACGTGCGCACCTGGCCGGTGCCGCGCACCACGTACTTGTAGGTCGTGAGCTCGCGCAGCCCCATCGGCCCGCGCGCGTGGAGGCGGTTCGTGCTGATGCCGATCTCGGCGCCGAAGCCGAACTCGAAGCCGTCGGT
>WNFP01005859.1_pt1 | contig 10931 bp, 10 predicted proteins | sample 5400201 | NCBI WGS metagenome assembly WNFP01 (sample SAMN13153355, study PRJNA577476) | soil metagenome | isolation source: 115 cm saprolite under Madrone tree | place: USA:California | collected 2016-06-14
CGCTGAGGTTGAACTTAATCGCCTCGATCACTGCGTGAAGAAAGCCGGGGATCAAAACGATCATTGCAAGCATGGGAAGATACCCAACGACCACGCCCAGCAGCCAAAGAGAGATGCGGATGGGTAGTTTATGCCGGTCGATTCTTAGCCAAATGAACAGGATCAATGCGGAGAACGCCACGGCACAATATAGTCCGTGATTACGCCCGAAAAAAGCTGCTAAACCGACGAATACGCCGACGATAAAGTGTCTGAAGTTGGAGGGGCGTTCGATAAGCAGGACGGCGAAGTAAATCGCGGAGATCATGATTACCGACTCATAAACTCCCATCCACATCCAGATCACCAGACCGGCCGCCGCCAGCGCCCACCAGGACTTCAATATTCGCCGGCGCAGAATCGAGAGCCCGAGAACCATTCCGATGAACTGGAATGCCGCGTAGTTAAATCGAAACGAAATGATGCCGCCATCACCGAGGATTTTGATCCAGAGGGCTCCCCAGTAGTATCGCCCCGGATCGTAGGACTGGAAGTCCCGCATTGGCACTTCCCCCAGGGCAGTATGCATGGTTCCATACCAAAGGAACCCTTCGTCAGCGAGGTTAAATCCGAGTCGAAAAAGAAAAAAATAAGGGACGATGCACGCCGCCGCGATCAATACAGCGTCAAGCGGAAAACCGCGCAATCGATCGAAACGCCAATTCATAAATTCGCTAAACTCTTGTCTCGAAAGAGTCATGCGTAATCAGGGATGGGTCCGGCGCGAGTTCGCGATTGCTTGCTGGATGAACTCAACCTCCCGGAGAAGAATACGCGGTTTAAGGGAACGTGCAACCAGCTATCGCTCCTCTTTGTGACGCGGAGTCTACCCGGAAGTCGCGTGTTTGTTTAACTCTAGTGAGAATGCTAGATTTGTCGCCGGCAATGGTCGAGGCGGCAAGAGTTCAGAAGCGTTCGACGTCGCCTCTTGAAGCCGACGAAATCCGCGCGAGAAACTCGTAAGTGCCGCCTGCCCGCATGAATAAGAGAGTAGCGATTGTTCAGTCGAACTACATCCCGTGGAGAGGCTATTTCGATCTGATAAGTCAGGTCGACGAATTCATCCTGTTTGATGATGCTCAATACACGAAAAGGGACTGGAGAAATCGTAACCGGATAAAAGCACCAAACGGTTCGATTTGGCTGACGATTCCAGTAGAAGTCAAAGGCAAACGGGATCAGAAAATCAAAGACACGGTCATTAGTGATCCCGGGTGGAGTCGCAATCATTGGAGAACCATTGTTTACAACTATTCGAAGACGAAGTATTTCTCCCGGTACCAGGAGCTGTTTGAGGAGTTGTATTTGGAACGCAATGAAAACCTGTTGTCTCAGGTCAACTACAAGTTTGTGACTGCGATCTGCGATTTGCTGGGCATTGAAACAAAGCTCGCGTGGTCGTCCGAATATCGGCTGGTTGAAGGAAAGACCGAACGGCTGGTCGATTTGTGTAAGCAAGCCGGCGCCAATGAATATCTTTCCGGGCCCACTGCGCGCGGCTATATCGACGAGGAACTATTCAGAAATGAGGGGATAGAACTGCGGTACATGGACTACTCCGGATATTCGGAATATGAACAACTGTATCCTCCCTTCGAGTCCGGAGTCAGTATCATTGATTTGATCTTCAACGAGGGGCCCGATGCCCGGAAGTATATTTCAAGTTTTCCAAAATGAATCTTTCAATCGTTAGCACGCTTTACTATTCAGCCCCCTACCTGGATGAGTTCTACCGCCGGCTATGTGCCGCTGCCGAAAAGATCACCAGGGACTTTGAGATTATCCTGGTCAATGATGGCTCACCTGACAACTCACTCGAAGTCGCGCTCTCGATTTACCAGCAGGACCAAAGGGTCAAGGTAATCGATCTCTCTCGAAACTTTGGCCACCATAAAGCCATGATGACCGGCCTGGCCCATACCCAGGGAGAACTGGTTTTTCTAATAGACAGCGACCTCGAAGAAGAGCCGGAACTGCTGCAGAGGTTCTATCAGGAGCTAAACACTGAGAAGGCAGATGTCGTTTATGGCGTTCAGCAAACGAGAAAGGGCAAATTGTTCGAGCGAGCGAGCGGTGCGATCTTTTTCAGACTCTTCAATCTACTGTCGACACATCCGATATCGCCGAATCTGATCACCGCCAGATTGATGAGCAAGCGGTATGTGTCGGCGTTGCTCGAGCACAGAGAGCGCGAGGTGGTCATCGCGGGCCTTTGGGCCCTCACGGGGTTCAAACAGATTCCTCTTCAAGTAAAGAAGCACCACCGAAATGGGAGCACGTACAGTCTATCGAAAAAGATATCTCACTTCGTCAACGCGATCACTGCATTCAGCAATAAACCGTTGGTGCTTATTTTTTACCTCGGATCCATCATCATTATTGTTTCCAGCCTCGCCGCTCTTTATCTGATCATCAAAAGAATTTTTTGGGGAGTGCTCCTTGAAGGTTGGCCTTCACTGATTGTGTCCGTCTGGCTCCTGGGTGGGATCACGATTTTTTGCATGGGAGTCATCGGCATCTATCTGGCCAAAATCTTTACCGAGACCAAACAAAGGCCTTATACGATTATCAGGGATATCTATGAACGCAGGGCGACGCCTCCGTCAGAAGATAGTTCCGACCTCGATCAACGATATCAGCGAGTCGGGCATTATCTTTCTTAGCCTCAATAAACTTATGAGCGGAGAGAGAAGGAAAAGTGGATGTCAGAGTTGGTGATTGTTGGCTCAGGGGTCACAGCCAGGATGGCCCACTACTATTTCACGCGCGACAGCGAGCACAAGGTCATCGCTTTCACCGTGGACCAGCAGTATCTTAATGGCGATTCCTTTCTTGGCTTGCCCTTAATCGATCTTGATGAAGTTGTCGAGCGTTACCCGCCAGAGAATTATCAGATGTTTGTCGCCCTGGGTTATGCCGGGATGAATAAGCTGCGCGCCGCCAAATACTATCAAGCCAAAGAATTGGGTTATCAGCTGGTCAGTTACGTGAGCAGTAGGTGCACGTTTCTGACCGACAATCCGGTCGGCGACAATTGCTTTATCCTGGAGGACAACACTATCCAGCCTTTCGTCAAGATTGGTAACGATGTCACGCTCTGGAGCGGCAATCACATCGGCCACGACTCGATCATAGAGGATCACTGTTTCCTGGCCTCGCATATTGTGGTCTCAGGATTCGCGCACATTAAGCCATACTGCTTCATCGGGGTTAACGCGACGCTGCGAAACGCCATCACGATCGCGCCGGAAACTTTAATTGGGGCGGGCGCGATCATCATGAACGATACCGTAGAGCAGGGAGTTTATCTGCCTGAGAGAGCCAGGCTCTTTGACAAGAAGAGTTCTGAAATCGAGCTATGAATGGCAATGAAGTGGAATAAGCTGGGGCGTGTTTTCACCACTGATAATAATCATCCCTGGATGGTTTCACATGCTGCCAATCCCGTGGCAGAGCATCTGTTCGATGATGTATTCCGGCTCTACTTTAGCTGCCGCGATGTGGATTCCCGCTCGCATATAGGATGGGCCGAAGTTGATATTCAGCCTCCTTTCAGAGTCTTGAGAATTGCCGCAGAACCCCTGCTCGCTCCCGGCGAGATCGGGACCTTTGACGATAGCGGAGTCTCGCTATCCTGCATCAAGCAGATTAACGGGAGAAAGTATCTCTACTACCTGGGTTGGAATCTGGGGGTCACAGTTCCGTGGAGAAACGCAATTGGCCTGGCCATTTATGATCCGATCACGGAGACTTTTCAACGCTACAGCAAAGCGCCGCTCCTCGACCGGAATGATGTGGACCCCTTTTCAATCTCTTATCCCTTTGTCTTGCAAGATGCCGGGATCTATCGAATGTGGTACGGCTCAAATTTGAGATGGGGAAAAGAGCAGAAAGACATGATGCATCTGATCAAGTACGCCGAGTCGGATGATGCTATTCATTGGGACAGGAAAGGTATCATCGCCTTGAACTTTGAGAATGAGAGCGAGTATGCGTTGTCGCGCCCGTTTGTCTTGAAAAAGGATAGTCTGTATCGGATGTGGTACTCGTACAGAGGTGAGAGCTATCGAATTGGCTACGCCGAATCGGAAGACAGCATCAAGTGGACGCGAAAAGATCGAGATGGCGGCATCGATGTGTCGGAGTCGGGGTGGGACTCAGAGATGATCGAATACCCCTACGTGTTTGAGCATAAAGGCGAGCGCTACATGCTCTACAATGGCAATGGCTATGGCAAGACTGGTATTGGAATCGCAGTGCTTGAGAGATAATGATTGGTGTCTCAGATCCCGGAGGCGGGCCGATGAAAGAGAAATACGCCAACTTCTATTCCCAAAGGAACCCTGCCAGGGTCTATCCAGTCGAATTCGTTGTGCGGACCTTCCTGGGAACATATCCCGGTCTCAAGCTCGATCGCACAACCTATCAGGGCGCCAGGATTCTTGACCTCGGGTTTGGTGACGGGCGCAATATGCCTCTCTTGCATGATTTGGGTTTCGAGATTTGTGGCGTTGAGATCTCTGACGATATCTGCGACCTGACGCGCAGTCGGATGCAGCGACTCGGTGTTCCCGCTCAACTTGAGAAGGGCACGAATTCGCACATTCCTTTTGGCGATGGGGCCTTTGATTTCGTCCTGGCGTGCCACGCCTGCTTCTATGTCGACCCGAGCGAGACTTTTGCCGACAACCTGCGAGAGATCGCAAGAGTACTTCAACCGGGTGGGCGATTCATCTTCTCTCTGGTGAAGGTAGACACGTATCTCCTGGAAGGCGCCGTGGATCTGGGCAGCGGCCACTATCGAATCACGCAGGATCCTTATGGACTCAGGAACGGTGGCGTCTTTCGCGCATTCGCATCTAGAGACGAAATTGTAGACGGATTGGGAGCCTTTTTCTGCGATTTCTCTCTTGGTCTCTGTGAGAACGATTTCTATGGCATCTACGAGAAAGTGTGGATCGGGACCTGCTTGAGGAAGAGTTAGGAAGAGTGTTCGGTCTCTTGAGCTAACGGAAGACGCCGGAGACGAGAAAAGGATCAAGGCTTTTTCGGGGAGGAGCCCAGTCGTTTATTTCCTTATGTTACCAGCGTCCCGCGAACAGGGTTGTAAACAGCTAAGTAGCGTTTTTGATGGGCTGCGTTCAGAAGGGTTCGCAATTGTCGAAGAGGTGCTCAGCGACTCGTTTATTCAGATCACCCGTGAGGCGATGTATCGGGCGCGGGAAGCGATGGTGCGCGATGTGGGTGAAAAACGTCTGCTGAAAGCAGGAGAGAGCGGCGTCCTTCGGTTGATGATGAAGTATGATTCGCACTTCTTTAAATTCCTCGAGATACCTAAGTTGCTGGCGATCATCGATAATACTCTTTCAGACACGGCCATCATGCACCAGCAAAACGGATTCATCTTGGCATCGTCTCCGAAGGGACAGGCCCCGACCCTATTTCAAAACAGTTTTCATCGAGACTTTCCTCGCTTTCTCAATGGTTACGTTGCTTCGATTAACATCATGTTTGCCATAGACGAGTTCACAGCAGAGAACGGGGCGACGCAGGTTGTTCCGGGAACACATCAGAGAATGTCAGTGCCCGATCAGGATTATCTGCAAGCGAATGCCATTGCGCTCAAATGTCCGGCGCGTTCGATGTTTGTTTTCGATTCGACGTTGTGGCATGCGGCCGGCGCGAATAACTCGGGAAAGGACCGATTGGCGATTAACCATCAATTCACCAGGTCATATATAAAGCAGCAGATAGACTATGTGCGGGCTCTGGGAGACGACGCGGTGCTGGCGCAGAAGCCCCGCACGCAACAGCTTTTGGGTTGGCATACGCGCGTGGTGACAAGTCTCGACGAATATTATCGCCCGGAGGATGAACGGCTCTATCGAAAGGGACAAGGTTAAGCCGGAGTGTAGCGCGGAGCTCAATAGTCTTAGTTTCTATCCTAAGGTTTCGGGAAGGCGTATGAAGTTTGTTAGGCTCGATCCGCCGGGGTCCTGGTGTAGTTACGAAGCGGTGATGGAGATGCTTCGCGTCACTGGCGGAAAGACTTTCCTGGAAGTTGGGTGCGGCCCTGGAGACCTCTCATTGAAATTATGCAAGGAGGGTTGGCAAGGTCTGGGGATCGATTTTTCCGCTCAGGCAATACAACAGGCCAAAGCGAATTTGGGCGAATATCTCGAAAGCTCCCGATACCGTTTAGTTGAAGGTGACATTTCTGACCTCGACAGCAACGGTGAGAAGTTTGACGTCGGATTGAGCATGATGGTCATGGAACACGTTGAGGATGACGTTGGATTTCTCAGAAAGATCGTTGATTCTATAAAGCCGGGCGGTCACGTTATTATCGCCGTCCCTGGCAGACGCGATCGTTGGGGCATTGAAGATGAAACAGTCGGGCACCTGCGTCGTTATGATAGAAACGATTTGACAGACGCTTTCTTATCGGCCGGTCTGACCGAGGTGACGGTTTGGTCGGTGGCGGTGCCGGCAGCTAACCTGTTGTTTCACTTCAGCAATTTCTTTGTTAGGAATAGCTCAGAGATCGATAAACTAAACCAGCCAGCGCGGGAGCAGACGCGAACCAGCGGTATCAGAGAAATCCCCTGGAAGACAGCCTTCCCATCTTTGTTCAAGCTAGTCCTAAACAGGTTCACCCTCTATCCATTGTTTGTTCTACAACGCCTCTTTTATCAATCGAGTCTTGGACTGACTATGATCGCCAGAGGAAAGGTAACCAAACCGCTTCGTCCGTTACCCAAAGCTTAGGTCTTGGCATGAGAGAAATTAGTAAAGCAAACGCGCTCGGACTGGTTATTCTGACCGTTCTGTTCACGGCCTATGGTCAAGTAATCGCAAAATGGCGCGTAGGCCAGGCTGGTTTTCTTCCTGCCGATTTCTCGCAGAAGCTGATTTTTCTGACGAGATTGCTTCTTGACCCGTGGGTTATTAGTGGAATGATGGCAGCGTTCGGGGCTGGTATATTGTGGTTGGCAGCGTTGACAAAGCTGGACTTGAGCTATGCCTATCCTTTTATGAGTCTGGCTTTTGTGCTGGTGCTGATCCTGAGCGCAATCCTTTTCCACGAGGCGGTGACCGTGCCGAAGGTCTTGGGAGTCGTGCTCATAATGGCGGGCATCATCGTTGCCAGCCGGGGTTAAAGGCGCGGTTTTCGTCGTAGACTTCCGTGTCATGCGATGAGCGATCACGCTTCCTAAAGTCCCCACTGTCCATTCTTCGCGGGAGTGAGTTCGATCTCGACAGGTAATCAGCGTTCGGCGAAGGCAATAAGTTTCAAACATGCGATCTCTTACCCGTCGGGACGTCTTCCGGCTGCGCCAGACTTTCCGTCAACCTTTTTTCGGTGCCGAAACTGGAAGTCCGGAGGCAACAAGTCGGTGTCCACCGGCTCAAAATTCTCCATGAGGTACTGCCACATGTAGGCGTGCGTGTTGCTAAGGCGCAACTCCTCGCGTCCGTCCAAAGGCGGATTCTGTACAATCACCCAGTTAACGTTCTTTCTCTCCAGGTCGTTGATCATCTCTTCCTGCTTCTCACGTGGCTGTGGAAGCAAGAAGTAATTTTCCCACACCGGAGATTTCTTGCGCAGGATCGGATAGAAGCCGGGCCAGTATGGGGCGATCAGAATGTTTTCATTCGGCGCTAACTTTTGACCGACCAACTTTTTTACATCATTGATGGTCTTAGCCGTGGCCATGTCTATCCACAAATCATCTCCTCTGATTTCGGTTCTTACGAACCCATACTCCCGGTAGGCAAGATCTAAATTGCCGTGGTAGCGCACAAGTGCATTTACCGGTACCTTGAGAGGCCAGGAACGAGCGCTCCAGCCTCCCGACCAAACAGTAACCCGTGAGACGACGAGGATGAACGCCCACGCGCCAATCGTTAGCACTCTCTTATGGCGCTCGCCGAAGGCGGCAGGAAGTGCCATTAAACCGATTAGTGCAGGCCAAATGGTGATAGCGAGATAATCGAAGCTGGCGCGACTGAAGGTATAGTCCAGGAATGCCAGCCCAACGAAGACACATGCAATTAGCACCGTCTTCCGTTGGAGGTCACGCTTTGTAGTCAGTAGATGCACTAGCCCCACAACGTAAGAAATCGGCACGATCACGTACAAGATGCCAACTCCAAATGCAAAAGCTGAGGCTCCCCAACCCAAACGAGAATAGTCTGGGCGCCAGGGCCAGGGGACTGGCAAAGGGAGACGTCTGGCAACGTAGAGGTTGAACTTAATCCCCTCGATCACTGCGTGAAAGAAGCCGGGGATCAAAGCGATCATTACCAGCATGGGAAGATAACCAACGATGACGCCAAGAAGCCATAGGCAGGCGCGGACGGGGAGCTTACGCCGGTCGATTCTGAGCCAGATGAACAGGATCAATGCCGAGAAAGCCACGGCACAATAGAGCCCGTGGTTGCGCCCAAAGAATGCTACGATGCCGACGAATGCGCCCGCGCTGAAATGTCTGAGGTTAGAAGGTTTTTCCACGAGCAGGACGGCGAAGTAAACGGCGGAGAGGATGATGACTGACTCATGACCCCCAAGCCACATCCATATCACCAGAGCAGCCGCTGCCAGCGCCCACCAGGTCTTCAGTATTCGCCGCCGCAGAACCAGTAGCCCGAGAAACATGCCGATGAACTGAAATGCTAAAGCCGAAACTGCCAACGACTTGAAGCCATCGTTGCCAAGGAGTTTGAACCAGAGGGCGCCCCAGTAGTATCGCCCTGGATCGTAGGATTGAAAGTCCCTTACTGGCACTTCGCCCAAAGCAGTCTGTATAGTCCCATACCAAAGTTGCCCCCTGTCAGAGACGTTCAGTCCGATGTGACCCCAAAACACAGCGGAAATAGCGAGAAATACGGCCGTGATCACAACGGCATCAAAAGGAAAAGCGCGCCATCGATCGGAACTCCAATTCATGAATCCGCTAACCTCTCATCTCGAAAAGTCTTGTGTAATCAAGATTGGTCTTTCTCCGCGCGCTGAGGCTATGAGTATTTTCAACGAACCTCGTCAAGTTCCTGCTCTGCAGATTCGTGAAGTGCATTCACGACTCGCATCTGTTCGTCCTCTGTGAGGTCGCAATAGAATGGCAAGCGGACCAGGCGATCGCTTACGTCTTCAGTGATCGGGCAATCGCCTTCTTGCCCACCGAATTGCCGGCCCATCTTTGAGAGATGAAGAGGCAAGTAGTGAAAAACGCTATTGATTCCCCGCGCGTTCAAATGAGCGATCATTGCCTGGCGCTGCTCAATCGAGGGTAAGAGCAAATAAAACAAATGGTACGGCTGCTCGCATTGCGGCGGGACGATCGGGAGTCGCACGCCGGAATTTCCCGCCCAACTTTCGAGGTGTCCACAGTAATACTCCCAAATCCGCTGCCGCCTCGACTGAATCAATTCTCGCGCTTCCAATTGAGCGTAGAGGTAGGCTGCGAGAATGTCAGAGGGCAGGTAACTTGAGCCGACATCCAGCCATGTGTACTTGTCTACCTCGCCGCGGAAGAAGCGGTTGCGATCAGTTCCCTTCTCCCGAATGATCTCGGCCCGGTCGATGTACCGTTCGTCGTTAATCAACAAAGCTCCACCTTCGCCACAGGTGAAATTCTTGGTCTCGTGAAAGCTCTGGGTCGCCAGGCAGCCGAAGGTACCCAAATACTTGCCGCGGTACTTGCCGAACAAACCGTGCGCGTTATCCTCTACCACCGGGATGCCGTGTTGCCCAGCCACTTGCATAATGGTATCCATGTCACAGCCGCCGCCGGCGTAATGAACTACGACAATCGCCTTAGTAGAAGGTGAACGAGGGAATGATTACTTCATCACCTGGTTTGATGTCGAGGAGAAGCGCCGCCATTTCCAGCGCGTGCGTACAGGAGGTAGTCAGCAGGACTTTGGACACGCCAAGCGCGTTCTCAAGTAAGGCATGACATTTCCTGGTGAAGATTCCGTCGCCCGAAATCTGCGAGTTCGCGATCGCCTGCTGAATGAACTCAAACTCGCGCCCGGAGAAGAACGGACGGTTAAATGGAATGTGCAAGGAGTTATTGCTCATCTATAATCCCGATGGCTACCGGGACCCCAGGAATGTGTCCTGAAAACTCTCGGCCACGAAACTCTGCGAAGCGAGGTGATAGATGAGTGTTTTCCTGGTCACGCTGGTTTTCATCAGTTAAGGAGCCGACGCAATCCCAGTCCCGAGGCCATCCAGAAGCCGGCGCGCCTCGCCGCCATTTCCAATGATTAGTTTGAGAAGCTGACAAATGATTTTGATGTCGCTTTCCGTAACGGCTGTGCCAGTTGGCAAGCAAAGCACGCTCTCGGCCAGACGATCCGTTTCCGGCAACTGCAGTCCGGGCAAATTGGACCGGTAGGGCTCCATCCGATGACAGCCGGGATAAAAGTAGCGGCGCGCAATTACATTTTCCGCTGTCAGAATCCGCCATAACTCGTCGCGACTGACGACCCGTGTAAACGCTTCGTCGAGTTCAAGCACGACATATTGATAGTTACACTTTTCCGTCTCGTCATAGGCGAGCACCTGCGCTCCAGCGACATTCCGCAACTCCGCTCTGTAACGAAGGTAATTGCGACGATTGACCGCGATGAACTCATCCAGGCTCTCAAGGGAAGTTAATCCCATCGCTGCCGAAAGCTCGTTCATCTTGCCGTTGGTGCCGATGTAGCTGACCTCGTCATAGCCGGTAAAGCCAAAGTTCCTCATCAGGCGGAGCTTCTCGGCCAACTCATCGTCGTTGGTGACGACGGCTCCGCCTTCGAGGGTATTGAAGAACTTGGTTGCGTGAAAGCTGAGGACTTCCGCGTCGCCAAAACTGCCGATCATTCTTCCCTTGTATGAACAC
>WNFP01004731.1_pt1 | contig 10930 bp, 8 predicted proteins | sample 5400201 | NCBI WGS metagenome assembly WNFP01 (sample SAMN13153355, study PRJNA577476) | soil metagenome | isolation source: 115 cm saprolite under Madrone tree | place: USA:California | collected 2016-06-14
GAGATCGATCCGCTGATAAGTGTCGCCTGCTTTAATGTTCAACTTCACCGGGTCGGCCATCGTATCTGTAGGCTGCACCGTGACCGGCCGATCCAGAAAACCGCTCTCCGCTACAATGAGAGCTGTCAGCAATTTTTGTGTACTCGCTGCGGGTCGTGTTTGGTCCGCGTTTTTTTCGTATAGGATTTTGCCGCTGTTCGCGTCAACCACGATCACTGACGCCGCGCTGGTTTTCGGTATTCCTTCGGGAGTGAACTCGGTCGGCGCGGGAATTGTGTCTTGAGTGTCTTGTTTGGCCTTTGCGCGTTTCCGGTGCGACGAAGCATGACTTGATTTCGAGCTTTTAGTCTTCCGAGCAGATTTAGACTCAGCGTCCGCATCGTCCGTGTCCGTGTCCCTGGCTGTGACAGCCTTCGCTTTGCGAATGGGGCCGGAAACCCCGCTCGGTCGTACTGCCTCGGAGTCAGCTGCATCCTGACTCCAAGCGCTAAGCGCGAACGCTGAGAGGAGTGCGCAAAGAAGGAGAGTTTGTTTGCGCCACATCATGGCCGGGAAATTAGAGACAAAACTTTCGCGCAAGCGTCGCGCACATGTTCCGCCGGAACGCCTACGATTTTCGCGCGCGCTCAATTAGTTCGATTTCATAGCCTTCCGGTGCATCAACGAAGGCGATTCTGCCGCCATTGCTTGGATGCGGCCCGTCCGACAGCGGGTAACCTTTAGCGGCTGCGTGTTTCGCAAACTTTTCCATGTCGTCAACTTCAAAAGCCAGATGTGTAAGGTCGGGACCAACCATTACAGGACCGCTCTCGTCAAATTTGCAAATCTCAATTTCCTCGTCGCTGCCGGGGGCCTTTAGAAAGACAAGTTGCGATCCGCGGCCCGATGTCTGACGTCCAACCTCTTCGAGTCCGAGAACATCCTTGTAAAACGAAACAGTTTTCTCCAGATCGTGTACGCGATAGCGCGTGTGCAGTAGCCTCTTGACCATGGTCTATCTTATTGTTTCGAGGGATAGATTCAAATTCCCTCTCTGGACAAAGCCGTTGAAACGGCTTATTTCCGCTGCGCACGCGAAGTCACCCGGCTTAAAGCCGCGGTGTTAATGAGAGTCAAGGAGCAGGTGTATTAGCGCGTGCTCCGAACCAGACCTCATCTGCGTAATCCGCGGTTGTCTGCATATGAAAAAAATCGGAATTCTTTTTGGACAGGAACACAGTTTTCCGCCGGCATTTGTCGAGCGGGTGAATCAAAAAACCGGCGGCAAAGACATCACCGCGGAGTTCGTCAGGATCGACAAGGTGATTCAGGGCGAACCGTGTGGATACGACGTGGTGATCGATCGTATCTCGCAAGATGTGCCTTTCTATCGCGCCTGGCTGAAAAATGCAGCACTCACCGGGACGGCTGTCGTAAACAATCCGTTTTGGTGGAGCGCCGATGAAAAATTTTTCAACAATGCGCTGGCGACAAAAATCGGGGTGGCAGTTCCTCGCACCGTGTTGCTTCCCTCGAACCAGCCCCCGGCCGATACGAATGATAAATCATTTCGTAATCTGGGTTACCCGCTCGATTGGGAAGGGATTTTCAATTACGTCGGCTGGCCGGCATTTTTTAAACCGTTCGCAGGCGGCGGTTGGAAGAATGTCTATCGCTTGCATAACCCGGAGGAATTTTATCGCGCCTACAGCGAGACTGGCCAGCTGGTGATGATGCTTCAGGAGGAAGTGAAATTCGACATGTACTTCCGCTGCTATTCGATCGACCAGCGCCATGTCCGCATCATGCCCTATGAACCGCGACATCCGTTTCATTTGCGTTACCAAACCGAATGGGATGCGCCACGTGAGATTCTCCAGAAAGTGGAAGAAGGTGTGCTGAGGTTAAATGAGTATCTCGGTTATGATTTGAATACAGTCGAATTTGCCATTCGGGACGGCGTGCCGGTGGCGATCGACTTTTGCAATCCTGCGCCCGATTGCGAAGCGGCGTGGATCGGTCAGGGAAATTTCGAGTGGGTCGTGGAAGCAATTTCCGAAATGGCGATCCGCAAAGCGCGCGAACACGTTCCTAGTCGCGACAACCTAAGCTGGGGCAAATTTCTGCAAGCCGCAGTGACGAGGCGCTCGTTAGGCGATTTCGAAGGATAGGCTACCAGCCTGTCTCGGCTGGCGGGCAGCTTGCCTGCCGAAAATAATATCGAGTAATCTTCGCCAGGCTGGCAGCCTGGCCGCCGAGTCAGGCAAGATACCTGACTTCCTCGCTCAGGATGACATCTTCTCGTTTTTGAGGAACATTCCCGCTCCGCATGAGCGCCAAGGAACACACATTCACTCTCGGCATCGAAGAGGAGTTCGCGATTATCGATCCGGAGACGCGCGAGCTGCGTTCGCACATTCAGGAAATCCTCGAAGGCGGCAAGGTCGTGCTCAAAGAGCAGATCAAACCGGAGATGCACCAGTCGGTCGTCGAGCTTGGGACTGAGATTTGCGAGTCAATCGAGCGCGCGCGCATACATGTTATCGATCTTCGCAGCAAACTGGCCGAGCTCGCCGGCAAAGCGGGGCTCAAAATCGCGTCGGTTGGCACCCACCCGTTTTCGCACTGGCGCGATCAACTGATTACTCAAGGCGAGCGTTATCACGAAATCGTCAAAGACATGCAGCAACTGGCACGCGCCAATCTCATTTTCGGATTGCACGTTCATGTCGGCATTCCAGATCGCGAAATGGCCATACATGTGATGAACCAAGCCCGCTATTTTTTGCCGCATCTTTACGCGTTGTCGGTCAACTCGCCGTTTTGGGTAGGCGAAGATACCGGGCTGAAAGGTTATCGACTGAAGGTGTTCGAACGTTTTCCTCGCACAGGCATTCCTGATTCATTCGAATCGCTTTCAGAGTATGAAGATTACTGCAAGCTGCTGGTCAAAACTGGGTGCATCGATAACGCGAAAAAGATCTGGTGGGACATCCGGCTGCATCCATTCTTCGACACATTGGAAGTCCGCGTCTGCGATGCCCAAACCCGCGTGGACGACACACTCGCAATTGCGGCGCTGATCCAGGCCATCATCGCGAAGCTTTTTAAATTGTTGCGACAAAACATTACTTTCAGGATTTACCGGCGCCGTCTTCTGGATGAGAACCGCTGGCGCGCTGCGCGCTACGGCATCGACGGAAAACTGATAGACTTCGGCAAGGAAACTGAAGTGGAAGAACGAAGTTTACTGAATGAACTGCTGGAGTTCGTGATAAGTGAAGTCGACGAGTTCGGCACGCATCGCGAAATGGCGCACATCAAACGGATCATGCGCGAGGGCACCGGCGCAGATCGACAGCTCGCCGCGTACGAACGTACGCACGACATGAAAGTGGTGGTAGATCACATAGTCGCAGAGACGTACGAAGGACTAAACGCACCCGCGTAAGGTGCGGTTGCGAGTTAATTCAATCGCTCCCAACTAGATGAATCCCAGCGCCGTATATTCTTAAGAAGTAGTATGCCGCTATGCCAAAGCCGAGAGTGACGATACCTATGCGAACCAGCGTCTTATTCATCCAGCGCACCACGCTCCCGCCCATATAACCGCCAAGCAACGCGCCTGCTGCCATCACCAAGCCATACTTCCAATTCACCTTTCCTTCGATAAGGAACACTATCACTGCAATGGCCCGGAGGCTGCCACACAAGGCATTCTTCAGCGGAAGGATGGAGTGGATATCAGTCAGGCCAATCAGGTCAAACGCGGCAATTACAAGGATGCCAATGCCGGCCCCAAAATATCCACCATAGATTGCGACGAAAAAAAGCAGGACGCCCGCAGCAATCTGAAGCGAAACGGACGGAGCCGCGGTTATTTCTCGTGGAGCGACCGGGGCGCATGAATGCGCGGAATGAGCGGTGCGAGTTAGCAACGGACGCAATGTGAGCAGTGTAGCTGTTAGGATAAGCCAGGGTATCAAGGTCGTGAAGGAACGGTTACCTGACCAGTTGAGGAGCAAAGCTCCAATAAGGCTACCTAGCAAACTTGGCCCGAGAAGCAGCCAGAACCAATGGCGTACGGGAGGCAGATGCTTGCGGCCCGCCCAAGTGCTTGTCATGTAAGCGGGGAGAAGAGCGACCGCGCTGGTTGCATCGGCTGTTACTGGCGGTAAGACCGTCATTAGTACGGGAAACGTTAACAGCCCGCCGCCGCCGGCTATCGAATTAATCGCCGTAGCCACGATGGCGACAAGAAAAAGCACAATTTGCGTCTCCATTGGAAAACCAGCGGGTCCAGTTCAACGCATGGCTAGGTCCTATTCCGTGTCTTCACGTCCAAAGACCAACGTCACAATCAGACCGAGAAGACTGACGGCCGCCATCATTCCTAAGACCGCCGGAACGCCGAACTTATCTTTTACGATTGGCAGAACAAAGACGCCGAAAGTCGCTCCGATTTTAGCAACACTGGCGGCGAAGCCACTAGCGGTGGCTCGTAGTTGCGTTGGAAACAGGATAGGTGCCAGGCTAAACGTGGTGGAATTAGGTCCGGCGTTCATTAACAGGTTGAACAGAATAAATCCAGTGAACACCAGCGGAATGTGCAAGCTGGAATTTGATAGGTAAACAGCACCCACGAGCAGGATCATACCGAAAGCCATGCCCGTGAAACCGATGGCCTGCATACGGATGCGCCCAAATCGTGGAACGGCCCAGATTCCAAGAAGAAAGCCGAACAGCAGGAACAAATCGATCGTAGCGCTTCCGCTCGCGTCGGCGAAGTCATGGGCGATGACGCCACCTCTGTTACGGGACATATCAATCGAACCCAAGATAATCGGAGTGAATAGACCGACGCCATAGGTAGCGATATCCATCAAGAACCACGGGACTGCGACAAGCACCGTACGAGCTCGGTACGCGCGCGAGAACAGAATCCCAATCGGTGACGATCTTGCCGGCGCGATCGAAGTTGCGAGGCTTTGATTTCCAGCGTTGCTAGTAAGTTGCAACGCTGCCTTGCGTTCCTTAGGCATAATCCGGATAAACGCCTGTGCCGCCTCGACAAATCTGCCTCGAGCCATCAACCAATGTGGACTGTCTGGTTCCGACAGACGTAACAAGAAAAAGAGAAGGGCAATGACGCCTTCGGTCGCCAGAAAAAGCCGCCAATTCTGGGCGCTGTCCACGTTTTTCAGCAGCAACAGCGCAATCACCGCCGCGAGTAGCATACCAACCGATTGGCAGGCAATCGTAGCGACCATCATTCGCCCACGACTACGTTTGGGCAATACTTCCGAAACGTAACTACTACTGACGGGGAAATCGATGCCTACTCCCACTCCGACGAGGAATTGTCCGATAAACAGCATTGCCGGTCCATTAGCCAGGGCGCTGGTGGCGGCGCCCGCGCTAATAATTATCATGTCGGCGAGCATCAGCGGCTTTCGACCAAGATGGTCTGCCATTGGTCCGCCAACTCCGGCCCCGAACACAGCACCAAGCACCAAACTTGCGCCGATAAGACCAACCACATCGGGCTGGAAATGAAACTCAGCGATAATAAGAGGCATCGCTACGCCAAGGACGAAAATAGCGAAGCCATCAAGCAACGTGCCGCCGGTCGACAGCACCCAAAGCCATCGCTGGATGGGTTTCAGCGGCGACTCATCCAGTAGCAATGTCAGCCGCTGCGGTGGGGTGACTTCGGCCAATGCTAGTGCTTCTTGCTACGACCCGATTTCTCGTCGTCCGCCTGATGATATTTGCGGCGAATTTCGCCTAAATTCACGGTCGGCTTTGGAAATTGCATATCCATTTCTTCGATCGTGCGGGCAATGATCTGTGAAATAGACAGATCGCGGAACCACTTGTGGTTTGAAGGAATGATGAACCAGGGGGCATGCTTGGTACTCGTCCTAATAAGCACATCCTCGAATGCCTCGATGTAATCGTTCCAATACTCGCGTTCCTTGTAGTCCGATTCGCTGATCTTCCACTGGCGGGCAGGATCATCCAGTCGCTTCTTGAACCGGGAAAGCTGTTCGTCTTCGGAAATGTGCAGGAAAAATTTGAGAATGGTCGTGTTGTTCTCGGTGGAGATCAGCTGCTCAAAATCGTTGATTTGATCGTAGCGTTTTGACCAGACTTTTTCCGGCACGAGGCCGTGCACTCTTGCCACCAGCACGTCTTCATAGTGGGAGCGATTGAAAATTGCCACCGAGCCTCTAGCTGGCACGTGGGGGTGGACGCGCCAGAGAAAATCGTGGGCCAAATCTTCCGCCGTTGGTTGCTTGAAGTTAACTGAGACGCAACCCGACGGATTCATGCCGGTCAAAACGTGGCGGACCACACCGTCTTTGCCCCCCGCGTCGAGTCCCTGCAACACAATGAGAAGCGAATGCTTGTCCTCCGCGTACATAAGATATTGCAGTTCGTCCATTTTCTGCCGGTTCTCCTCAATCTCCGGTAGGGCTGACTTGCGCGACTCATGTTTACCGTGATAACCAGGGTCGAAATGTTTAAGCCGGATTTTGGAGCCCGGCTCCACGATCAGTTTTTTCAGGTAATCGGACATGATTGTTCTCCTCTTTTTTCTGTTTACCGCATAACCTGTGGTGGGCTTGCCATCGAGACTCGGAGCGGCTGGAAGAGGGATCTCTTCCACGAACGGCCGGGATCGAGAATTCCATAAAGCCCGAGTTTCACAATGTCCTGGACTACCATCCACACCAGGTTATAGGCCCAGACAAAGCCTATGATTCCCCAGGGAAGTGACGGCATCAGCCAGCCCTGGCTGCACATTAGTACCGCAGCGATTTGCGTCGCCACAATGGCGAAGAAAAGCTTCGGGCTCGGATACGGCGGTTTCCAAAATACTCCTCGGGTACGAGTGACGAATAACATCAGATGACCACCGGCAACGAGTTGCAGGAACATCATTGTCTGCAGCTGTGGATGGGCTAGGTGGTGAAGCGAATCCCCAAGGTACAGCAATCCAAAGCTCTGAATAACTCCAAGTAACCCCAGCACCGACGAAAGCACCAGCACCCGATCCAACTCCCATTTCACTGGTTGCGGCGGCACACTGGCGTTGTCAAAGGCGATAGTCATAATCGGGACGTCGTCCAGGAGAGCGAGCGCGATCAGCATGATCGCGGTAAGAGGAAAGAAATGGTAGTAGATCGACGCCAGCACCACAAACACCATGATGGCGATGGTCATGGCGATTCGATACAACACATAACTCATCATCCGCTCGAAGATGCGCCTGGCTTCCGCGATCCCTTCAATGATAACCGACAAGCCAGGGGCGGTCAGAATTAAAGCTGCTGCTGCTCGAGCTGCTTCCGTCGCTCCGGAAACGGCGATGCCCACATCTGCTTGTTTGAGAGCGGGAGCATCGTTAACGCCGTCACCGGTCATGCCAACGATATGGCCGTTTTCCTGCAATATTTTTACGATGGCGTACTTATGCTCGGGGAAGACCTGGGCAAAGCCATCGGCCTGATCGATTTTCTCGACAGCGTCCAACGGGATTTGCCCTTTAGTAACGTCGCCGGGGAAGAGTTCCGTCGCCGGCTGGATGTTTGCGCCCATGTCCAGCTCTAATGAAATCTGCCGGGCTATGGCTACGTTATCGCCAGTAAGCATCTTCACCTGGACACCGTATTCACGAGCGCGGGCGATAGTGCTCTTGGAATCCGGCCGAGGCGGATCCAACAACGGGAGAATCCCCAGGAACGCCCAAGGACCTTCGCCTTGGGCAACAGCCACACCGATCGTACGGTAGCCTCGACTGGCCAATCCGTTCACCGCCTCCTGTGCTTTCTCCAAGTCCGCGCCAGAGAACTTCGCCAGCCCGAGAATCACCTGCGGCGCGCCTTTGGTCACCTGAAAGACTTTCCCGGAGGCATCCTTGATCGTGGCCTCCGTCCGCTTGTCCACCGGATCGAAGGGGACATAATTTTCCTGTTGATAGCCCTTCAGTGCCGAGGAGTCCTTGAGGCCGGCCATTATAGCGAGATCAATCGGATCGTTATCCGCTGCCCGGGAAGCCAGGGATGCCATCAGAATCAACGTTTGCGCGTCAGTTCCGACCCAGGGTTGCGCTTCACCGAGAGTCAGCTTGTTCTGGGTCAAGGTGCCGGTCTTATCGGAACACAACACATCGACGCCCGCCAATTCCTCGATCGCCTCCAGTCGCGAGACGATTGCCTTGCTTTTGGCAAGCCTTCGGGCCCCCAGAGCCATTGTCACCGAAAGGACTGCCGGCATTGCTACGGGCACTGATGCCACTAGAAGGATAAGAACAATCTCGGCCAGCCTTAACAAGACTGCCCGGTCGTAGTGGCCGCGCATGTCGAAAAGACGACTGGCCACCAGAATGACCACCAGCACCAGCGCCAGGACAATCAGGAAGTTGCCGATCTTCATCACGGCTTTCTGGAAGTGCGAGATGTTTCCGGCGCCAGCCACTAATTTCGCCGTGCGTCCGAAAAATGTATTTCCGCCGGTCGCAGTGACTACCGCGACCATTTCTCCCTGTTTCACGATGGAACCCGAGTATGCGTCCTCACCCGACTTCTTGGTCACCGGCAGGGATTCACCGGTCAGCGCGGATTGATCGATGCTGATGTAGTCGCCTTCGATGAGCTGACAGTCCGCAGGTACAACGTCGCCAAGGTATAGCCGAATGACATCTCCAGGCACCAACGTCCGCGCATCGACTTGCTCCCATTTGCCGCCGCGCAGAGCGCGGGCTTTTAGCGCGAGGGAACTCTTCAATGCATCGAGCGCGTTGGAAGCTTCGTGTTCTTCCCAGAACCCTAACAAGGCGTTGAATAAGAGGAGTGAGGCAATAATCGTAAAATCGCCCCAGTCTCTTACGATCAATGCCATCAAGGCAGCGGCCTCGATCATCCACGGGATAGGCCCCCAGAAATAAGCGACCAAAGCAGAGAGAGCGCTCTTCTTTTCTTCCGGCAGCGCGTTCGGGCCGTACTTTTTCAGACCTTCCTGTACTTGGGTCGGGTTCAAACCCGTCTTCCGATCGGCCCCAAGCTTCGCCAGAATTTCAGCTACGGTAGAACTAGCAGATCCGGTAAGGTCTGTTGGCATAACAACTCCTCGGCTTACGTTGCCAGGAGGACGTGATAGCTTGTTGCGCCTCCCAACACTAGAGAAAAAGCTCTGGAGAGAAATCGCAAGGTTCGACGTTGATGCGACGAGACTGGACCGCTACAACGCTTTGTAATCAACAGTGATGGTGCGATAAACGAGCTTGTCGTGCTGCGCTGAGAAGTAAAAGAGCTCGAGCATCGTCGCGCCGACCATCCACTGATAGCCAACCAGCGTTTGAATGACATCCGTGTCGTTGTCGCGAGAACGCGAAACCAGTTTTCCCGTTCCGTACTTCTCGTCGAAGTATTTGCGAATCTCTCCCATGCGTTGGTTGTAACGTTCGATCGACCAATCCGGGTATTCGTATTGTAATTCGATCGCAACAAGCGCCCTCTGCTTGAACGTGAACACCGTGCGCTTTAATCCAGGATGGACGAGCCCTTCCACAGTCCAGATTTCACGGTTCTCTTTTTTTTCCCGCGAGACAATTTTGGCCTTTGCGCCGTGCAGCACAGCGTCCACACGCGCCATCGAGTCGGTCCAACGAAAGCCGAACGGCGGAACCAGCTCATCAACCGGAAATGCGCAGGGCGCAGACAGAAAAAAAGCGATCAGGCCGAATAGAAGAATTCGGCACATCGCGGGCCGGTTGGAATTGGCGATACGGTTCTGCCACCTTGTCATTTCCGCGTGCATTGGCTGCATTTTTTGTTCGGAGAGCGATTCCTCGTGGCACTCTGGAGCCGGCAAAATTGCGCATGCAGGACATTCCGGTCAACTCAGGAGTGCCGCACAGGGTGCAATCAGCGACGGCAGTTCGCCGCGGCGATTACCGATCAATGGCGGCAATACGTGCGGCGAAATCGGCCGGAACGACCATTTTATTTTTCCCGCGCACACGCGCGTTTCAGTTTTTTAGTCAAGAAATTTTTTGTCGATAATGAAAAATAAAATTTATTTTTTTCTTGTCGATTTTGAAACCGATTTCTAATCTCAAGCCCGCTGGCGAGGACGGGGACAAAGCGCATGTGAATAAGTTGTGAACATTTCTGAGAAACTTTTATCGGCGAGAATGAACAACACCAATAGTTCCCCGAAAGAACAACTGAGTGGGCACGCGCGGCAGGTTGAAGCCATAGTGACTTTGACGGGTGAATCTGTCTGTTTTCCCTCGTATTTACGCGTTCCTGGCATTTCTTTTTGGCATTTCCACGGGGGATCACGCTGGGGGATAGCTCCATTTCACCTTGGCTTCTCCCAGCAATTACCCACGGCGCAAGCCAGTGTGGCATTTGTGTAACACTGTTAACAAGTTTGCTATGGACAAAAAATGTGCGCAGCTGTGGCAGCGGTTATCGGCTGCGCTCAAACCGCAGATTAGCACCGATGGTTTCAAACGTTGGTTTTCTGCAGTCGAGTTGGTCGAGGCGAAGGAAAAATCACTGACGTTGGGTGTTCCAAACAACATCTACCAGTTTTGGATCGAGAGTAACTATATGCCGGCATTGCAGACTGCGATCGTCACCACATTTGGCAGCCCGCGCTCGGTGAAGTTTTGCTCGCCGTCAGGACCTGGAGCGCAAACATCTCGGGAAGATCCCACGCCGCTGGAAGAAGTTTTGCCGAATCCGCCGATCAACTCAAAACCAGGCGCAACAGTGCCCGGCCTCAATCCACGAAACACATTCGAATCTTTCGTGGTCGGCCCCAACAACGAAATTGCGCATGCAGCAAGTCTCGCGGTTGCACAGGCGCCGGCCCGCACATACAACCCACTGTTCATTTACGGTGGAGTCGGTCTTGGCAAGACCCATTTGATGCA
>WNFP01007472.1_pt1 | contig 10930 bp, 12 predicted proteins | sample 5400201 | NCBI WGS metagenome assembly WNFP01 (sample SAMN13153355, study PRJNA577476) | soil metagenome | isolation source: 115 cm saprolite under Madrone tree | place: USA:California | collected 2016-06-14
TGAGATCCCATTCCTGGCATCTTCCCCGTCCTCTACGAACAATTGGTGAATGGCATCCGACACTTTCGGTGGGTTTTGTGTTTTAGCTGTAGGCATTTGTGCAGCGAAGCCTACAACGCCACATGCGATGACGAGAGAACGGAATTTCATCCCGAATCTCCTTCTAGAAGAGTTATGGCTGGGCGACGATACGTTCGATTTAATTTTGCGCCTCGCGACGTTCGGTCCTCTTCAACATTGGACACCGGAACGCCGACTGAGTGCCACTCGCTAACCGTATGTTTTCAGGAACCCAAGGTCAACTCCCGATTTGTCGGAAAATCGGAGAAGTAAAGTAGTACTTCACATTGACGGGAACAGCGTTTGTCAGGACCTACAGTGCGGATATACTTCGTGAGTGTTCGGAGATTGCTGGCATGGACCTGAAAAAGTACTTAGTGATTGGCTTCTCGATGTTAGCTCTAGCGACCATGGGCCCAGCGGTCGCCCAGGAGCGAATGTCGGCAAACCCGAATACGGCCTGGAGTTGAAGAAGCATTGTCCGCGTTCTTGACAGCTTTCGACGACCTTGATTGGCAGGCCTTTAGCTTGCGTCAATGGCACCGCGACGATTTTCCATCCAGCAGCTCCGAATATTAGGCGTATCGATTCGCCTGATCAGTTTGAAAAGGCGTGGCTCGGCGTCTTCGAAAGAATCAAAAAAAATCTGGCCGCGCAGCTCCACCCTATATGAACCTTAATCCAGTTGATTTACGCGTTGAGAAATTGTCTGAGGACGTGGCGCTGGTCACTTTCCATCTGGTCGACGGCAACACGGTGAATCGCCGCACTCTCGTATTCAAACAGGAGCCTAATGGATGGAAGATCGTCCATATTCACGCCTCGAACATAACCGCGCCATAGCAAAACGTACCTTCGGAAAACAGCACTCCTCCGGTAAGCGTTGTCAGGCAGGTGACGCGATATCAGCCTGCAGCAGTCTAGATTTGCACGAGAAATTGGATTAGGGAGCGGCACTTCCTCATAAGCTCAACTAGAAAGCGGCGGCGGCGAGGCATGGCTTTTTAATGTACTTGGAACTCAATCCGATTGTAGACTACCGCCCATGAGGACACTCTTCCGGTGCCTCGGACTGATTTTCCTGTGTTCGATGGCCAACGAATCGACCGGTCAAGTACGGCGCGTGGTGATTTACGACGACGCAGCGACCGAGCTGCACACTCCTTCTCCATTCCCACAATCCAAAGACCTTTGGATGACGCTGGCGGAATTCACGCGCGCGACGGGTTTTGTTGTCAAGCCGCAAGGCGTTTGCCGGAGTGAACTTTGCTTTCCGTTACCGAAACAAAGAGAGGCCGATTTCCTTGGACAGCGAGGCAAAGTCACACGGTTCAATTTGAGTGAATTTGCTCGGCTCGTGAAACAGCCCGTCGCTCACGACGAGAAGCTGGCGACTTGGTGCTTTGGTCCCCGCCAGGACGTTCAGAACGGGTATCTTGCCACGCTCGACGCGCCCAATTTCACGCTTCCCGATAGGAGCGGCAAGCCCCATTCCCTTTGGGACTTTCGCGGCAAGAAAGTGCTGCTGATCACCTGGGCATCCTGGTGAGGGTGCCGATTCGATTTGCCCGGGTGGCAAATCTTCTATCACGAGCTGAAAGATAAGAATTTCGAGATTGTCTCTGTAGCCCAGGATACGGGCGGCGTAAAAGACGCTGGTCCTTGGATCGATAAAGCAAATCCGGAATATATCGCCCTGATTGACGAACAGCACCTCGTTACAAAGCTCTACAGCATGGTCAACGTTCCCACCGCGGTGTGGATAAATGAGCAGGGGAAAATCGTGCGCCCGAATGAAGTGGCGTTCGTTGACGATCGGTTCAAGTCTTATTCGCACATGGATTCAGGCCCGTACCTCGAGGCCATCCGTGACTGGGTGGCAAAGGGGGAACGCAGTTTTTTCATACTCAGCGAAGACGCGCTAAAAAAACGGCTGACACCTGTTAGTCCAGATCGTCTGATGGCCGATACAGAGTTCAGCTTGGCTGAATATCTCTACCATGCGGGTCACGATACGGAAGCGATTTCCCACTTCAAAGAGGCCCAGCGACTAGCCCCGGACAATTGGAACTACAAGCGTCAAGCATGGCTGCTTTCAGACGCCGACCGCGACTACGGGACGAACTTCACCAAGGAAGTGCAGAAGTTGAACGGCAAGCCTTACTATGCACCACGTCAAATGCCAGAACCTGCCAATAAACCCAATTAACGCTATCAGCGTTCAGCCGCCCGTGACAATTCTAGGTCAAAAGCTTGAGGTTTCGGCTCAGTGAAGATGCCCACGTGATCAGTGGCTTACGGGGTAGGCTCTTGAATGGTCAAGCAGGTCGGAGAGTGGGATAGCGAGCTTTCGAGAACCATGGCGCCACGCGAGTGTCGGATGGGTCGGCCTGTCTACAGGCGATGGGCATTTGCATGCTCCATCAGGATTCATATTTCCAGATCCCCCCAACCATGGTCCGCTCCACCCGGATCTTCAGCAGCTCGGATGGATCAGCCTTGAATGGATCCTGAGCGAACACCACCAGGTCCGCGAGTTGACCTGGCTGAATGGAGCCCTTCAGATCTTCCTCAAAGGCCGCGTACGCCCCATTGACCGTGCCACAATGAATGGCTTCTTGCAGGGTGATACGCTGATTTGCACCCCAAACGTTGCCCTTCATGTCCGTGCGGGTGAGCTGCGATTGCAGCCACATCATGGGATCTGCAGGGCTGGCTGTGTAATCGGATGAATCCGTGGGCCGCAGTCCGGCGTCGAGAAAACTCCGCATTGGGAACATGTGTTGTGTCCGCTCTTGACCGTAGAAATGCATGACATCGCCATGAAAGTATACGTAAGGGGAAAACGGCGCGGGAATCACCTGGAGGGCTTGCATACGATGGATCAAGGCATCCGTAAGCAAAGTGCAATGCTCGATGCGGAAACGCGGTTCTTTTCTTGGCAATTCCCTCTGGATTTGCTCGTAGACTCCGAGGATACGGTCTATCGCTAGGTCGCCATTGGCATGGGTGGCCAGTTGCCAGCCCGCCTCGTGCGCCTTGCGCCCGGTTTCGTACAGCTGTTCGCGGCTGGAAAGCTGCAAGCCGACATAATTATTCGGGATCCCGATATAGGGTTGCGACAGCCATGCCGTTCGTTCTGAGATGGAGCCGTCCGCGTACTGTTTTACGCCGCCAATGCGTACCCATTCGTCGCCGAAGCCTGTGTGAATCCCCGCGGCCATAAAATGATCGAGAGAAGCAGCGGAGACGTGACAATACAAACGCATCGCGAGTTTGCCGGCATCGCGTGCGTCCTGGTAGCCCTGAACGTCTTCCGTCGAGGCGTCGGCATCGCACGCGGAGGTGACTCCCTTGGTGGCAAAGAGTTTGGAGATCAGTGTTGCGCCTTGGCGATAGTCCTCGCGCGTATTTTTATTCGAAATGAGCTTGAAAAAGACTTGCATCCCGGCATCCCCTACGAAACCTGTGAGGTGCCCCGCGGCATCGTGCTCCAAGCGGCCACCCGCAGGATCGGGTGTCTGGTCGTTGACCTGCGCCAATTGCAGCGCCAAGGAATTCACGAAGGCCGTATGGCCCCCGCGGTGCTGGACGAGCACCGCGTGATCGGGCACCGCCGCATCCAGATCACCCCGGTTGATGGGGCGCGGAGTTTTGCCGTCGTCGTACAAAAATCCGAGCACCCATCCTCCGGGTGGAGTCTGCAACGCGCACGCGTGCAAAACAGCTTGTATTTTTTGGATGGAGTCGCTGTCGCAGGCTACTTTGCGCAGATGCTGTACGCCTGACTCTACAGGATGGGCATGCGCGTCGTTAAAGCCTGGAAGTACACTCTTAAACGCGAGGTCAATTTTGCGCGTACGCGCGGTAGCCAGCGGCAGGACCTCGGCGTTCGAGCCCACGGCCAGAAGTCTCCCACTCCTAATGGCCACCGCCTGAGCTCGCGGCTGGGCTTCATCCACCGTCCAGATGTTTCCGTTATACAAAAGGGTTTCCGGCTCCTCTGTGCGCAAGAGCGGCAGCGCCAGCAGTGTGCTCATACCTTGCATGAAATTCCGTCGAGAGAGTGGTCGCACCGCTGCACCTCAAATTCGTCAAACAAACAGCAGCGACTTAGGTGAACGCTCGGAGAGCATTATTGCTCAACAGCCCATTCGCGCGATTTCGCAATTCCATGCGCGTGTCGTGTCGTCGGTTGTGGTCAGGCAAACCGGAAGTAACCGCATTACTTCTCGCTTGCCGACGGCCCGGAAGTATTATAGGTCAAGGAGTAGGGAGCCGTGACCACGCGTCAACACAAGGTGCACACTCAACTCGGCCGAGCCGCAGTCCAGATCTTTGCCGCCAATGATCGCATGAACCAAATTCTCATCGAACATCTTGATCCTACCGCCTGGAAAGCCAAACCGCCCGGCAAGGCCCGCACCATTGCGGCGATCTTCACGCACATGCACAATGTCCGCTCCAAGTGGGTCAGGCTTACAGCTCCGCACCTCAAGGTTCCACGACACCTCAACCGCGCGCACTGCACGCCGCAGCAGGCCCGTGTGGGATTGGCGGAGAGCGCCGCTCGTTGCGCGGAGATGCTCGCTGAGGCGCTCGGCGGTTGTGGAGGCCGCGTCGAGAAGTTCCGTAGAGATGGCTGGGCTCGGCCTTGGCCGGTTGGCCTGGAAATGCTGTGCTACATGCTTTCTCACGAAGCCCACCATCGCGGGCAGGTGTGTATGCTCGCGCATCAGCTCGGATTCCCGTTGCCAAACCAGGTGGCGTACGGGATCTGGAATTGGGAAAAGCTGTGGAAAGAGTGCGGCTCCTCTGACGGCCCCGGCTGCGATTCTTAAGGAATCGCTCAAGGGCAGGGAGCCGCCCGGGGATGGGCTGCAATGGTGGAGACATCGCGCCCCAGCAACCTATCCCAAGTACTGGTCAAGCCAATTCAAGGTTTCCTTGATGAACTCGTTGCGCGGAAAATTGTGGCTGGTGTCGCAGAGAAGATCTTTTTTCTAGTGGCCGCGAGATCCCAACAGTTGAAAGAAGACCTACCGAGACGATTCGACCGCATACATGAAAAATCCCTCAGACAGTCCTCGGCTTCAATGAACAGGATGGAAGAATCTATCAGAGTGTTGGGTAGGAGACCTCTCGCGAGGAATACAAGGCGTTCAAAAGAGACGTCGGCTATGTGATGTACGAACTGTTCGACAAAATCGTCGAGCCCATCTGCAAGCTGCATCCATCACTAAAACCGCCAGGGATGGAGGACTCAAAATGCCTTAGTTGATCTGCTGCTCTTTAGACAATCCCCGGTTAATGCTTTTTAACGTCTGAAATCCGTCTTTGACCACCGTAGTTTTGATGTTGTCTTTCGTAACGAGCACTGGTGCCATTAATATGGCAGGCACCTTTACCTTGCCGTTGCTTATGGTCCCAACCGCGTCTGTCTTTTCGCTCCTCGCCAGGTGAACAGCTTCCTCCGCGGCTCTCACTGCTTCGTTGATAATGGGTTTGTAAACAGTCATAGCCTGCGTGCCTTGGGCGATGCAAATAATCGCCGCCAAATCCGCATCCTGTCCGGAAACGAGCACTTTGCCGGCTAGCTTGTGTTCACGGAGGGCCTGAATCGCTCCTGCGGCCATTCCGTCATTGGAAGCGAGAACTGCAGCGATGTTGCCCTGGGACGATTCAATCGCCTTGAGCATGGAAAGGTACGCCTCGGAAGGCAGCCAGTCCTTGGTATACCCATCGGCGATCACTTGAATGTCGCCGCGATCAATATATGGTTGCAGGACTTTCATCTGCGCGTCATGCAGAGCTTGGGCGCCCTCGTCGTTTGGAGAACCTGCGATCAGCACGTAGTTCCCTTTGGGCGCGTGTTTCACCAGATATTCCACTTGCATCCTGCCGATCTCAACCCGGTCAAAACTAACGTAGAGATCGACATCGCTGTCCTGGACCAGGCGATCATAGCTGATGACCTTTACATTAGCCGCCTTTGCTGCGTCGACCATCCGGCCGGCCTTTTTCGTATCGCGGGGTAGTAAAACCAGGACTTTGATGCCGGCCTTGATCATGTCCTTCACTTGCCGGAACTGAAGATCATCGTCTCCGTTGGCGTCGCCGGAGATCACCTCCGCGCCTAACTGCTTAGCCCGCACCACAAAGGAATTGAGGTCCGTCTGCCAACGCTCTCCTTTCATCGCTTCTATGGAAAACCCTATTTTCAGTTTGTTGCCGTCTTGCGCCTGCATGGGTTGTTCGCTAAGGGCTACAACGAATATGGAGGACAGAACCGTTAGCGTCCTTAGAGGTTTTGCCAAGATGTGTTCCTCCATATTTACGCTAACCAAGGAATAGCACCTGCGACGAGAACAAGCTCGGCCGCTATCGCGACACACGTCGGGATGTTTTCACTTCTTAGTATCTTTCCGGCCGACATTCAAAGCAACCGTTCGACGCAAATCCGTCAACTCCAGGTAGTGTCGCAAAATCGGAATGCGACCTGTAACGCTGCTGAGAATGATTGTCTGGAGGAACTCGATCAAACCGGGCGTCCCATGGGTTAGCCTACAAGGCAGAGGGGGGAGGCAACGAACCGTACTGCAGCCCTTGGACAACGTCACGCTCGTAAGAGCGGCGCCGAAACCCTGAGGCCACGGTGTATCTGCCAGCTTTAGGCGACGGGCCTTGGTGGTAGGGTCAGAATATACAAATGCTCGTAAACGTCGTCACTCGAAGAGAGCCAAAGAATACTACGCCGCTCTTCTTGCAGTGAGTACCGAGGCCTAACCGATCGTGTCATTGAAGCGGAACAGGGTAAGCCCGTAGCGCTCCTCGCAAGGGGGTTGGCGCTAGCGCAAAACCGGACAAATCGCGTTCCGGTACTTTCACTTTATGATGAGCGACTGGGGCAATTGTTGCGTGGCAGGTTTCCGCGTACTACACTGCGGCTAGGGAGGGACAATCTATGAATCGTCGCGAGTTCATTGGCGCTGCAGCGGCTCTGACAGCCACCACCGCACACGGTTGGGAGGCGCCCCTACCCCGCCGCCCGTATAAGAATGGAATCGATCTTTCCATCATTGCGATGGGTGGAATCGTTGTCTGTGGCCTTTCCCAGGAGGTGGCTTCGCGCCGCGTCGCCCAAGCGTACGACCGTGGCGTGAACTATTTTGACTGCGCCCCGTCCTACTTCAATGGCGAGGCGGAAAGCAAGCTGGGGGAAGCATTGGAGCCATATCGCAGCAAGGTCTTCCTTGCAGAAAAGACCATGCATCGGGACGCAAAGGGTGCACGCGAGGAGTTGGAGCGTACCCTGCGACGCTTTCACACCGATCATGTGGATCTCTACCAGTTTCACGCCGTTAGCTCGATGGATGACGTAGACAAGATTCTCGCTCCTGGCGGAGCGGCGGAGACGTTTTTTGCGGCCAGAAAGGAGGGCATGGTCCGGCATCTCGGTTTTTCTGCCCATAATGCGCCAGCCGCTCTCCGTCTGATGGATGCGCTCGAATTGGACAGTGTTCTGTTCCCCGTCAATGTCAACGCTTGGGAGAATGGAGGCTTCGGGCCGCAAATTCTTGCCAAAGCGAAATCGAAAGGCATGGCACGCATGGCTTTGAAGGCCCTTGCGTTTGGTAAGTGGCCCGCCGACATGAAGGAGAGCGATCGAAAGTATCCGAAGTGTTGGTATCAACCGATCGATGATCGCGAGATGGCCCGGTTGGCGCTGCGATTCACCTTAAACGAGGAGGTCACTGCTGCGGTGCCACCTGGTGACGAGCGTATTTTTGACTTGGCGCTGGAACTTGCATCAGCGCCGCTGCCCCAGTTGAGCGCTGCTGAACTGACGGGACTGAAGACTAAGATTTTTTCGCTTGAACCAGTCTTCCGGGTGTGACGCACATCGGACCTTGACCATAAGCCGGAAGGCCAGGCGTGGTTCGTCCCATTAGCGTCTTATTGCAGCAAGTTTCTCGGAAAACGCCGAGCCCCGGCCTACAGCAATTCACCTTGAAGCAGTTTCCTAAGTCCCGAAAAATCGCGTTACCGCCTGAAACACAAAGATGGCCGGCAACCCTCCTGGTTGAGTTTGCTGCCGAGGCACGGTATGCGCTCGAGTTGCAAAGCTTTCAAGTGGCGCAGCCTCGGCAGGGCAAAGAAAATCCCCCTTTCGATATCCGGACTGGCAAGGCGCACTACGAGGTAGTAAGTGTCTTCGGTCAGCTAGCGAATCCTTCTGGTGGCTTTCACGCCGCAAGATATTTCTCTTCGATCGCTCTACCCGCCGCGCTCTAGAATTTGCGACCCGCACGCGGGGCTCTCTTCTTCGGTGTCCGCGGTCGAGTCAGCGCTTGGCTCTCCTTCCTGATTGCATCGAACTCATCGCCCGGCTGCCAACCGATCAATTTGGGCTGTGAACCCGCCCTAACTCCGAGCTCATAACCGAACATCGCCATCTTTGCATCGCCGGTAAAATCCATTCCCGGGAGGTATTCATCGGTTGGCTGATGGTAACGGTGCTCCACGTAATCCCGTTCCTGTGCCTCACCCCAGGCCTCATCATGTCCTTTGAATTTCAATCCCTCGCCGATTGAAAACGACGGTATCCCCACCCTTGCCAAGCTGAATTGATCCGACCGGTAATAATGCCCCGCTTCGGGATGCGCATCCGGCCGAATCGCTAATCCCAGCGTCTTCGCCAGCGCTTCCATGGTGGGATAAAACGTCGTCCGCTCCGCCCCACTTACTTCCACCTCCTCTGGGTCACCGATTGGTGCCAGCGCGTCGTAGTTCAGGTCCAACGAGATCTTCCCCGGGGGCACTGGGGAATGCATGCCCAAGTATTCCGAGCCAAGCAGCCCCTGCTCTTCCGCGGTGACAGCCGCAAACAAAATTGTCCGTGGGGATGCTGGCGGCGTCACCTGCGACCACGCGCGTGCCAATTCCAACAGTACGCCGCATCCCGTCGCGTTATCGACCGCGCCGTGGTAAATGTTGTGGTCTTTCTTGTCCGGATCGATACCCAGGTGGTCGTAATGCGCTGTGTACAATACGGCTTCCTCTCTTAGTGTCGCATCTCTCCCCAACAGCGCCGCCAGCACATTCCTCGAAACGAACGGCCGCAACTGGCTCGCCACGCGGGCTTGCAAGTGCACTGGCAATTCGATCGGATGGAACTCCCGGGACTGCGCCCGCTCAAACAGCTTTTCCAGATCCAGCCCCGCCGCCTCTACGAGCTTTTTCGCCACTTCGGAGCGAATCCACGAAGCCGCTTGTAGCCTCGGCGATCCATCCAGCTTCAGATACGATTTTTCGCGCCCCCAAGAGTTGCGAACCACCTCCCATCCGTAACTCGCCAAGTCCGTCCGGTGGATGATCAGTGTAGCCACTGCTCCTCGCCGGGCTGTCTCTTCGAATTTGTAGGACCAGCGTCCGTAATACGTCAGCGCCTTGCCCTTGAAAAACTTCGGGTCGTCTGAAATTGGCTCATTCACGAACAGCAGCGCCACTTTGCCTTTCAGATCAACGCCTTTGTAGTCGTCCCAGGCGTACTCCGGCGCGGTGATCCCGTATCCCACAAAGACAATCGGAGCGTCGATATCCGCCAGCTCTTTTTGGCTTTCGTTGTTGGTCACGTAATCGTCGAGATTTTTCAATGTCCAGGTTCCCCTGTCAACCGAAACGAAGTTGAACGACGTGTCGCCAAGCGTTTTCACCTCCACCATCGGCACATGCTGAAAATAAGTGCCGTCGTCCCCTACTGGCTTTAATCCGTACAGCGCAAACTGCGCCGCGATGTATTCCGCGGCGATGTCCCCGCCACGCTGTCCGGTGCCTCGCCCCTCCAGCGGATCGCTGGCCAGAAATTTCACGTGCGTGCGGATCTGTTCCGGGTCCATGTGAACCGACGCAGGCGGGGGGTTGTTCGCCCCCGCTTTGCTCGGCGTCGCTCGTCTCGCCTCGGTCCTGCTTGCTTGCGCGCCAACGTAAGACACGCACAGCGGGGTCGCAAGAATAACTCCTAGCAGAAACTTGAACTTTCGCATGATTCACTTTCCTCGATTGAAAATGACGTTTCTAAACGAGATGTTGAACATCCTAGGATTACTACGGGTGACGCCAATTTTCCACCAGTACGTTGAAACTGTGTCCACTTCCCATCATCTGGTTATGCGAACCTGGAGCCCCTTGCGTCATTTCCTGGTCCGGTCCTTTAGCGGGTTCTTCAGCTGGAATCTGCCCAAAGTTCGACGGATTCCGGCCCTGCGGACACGCGCTACAGCCCCGACGAGATCCTTGATGCACGCCCTTCCGCCGAAACAAAGCGTCCGCACTGCCCTGTTCGAACGCGCGGCGGCGTATTGCGGGTGTGAGGAGAGACATTCCAGCAGCCAAAATGTTGTATAATAAGAATGAAATAACACGCTTACATCAAGGAAGAACAGGATGCGCATGAACAAGAACCGATTTGCGAAACCAGTGGCGGTTGCAGCTGGATTCTTTTTTCTATGTGCAGCACCAGGGCTGACGCGCGCTCAGACCAGTCCACCCACTCAGGCACCGATTCCGCGCAAGACTTTACCTACGGTTCGACCGAAGAAAGACACTCGCCCAACGGACGATTTTGCCGGATTGCAGTATACGGATGAGCAGAAAGCGAGAATTGACCAGATTCATGAGGACATGAAGTCGCGTATGGATACCACGGCCAAAGACGAAAAGTTAAGCACGGAGCAGAGAGACGCGATGCTCGCGGGCTACCAGCGTATGGAGCGCAGTCAGATCTTCAAAGTGCTGACGACGCAGCAGCGGAAAGAAGTTCTCAGGCGGATCCGTGCCCGGCACTTAGTCGAGCAAGAGCAGCAGAAGA
>WNFP01006729.1_pt1 | contig 10929 bp, 8 predicted proteins | sample 5400201 | NCBI WGS metagenome assembly WNFP01 (sample SAMN13153355, study PRJNA577476) | soil metagenome | isolation source: 115 cm saprolite under Madrone tree | place: USA:California | collected 2016-06-14
TACGGCCAGGCCGCCACGATGAACTTCGAGAAGCCGCTGACCAGCCTGGTATGGATCACGTCGCTCGTGTCGGTCGGCCTGACGTACCTGGTCTCCTGGTGGCTGATTCCGGGCCTGGGAGACGGCACGCTGTGGTGGAAACTGGCGACGATCATCACCTGCGGCACGCTGGCCGGCGCCATCATTCCAGAGTTCGTCAAGGTCTTCACCTCGACCAACTCCGCGCACGTGCGCGAGGTCGTCATCTCGGCGCGCGAGGGCGGGGCGTCGCTGGACATCCTGTCGGGGCTGGTGGCGGGCAACTTCAGCGCCTACTGGCTCGGCATCGTGGTAGTGGGGCTCATGGGCACGGCGTACCTGGTGAGCCGGGAGGGCATGGCCGCCCTCATGGTCGCCCCCGCCGTGTTCGCCTTCGGCCTGGTCGCCTTCGGATTCCTCGGCATGGGACCCGTGACGATCGCCGTCGACTCCTACGGGCCCGTCACGGACAACGCGCAGTCGGTCTTCGAGCTCTCCCTCATCGAGCAGGTTCCCGGCATCAAGGCCGCGCTTCGCAAGGATCACGGCTTCGACGTCAACTTCGAGTCCGCCAAGCACATGCTCGAGGAGAACGACGGCGCCGGCAACACGTTCAAGGCGACGGCCAAGCCCGTGCTCATCGGCACGGCGGTCGTCGGTGCCACCACCATGATCTTCTCGATCATCGTGGTGCTCACCCACGGCCTGACGCAGAACCTCGACAAACTGTCGCTCCTCCACCCGCCCTTCCTCCTCGGGCTCATCACGGGCGGGGCGATGATCTACTGGTTCACCGGCGCCTCCATCCAGGCGGTGACGACGGGTGCCTACCGGGCGGTGGAGTTCATCAAGGCCAACATCAAGCTGGAGGGCGTCACCAAGGCCTCGGTCACCGACAGCAAGAAGGTCGTCGAGATCTGTACGCTCTACGCGCAGAAGGGCATGTTCAACATCTTCCTGTGCGTCTTCTTCGCGACCCTCGCCTTCGCTTTCCTCGAGCCGTACTTCTTCATCGGCTATCTGATCTCCATCGCGCTCTTCGGTCTGTACCAGGCGGTGTTCATGGCCAACGCCGGCGGCGCCTGGGACAACGCGAAGAAGGTGGTCGAGGTCGACCTCAAGGAGAAGGGGACCCCGCTCCACGCGGCGGCCGTGGTCGGCGACACGGTGGGCGATCCGTTCAAGGACACGTCGTCCGTCGCCATGAACCCGATCATCAAGTTCACGACCCTCTTCGGCCTCCTGGCGGTCGAGCTCGCCGTGTCGCTCACCGCCGAGCGCGGCGCCCTGCTGAGCCGCAGCCTGGCCGCGCTGTTCTTCGTCATTTCGGTGATCTTCGTCTGGCGCTCCTTCTACGCGATGCGCATCAAGGTCGAGAGAGCCTGAGCCCGGGACCGGCGTGAATCTGGTCGAACAATTCGCCGAGGCTTTCAACGGGCGCGACGTGGACGGGCTGCTCGCCTGCTTCACCGAGGACGCGACGTACCGTGATCTTTTCTATGGCCCGCACACGGGCCAGGTGGCGCTGCGTGGCATGTTCGAGCGCATGTTCCGCGAGGGGCGCGACTACCGGTGGCAGATGGACGCCATCGTGATGGACGCCGGCCGGGCCGCAGCCGAGTGGACGTTCGGCTACACGGCGACGGCGGCCGTGCCCCGCAGCGAAGGGCGCCGCGTCCGGATGTCCGGCATGAGCATCTTTGATCTCGAGGACGGGAGAATCCGCGACTACCGCGAGTACTCCGACTCGGGCACGGCGCTCCTCCAGCTGGGCTTCGCGCCCGAGAGCCTCGCCAAGATCCTCGCGCGGCGTCTGCCCACGGACTGAGGGATACGCTCTCGCTGGCTCGCGTCGGTGTTCTCGACCAGTCGCCCATTCGCACGGGCGGCACCGCGCCCGAGGCCGTCGCGGAGACGCTCGAGCTTGCCCAAGCCTGCGAGCGCTGGGGCTACCATCGCTACTGGCTCGCCGAGCACCACGCGAGCCGTGGGCTCGCGGGCTCGACCCCCGAGGTTCTCCTGGCGCACGTGGCCGCGCGTACCTCGAGCATCCGTGTGGGCTCGGGCGGTGTCATGCTCAGCCACTACAGCGCGTTGAAGGTGGCGGAGAACTTCCGGATGCTGGAGACGCTGTATCCCGGGCGCATCGACCTGGGGATCGGGCGCGCGCCCGGCAGCGACCCGCGCACCGCGAGGGCGCTCGTCCACGGGCCGGGCGCGCTCGGCATCGAGCACTTCCCGGCCCAGATCAGCGATCTCGTCGGCTTTCTCAGAAACGACCTGCCGCAGGGCCATCCCTTCCACGGCGTCCGCGCCATGCCCGACGGCCCGACCATGCCCGAGATCTGGATGCTCGGCTCGAGCGACGAGGGCGCGGCGCTGGCCGCCCACTTCGGCACGGCGTTCGCGTTCGCCCACTTCATCAACGACGTGGGCGGCGTCGAGGCGACCCGCGGATACGCCGCGAGCTTCCGCCCCGGGCTCCTCGATGCGCCGCGGGCGGCCGTCGCCGTCTTCGCGCTGGCGGCCGACACCGAGGCGGAGGCGTTACGGCTCGCGAAGAGCCGGGCGCTGTGGATCGCGCGGCTCTACACGGGACGCCCCGGCGCATTCCCATCCGTCGAGGAGGCGGAAGCGCACCCGTACACGGAGCAGGAGCTGGCCATCATCCACCACGCGAAGCGGCGCACGTTCGCGGGCGCCCCCGAGCAGGTGCGCGAGCGGCTCACGGCGCTCGCGGCTACATACGGAGCCACCGAGCTCGTGATCGTGACCATCGCGCACGACTTCAAAGCGCGTCTGCGCTCCTACCAGCTCCTGGCGGAGGCCTTCGGCCTCGAGTCCGCCGCGAGCCGCGGCGTCTAGCGATGGTACGATGCGTGCCGGGAGAGTGACCAGAGCATGAGCGAGTCCGCCGTGGCCGTGCCCGATCCCGCAGACGTGGACGGCGTCATCCAGCGCGTGCGCTTCGAGCTCTACCGCGAGAACATCTACGGCGCCCTCGAGATCGTCGAGGCGGCGCACGCCGCGCGGCCCGATCCGCGCTTTGCCGAGCAGGCGGCGCGCATCCGGTCGTGGCTCGGCCACCTGCAAAGCCGCGAGGCCTACGTCGCCGCCCAGGAGCAGCAGTACAAGGGGCTCCGCTGGCGGATGGGGCTCAAGCTTCTCGAGAAGCGGATCCGCATGCTGTCCGGAAAGAAAACGCGCAAGATGATCGAGCGGCGCGGCCGAGACCCGGAGTTCCAGCAGCTCGAGCGAGAGGTCGACGCCGTGAAGCCGGGGCGCGTGCTCGATGCCGGAAGCGGCGAGGGTGGCGTGGCGATGGCCCTGTGCGCGCGCCACCCGGAGCTCACGGTGGACGGCGTCGAGGTGTCCTTCACCAACGTCCGGATTGCCTGGCAGCTCAACCGCTGGAAGAGGGCGTCATTCCGCCAGGGCCTGGCCGAGGAGGTCCACGAGTACTTCGAGCCGGGCCGGTTCGACCTCGCCTACTCGTTCGCCGTCCTCGAGCACGTCCGCGACGTGGACGCGACCGTCCGCTCCATCCTCACCGTCCTGCGGCCGGGTGGGCGCTTCTGCTTCGTCGTCCCCATGCACGAGTTCCGCGCCCGAGGGCCAATCCCGGACTACCAGCCCGTGCACGGCTACGCCGACCATTGCCGGGTCTTCAGCGAGGCCGACCTCCGTCGGCGCTGGGGCGGTGAGCCGGGATTCCGGCTGGCCAAGATCCCCGGAGCATGGAAACACGGTGAGATTCCGGATTGCTTCGAGCCCGTCGAATTCGGCTCCTTCTTCGTTTCGTTCGCCAAGGCCTGATCCCCCGCCCGGTCGTCCTCGTCTCTCCTCGAACGCCCTGGAATGTCGCCGCGAAAGGGGTGCCAGTTTTCGTCGCTTTGCGGTCGGAGATGGTCCGTATAGCGCGGCTGCCTGCTCGAAACGTCAATGATTCCGGTCGACTGGTTGCTGGCACAGATGTTGTAGCTCACGAATGCGATGCTTGGCGAACTGGAAGCGACAAAGGTATTGCAGGAGCCCGCGGCGTCGCCGCTCTGGGGCGAGTGGTTTCGGCGCAAGATCTCCCTGGCGCTGACCCTCACCGCCCTGGTGCCGCTCCTCGTCCTCGCCTATTCGGTCTTCGCCTCCGTGATGTCGTGGTTGGGACACGAGCCCCTGTACGGCCGCGATCTCCTCTGGAGCCAGGCGCTTCTGGTCTTCACCGGGCTCCTGATGGCCGCCGGCGGCTTCGTCATCTGGGATTTGGGTTTGACGGTCAGGCGCACCGCCGAGACGGTGGCCGCCTCGGGCAGGATCGAATCGGCGGTGGCGGAGAAGACCGACCAGATCGGCGTGCTCATGGGGTCGTTCTCGAACGTGCTCGGTACCATCGAAGCCCAGACCGGCGAGATCAGCCAGTTCGCCATGCGTCTCGACGCCGCCTACCGGGAGCTCGAGTCCACCAACACGCGGCTCAAGGAGGTCTCCTTCAAGGACGAGGTGACGCGACTGTACAACCGCCGCTTCTTCTCGATCCGGATCGAGGAGGAGGTCTCCCGCTATCGCCGCTTCAAGCATCCGGTGTCCGTGGTTTTGCTCGACCTCGACGGCTTCAAGGCCGTCAATGACGAGCTGGGTCACGCGACGGGTGATGAGACCCTGCGCGGCGTCGGCGAGCTCCTTCTCAAGCATTCGCGCGGGATCAACGTGATCTGCCGCTACGGCGGGGACGAGTTCGCCATCCTCCTCGTCGAAACGCCCAAGGCCGGCGCCCAGATTTACGCCGACCGCATCCGCCACGTGCTCGAATACCACGTCTTTCCGCACGGGCAGCGCATCAGCGCGAGCTTCGGAATCGCCACCCTACCCGAAGACGTGGGCGCGGTGGCCGAGGATCTGTTGCGCGTGGCCGACGAGGCGCTCTACACGGCCAAGCGCGCGGGAAAGAATCGGGTGTCGACTATCGAGGTGATGGCGGCGCCGAATGGAGCGGTGCCGGCGGCCATGGCCGCCGCGCTCCCCGTGATCTCCGGCGCCTCCGGCGGGCCCGGCGCCCGGCCGCCGGCTGCCGAGCCCGCCGGGGGAGCGGCTCTCGAAGCGCTCGTGGGCGTCCGCTCCGCGATGCCCACCGAAGACGAGGTCGTCGTGAGCGGCCGAGCAGATGTCAGGACGGCCCTCGAAGGCCTCGCCGGCGTCTCCTATGACTTCATCCTGCGGCCGGCCGCTGCCGACCCAGCCGTGGACCGCGACCCCGAGGACCGTTGGCGCGGCGGCGAGATCAGCCTCCTGCCCTCCGGGCTCCGGCCGCTGTCCCAAGGCGAGCGCGCCACCCTGACCGCGCTTCACGGTCTCATCGCGGCGCGGGACCTCGGCACGGGCACCCATTCGGAGCGGGTGTGGGTCTACGCGGAGGCCATCGCCCGGGCCTGCGGCATACCCGAGGCGGAGCTCAGAGACATCCAGCACGGCGTCATCCTCCACGACATCGGCAAGATCGGCATCCCGGACTCCATCCTCCTCAAGCCGGGGCCACTCAGCCCCGACGAGTGGAAGGTCATGCGGACGCATCCGGATGTCGGCCGGGGGCTGATTCAGCACATCCCATTCCTGGCGGGCGCGGTGCCCATCGTCTATCACCACCATGAGCGCTGGGATGGCAATGGCTATCCGGGGGGTCTCCGCGGGGAGGGCATACCGCTGAGCTGCCGCATCTTCGCCGTGGCCGACGCCCTCGACGCCATGACGTTCGACCGCCCGTACTCGCGCGCTGTGTCGCTCGAGGCCGCGCGCGAGGAGATCGCCCGCTGCGCGGGGACGCACTTCGATCCGGCCGTGGTCTCCACGTTCCTCTCCATCCCGCTCGAAGCGCTCGAGGAGCTGAGGCGCCGCGCGATTAGTTGACGTAGTTGACGGGGCCGTCCCGCCTTGGTAGCGTGCACACCATGCAGGAGACGCCCGTGGTGAAGCTCGAAGAGGTGCTGCGGCTCGCGATCGAGATGAACGCGACCGACATCCACATCCAGGTCGGCCTGCCGCCCATGTTTCGCGTGCGCGGCAAGCTCGTGCCGCACGAGTCCAGCCCCCTCGCGGCGGAGCAGTGCGAGGCGCTGGCGTTCTCCATCATGTCGGAGGAGCAGAAGAAGACCTTCAGCGAGCGCCTCGACTGCGACTTCTCCTACGGCATCGTGGGGCTCGCCCGCTTCCGCATCAACGTCTTCAGGCAGCGCGCCAGCGTCGCCGTGGCGCTCCGGCGGATCCCGTACCAGATCCCCGACGTGGACCAGCTCGGCCTGCCGCCCGGGGTGCTGGAGCTGATCAAGCTGAAGCGCGGGCTGGTCCTAGTGACGGGCGCCACCGGCCAGGGCAAGTCGACGACCCTGGCCTCGCTCCTCGACCGCATGAACCAGGAGCGCCAGCTCCATATCGTCACGCTCGAGGATCCGGTCGAGTACCTCTTCCAGCACAAGTCGAGCATCGTCGTGCAGCGCGAAGTCGGCATCGATACGCTCTCCTTTGCCAGCGCGCTCCGCGCCTCCCTCCGGGAAGACCCTGACGTGATCCTGGTGGGCGAGATGCGCGACGTGCCCACGATCGAGTCGGCTCTCACGGCCGCGGAGACGGGGCACCTCGTCTTCGCCACGCTGCACACGAAGACGCCGGCCCAGGGCATCGACCGCATCGTGGACGTCTTCCCGCCGCACCAGCAGCAGCAGGCGCGGGTCCAGCTCGCCAACGTGCTCCACGCCGTGGTGACCCAGCAGCTCATGCCGCGCAGGGACAACGAGGGCATGGCGCTGGCCATGGAGATGCTCATGGTCAGCCCCGCGATCCGAAACCTGATCCGCGAGGGCAAGACGTTCCAGATCCAGTCGCTGCTCCAGACCGGCTCCTCCTCCGGCATGCTGACCATGGAGAACTCGCTCAAGGGCCTGGTCGAAAAAGGATGGATCAGTGTCGACGACGCCATCGAGCACTGCTTCGATCCCAAGGAAATGGCCCGCCTCCTTGGCCGGCGCTAGCCGGCAGAATATACGCGGCAGGCCGTGGTGAAAGGCGCTGCCTGGGGCGCCGCCCTCCTCGTCTCAGCTCTCGCGATCCTCCCCTTCCTTCCCACGCTCGGCGGCCAGTTCCTCAACTGGGACGACGGCATCAACTTCGTCACCAACCCCGGCTTCCGTGGTCTGGGCTGGGCTCAGCTGCGCTGGATGGCTACCACCACGCTTCTCGGTCACTGGGTCCCCCTGACCTGGCTCAGCCTCGGGGTGAACTACGCCTTGGGTGGGCTCAATCCATGGGGGTACCATCTGGGCAACCTCCTGCTCCACGCCGCCAACGCCGCGCTGTTTTACGTCGTGGCGAGGCGCCTGCTGTCCGCGGCCTGGGGCCCGGCCACACCGGAACCCGCGCTCGTGGGCGGCGCCGTATTCGCAGCCCTCATTTTCGCGGTGCACCCGCTCCGGGTCGAATCGGTGGCCTGGATCACCGAGCGGCGCGACCTCCTGAGCGGGTTCTTCTTTCTGCTGGCCGTGTGGGCCTATCTGCGCGCGGTGTGGGACGCGCCCGCGTCTCGGCCCGGCTGGCGGGCGCTGTCACTCGCCGCTTTCGCGGCAGCCCTCCTGTCGAAGGCGTCCACCCTGATGCTGCCGGCCGTGCTCCTGCTCCTCGACGTCTATCCGCTCGGCCGCCGCGCGCGGGGACTTCGGGCCCTCGTGAGCGAGAAAGTCGCCTACGTGGCCCTCGCCGCACTCGCCGCGATCAGCGCGCTGATGGCTCTCCGATCCGGCTGGGCGATGACCTCGTACGTCGACGTCGGCCTTCCCGGGCGGCTGGCTTTGATGACCTACAGCTTCACGTTCTATCCGTGGAGCTGGCTGTGGCCCGTGGGGCTGTCGCCCATGTACGAGCTGCCGGTCGCGGTGCATCCTCTCACGTGGCGGTTTCTCGTCCCGCTCGCGGCCTTTCCTGCCATCACGGTGGTGCTGATCGCCCTCCGCCGCCACTGGCCCGCGGGACTGGCGGCATGGGTGTACTCGGCACTGATGGTCCTGCCGGTCAGCGGAGCGGCCCATGCCGGCTTCCAGATGGCTGCGGATCGCTACAGCTATCTCTCGGGGCTCGGCTTTGCGCTGCTGGCCGGCGGGGCGCTCGTCCTGCTTCAGCGGGCCGCGGGCTCTGGGCGACTGCGGCGGGGTCTCGCGGCCGCCTTGATGGCGACGGCGGTCCTGGTCGTCGTGGTGCTGGGTGCAGGCACGTGGAGACAGAGCCGCGTGTGGCAGGACTCCGAGACGCTCTGGCGCTGGCGGTGGGCGTGGACCCCGAGTGCGCGCTCTGCCACAACAACCTGGGCTCGGCTCTCGCCGTCGGCGCGCCGTCGAGCCCGATCGCAGTGGCCGAGGCCGAAACGCACTTCCGACGCGCCATCGCGCTGCGGCCAGAGAGGGACGAGCCCTACAACAACCTGGGCGGGACGCTCGCGCTGCAGGGCCGCCTGGACGAGTCGGGTGCCGCCTTTCGGGAGTTCCTCAATCGTCGTCCGAACATCGGCTCGGCATCCGCCGCGCTCGGGAGTATCTATCTGCGGCAGGGTCGTTTCGGCGAGGCGATTCCATTGCTGCGTCGGAGCCTCTACCTGAACCCGCGCCTCGATGGCGCGCGCAAGGATCTGACGCGGGCGCTGGACGGCCAGGCCGAGGCCTCCAGGCGGCAGGGCGATGCGGCCGAGGCCGAGCGGCTGCATCGGGAGGCGACTGCGCTGCGTGGAGAGACGCCTGCGGGACCGGGGCCGGTCGAGATGTCCGGTCGCGATGCAGCGACGGGGCGTCCATGAGTCGGTCGCGAACGCTCCTCGTGGTGATGGGAGTGGTGGCCCTCACGGTCGTCGCGTTTCTTCCGGCGCTGGACGGGCAGTTCCTGAACTGGGACGACGACAAGAACCTGGTGACGAACGAGGGGTACAGGGGGCTGGGCTGGAGCCATGTGCGGTGGATGTTCACGACGACGCTGATGGGGCACTGGATTCCGCTGACGTGGCTGACGCTGGGGGTGAATTACGTGGTGGGGGGGATGGCGCCGTGGGGGTATCACGCGGGCAATCTGGGGCTGCACGCGGCGAACGCGGTGGTGTTTTACGCCATCGCGCGGCGGTTGCTGGCGGCGGGGGCAGGAGGGGAGCGCACGGAGGACGCGGCCGGGAGCGCACGGAGGACGCTGCCGGGAGGGCCTCACGGGTGGGGTGGGGCGCGGCGGCGGCGGCGGCGGTGTTCGCAGTGCACCCGTTGCGGGTCGAGTCGGTGGCCTGGGTGACGGAGCGGCGCGATGTGCTGAGCGGCGTGTTCTTTCTGCTGGCGGTGCTGGGCTATCTCAAGGCGGTGGAGCGGGGCCGGGCGGGGCGGCTCGAGGGGCGGTGGCGGGCGATGTCGGTGGGGTGCTTCGCGGCCGCGCTGCTGTCGAAGGCGTCGACCATGATGCTGCCGGCGGCGCTGCTGCTGCTGGACGTCTATCCGCTGCGGCGGCTGGGGGTGGGGTGGGCCGCGTTGCTGCGGGAGAAGCTCGGCTACCTGGTGCTGGCGGGGGTGGGGGCGGTGGTGGCGCTGGTGGCGGTGCGGCAGGGCGGGACGGTGACGGGGTACGCGGCGTACGGCCTCGGGGCGCGGGGGGCGATGATGCTGTACAGCCTGCTGTTCTATCCGTGGAAATTCCTGTGGCCGGTCGACCTGTCGCCGATGTACGAGCTGCCGGCGCGGGTGGAGCCGCTGGCGTGGCGGTTTCTGCTGCCGATGGTGGCGGTGCCGGTGATCACGGCGGTGCTGATAGCGCTCCGGCGGCGGTGGCCGGGGGGGCTGGCGGCGTGGGTGTACTCGGCGCTGCTGGTGCTGCCGGTGAGCGGGGCGGTGCATGCCGGGTATCAGCTGGCGCATGACCGGTACAGCTATCTCTCGGGGCTCGGCTTGGCGCTGCTGGTGGGCGGGGCGGTGGTGTGGGTGATGGGGGCGGGGGCCCGGAGGGCGCTACGGCCGTGGCTCGAGGGGCTGGTGCTGGCGACGGTGGCGCTGCTGGTGGTGGGGTTGGCGGCGGGGACGTGGCGGCAGAGCCGGCTGTGGCACGACTCCGAGACCCTCTGGCGCTGGGCGGCGAGTGCCGATCCCTCGTGCGCGCTCTGCGCCAACAACCTCGGACAGGCTCTGATCCTGGCGCACTCGGAGAGCCCGGGCTTCGTGCGCCTGGCCGAGAGTCACTTCCGCTTCGCGATCTCACGGCGACCGCAACAGCCGGACGCCTACCACAACCTCGGGGCTGCGCTCGCCATGCAGGGACGTTACGACGAGGCCGAAGCGGCTCTCGAGACCTACCTCGAGCTGTCTAGCCCATTGAACCCGGACCCCCCGGCGCGGCTCGGGTTACTGCTTGTCGACCGGGAGCGTTACGCGGCAGCGATCCCGCTCTTGCGTCGAGCGCTGGCTCTCGATCCTCGCTTCCCGCTGGTGCGCCACGACCTGGTCCTGGCGCTCGGGAAGCGCGCGGCCGAGCTCGAGGCTGGAGGCCAGAAGCAGGAGGCGGCGGCGCTTCGGCGGGAGGCGGCCGATCTCCTGGCCCGCGAGCCAGGCGCGCCCGCCGCGTCGACGGTTCCCGGGCCGGGTGACGGGCAGGCGGCACGTTCCGGCCGATGAGCCCGGCGCCGGCGAGGCTTCGGCGCTTCCTTCTCCCTGCCCTTGTCTTCGTGATCGCCCTCGTTCCCTTCCTCCCGGCTCTTGACGGGCAATTCCTCAACTGGGACGACGACCAGAATTTCACTACGAATCCGAACTTTCGGGGGCTGGGCTGGAGTCATGTGCGGTGGATGTTCACGACGACGCTGATGGGGCACTGGATTCCGCTGACGTGGCTGACGCTGGGGGTGAATTACGTGGTGGGGGGGAT
>WNFP01004734.1_pt1 | contig 10928 bp, 6 predicted proteins | sample 5400201 | NCBI WGS metagenome assembly WNFP01 (sample SAMN13153355, study PRJNA577476) | soil metagenome | isolation source: 115 cm saprolite under Madrone tree | place: USA:California | collected 2016-06-14
CTTTCCGATTAATAAGTATTTCCAACCGATTGCCGAGTTTCGATCAACTCAATATGTTGGCAGTCACACTCCTAATGCATTTCAAAACAATCCGGTCGAGTTTCTCGTAGGTCTTAAGATTTATCCGAAACGCTGGTTTGGCTTTGGTGCCTGGTACCGCAGGGTATTGAACCAGCAAAGTCTTAACAGTTTCAATGCGGCCAGCTCCAGCACGTCGGTTCAGCAAATAACCAACGTCAATGTGCCCGGTCGTGGAATTGTTATTGTGCCAGGGACTTCAGTTGCGGCAACGTCTAATGGCTTCCCGTTGGGATTCCAGCCCTCGAGCGATCCAAGCGGCTACGGCTTCCAGTTCTTCGCCGGCCATCGCAACAAGCGAGAGCCCTCGATTCTGCCGAACCAGCCGCCGGTGGCTTCTTTGGCAGCATCGACGACGACGGTGATCATACCGTGTCCGCCGGGAACTCACTCGAGCGGCGCTTGTGCTGCTGGGGCCAGTTCGACGGTTGGACTGACAACGACTGCCAGCGATCCCGACGGTGACACGCTGCTCTATACCTATACCGTTACGGGCGGCCGCATCACCGGCGAAGGCACGAACGTGTCCTGGGATCTGAGTGGTGTTGGTCCGGGAACTTATACCGCCTCGGTAGAAGTTGATGACGGTTGCGGCTGTATCACGTCGTCAACGACCACGGTTACGGTTGCGAATTGTTCCGACTGCGTACCCGATGTGGTTTGTCCAAACATAACTTCGACCTGTCCGGATGCTGTGGATCAGGGTACGCCAATCACGTTCACCGCTAGCGTCGGTCCAGGTACACCGCCTGCGTCGACGTTCAACTGGACCGTTTCGGCAGGTACTATCACCAGTGGTCAGGGCACCACCTCGATCACGGTCAGTACCGATAACCTCGGAGGACAGAGCGTAACTGCAACACTCGAGGTTGGTGGGGTTGATCCGAGTTGCGGTAAGACCACCTCTTGCACGACTCCGGTAAGACCGAGGCCAAATCCGGCTCGTAAGTTTGACGAGTATGGGAACATCAGATTCAACGATGAGAAGGCCAGACTCGACAACTTCGCAATTCAACTGCAGAACGAACCGGCGGCTCAGGGTTACATCATCGGTTACGGCAGCTGCGATGCCGAGGGGACGACGCGAGCCAATCGCGCGAAGGATTACCTCGTCAACACTCGCGGCATCGATGCAGGTCGTCTGGTTGTTGTGGACGGTGGCTGTATGCCGGAACTGAAGGTTGAGCTTTGGATCGTTCCGTCGGGTGCGACACCACCAGTAGCCAGTACTGATGGCGCAGTCTCGCCTTGTCCCGATTGCAAGAAGAAACCAACTCGACGCCGCGGCGGCCGCCGCCGAGGCGAAGAGGACTAACTTGGCTGCGCCCTAGCGTGACACTGGTTCACGCTGGGTCACCAAACCCGGGCGATGTTCTCTTTGGAATTAAGAAGAGAGCACGCCCGGCTCGCTTATCAGAATGCGTTCAGGGCGGGATCACCCAGCGACGACGCGGATGACGAGTAGCAGGCCAAGTTTCCCGTTACCTCTCGTCTGCGTCTTTGGCGCGAAAGCGTGGTGTTTTCGTACCATTAGTTCTTTCCTGTTACAAGCACGCTCCTGAACAAACTGGCAAGTGATTTTCAATTACTAGTCGTTGGGTTGTAATTTGACGATTTAAGATTGGCGGTTACAACGTCTTGAGCCGCTCTTTCATCATTTATGCTATGATTTCAGACGGGGAAGTTAAGAAGTTCGGAAGTTTTCTTGCTTCACTTGGCGAGTCGCCAAGTCCGGAGGGTTCGATTCCCCAGCTTTCTTGGCCCACCGGGCTTCCAGAAACGAAAAGGATCTCACCGTGTCCGTCGCGAGTTGGACTGTCAGGGACCTCTCCCTGCCCCCACCATCTATAGAGGAGAGAGAGAAACACAATGGCTACGAGGAATTTACACAGAAAAGAGCTCTCGAGCAGCGCCGACGCTAGGTCGAGCCAGAGAAAGGCGGCAAGGTCCGAAGCGGCCCGAAAAAACGGAGACCAGGACGACGTCGCATACGCCACGAAGTTCATCGCCAACGGCCTCAAGCTTCAGGATGAGTTGATGGTTAATCACGAGGCCATCGATGCTGCGCGACGCGAATACCTCGCCGAGTTTCAGCGCAGACGCCAAGCAAGCTAATAATCCTATCTGGCAGAGAGAGTTCTTGTCCCGGAGAATCCGTGCTTTGAGGCGGGCTCCTTTCTTCGCGCGTTCCTCCCCAATGACCACTATCGTTTGTGAAGGCATCGGAGACATTGTTAGCAAGCCGACTGGGGTACGGTCGGGCGCTCCGAAAGCTGATAATAGACAAAGAGCACGAGGAGCGAAACCTTCGCGTGATTTTTGCCGATGTCTGCGAAGAGTGGTACAAGTCTGCGGACCTGGATCTCTTGCAAGCACGAGAAAAGACACGCAACAACCTCAAGGATTGGGGCGCTGAGTTTTTGGACAAGTCCCCGTCGAACCCGGATCAACGGAGGCGGTACGATGAACTGCTGCACGGAAATATCGACTCGGTTTTCATTGCCACACCAGACAGGTATCACATCGAGGTTGCCAAGTACTGGCTGACGGGGAACTGCAAACGAATTTTTATTGAAAAGCCGTTAAGCAACGACCCGGCCGAAGCAAGAGCTTGGATGCTCGAACTGGCAAAGAACAAACGTGATAGAGAGAGACTTACACAGCTTGACCATTATTTGCTAAAGATTCACGCCCAGTTCAAATATAAAGAGCACCTCAATCAGATACTGGCCAAGATAGCCCGAGTGAAGCATTTGAGATTCTACTTGCTAGAGGACCATAGCGGCACGGATCAGAGCTATTGCGAAGAGGCGACCCGGAAGAAACGAAAGGAACTAAACGGTCCGATCGAGATCGAGAATCGGACCGCAACACTGCAAGATGGCCTGAGCTTGGATCTATTGCCTCATTTGCTCGCGATTTTGTCGTATTTTGGCGATCCGCGAACGTTCGAAGTAACGGAATTGCGCCCTGCGAAATATGTAGGAGTAGAATACGACGACACTAGAGAAGCGGGAATTAGGAACGAGACTTTTGCGGCGATTGAGTTTACCTTTGAGAACTTCGTGGGCGTGACAACAAGTGGTGAGGCATATATTGGGAAAGGGATTCTTGGCTCCAGGAAATATCCTTCGATGAAAGGCAATGTGAAGGTACTGGAAGTGGAAGGTCAGTGGGGCAGCAGGATCGAGTTCGATTTCACTAACAGTATCGTCTCAGCTATTACAAAGAGCTCCCCGAATTCGCAAGCTTATCTTGAGCCGGAACCGATTGTTGATCTTGAACCCGATCCCTATTACTACTTACTAAGAAACGTTGTCTTCAAGAGATGGGATTTGGGAGCCGATTTGGGGATTCCCATTATGACTGGTGCAAAAATTCTTGAGAAAATCGTTTCTGAGATAACGTCTCGTACCAAAACTGCTAAGCTTTCTACCTATCTGTTGGGTAATAAGAAGAACCGCCTGCCCCCAATGCTTGAGGATCTACTGGCAGGTGGCAAGAACGAAATTCCGATACTCCCCCTCACTTAATCAGTGAAACTAAACCGCCAAGAACAAGTTCGAACATACTTTCGCGCGAAGTTCTCAGAAGTAAGTGTTCGAAAAGAGTGGCACGGGGTTATAATGACTGGCGGCGGGATCGCTCCCCAGCGTAACCAGAATCAAGTGGACTTAAGAGAGACAGAAGTAATGAAACAAACAATAAGCCGGCTGTTGATTATTGGCTTCTTAGTTACCTTCTCGTTGACCGGTCGCACCGAGGTATCGGTAACGGCCTCCTCTAATGCCCCCTACTCCAGCCAGTGGCGGATAAGCGGACCCAGCGGCGGAGACGTGCGTTCGTTGGTAGTTGATCCGAACGATCCGGATCGCTTTTATTTCGGAACCCTGGATGGGCAGATGTACACTTCAAGCGACGGCGCGCGTACCTGGCACTTGCTCGCGAACTTCAACCGTCCGCGTTTGTTTGTCGATCACATCATTGTCGATTCGCGAAACTCGAAGGTGCTCTATGTAGCTACCCATCGTCATAAAGAGTCTGGTGGCTTTTTCAAGTCAAGTGATGGTGGCTTGACCTGGCGTGAATCGCCCGAATTACGAAACGAAGCGCTGCACTCCCTCGCTCAGTCAGAGCGCGATCCGAATATTCTGATAACTGGGACCTTTAACGGAATATTCCGCTCGACGGATTCAGGCGAGACCTGGACGCCTTTATCGACAGCCGGTACGCCGGGTCTTGTGCATGTCGAATCGCTGGCAATCGACCCTCATGACACGAACATCATCTATGCCGGCACCTGGTATCTTCCGTACAAGACCACTGATGGTGGCAAGACCTGGAGGATTATCAAGAACGGCATCATCGACGATTCCGATATCTTTGCCATCAATCTTGATCCGCGGGATTCGCGCCACATAATCGCATCGGCTTGCAGCGGTATCTATGAGACGCGCGATGCCGGAGATAGCTGGCATAAGGTTCAGGGAATCCCATCACAATCTCGTCGCACTCGTGCAATTCTGCAGCACCCTACTATTCCGGGTCTGGTTTTCGCGGGAACAACGGAAGGTTTCTGGCGGTCGGGCAAGGGCGGCGATAACAATTCCTGGATGGTGACCACGTCGCGTCAGCTCGAGATCAATTCAATTGCCGTGCACCCACGCAATCCGAACACCGTTTTCATCGGTACCAATAACTATGGAGTGATGGTCTCAACCGACGGCGGTAAGAACTTTGTGCCGAGTAACGGAGGCTTTAGCGGGCGCTTTGTAAACACAATAATGCCCGACCGCGAAAACGCGAACCGGATTTACGCGACAACAATTAATACAACCACCGGCGGCGGTTTCTTTTTTGTTAGTATCGATGGGGGAGCATCGTGGCAACCATCGATGCGCAACATGCCTCCGCGGCTGATTGGCTACTCGATTCTGCAGGACGACCGTGACAGCAATGTGATTTATTTGGGAACGAACCTGGGGATGTATCGGTCAGCGGATCGAGGCGCGTCATGGGCGCCTATCTCTGCGCGTAAGCCGGCGGCGCCTCCGACTAGGAGGCGCCCTGCATCGCGCGCGCCGGTTCGCGGCACAGTGGCCCGCGGACGCGGCGCAGCAAACACAAGAAGTGGCGCTGCCCCAACTGGTCTGGCTCCCCAAAAGCCCGCGGTCGCAAAGCCGAGTGATGACGTTGTGCGCCACGCCCAGGAAGCGCTGGAGCGCGCCGGCTACGAAATTGGTACGCCCGATGGCCAGCTGGGCCCTCGTACCATAGCGGCTATTAAGAGATTCCAGACGGACAGGTACTTGCCTGTGTCGGGTCAATTGGATGAATCGACCCTCGCTGCACTCATAGTGAACGTTGGCGCAAGCATGACGGGCGGTGCCGCGCATGTGACCACCATTTCCGAGCCCATAAACGCGGTGGTGTCGTTTTCCGATCGTAATGGGCAATCAGGAATGCTTATCGCGACGAATAGCGGGTTATACAGGACCGTCGATCCGGTACAAGGTTGGGACCGCCTGGCTTACGGTCCTGGTTTAGACGTGCGGACCACAAGCATCTCAACAAGCCCCCAGAATCGCTCTGTGATTCTGGTAGGGACCGCCACTACAGGAGTTCTAATTTCGCGTGATGCTGGACAAACCTGGCAGCAGGTTAGCGGCATTCCCACCACTTCTCCGGTTAATGTCATTGTTCAGGACCCAAAGCGTTCGGCCTTCATTTACGTCGGAACAAAACAAGCATTCTACCTGTCGCACGATGGTGGTGATCATTGGTCGCGTCGAGGCGGCGATCTTCCCTTTGGAGACTTCACCAGCATTCTGGTCAACCCGCGAAACACCAACGAGGTTTTTGCAGGGAACGCGTACCAAAACGGTGAGGTGGGTGGCGGCGTTTATCGATCCAACGATTCTGGCACCACCTGGGTGCGCATCGATGCCCGCGAACATCGGTTGCCTAGTCTGCGTATTTGGGCTCTCGCGTTGGACCCGCACGACCAGAATACTCTGTTTGTCGGTTCGCACTCAGCGGGAGTTTATGTAGTACTGCGCGGCGGCGAAACTTCGCTGAGTGAGCAGCGATAAAAGTTTCATCCGAGAGTTTTCCTTGCGAAATACCGGCAGTCGCCTTGACACTCAGTCGCGCCGCCGTGTAAATTCCGAGACGATCCGGTCACGCGGCCGGTGATAGTCGGACCAAGCGGGAGACTACGGGCGTAACGGAAATCGAAACGATAACCTTCTTTTCCAACTCTTTAAAGCTCGCATCCTCTCATACATCCGACTCATCATCACCAAGACGAGATTGCTGAAGGGCAATTACATTCTTGCGCCTGGTCGCCGGATTGTCGCGCTGCATGGGCAACGCGAGAGAGTTAATTTGAGTAGGAGCGTGCATGTCTACGGAACAACCTGTAACCAATGTCGGCGAGACCGACGCTAACAAAGAAACCACCGAAACTAAACCCGAAACTGCGGAAACCATTGCTAGCCAGTCGACGTCCAGTGACGCTACTGGCGGAGGCTCTTCAGCAGCGGCCGCGACCCAACGCGAGGACTCAGCGGCTTTTGCCGCGCACCGCGAAGACGAGGACGAACCACGTCCTGCGGGTGAAGATTTTGGCAGCCTCCTGGATCAATTTGAGCAGGAACAATCGTCTCTGCAGGAAGGCGAAGTCGTTCGCGGCACGGTGGTAGGCATCACTGAGCGAGGCGTGGTCATCGATTTTGGTTACAAGTCGGAAGGCATCGTCAATCAAAACGAGTTCATGGAAGATGGCCAGATTACGGTCAAGCCCGGCGATGAAGTTGACGTACTGGTTAAGAACATGGAAACCGGCGAAGGTTTCCCATTGCTTTCGCGCGCTGATGCTGTTCGCCTGCGGGCCTGGGATGATCTAGAGAAGGCATTTAACGAGAACACCTCAGTTAAAGGTCGCGTGGCAGAACGGATTAAGGGAGGTCTCCGCGTCGACGTGGACGGCATAGCGGCTTTCCTGCCAGGTTCTCAGGTAGATGTGCGGCCAGTCCGCAATCTTGATTCTCTCCGCGGTCGCGAGATCGAAGCAAAAGTCATCAAGCTGAATCGGAAGCGCTCAAACGTAGTGCTTTCTCGCAAGGCCGTCCTTGAAGAGCGCAATGAAGGGCGAAAGGGAGAGACCCTCGGACAAATTGAAGAAGACATAATCGTTGAAGGACAGATCAAGAATTTGACGGACTATGGCGCCTTCGTCGATCTGGGGGGCGTCGATGGATTACTGCACGTGACTGATATGTCCTGGGGACGGCTTCAGAATCCGGCCGAGTTGTTCAGGGTCGGCGATACAGTGCAAGTCAAGGTGTTGCGATTTGATCGCGCTCGCGAGCGGGTCTCGCTGGGTTACAAACAGCTTTTGCCCGATCCCTGGGAGACGATCGAAGAACGTTTTCCGCCGGCGACACGACTGAATGGCAAGGTCGCCAGTGTCACCGACTACGGCGCGTTCGTTGAGCTTGAACCGGGCGTCGAGGGCCTGGTGCACGTTTCTGAAATGAGTTGGTCGAAACGAGTAAAGCATCCCAGCAAGATCGTCAACGCCGGAGACACAGTTGAGGTTGAGGTGCTTGGCGTCGATCCCAAGGCCCGCCGCATTAGTCTCGGCATGAAACAAGTGCAGGACAATCCGTGGAAGACACTCGGCGATCGTTATGCCGTCGGTGCGCGCGTACATGGAAGAGTTCGTAACCTTACCGACTTCGGAGCCTTCATTGAAATTGAAGATGGCGTTGACGGACTGGTTCACGTATCCGACATCTCATGGTCGCGCCGGGTCAAACATCCGGGCGAGGTGCTAAAGAAGGGCCAACAGGTCGATGCGGTTATCACCGGGATCGATCCTGAGAATCGCCGCATGTCGCTTTCGATTAAGGAACTCGAGCCGAACGCCTGGAATGATTTTGTGGCTTCCCATAATCCCGGCGATGTCGTGAAGGGGAAAATCGCACGCTTTGCCAGCTTTGGGGCCTTCGTTGAATTGGGTGACAATCTGGAGGGCTTGTGCCATATCTCTGAACTGTCGGACGACCGGGTCGAAAAACCCGAAGACGCCGTTCAACTCGGTCAGGAGATGGAGTTTCGGATTCTTCGCATCGATGCGGAAAACAAGAAGATCGGTTTGTCGGCAAGAGCCGCTGGTCAAAATGAACCCATCAGTGAGCAGAAGACTTATACATCGGAAGCAGGGGGCGGCATGGCCTCACTCCGTGAGTTGGCGGATTTTGGCAGTACCAGCAAGAGTGGAGACGACGATACCGAAGGCTGACTGTTCGGTTTAGAGAGGGACCAAATCTCACCGGTCTGCTCGGGTCCGGACCCATTGTCTGATTTACTCTAAGATATTGGCCGCACAGTGTTTTAGTCTTGATGTGAAAAGCTCCTTCTGCTAATCTACCTCCACGCGTCCTTTTTCTAGCTTCTAACGTTCTTGCAAAATTAGTTCACCAGACGTAGAACCAACGGGCCTTCTGTGAGCGAGGTGACTGCATGACTAAAGCCGATCTGGTCAATGACGTGGCTAACGCCGCTGAGCTGACCAAGAAAGATGCTGAGCGACTGGTCGAAATAGTTTTCGAAAGCATAATCGAGAGTCTGAACCAGGGCGAGAAGATTGAACTGCGCGGCTTTGGCAGCTTTCGCGTCCGCGAGCGAGGCGCGCGACGCGGACGCAACCCCAAGACCGGCGACCCGGTTAGTATTCCTGCCAAGCGTGTTCCTTATTTCAAGGCCGGCAAGGAACTAAAAGAACTCATTAACGAGAACACGCCATAGCCAGCAGCGTCTGTTTGAGCTAAATCGATCGCCCCGGCAAATCGTCCCGGCATCAAGGTTTCTTGTGGAAAGACTCTGGAGTCCCTGGCGACATGGCTATATAGCGGCCAGCGGGGCCGACATGTCTAAGGCCGATTCCTGTATCTTTTGTGATGCCGCACGTGACCCGGCCAATGATGAAAGAAATTTCGTTCTGTATCGGGGCGCTCATACCTTTGTAATTCTTAATCTCTATCCTTATATCAGCGGTCATTTGATGATTGCTCCGTACGCTCACCTGGGCGAACTTGACGCAGCGCCCAAAGAAGCGACGGACGAAATAATGGACCTGACGAAGCGTTGCCAAACCGCTCTGCGAGAGACTTATCATCCTCAAGGCTTCAATCTGGGAATGAATCTTGGACGTGCCGCAGGAGCGGGGATTGCCGACCATATTCACATGCATCTCATGCCGCGCTGGTCGGGCGATACAAACTTTATGACCTCAGTCGCTGAGACCCGCGTACTGCCTGAGGATCTGGCCACTACCTACCGCAAGCTGCGAGAGAAGTTCTGAACTTAAGTAATAAGATCAATACCACCTGCGTGAGCGAGTGGATCAGATACTTCACTTTCCGCCTCAGGACGAATTCTTCGACTGACCAAAAACCAAGCAGTAAAATTCAAGTTTTTGAGTCAACCACTGACCGGTGCTGTGGTTTTCTTCCGGTGTTACTTGCGGCTCATCGGTGGCTGATGGCTTCGTCTTCAACTTCTCCCGACGGGTTTATGGGAACGTCGGCGGTGTTCTCGTAGGTGACGCCTAGTTCCTCGCCAGGTTTCGTTTTCTCATCTGAGGGTGTAGCGGCCACGTTGAAACCCGGGTAGTCAATCCTTGCATGATAGAGAGCGTTGAGAGAGTGAATGAGGGTTTCGCGAATCAAGGTCAACTCGCGCAAGGTCAGGTTGGATTCATCAAGCTGACCGTCGGTGATAATCGCGTCAAAGATGCGCACGACGATCGCCCGGACGCTGTCGGGATCAGGGTGGGCCAGTGAGCGCGCGGCCGCTTCGGCGGAATCAGCCAGCATTAAGATGGCGGCCTCTTTGAATTGAGGCTTGGGGCCGGGGTACCGAAATTCTGATTCATTTATTTTCTCGCCGCCTCCTGCCTGCTCCTCGGCCTTTTGCAAAAAGAAATGAAGAGTTCGGGTTCCATGGTGTTGTGGAATAAAGTCGGCAACGCGCTTCGGCAAGCCGATTTCTTTCGCCAGCTTTAATCCGTAGGTAACGTGACTGGTAATAATCTTGGCGCTTTGCACCGGTCGCAACCGGTCGTGGGGATTGCGTCCAGTCTGATTTTCAACAAAGTGATCAGGAGCGGCCACTTTGCCGATATCGTGATAAAGCGATCCGATGCGAGCCAGGAGAGCGTTTGCCCCAATGGCGCGTGACGCATCCTCAGCCAGCTGCCCAACTGCGTGCGAATGCTGATTTGTGCCGGGAGCCCGCAAAGCTAACTGACTAAGGACCGGCAAGTCCGCATTCGAAAGTTCCAGCAGTCTGATGTCGGTAAGAACACCAAAGAGGGATTCGTTGATCGGCACTCCACCGGCGGCGAAAATAATTGTCAAGAGTCCTCCGCCGATGGCGCAACTCGCTGCCACGATCGTCCCTATCAGCGTCAATGGCTGCGGCGCAAACACGATTAGGGTCAGGGCGGTGACACAGTTGACACCTGCCACGACTAGGCCGGCCAGAGTCACTGACTGGCGCTCGCGATAACGCTTGATTCCATAAACGGCGGCTGAACATGAAATCAACGCGTATATAACAGCCTGGGTCGGGTTGGGAGCCAACAACCCCGCGAATATGGATGCGATCACACCGGTGATTAGACCAAGCTGCCTGTTCAATAGCATGGTCACCAGCAGCGAGGCGGCGGCAAACGGAATAGTCAAAGCCCACACCGACGGATCGTTAAGGGGAGCCTGCGTACTCTGCGCGGCGAGACCGGCGGCTACCAGAAACCCAAGACGTATCACCGCCGTTTCAAA
>WNFP01004735.1_pt1 | contig 10928 bp, 11 predicted proteins | sample 5400201 | NCBI WGS metagenome assembly WNFP01 (sample SAMN13153355, study PRJNA577476) | soil metagenome | isolation source: 115 cm saprolite under Madrone tree | place: USA:California | collected 2016-06-14
CTCTGAGTCTAGAGATAACCGTCATGTTTACATGGGCGAATTTCCACGGCTATTCGTATGTTGATGGTGGCAACATAGATAGCATGCTCAATCGAATGACCCGAGCGCATGCTGATAAGGAGTTCATCGCACCGTATCCAAAGAAAAAATGGATATGGTTCAGTCGTTTCCCACTTGACCCTCTTTTTCTTTTAAGGGTTGTAGGAAATGAGACCAAGGTATTCGCGCATCGCATGAGGAGTAATTGGCGATATAGAAAAACATATGCAAGGCGCAGGAAATAACTTCAAGCAAATTCTTGACCGGATTACTGGATCGACCCAACCCGACCAAGAGAAGATAGACGCTATCAGTGCATTGATGGCTGGCTTAAATACACTCGAGCAAAATACAGAAATCTCTCTTGCTGCAGAAACAGGAGCAGTACTGGCACGCAAGGCCGGCCGGCCGGAAATGGCTGCGCAGTTTTGTCTCATGAGGGCTAAATCGGAGATCGCTCAGGCAGGCGAACTCATAGCCGAAATGAAGAACCTCAAGATGGCGATAGATTGGTTTGGTTTCGCTCTTGAAAAAGCAAGTAATCGGTATAAGGAATTGGAAAGAAAAGTAAACACGAAGTGGAGAAATACTCAGAATTTTATCAATGTCGGCTACAAGTTACTCAACGAAAAACCATATGTCGGGGCTACTGCTTACTGCCATGATGCTGCGGGTCAGATTTACGGTCAGCACTATCTCCAGTTGGGGCTGTACTACTTAACGACAGGAAAGCCATGGCGTGCGAAAATTGCAAATTATAAAATTAGTCGATGGCTCGGTCTTGATGTTTTCCTTTTGGTAGATAAAAAATCCAGAAAGCACCTAAGTCAGGTACGGAAGGATTGTCTGAATTCGCTTCATCAGGCGATGAGGTTGTACAAGCAGATTAATGCACAAGAATACATAGTTGATACGTATCTTGATCTCGCCTTGGAGAATCACTCTTTCAATAACCCAGTTCGAACTACATATTACCTTTTTGTCGCGAGGGTATTGATGCATATTCACGGTCTTTCAAATAACACTCACTTAATAGAGCGGCTAAAATCTTTGGAAGAGCTACCGCTTATTGGTAGTAATCGTGATGATGACATTAGTCGACAGCTACCGGATCTAACATAGAACTAGAGCTTACTTCTATCTGCACCTTCTTGTCTGTAAGCTGCAACTTACCCTTAATTTGCTCAAGAAGTTGGCGCTTCTCTTCTATCGTGCCCTCCTCGAGTAAATACTTTGCGTACTGACGTACGTCCATTTCTGTCGCTTTTTGCTTTTCTTTCACGCCGAGCACCTGCGAGCGCAGTTTATTGAATCGAGCAACCTCTTTATCAATCAGGTGACGCGCGCCGATCTGATCTATCTCGATTTCGTCCATAAGGTCGCCAAGCTGGGTCATGAGGCTATCTTCACGAAGGTATGGATTTTTGCAGTGTCGATTCTTGGCACGGCTACATACGTAGTAGCGATACACGCGTGTCTCGCCGGTGCCTTTGATCAACTTTTCCTTTTCAAGGCAAGTAATGCCTGAATTACATTCGCCACAGGTTATCATGCGAACGAAGGCGAATTCTCCGAATCGTTTACGTGGTCGAGTTTCTTCGACCACCTTCTGCCGAACCAGTTCGAAAAGTTCTCGCGTGATTAATGCTTCGTGTTTGCCAACGTACCAGTTACCGCTTGCTCGTGGGTATTCGAAGACACCGCAATAGAAAGGATTTTTTAGAAGCTCGTATATAGAGCTGAGGCTAAGATATTTTCCACTTTTTGTTGTGAACTTGAGTTCGTCCTTAAGCCAGTGATATATTTTTACCCCGCTCCATCGCTCCTTGCCGACTTTCTCGAATATGAACTTTACGATCGGTGACCGAATCGGATCGAGTAGATACTCGCACTTGTGATCTGATCGCTTGTCATTCAAGTATCCAATCGGCGCCCACCCAGGTAGCATGCCCATCTCGGCCCGCGTCCGTAGACCGCGCTTTACGTTAATACTCTTATTGTCATTCTCGAGCTTTGCTTGCGAACAGAGGATCATGAGCAGGAATTTTTCGTTCGGATTGTTTGAGAATTTTTGACTGTACGTTTGGATCTGCACGAGCACCCCTGCATCCATGAGATCGACGACCTTACCGAGGTCGCCTGCGTTGCGGCTTATACGATCCGGCGCCCACGTTAGGATGCCGTTGAATTTTCCTGCTTTCATTTCTGCGACCATCTCATTGAACACGGGCCGCTGATCGGTCTCCTTAGCTGAATGGCTCTCTCGCTTCACTTCGACGACCTCAAGCCCATCACGGGTCGCTAGAGCCATCATCTCCTTGATCTGTGAATCGATGGACAAGGCCTGCTGCTCGTCCTGTTCGGTCGACTTTCGGGCATAGAGGCAATACCGCACTTTGACCGTTTCCTTGGCTGCAGGCTGAAGCCCGAGAACCACTGAATTGCTCTCGAAAACCGCTGTATTCATAGTCTTGTATCCGTTAGCTGCTACAACACAACCAATGACAGAATGGGCGCTGTGAGTCCAGAGCCATCGGTGTAGGTAACTCTGCCTAGAGATATACTTGGAATATGGCTGACGATATAAAGACCTTCAAAAATGAGCTCGACAACAACATCATGGTGCAGGTACGAGATCAGGTTATTAACGGAATCGAAGGCGTACTTATTTCTATTGAAGGGCCGAAATCAAAAATGGATATGCACGTTACACGTCTAGAAGCGAAGATTCTTCTAGAACAACTGAGCTCCTTTTTGCGCATCTAACGTTTTTGCTAGAAAGCCATTACAGCACCGAGACCAGTTTCTCCTCGATATTTTCCTTCTTAACGTGGTAATCAGAAAAATGCGAATCCTTGTCGGAGAAGATCATCAGATTCGCTGACCCGAACTCGTGTGTAGGTAAGAGAAAGGCCCGATCGATTACATCTCGTTGTTCTCGATCCACACACACCGCGAGCACGAAATCATTGCGCCGAGTTGTCTCAGGGATCGTAAAACACCATTGCGTTCCAGACGAAATCGGTCGACTCACCGAGAACAGAATCGGCAGATCGAGCATTTTAAGAGCAATGTCAGTCTCGTCTAAGTGCTGCTCTTCAAACAATATTTTTGCACGATCATGAATAAGTCGCTGCATTCGCCGAATCATATAGATCCCTCGTTTCTTTCGGGACGGAAGAATTTGGTATAGACGCTCTTGTGCTTGTGCGAACATCTCTGGATCCACGATAGCAGGGAAGGCGTTCGGCTGGATGACCCATTCAGACCGCGGGTTGCGATGTGACTTCTTTTTCAGTCTGCCCCATGTTTTGTTATATATACGCGTTCCCGCATACGTCTCATTATCAAGAATCTTAATCACTTTATCCCGTGTCCATGCATAGCCACTGGCAGATAGTATCCCTTTCTCATTTAAATGCTCAGCTATATCTTCTGGCATTTTGAGTTCTTGCACCAGCATAGTGAAGATGTCTTTCACGGCTTGCGTTGTCTCGTCATTTAGTGGCGCAAACGTGACACGCTCATTTGCGATTTGCTTATGCTCACCCTTTTTGAGAGTACGGATTGGCTTCTTTTGTTCATCGAGCAGGATGCGCGTCATGCCGTAACAGGCGGTGCCACCCGCCGAATAGCCTTGCTCGGACACTTTCATACAGCCATAAAATACCTTCTCACTGAGCTGCTTCGAGTATTCGGCTGCCATGTAACGCTCTATGGAGATTTGGAGATGTGCTGAAAGTTCTCCATCTTCTTTCGGCAGGCCATGCTTTATATAAATGACCTTCTTGCCGCTTTGGGTACAACGATACTGGAGATAGGCCGCTTCATCCATGTCCTGATACCGTCCCCAGCGTGACACGTCGAGCACAAGCACATAGTCGAAGTCGGGTGCATCCGGATTCTCGACCCATTCGGTAAGCAGTCGCTTGAAAGCGGGACGATCAGACGATAGTCCGCTTTTCCCTTCATCAGCCTCTTCGTGAATGATTTCTATGTTGTGGGTGAGTGAAAATTTCTCTGCATGTTCGCGTTGGATGGGTACGGAATTCTCCTGTTTATCTTCAGCTGAATGGCGATAATACGCGACGGCCTTTTTCGGCCGATGGTCATTGAAAGAGAACATGTACTAAAGGGATTTCTGAAGTACGCCGATAAGCTGTTTGAGGCCAACCTTTTCTTTGTGGTCAAAATCGATGCCGTCGCGAAGTTTTTCCGCTATCTCTTCAGTAAGCTGTTCAATATTAAATAGAAAGCCGCTCTGGGACGTTTTTTGGCTCAATTCATCAATAGTCATGTCTGGGTCAGAGAGGAAGTCAAAAATTTCCTGCTCGTTAGTACTTGCTCGAAGGAAAATCTTACCTATCTTCCGGAGGTCCTTGGCGCGATATATGACCTTGTGCTGAATCTTCTCAAAAAGGATTTTTACAATACCGGAGACCTCGTGATTGCGTATTTTCCGAAGTTTGGGATACATGGTTACGAATTCAAACTGATATGAATCATCAAGTTCGTATTTCTCCATGAGTGAGATGTAATTGAGATTTTGACGACGGAGTGCAAACGACATGGTCACTGCAGTCTTACTCAAGTGCAAATAATCAGCGAGTTCGTGGTTAGTGCGAAAGTTCATCGCATTCTTAATGCGCTCAAGAGCTTCGGAGCGCTCAAGTGGTTTCCATGGGCGACGATTGTTCTGCATCTCATAACGACGCGCCTCCAGCTCACCAGATTCAAGCTTGGGATAGATACGGCAGGGAACGGTCGCAAGACCGAGCTTTTGGGAACAGATATATCGACGATGTCCATCAATGATGATATATCGGCCTTTCTCTACCTCAGTTACTTTAATTGGTTCCTCGATTCCGTAGTCACGGATAGATCGAAGGAGGCGATTTTCGTCACCCTCACCGTTAGTTCCAAAGCTCTTTCGAGGTTGATCTGGATCCTGGGCTACCTGGTCAACAGGTAATTCACTAAAGACGAAGTCATATTTTTTAAGCATATTCAGGAGTAAGTCCGTATAAAATTTCAACCCAGTGTGGCCCTGACCACACTGGGCGGTTTCGGACGTAATAGGCTGATTTTCCTCACCCTACAGATTTAAAATAAATATGTCAAATTAGGCCCTTGATTAAGTAGACTTAAAACCCTGTTGCTAACCGACTACTCAAATCCCCAAGCCTAAGCTAGGGTGTTGGACGGGAGCCATTTAGGGGCTACCATATAAAAACAATTGAATATGGCCTAAACCTGAGAGCAATCTCAGGCATGGCAAAGAAGTCGATCAAGCGTAAAAACCCCGGCAGGGGGTCCGCTTGATCGCCGCATCGGGAAACCGGTGTGCCCCTGTCGGGATTTTTGCGTATACAAATTCTCGACCGGGTTTACCAACTTACGCGATCAAGAGTATGGATAAGCCTATTAAGAAATTCACGCTTCACAAGCGTTGGTGGTTCTGGGTACTTATAGGAATTATTTTATTCCTATTTGTAATAATCGTAGCTTCTTCATCGGACCAGCAGAGCTCGACACCAGTTCCAACGCAAAACGTTGCTAACACCGCAGTAAGTTCGTTATCAACAAATCAGGCATATAGAAACGCAGTCATAGCAAGCGTTGTGCCATTTCTCGAATCAGGAGCGCAGGATATCCAGATGTCAGTAAATGATGCTTCGGGGCAGGACTTTGTCGGAGCGCTCAGTAATGCGAAAGGTGCACAAGCAGCGTTCGCAACGGCCAAGAAAAATTACGATGCACTACCTCTGGTGCCAGCTAACATGACCGAAGAGAATACACTTATTGGTAGGGCAATCACTAGTTATCAGCAAGCATCCGAAGAATTAATCTCGGGTATTAACACGCTCAATCCAAGCATCATAAACGCAGCAGGAGCTCACATAACTGAAGCAACGGAATACATAAAACAAGCAACAAATCTCGTCACGCAATAACGTTCCTCGAAGATGCTAATTACGTCGGGATATCGTGATTATTAAGCCGTTTCTCGCGTCGTTTGTTAATCCTGTCGAATGCATCTTTGGGATTGAGGTCGCCAATATTATCCTTAACGGATTTAAAGACTTCGTTTAATTTTGGCGTTGGATTACCATCGTCATCCAAGAGCTTCCATCTGTGGTAGGTGAGTAGTATGCGTTCCAGCTCCTCTCGTGGTATTGGTTTGTTCTGGAGGATATACATATAAACCTCTGTGAACATCTGCCAGTGCTCAGGTGAGACGAGTGGTGGTGGAGGGGCCGCGCGCGTCTGTCGATACTTCTTGGTATTGAACTGCAAGAGGAACCTGATGGCACTCATATCGCCCTCACGCACTTTCTTCAGCAGCATTACTTCAGCTATTTCGACCCCGTTATGTCGTCCCTCCTTCAGTGCTTTCTGCACATTCTTCTTAAAGTCCAAATTGCTATCCATCCAGCGATAGACCGTTGCCCGTGCGATACCCACCTTCTTACAAGCCGCATTCAGAAATGGGGTTTCTTCGAGAATTTTGAGAAGTTGTAAACGGTCATCATTATGTCGTGCCATAAAGTTTCAGCCGTTTCTTCCCTGAGAATTTCTCCCAGCGATGCAGAATCACTTCTGCATAGACTGGACTCTTTTCCATGAGGAAGCATCGTCTCCCGATCGTATTTGAGGCGATAAGAGTGGAGCCGGATCCTGCAAAGGGCTCAAGTACGAGATCACCTCGTTTGGTGAGGACCTTGATGTAGGGGATGAGGATGGGGAGCGGTTTGGTGCCGAAGATAATTTCCTGCCCTGAGGACTTTTTATCACCGGCATTATTCTCGATGAAATCCGTCGGACAAATCTTCTTTCCTTTTTCGTATCCCTCCCAGGCTGGCTTGCCAGAGGTGGCATAGAGCGCGGCTTCATACTCTTCTTGAAAGAGTGGCTCAGTCTCTGATGCAATATTGAGTTCAACATTGCCTGACGTTCCAACAAGCGCAATATCGCTTTTATTAAAGAACTTGTACTTGGCAGAGAATCCTTGTATCCGATTCGGGATGTGCCACATAAGCGTGTTTCGGTATTTCCAGTGTTTCTCAAGTTCGTTCCATATGATCCTGAGATTTTTTGGATTCTCATACACGATGATTGAGAAATCTGGTTTTTGTACCTTTGCTATGTTAGCCATCCAGAGTTCGGTGAAGTTGTCGGGTAGTATATCGGTCTCGAGGTATCGACGATCGCGCTTCAGTCCAAAACCCTCCGTTGCCTCGCCGTGCTTTTTCTTCCCATTAAGGTAATCGAGAATGTATGGTGGATCGGTCATAACCATATCTGCACGTTCACTACCCATGAGCGATAACATGTCTGCTTCAATGGTTGAGTCACCGCATTTGAGACGCGATCCGTCGAGATCATAGATATCGCCCTTTTGAACAGAGATATTGCCAATATCCAATTTTGCGAGCTCTTTTTCGAGATCAAACACCTCAGCGTGTTCCTCAGCAGGGAAGATGTCATCGAGCTCCTCACTTGAAAAGCCGATTCCCGAGAGCAAAGACTCATCGAATTCGGCAAGAAGAGCAAGATCAAATTCACCTTGATTTTTATTGAGCCTTAGATTTAATTCTTTCTCTCGCTCAATCTCAGGAATATCGAGATATACGACTGGCACCTGCTCATATTTCAGCTCCCTTAATACGGCGAGACGAAAATGCCCACCAATCAAAATATTCTTCCGATTTTTGGTTCCATTCACAATTAACGGATCGACAATGCCGAACCGACTAATACTTTCTTTCAGTTGACGCTTCGCTTCTGCGTCCCAAATTCTCGGATTGTATTCCGAAGCTTTCAGTTCCGCTGCACACACGTTTACAATGTTCAGATTGTTCATGTAGATGATTCGGGTTTTGAACCAAAGAATAAGAACCCAATTAGATCCTCAAAATACCCTCAAAAGAGATCTTGCTGGAGTTATATATCCAGAGGATCGTTGACTGGGTCATCCCGAAGGAGATTTCTAGGCAAACGTATCGTAGAAGATGTGGCCGCCAGAGGACAGGCCGGTGTGTGTGTGTAGAGCGAAGAAAGAATCGAACTTAGTCCTAACTTCGGCTCTTGTTTTAACTATACCTAAAAATACTAAGCAATCAAGTTATCCACACCAATATTTTTGAGACTCTAATAGACAGCCAGTCATCTTTTTTTGATGTGAGGCTATAGTTCCCGTATATATCATCAATCCTCGCCTCAGGTAACAAAGGAAAGAGAATCCTTAAAGATACGCATTTAACAGAACAGCTTCTCTTTTCGACAAATACTCAGATACCCCAAGCCTCTTCTTGACAGTCGTTGGATGGTTGTTAACAGCTGTTGCCTTAGGGACTTTACATAGAGCAGCCACTACGAAAGAGTTTCCGAGACATCGGAAATAAATCGATACGTGTGTTTCATTTGTCTCATTCCGGTACTGTACCGACATGCATCTTGGATTGGTGGATTCTCTCGAAAATCCTTTAAGCCTCTAGGAATCGACCCATACCGGCCCCCATAGCTCTAAGGAGAGGTATCGTCCTCAGACAATCCTTGGATACCTTATATAGATGGGTACAGTACCGACATGGGCAACACGGTCGGACTTCCCATCGCGGAATTCCATAAACAGCTTGAAGACAGCTGACAAAACAGCGGTGCCAAAGGTTCAGGTGAGTATTAAGGTAACGAATTCTAGACGCTCTTTATCGCTAAAAAAGACAATTTTCATATTTCATACTCATTTGCTCGGATTATCCCACTTTTTATAGCTATCTCAAGGCTACGCACCTTGTGGGCTTGCGTGCCGGTGGGCAGGGGGTACGCTTACTTCATGAAGAATAATTTATTGTTCCTCCAAAGAATTTAATGGATATCGAATATAATTATGGCCTTTAACCCAGCAGTAAAAGATTTCCTAGAAAAACACCCAAACAAGACCCTTATTGGTTTTATGTGGTCGCTTTGGTGGCGATTTGTATTATGTGTCTATGGAGCAATTGCATTAGTCACGCTTGTCATTCTTGGTTTCGGCTCTCTACTTAGTCATTCAAACGGAACACAAGCTCCTTACAACATTACGGGCGGGTATGGGAATGCTACTAACCCCCAGAACTCAAATCTTGATCTCCAACAGAACTAGATTCTATCCCGATCGAATTACTGCATTTGGATAGATTATGATTCGAACCCTAACTAATTTATGGAACCCTCCATTCGACCTTGGTATAAAAAGAAACGCTATCTGATCCCACTAGCTGGTCTCGGCTTATATGGGGCAGTACTCACAAGTAGTGCTCCCAGTGCTCCTGCGCCGCAGGTACCCGTTCAGGAAGTAGCTCCTGTACAGACTCAAACATCTGCTCAATCGCAAGATGCGAACACTCTTTCCCACGACTCGACATATACCAATGTCTCAGGCAATACGGTACCGTCTCCGGTTCACCTGAATACCTGCACGGGCAGTGCAATTTGTGGGGATGGCACCTGTAGTTTCAGTCAGCACCGTCAGGGCACTTGTTCGCATCATGGCGGAGTAGCAGAGTGGTTATAATAATCCCTATGAGAAACCTACTTCTAGGTATAGCCGGCATAGCATTAATTCTAATAGCTGCATTTTTGTACGCCCAAGTGAGTGATAAGAAAAATATCTCGGACTTCGGAGCTGAACGAGATCTGGTAATGCGAGACTATGTATACGTAGTAGTTGGATTTAGTCCGGAAATGTTGAAGAATGGGGCATCTACGACCTGGTGTGACCAACACAACGTGTTCACCTCTTATTTACAAGAGGATACGAGACAAATGAGCATCACAGATCTCAAAAATGCCATATCGCTATTTGATTCGTGTCACTATGACGTAACTTCGAATGACTACATGCTTGATAGCAACATGAGTACCTCTATCTCCAAATTAATGGGAATCAATTCAAAGATAAAAAATACAGAAATCAATAAGATTACAAATAAAATTTCAGATGATTGGAGACAAATTGAGCTATTACAAAATGAAAAAATAAATCTAGCCGCAAAATCAGTTGATAATCAAAAATTGTATTGGGAAGCAGAGCTGGGTAATGACTCAGGAAGAGACAGTTTTTCTCAAAGGCAAGATACGTTTTCAAGATTAAATGCTGAATCTTTAGCCGCAAGTTCCAGAATCGATCAAATTGATGCTGAAAGGAGAACACTTTTAACTGACGAAAATGATCAATGGAGCATATTTTTAGCAAAAACAGGATACAAGGAAAGTACAGCCACAACTACGAACTCCTCTAATTAATAATGGTTCTAATATCGTCCCAGGCTGCCAGCAAGCACAAATTCTTTGACCTTATAGGGCTAAAATCCCAGATTTATCCGACCGCGGTATAATAGGGAAATGTTGTTAATAAAACCTAGCTAAGGTATGGAATTTCCCCAGGCTATTTTAGACAGATTCATAGTTCGCGATGACTATCTGGAGTGGATTAAGGCCGAACCGGTCATATATGCCTATCTCGACCTTACTAACATGCTGCATTGGCAGGACACTCTTGGCTGGAAGTTCCGAATAGAAGATGTGCTCACACAGCTCCTAAGTTACCCAAATGTTAAGGAGGTAAAGGTTTATTACGGTCTAAATACTCACGATCTCCTTAATTCGCAGGCATTTCATAATCGAATTAAGAAATCTGGTGGCATTCTTCGTACGAAACCCATGAAGTTTATAACTAAGGATATTGACGAGGGAATGTTTTTTCAACGAAAGACACGGACCCTTTTTGACACAGCTGTACGTGAAAAGATTGCAGCCCTAATCGATCAGCTTCGGGACTCAGGCATAGTAATCGAAGAACCGAAATGTAACTTCGATGTTGAGATGGCGATGGATATTTTAGATGA
>WNFP01005849.1_pt1 | contig 10927 bp, 8 predicted proteins | sample 5400201 | NCBI WGS metagenome assembly WNFP01 (sample SAMN13153355, study PRJNA577476) | soil metagenome | isolation source: 115 cm saprolite under Madrone tree | place: USA:California | collected 2016-06-14
GCGCAAAATGGCAAGCGCCGTGAAAGGTGATTGGTGATCAGTGATTTGGGGTCCACAGCGTCGATACCGTCCACACTGTCCACACCAAGCCTAAGCCCTACCGTGTCCGCGCGAGAAGCAAGAATGCCAGGTTGCCAAAAGTGAGGATAACAACGAATGCTCCAGCCAGCCATAGAACCAGCGTCCTGAATACATTCTCTGCTAACTGCACGGGAACCGCCATTGGTACCGACACAATTTGCGCGCCAATGATATCGTTCAGCTTCCACCCGAATCCATTCGCTGAACCGTAGAGCTTGATCATTTCTACGGGCGCTTTATCGGCGGTGCTATGACACTCAAGACAGCTCACATTGTTCACTTTGATCGCTCGCGCGAGAAAAAGCGAAGGGCCAGTCGGTGTGTCACGGATGCTCACAATTTCAGTCTGTTCCGGGCGGGTGCGGAATTGGTTGACCACGTCGCTCTCCCAATCGGTCGCGCGATTGCGCGGGTTAGTAGGATTAAGCGTTGCTTCCTTGTAGAAGTAATTGGGAAATTTTTCCCGCAGATAGTTAAAGATCTCAGTTGCGGCAAAAGCGGGCACTGATTGCGGATGAAACTCGTTGTCGAGCAATTCGCCCGGTTTATCTTTGGCCGCGGCCGCAAACTGTTCGAGTGCTTCGAGCGCCCGTTGCTGGCCCAGAGCGAAGCCTTTCCTGAGATTGGCCCGAACATCGGCCGTCGCGGTAGGGTCGAAAGTTTTGGGTATCGATTCGAGCGTTTTCCGAAATTCGGCCACCGCCGTTTGCAGTTTGAAATTCTTTTGTTCAAGCAGCGGAGCGACCTGTTTGGTCGTGTATGTACGGCTCGATAGCGCACTCTCCATAATAATCCGGGCGTTCTCGATGATATGCTGTCGCGCGTCTTCGAGTAGCATTTTTTGCGCGATGAAACCGATTGCGCCCAGAGCGAGCGCCAGAATGGGGATGAAGATGAGATTAAATTTGAGCAATTTCATTCTTTGCCTCCGTCCGATGCAACCACGCAGCGAAAACCCACATTATCGCTTCGAAATAGCGGATCATAACCGCGACGGTAAGAAGAGAGGGTTTCTTCAGAACGAGATGTGGCCCACGATCCGCCTCGTAACGTGCGCCAGGTCATCGTGCGGTTAAACTTGTCCAAGCACCATTCCCAGACATTTCCCCCGACACAGCACAGGCCGAGGGCGTTTGGCCGGAAGTGAAACCCCGGAATCACGGCCCACTTTTCGGGCGCATCCACCCGTGATTCGCTCCCGGCGTAGTTGGCGGAGTCAACCGGAGGCGGGAACGAGGTTCCCCACGGATAAACGCCTTTCATCTTTCCGCTCCGATCTTCAGGCGTGGAGCCTTGTTCGTGGGATAAACCGACGGCTTCGCTCCACTCGAGATCAGTCGGCATACGATAGCTTTGAAATGGGGTGAGCGCTCCCTCGCTGCGTTCCTTTCGCGTCAGCCAGGCGCAGAACTGATTTGCGTCCTCCCAACTCACACCGACGACCGGATGCTCCGGCGTTTGAGCGAACCCGGGATTTTTCCAGCTCATAGCATTCAGCTTGAATCCATTTGCGACTATGACCGAGGACATGCCTCCGACGGCATCATAGCTGGTTGCTTCGACAAAGGCATTGAAATCTCGAAGACGTGTCTGCCAGACCGCGACATGGATCTTTCCCAGTGGGACGAAACGCATTTCGAGCGTGTTCGTCCATGACTTGCCGGATTCAGGCGGCGACCTGGCGGCGGCGATCTTCGCAGGCGTTGGCTGGGGTGTCGGGACCACGGGAGGAGGAGCTGGATTCGACGAATTGGCCAGAAAAATCCAGACCAGTCCTCCGGCCACAAGCACTGCGAGCAGTCCCACTATGATTGGCAGTGCCCGATTTTTGCGGGCTGGCCTTGGCGACGGATCTGCCGAGCGAAAAGAGGGATCCGGGGCAGGGGGCGGCCTCGGTGGCGCTACTGGCAGAGTCTGAGTTGGCTCGTCAATTGTGGTGGACGACGGACTCACGTCCGACAATGCGCTCAACGCATTGTAAAAGTCGCGTCCGGTCGGGTAGCTTCGTCCCGGCGTAAGGCATTGGCGAAGGATGCGGTTGCCGTCCTCGGACAGAGTTGCCAGCGGAGTAAAAGTACCAGCTGTTCCGCCCAATAACTCGTAGGTTACGATTCCGAGCTGGATGATGTCATGGTGTGGCGTCTGATTGCCGGTAAGAGGTCGCTCACCGAACCAGGTAGCCGAGGCTTCCAGCTCCTTGGCTTTGCCCAGAGCGTCCAGTTTTACCACGAAAGCCGGCCATTCATCGAGCGGACAGTGCAAGACGACGTCGGCGCTCAACGCCGCAAACCCTTCAGGGAAATGCACGAAAATATCGCGCAAACTCATCTCCAACATGAGGTCAGCAGCTCGAGCCTCATCCACCCCCGGTGCGATCTGCTTCAGCAGCATCCGGGTCTCGCGCAACGTCAAAGCGCGCCGTGTACGTAGCAGATCGACGAGAGGAAATCCCTCCAACCACTCTAGAACGGCAAAACTGAAGTTCTTTTCTCGCTCGATCACGAAGACCTTCAGGAAGTTTGGATGGGCGGCCGTCTGAATGCGCCTGGCTTCCCTTTCGACCTGGCTCAGGACCGCCGCCTCCGCGTGGAAAATTCGGACCATTACCCGCGTTTTTGAAGTCATGTCTTCGGCGTGGAAAGTATGCGCCGGGTTAGCTGGACTAATGTCTTCAATTAGCCGATACCGCTCCTTCAGAATCCAGCCAACTTCCGGTCTCAGCGCCGCGGAGTGGGTGTTGCTCAGTGCGATCGTATCAAAATTCCACTCCGTGGTCTCCGGTTTCGCGGAAGTTTGTAAGTTCCGCAGCCGCTCGATGCATGACTTGAGCTCGTTACGCAGCACCAATGGCGTTTGAATGCGCTGCTCCCGGTCCTTTTCCAGCATTTTGCGGAGCACCGCGACGACTTCCGCGGGTAGAATAGCAAGCGCCTCGAACGGAGGCGACTTGTCCAAATGCTGCGCGATAACGCTGGCCACCGAACCGGTGAATGTAGGTCTGCCCAGGAGCATGTACCAAAGCGTCACGCCGAGAGAATAAATGTCGGAACGGATGTCTTCCGTCTGGCGATCCAGCTGTTCGGGGCTCGCGAAATAAGGCGTACCAACAAAACCACCGGATGTAATTTCTCCGCCGGTGGTCGATTGCATCACTGCCGATCTGGCGAGGCCGAAATCGATTACTTTCACCAGAACCTCGCCATCACCCTCCTGCACGAGCATGAGATTGGATGGTTTGATGTCACGGTGGACAAGGTGTTGTTTCTCCGCAGCGATCAGCGCGGAGGCGACCTGTTGAGCGATATCAAGCGCGAAAAGGCATTCGAGTGGGCCGTTGCGTTTCACGAGAGCATCGACCGTTTCACCATCGATGAATTCCATCGCATAGAAATAGCGATTGCCGTGTTTACCCAGATGGAAAACTGACGCTACATTGCGGTGCCGCAGCTGGGCGGCGCTGCGAGCCTCTCGCAAGAAACGTTCCGCCACCTTTTCGTCTTCGAGCAGGGTGCCGCTGATGACTTTCAACGCAACGTTGCAGCGTAGGCTGGTATCGAAAGCCTTGTAGGTGATGCCCATGGCCCCGCGCCCGAGCTCCGTAAAAGAGCCATCGGGGTTCTTCAGAAGCTGATAGTGCTCAAACTCGAAGGATTCCGGCATTTCCTACAGTTGACGACTCACGATCCGCGATTTGCGTCCGAGTTTTCCAGATTGTGTATCTCCGAAGCTCAGGGCGGCGTACGTTTCGGGTTACCGTCGACCTCTTTCAATAGGCGATGGTAGAATTTTCGCGACTGCATCGCAAGCCCTAGTAGCGCCGGTAGCGCCGACAGCGCCAAATGCGTGAGAGGTGATTAGTGATTGGTGATTAGTGAGGCGGGAGCGCCGGGGAACGCGGTAACGCCAACGTATAAACGCTCGTAACAAGCCGGTCAAAACCAGGAAAAACCCGTAATTTAAATCTAACCTAAAGTGTTACCGATGTCCTGACCACGCCCTCCGACCACTAATCACTAATCACCTCTCACCTTTCACCGCTTACCTCTCACTGCATTTGGCGCTGTCGGCGCTACCCCGTCGGCTGGTAGTGTACAAGCTTGCGTGTAGCCAAATCTACCGTCACAAAGTCATCGGGAGTTTTGGCAGAGTCGCCGTCGGACGCAGGATGATACTCCAGCCGGAGTTGTTTCGGGTCGACAATTACCCGGAGATAGCCGTACTTGGTATCGTCGTAATTTTCGAAGACGATTTGGTCTTTTCCGTTAGATAATGTTGGAAATACTATTGGGGTCCTTAGCGCTGGATTGCCGTGGCGCGTAAGTGACCGAATAGCGTGTCCACCATTTCCGGCAACGATATAAGGAGTTTCTCGGTTGTCTTGGTGGCGGGTAAACCGCTGGTAATTGTGTGCGCGACCCGAAAGCACTGCGTGCGGCCAGATGCCAGTTTTGGCGCAAATCGAATCGATATCTTTTAACATCTCCAGACTGCTGCCGTGATTTCCGGTGGTAATGCCAGTGGATGGAATCACCGCGACGTAAGGTGGGTGGTGGACCGCAATCAGCACAGCGCCGGCGAATTTTTCTTTTTTTATTCGCAGCAAGGAAGCTTCAAGAAACTTGAGCTGAACACTACCGGCGCCATCGAGTGATGAGTAGGTGCCGCTTTGATCTGAAATCACGCCCGGATCTTCCAAGCAATTGCTGTAGAGTCCGAGGATTCTAACAAACGGTGCTTCCAGAGTAAAATAGACTCCCGGCTGAATTTGTGCCGTTCGTACGAGTTGGCCTGACTCGGGAGTTTTATGAGGAGGTTTTCCAGCGGCACAGAAATTTTCGATGAAGGCCGCCAAAGTTTCCGCCGACGAGTTCGGCGCTACCATACCATCATGATTACCCGGGATGGCAAAGATCGGAGCAGGGTAATTCCGGTAGGGATCGTAGAACTGATCGTAATAATAAGTCGTCTCACCAAAGCTATAGACGACGTCGCCTAAGTGGTAAAAGAATGATGGGATCGCCGTGGTCTGGGCTTCATTGAAATCGCTGACCATCTTGTCGGCTACCAAATCCTCGTCTTTCGGTCCTTTTACGTTCCCGGTATCCCCAACACAGTGGAACACGATCTGTCCGGTTGCTTCAATCTCGCGAACAATCTGAGCACCCTTACCGGTTCCGTACGCTTCTTCGAGTCTGAGGATCGGCTCATCGATTCCGGAGACGACTGGAAATGGCCGGGGCCGCAGTGTTCCTCTCAGACTATCAAGAATATTGTAGGCCTTAGCGTCCGAGCCATGCTTCACGGTGAACTTGGTTGGGTCTGGAGTAGGAGGAGGTTCGGCAAAACGGAAGGTCCTGGTGGGGATTGGGCCAGTATTCCCTGCAGAAGATGCGGGTCTGGATTGAGGTTCTTGCACAGGTGTCTTTGGTTGTTTTGGTTTGGAACGTCTAGGCATAGCGGTATCCGTCGTGAGTAGTCGAGACTCTGAGATTGAGCCCTGCGGCGAAGCAACGCACGTGAAACGTTCGTTACAATTTTGTGGCTTGCGGGCCGGGGTTTGTGGCTTCTTAGTCAAAGCAGCCGGGGCCGGTCGAGCCTTAGAACCGGTTTCGGCATCGAGCGAATCAAGCGGGTGTCGGTCGAATGGGCGATTGCTCGGCTCGGGAAGAAAGGGAGGTCTGCCGCTTCTGGTCCAGCTGAGACAATGAATAAATTTTTGCGCAAACCTATGCGCTCGGTATTTCGTCCGCGGTTTCTTTCTCTTTTTCGTCAGCCTTATAGGATTAACGATCTGGCTGCGGATTCGACGGCGGGTGTTACGGTCGGTTTGATCGCCCTGCCCCTGGCTCTCGCTCTGGGGATTGCTAGCATACCGGCCGGTACTTCGACGCCGTATCCAGCTCCTGCGCTTGGCCTGTTTACCGCTATTATCGCTGGCTTTTTGATTTCGTCGTTAGGTGGCAGCCGAGTACAGATCGGTGGTCCGACCGCAGCTTTCATACCGGTAGTTCTGTTAATAATCGAGAAGCATGGCTACGGCGGCTTGATCGCTGCCACTATCATTGCCGGCATACTTCAAATAGGCATGGGATTGGCCCGCATGGGCAACCTGATCAAATTCATTCCTTGGCCGGTTACCAGCGGGTTCACTACCGGCATCGCTGTCTCGATCATCGCAACGGGAGCGCCGGATTTGCTCGGGATCCACGCCGCCGGACCGGTGCCACGAGAATTCTTGGCGAAAGTGCAGTGGCTATTTGAGAATCTCTATCGAAGTAATCTGGCTAGTTTGCTTCTTGCTCTGCTTGTAATCGCCATCATCTACCTTTGGCCAAGGCTCGGTTTTAAGCGCATCCCTGGATCAATCGTGGCCATGCTCGCTGCTACCATTCTGTTGTACCTGCTTGTTCCTTTCGATCACGAACGTTTTGGCATCGCGACGTTGGCCTCGAAGTTTGGCGCCCAAGCAATACCTCAAGGGTTTCCACCTTTCCGCTGGCCGATTGTCGATTGGGCACAGATTCGCGATCTATTGCAGCCCGCTATGGCTATCGCTCTACTCGGCGCGATCGAGTCATTGCTGTCGGCAGTCGTTGCTGACGGATTAGCCGGCGATCGACACGACAGTAATACCGAGTTAATCGCTCAAGGAATTTCGAATCTGATTTGCCCATTTTTCGGCGGTTTGCCGGCGACCGGAGCGATTGCGCGGACTTCGGCCAATATCAACAATGGAGCAAAATCACCAGTTGCCGGAATCGTTCACAGCTTAACCCTTTTGGCGATCGTATTGGTCTTTGCTGGGTCGGCTGGAAATGTACCGATCTCTGCCATGTCGGCAGTATTGTTCATGGTTGCATTGCGGATGGGCGAATGGCACGAATTGACGCGACTCAGAGTGATGCCTCGCAGCGACGCCGCTGTCCTCGTCGCGACTTTCGCGCTGACCGTTATTTTCGATTTGGTGATTGCCGTCGAGCTCGGAATGGTCCTTGCTGCGATCCTCTTCATCAAGCGAGTTTCGGAGACTACTGAAGTCTCACGTGTTACCGGAGATGATGTGTTGGAATCGCCCGAGCAACTGGCTCAAGGTAAGGAGATTCCGGAAAACGTGCTGGTCTATCGAATCTTCGGCCCTTTTCTTTTCGGAGCAGCCGAAAAGATGAGCGATGCGTTGGAGAGAGTTGATCAATTACCGCGCGTCTTGATCCTCCGGCTGCATTTGGTAACTGCCATGGATGCGACTGCCCTCAACGCATTGGAAAGCATTATCGAAAGATTTCAACAGCATGGTTCAACGGTCGTTCTGAGCGGGTTGCATCGGCAGCCGTTGGAGATGCTGCGAAAAGCAGGATTCATCGACGTAATCGGCAGGGAAAATCTGTGTGCTCATTTCGATGCAGCGCTGAGCCGGGCGAAAGCGCTCTTACCGGCTCCGGATCTGTATGATTGATTGAGACGCTGGCCAAGCGGCGGGCTGCGTTTAGCGGCTTATGTCTCCGCGATTCTCGAGCGAGCCAGTACAGTCTGGGCTTCGATCCGACGGCGTTCCATTGGTAAGAGCAGCCCTTTGACGGCCACGGGCTATGTCGGAGAGGCAAGTCGCCGTTACTGATTGTGGGTCGCTACCAGAAGAGTGACTCGCTTAGTACTCACTGCGCCTTGCTGCGTTCGGCTTCGCCGATCGCCTTATAGTCATAGGTCGGATAAAACTCCGTACGATAAGCACCCCAGGCGGTCTTCTCCAGAGCGAGATTGACATCCCGAAGACGGTCGGGAGGTACGCGCAAGGTAACTACCTGACCGATTCCCATCATCACATACCAGGAAACCACTTCAATCCCAGCTGGAGGAAAAGTCTTGTAGTAGCCTTGTTTCCTGAGCTCGGCGTTGATTTCATCGAGGGTTTTCGATTGGTCGTGGCGTAAGAAGATAGTGAGAAGGATGGCTCCCTTTTGCGCGTCGCTGCTCACCGGCGGGTTCAATGGGCTAGGCGATGGAGTAGTCTGCTCTGCACCTAAAGCCCCGACGGCTAACAAGGCTAGAGCGAGCGCCATTGTGCGTGCGGTTCTCCATCGACCGCGAATATCGGCAGGAAATTGAGCTTGCTGAATCATGGCGACAAAATAGGACAGATTTCAGAATCCAGAAATCGGAAAGGCCTTCACTCTCGCCCGAAGCTCGAATGAAATAGCAGATTGCAGATTGCGAACTGTCGGATTCCGGCTCCTAGCCGGGAATATTTGGTTCGTTTTCGGGTCCCCATTATTGAGGGCGGATCCGTTTAACGACCTGCCCAGCGGTTCTCAATCTTTCTGACAAAATAACTATTAATAATGAGGGGATGGCGATGAAAAGTGTGGGGCTTCTCGATCGGTCGCGCCGGTTCGCCCGACGTGCCAAGCAAAACTGGCAAAAGTTCATCAAGCCATTTTACATGAAAAATTTATGCTTTATTGGGTGTTTAAGGGCAACGTTCTTAGCCGCTGTGTTTTTATTCGCGATACCAGCAGTTTGGGCACACGGCATGGGAGGCTCGGGCGGTTTCCACGGCTCGGGCGGGTTCCATTCTTCCGGCTCACATAATTTCGCATTTCATCACGGTGGGGATCATTTCTTTCATCATCACGACGGAGACCATTTCTTCCATCGTCACGACCGCTTCTTCTTTGGGTTCGGTTACCCGTTTTATGGCTATCCCGATTACTACTATCCGTATGATTACGGGTACTATGATTACTCGGGAGCGCCGTCCGACGACCAGTATTGGAGCGATCTCACTGCGGCGGTGCAAACGGAACTGGCACGAGACGGCTACTATCATGGAGCGATTGATGGAGTAGTAAGTGCCGATACGCTCAGGGCGATTCGGGCCTATCGAAAAGCTAAAGGTTTACCGGTAAACAGTCAGATCGACCGGCGACTCTTGCGGTCTTTGGATATTTAGCCGCAGAGAAAGCCGGACCGCTTACGAGCTTACTTTCTTTGCCGCGCCCAATAACTCGTCATTCTCCTTACCGGTCTTAATGTAATCTTCGAGCTCTTTCGCGTAGTGCGGATTCAGTTTCTGGAGCACGGTCAGATCCGCTTGGGCTTCGGCTTTGCGTCCCATTATGGCATAAAGAACCCCGCGATACATGTATGCCTCAGCCAATTTAGGCTTGAGTTGAATCGCCTTGTTATAGTGGTCCATCGATAGTTGATAATTTTGGGATCCTCCTTTGCGAAGTGTGAACGCAAGATTGTTGTGCGCTTCGGCAAACCCGGGATTTAATTTCACTGCCTGTTCGAACTTTGCCTGAGCCTTGGCGAACTGCTTCGCTTGCATCAGATCAACGCCTTCGTTGTAGGCTTTGATAGCAGGTTCTTGCTTGGCTTGGAGGCCGGTGGTCGGAGTGGGAATTTTTTCACTGCCAGCACCAAACAGGGAAAGAGTCGTGAGAGCGGTGAAAGTGCAGATTCCTAGAAGACTTCTTGTAAGAGGCGGCTTATTCATAGAGAGGGGTTCCCCGTAGGCGCGACCGCAGCTGGGGTTCGCCGTTGGATCGCTGGCCAAGAGGACCATCAATATTCCGCCATTTACCGCAAAAGTGGAACAGAAATTCTGGCTAAGCAGGATGACGAGGTTCGATTCTCTTGGCTCTGACCAACTTTTTGTTTCTGCCTAATTCCAGTCGGATTTCGCTTTGCGCCGGATCCGCGTATCACTCCTGAAGCTACGAACTTACTTTCTTGGCCGCGCCGTAGAGTTCGTCATCCTCTTTCCCGGTCTTGATGAACTCTTCCAGCTCTTTTGCGTAGTGCGGATTGATCTTCTGGAGCACTGCCAGATCGGCTTGGGCCTCGGCCTTATGTCCCATTATCTCATAGAGAACACCGCGATACATGTAGGCCTCAGCCATTTTTGGTTTGAGCTGAATTGCCTTGTTGTAGTGTCCCAGCGATAGTTGGTAGTTTTGCGATCCTTGCTTGCGTAGCACAAAGGCCAGATTGTTGTGCGCTTCCGCCAAATTCGGGTTTGCTTTGATCGCTTGTTCGAATTTTGCCTGAGCCTTAGCAAATTGCTTGGCTTTCATCAGGTCAACGCCCTCGTTGTATACTTGGATTGCAGGATTTTCTTGCTTGACTTGCGGGAACCCCTGGTTCGAAGACGGGAACCCCTGATTCGCGGGCGGGTTGATCGACCCGCTGCCCGCGCCCAATGCCGGAAGGACCGCAAGTGCGGTAATGGCGCAGATGCCCGAAAGGGTTTTTATAATTGAGGATTTGGTCATAATAGAAGGATTTTGATAGGGCGCGCCAGTCAGCGAATTGGCTACTGATCGCTCGCCAATGAAGACCGCAGTACTCCCCCATTTATTCCCGATGGAGAATAAAAATCGTGATGCCAGGAAGGCGTTGCTTCCCCTGGCAGGTTATTCTGTTACTCTATTCTTTTGACTAGTCGTCGGATTCGCGTCAAGCCGCATCCGCATCCGATGCCAAATCCTTTAACAGCTGCATGAACGGTGGAGTCTGGTCCATGAAAAGTCCGTCCGCGGTCAATGCCTCGACTGCGCCCATCGCGGCTCCCTTGGTCTCGGTCGGTCGAACGATCGAACAGATCGGGAAATTTTGGTTAAGAAACGGGCATGGCTCCGGCATGATCAGGTTGGCCTGTAGTAGCTCGTCGGTTGAAGCAGTGAGATCTACAAACGTCACCGTTGAGTTGTTTATCGGGTCAGAGACCGTCAGCGGAGTCGCATTGCCTGCCTTGTCCTGACAAGTCTGAAAGTGCATGGCCTCGGTTGGGCCGATACTGAGCACGACTCGCAAAACTTCCGGATGCTTAACCCTCTGAGCAAGG
>WNFP01010176.1_pt1 | contig 10925 bp, 10 predicted proteins | sample 5400201 | NCBI WGS metagenome assembly WNFP01 (sample SAMN13153355, study PRJNA577476) | soil metagenome | isolation source: 115 cm saprolite under Madrone tree | place: USA:California | collected 2016-06-14
AGGCTCTCCGCGAAAGCCAGCATCGGCCGGCGCTTCGCTTCGGGCACCAGCGCCAGGGCCATCGCAAATAAAATACTGAAGACCACGACTTGCAGCACCTGGCCTTCGGCCACAGACTTCGCGATGTTCTCCGGAAAAATATCCGTGATCAGCTGCGTCGCGGTGTGCGGCGCCACGTTCAGCGTTTCCGCCGCCGTGGATGGCGGCAGCCGCACGCCTTCTCCCGCGCGGCTCAAATTGATCGCCGCAAATCCGATCAGAAGCGCGATCGTGGAAACAATTTCAAAATAGACGAGCGACTTGATGCCCAGCCGCCCGACTTTCTTCAAATCCGCATGCCCGGCGATGCCCACAACGAGCGTCCCGAAGAGCAGCGGCGCGATAATCACCTTGATCAGCCGCAGAAAAATCGTGCCCAGGAATTGCAGCTTCAGCGCGACGGAAGGCGCGTCGTGCCCCAGTTCCGCGCCTGCCAGCAGCCCCACCAAAATCCAGCCGGTGAGCGAACGCCGCGACGCAGCATTCACCGCGATCAGAACAATCGCGAGCCAGCGCAGCAGTGCCGTGGCCGGCGCCGGCAGCGCCACAATTTGCGCGCTCGCCAGCAGCGAAGCCGCAATCGCAATCGTTCCAGCAACGATGGCCGCGGCAAGTAATCGGTTTTTCATCGGCGCTTGGCGAGGGATTCCATCGGTGCCGAAAGGTATGCTGCTTCGCCTCGCGTGTCAATGCTAGCGCCTGTTCGTAATCCTGATCCTTCGTGATGGGCTTAGTGTTCATAGTCGGGGTGGCAAAATTCCCGCTTGATCAGCTCAAGTAAATAGCGGGTAGCGAGCGGGAGGCTACATGGCCTCTGGTTATCGTCGACCCGACCCTGATACCATCGCGGCCAGTATCCTCCCTGGACATCCTTCTTTTTCAGGAGGCTTGCATGCGTCACCGTGTAACTCTCGTCGTTCCAATGCTCTTCGTCGTTCTTTTCGCCATCACATCTATGGCGCAGGCTCCGTCCGGACCACCGAAACCCGGACCTGAAGTGAAAAAGCTCGGCGTGTTTGTTGGCAGATGGGATGCCGTAGGAGACGTGAAACCCGGCCCCATAGGCCCCGGCGGCAAAATGACCGGCTTCTCGGCTTGCCAAAGTATTTCCGATGGATTCGGCGTCCTTTGCCGCGAGACCGCTACCGTGCCTGGTCTGGGTGAAGTGACGGACGTTGGGTTGCTGAGCTACGACGCTGAGGCAAAGAACTACGTCTTTCTTCAAGTGAACAACATGGGCGCAACATGGATTCTTCGCGGAACGGCCAAAGACGACACCTGGACTTGGACCAGTGAGAGCACTATGGGTGGTAAACCGATGCAACTGCGTTTCACAGTGAAGTGGACGTCGCCGGATTCCTACGATTTCAAGAACGAAGCCGGTCCCAACGCCAATTCGATCGGGGTGATGATGGACGGGAAAGGAACGCGCAGCAGGGCGCCCGAACTCAAGCCCGCATTCTAATAGTTTGTACCTTTGCGGCGCGCGGGTGCCGCAGCCGGGTCCAGCATCCCTCCTGCTAGTTCCAGAATGGGAATTGTTGGTACACACCCGGCAGTTTTGAGAAAGAGTGCGGAAGCGCTTGATTGCAAAAGAGTTGTGAAACACTCTTTGTGCAAAGAGTGAAAAGAGCGAGGTAACAGCGAGACGGGAGAAGAATCCTTCGACTCCTCCGCCGTTGGCGGACTCAGGATGCGCATAACACCCCCCACCCCCATGTTTCTTGCAAGTGCAGAATCTAAAGGACTTAGCGAACCTGTAAGTTCTTTGGATGCAACACTTATGAGGGGTCTCATAAGTGTTGATTTTAAAAGGGTTTAGGGACGCGGGAAAATGGAAGAGTGAAACTGGAAAACGGCGGCGGGTAGTGACGATGGCGGGGATAGAGAAAGGCCCTTCGAGGCTCCCTTCGGAACTCAGGGCAAGCAGGGTAAACAGGCGGGGATTTTGATTGGCCCTTCGAGGCTCAGTATGAACAAACACGCGGGAGAATAGCACAGAAGTACACTGCTTGTCAATTACTTTCTGGATAGCATTCGTCCCGGTAGAAACACCCGGGATGCAAAGGGCGCAAATGGAGCGGGAAGGTATTGAAAAGGCTGGGGGTTGTGGGTCTAATGTACGGAGATCAAGGAATGGGGCTAGGGCGGAGAAACAGAAAAAGTTGAGAAAGGCGGGTGCCCGGAGGGGACGGAGGAAAGTTCAAAAGCCCCAAACGCCAAACCCGCGTATGGGGCACCCGCAAAGAGGAGAAATACAAATGGTTCGTTCTTTTGCACTTTGCATCGGAACGCTTTTGTTTTCAACGGCGGCGCACGCGCAACTGGAAGAACTGGCAAAGCGTGCAGGCCTTGGCAATGCCGGCGGATTGAGCGATTCGAAGGTGGCCTCGGGGCTAAAAGAAGCGCTACGCGTTGGCGCTAACAATGCCGGGAAGCTGACGGGCAAGACGGACGGCTACTTTGGAAATGCAGCCATCAAGATCCTGATGCCCAGTAACCTGCGTCCGCTGGAAAGAGGGCTGCGGGCGATCGGATTCGGTCCCAAGGTCGATGAGTTTATTCTGAGCATGAATCGCTCGGCGGAAGCCGCGGCACCGGCTGCAAAAAAGATTTTTGGCGATGCCATTCTGGCGATGACCTTCGACGACGCGAGAAAAATTCTTTCCGGTGGAGATACGGCGGCCACCGAATACTTCAAGAGCAAGACCTCCGCGCAGCTGACTGCGGCATTTCAACCGTTCGTGGAGAAAACCATGAGCCAAAACGGAGTCACGCAGCAATACAAAGCGCTGACGGATCAATACCAGTCGATTCCCTTTGCGAACAGCCAGAGCCTGGACATCAACAAGTACGTCGTTGCCAAGGCTCTCGACGGATTGTTTTATGTATTAGCCGATCAGGAACGTCAAATCCGCAAAGATCCCGCAGCTCGAACCACGTCACTTCTGAAAGAAGTGTTTGGCAAATCGAAGAGATAGCCGCTCCCAGGAGGCGGATGGGGCATCCTTCCCCGTTCCATGGGTCACCCCCCAAAAACGTCTCAGCTCGTTAAGCCTGCTCCACCCGCCAGGACCGACCCGTGGGGTACGGGTCTAGTCGGATTCTTCGCGAATGGTCCAGGGGAAACTTATGTTCTTGTCCAAAACCGTCTCCTTCATATCCCCCGCGAGGCTCCACACTTTTCTGATGTTGGATCCATCTGGATCAGGATACCCATACCTAAGGTCGTACAACTTGTACAAGACATCGAAAAACTTTGAGAAATGAACCTCACTTGGTGGAGGCGGAAAATTATTCCAGACTGCTGCATTTGAATTGCAGGAGTAGACAACGAGCCCAACCGCCTCGTAGCGCATGACAGGATCGGTGATCAACCTCCTTCCTGAAAGCGAGTTCAGGACCTCATGATAACGCGTGATTGCAGGCAGAGGCTCACCCTTTTCTGTAAAAGACGCATCCGGTTTTTCAACTTCGTTCATAGTTCGGAATCTCAGGAAATGTAAGAAACCGAAGACGAATCCGGGGTACATCAGGTGGACGTTCGTGCACTCGCCGAGAGCTTCTTCCATACGGTTTGTGAGATTCCGGAAAGCGTTTCCAGTGTTTTTAACGGAGATTGCCAGCGCTGGTCCTACTCCGGGAACCACTACGGTAATATCCACATCTTTGTACTTGATCCCGCCCAGAACTCTGGCTTCAGACTCATTTGCCTCGGCTGGGGCGTATTCCAACGCATAGAGTGCGTTGGACTTCCTTACACTGGCAAACGGCGGCCGTGGACTGATCCACTCTGGGGGAAAGCCGCCCTCCAAGACAAGTCGAGTTGCGCAATACTGTGTGAGAGGCTTAATGTGCTTGCCGGATTGGATCTTCTGCTTGCCACACAGCTCTGTTATGGCTGTTTGCAGTGTGGGAATCTTCTGGAATTTCGTCATCGGTGCAACCGCCATGTCTCAAGAAAGCTTGCGGAATCTGCTAACATTGCGCATTCAGATGCGCTCAGACCAAGCCTTGCTCTAAGGACGTGGCGATCGATTAAGTCCCGCGCCTCCTCGGCTCGGGCGTCCCGTAGATAGAGATCCGTTCGCTCTAGGAGCCGCTGTATATCGCCAGGCTTGGGCAAAGCGACAAGTAGCCTTTCAGCTTCGGTAGGTTCCAGCTTCAGCATACCCCCTCCCAAAGCATGCCCTTCTATTTCGCAACTTAGACTTGTCAGTGACGAATACCAACCAGCTGGGACACTCTTAACGTACTTTCGTTCAACAAACTGCACGAGATGCAAAGTATTGGGGGCGACCAATCCAGTAGGATTGAGGACGAGTTTGGGACGTCCGCCGGACATATAGGAGAGAAAGGCGTCCGCTTTCCTTATATGTGGCACGGAATACCAAGGATCGCGGACGCGGCACTTAAATCTGAGATGAATCAGGGATGCACGGCCTTGGTCTAAGTGAGATCTGATTCCGGCAGGGAGGACCTGCTCGCGAACTGCCGGCAGGGCTAGGAGGTAAGATTTTTCGCCTTCTCGCCTGCCAATTTGCCAGTCGGATCGCCGAAAAATAAGGCCGGCTTGCTTACTGAGTGAGCCCACTGCTGGCCTCAGATACCTAGGCGCGATTCTATTCCGAGCTACCTCATCCTCCGATACATGGAAGAAGTCATTTGCCCCGGTCACGTATCCGATACCGACGTCGGCAACATCCCCGAGTCTCCGTACACAGTTCTGTTCGCGCAAATATCGATACAGTCCTCGAACTCTCGGAGACAGAAGGTAATGTAATAGGCGGACACTTCCGGATTTGACGGACTCAAGATCAACTGGTCGTTCGTTATCTTCGCCAGACAGAGCAGCGTCAATGTTTTCGTAGGACGAGACTGAAAACCAGCGGCACTCGGTTCCGCGTCCCTCCGCGAGGAGCAAGAAAGCGTCTTCGTTGAGATGCGGAAAAAGCTTGCGCCGGAAAAGGCAAACTCTGATCCTGGAAAACTCCTGCGCAAGAAAACGCAATACTTCCTGCGCATATTTAGCATGTCCAAGCTCGGCTGGAACAACCATGGCAAGCCGACCACCAGGTCGCAGGAAAGCAGCGGAGTGAATGACAAAAGGAGCCCAAGATGAAGTTAATTGGGGAAGATGAACTCCTGCATCCTTAGTTCGGGAGAGGGCGGCCGACCGCGCATCGCCGGAAAAAGTTTGGTATCTGATGAAAGGAGGATTTCCTACAACCACATCAAACTGAGGGAACTCATCAGGTCCCATGGCAAAAAAATCTGATTTGACGAGTTTGCAGGTTGGAAAAAGTGAACGCGCAGCAGTAATCGCGCCCGAGTGGAGATCAACTCCCCACACTTCAGGAACCGCGCATCCGAGTTCGGCAAGGCGGGTAGCAGCAGCGCCAATAAAGGCTCCGTCTCCGCAACTGGGATCAAGGACGGACTCATTCGGCGTGCGTATTGCCCATTCGACCAAAAACCGAGCGACTGGTTCAGCTGTATAAAACGCACCGAGAGTTTTTTGAGTGGCTGCTGTAACCATGGGACGGACGCTCAGACGCTCATAGCTGGTCTTAAAGAATCGTGCTCTTGGCGGCTGCGTACATTGGCACGGGCTATTATCCACGATTCGCGGCTTGCATAGAAGTGTGTGGTTTTTCCCGCTGTCCACCCTATCGATGAGGGCAAGAGGTGGAAATTCGTGGAAGTGAAGTCAGCGGAGCTTGATGCGGTCAGCGCGAACCTGGGCGAGGATTCGTACAAAGCCTGAGACCAAAACGCGTCCCGTAAAGGCATCCGGGATGCGAAGGTCGCATTTTGCCACACGGGGGGCGCACCGACCCAGCCCTGACGGACTGGGCTAATGTATGCAGCGCCTCCGGCGCTTATTCGACGCTGAGGATACAGGATTATGCCTGCATGGGCCTTGAACGGAACGTTTCCTGGATTTAGCATCCAAATGGACAGTTCATCCGAGGTGCCCCATGGCGAAAACTCCTGGAAACCGATTCGTTGCGGTAGCTCTGATCCTTTGTTTCATAGTGTGTTTCCTGGCGGCGCGGAACGCCATTGCGCTCATCGAGCCGCTCCAGCCGGAGTCCGTCCGCGAAGCCTACTTCTTTGGGCGCAGCTCGGACCGGGCGAAGATCACGGAATTTCTGGGGCAGTATACGCGCCGCTTTGAACTGCGAAGCGGAGGGCCGAACGTGGGGACCGTTGAACTGCGCACGCCGTACCAGCAAGTCGTCCTGCGGTCGTGGCAGAAGCAGGCAGACTACAGCGCGCAGCGGGCGCAAATCGATTACACCGCGCAATCCGGCCTGATCCAAGTGCGAGTGTACGTCTGGCTTGATGGTGTTAAAGCGGGCCCTCCGGACCTCTATTCGGGTAGCCAGGGCCAGGTTCTCGACCGGCGTGAAAATTTCTGGCGCGAATACCGGTTCCGCGTCGCGCAAGAGCACCTGATGGAACCCAAAAAAATCCAAGGCAAACCTTTGTACAGCCCCCGTGGAAGAGGGCTTGCCGGCGCGGAGGTGTCGCTGGACTTTGATGCCCGCGAGTTTGCGCCCCGCGAGGTACAGGTTGAGGTTATCGCCCCCGACGGTCAGAGCGTCGCTGCAAAGTTCCCGCTCGATCAGCTCAAGTAAAACTGGGCTAGCTTCTGGCGCGCCTACCCACGCAGCCCTGACCCTTCGACTCCGCTCAGGGCAAGCGGGCTGGGCTAAAGTATGACGCGCCTATGGCGCTGCGACAAAGGCCGACAAAAAGATGGCGACGTACCCTACGGCAGGCTCAGGGCAAGAAGTCGCCGCTACAAAAGGCGGAAAGAAGGATGGCGCCCTAAAGGGACGCCGCTACGACCGCAAATTCGAAGAGAGGGCACAATGTATTGTGCCCCTACGAGGGCAAATTCGAAGAAGGGCGCAGCGGTGTGGTCCTACAGAAAGAACGGGTCTGAAGACCCGCCACTACAAAGGCCGACCATGACGGAAGCGTGGAATCAGGGCGGCTAGCCCTTCCAGACGTACTTTCCGCAAGGGCAGGGAACCGTCTCGGTGGGATTTTTCTTGGCCATCGGTTGCCGGCAAACGGGACAATTTTTGCGCCACATTGTTATGCAACTACCTTTGTTTTGACTAATTTGACCTTTGGCTTAACTGATTTAACCCAGCCCTGACCCTTCGACTCCGCTCAGGGCAAGCGGACCGGGCTAATCTATGACGCGCCTACGGCGCTTATTCTGCGACCGAGTGATTTATTTCGGGGAAGATTCGGGCTTGAGCGAGCCACGATGGCAGGTCCAGCAGGTGACGGCGTCCGTGGGGTGGAATTCCGTGGAATTAATCGTGGCGACGAGCTGGATCATTTTGCGTGCAATTTTCTTGTCTTTCTGGTCATCGAGTTCGGGGTGACCGCTAACATGGCATTGCGAGCAAGAAACACCGAGGGCGCGGGTGAAGCCGCCCATCGTCGCATCAGGACTTGGATGTTCTGGAAGGTTTGCTCGACCGGGCGATTGGAAGTGTCGGGGGGCCAATCCTTTTCGGCGCGGCGTTCCATGAAGAAGAGCGATTCCCTCTGAGGTTCGGAAGCGAATTGAGTGGTCTCGTTGAAAGTCAAGACGGAGCCGTCGGGAGAGAGAGTAATGCGTTCGTCGAGGTTGAGAGGATCCTTGCCGAACATAGCGACAGAGTGGATGGCGAGCGCATCGCCTTCCCAGTTGACATTGCTCTTCATCGGTGCGCCGTGCATGAGATTGCTGTTCTCTGGGTTGCCGATCGTGTAGACGAAGGTCTGACCCTCCTCTTTCCCACCCTGCTGGAAAACCCGGAGATTGATCAGGATCGTGAGACCGGATTGCTCGACGCGCATCCAGATCGCTTCCGTGGTTGGGTCGACCTTGCTCTTGGACCTGTTGAGCTGCCAAAAGCCGGAGAAATCCGGCTGCCCCGAGGGCGGGAAGGCGTGCATGGCGGAAAGCAGGGTGGAGAGAAATACGCAAGAGACAAGAAAAGCGACAACCACCTTGAGTTTCATCGTGACTCCTCTTTGGGAGTGGATCGGAGGCGAGAAATCCCCGCTGACAGGGAGCAATTGGGCATCCGCGATGCGTAGGAGCAATTGACGACAGCCCAAGGACTTAGCCGCGATGGACGATCCGATGCAGGACTCGCAGGCGACCGGAAGCGGGATGCGGTGTCGCGAAAGCGGACGGGCGACCAATATGGAGTGTTTTCGACGAGATCCGAGAGGCGGCGGAGAAAGAAAAATGCCTCAGGTCTGAAGACCCACCACTACAAAAGGCCGATCATCACGGAAGGATTGAAGCCGGGCGGCTAGCCCTTCCAGACGTATTTTCCACAAGAGCAGGGAACCGTCTCGGTGGGATTTTTCTTGGCCATCGGTTGCCGACAAACGGGACAATTTTTGCGCCACATCTTGGAACACCCTTCCTTCCACTAGCAAGCTGCAATGCCGGCGGGCACGTCCTGCTGACCGAACAGTGCGTAGAATTCTTCGAGCTGTTGCAGTGCTGTGAGAAGCGACAGCGCTTGCCCGTAGGCGGCTATCGCCCCGGTTAGATTGTGAAACTCGGGAGAATCCTTAACCGTCTCCCGTCTTCGTATGTGCGCATCCGCGGAGAGTTCGAGGACTCGTTGTATGCCTTTGTTCGCAAGACCCAGGCTGGCTTTCATCGGTTGGGCCTCCTTCTGTACGTAAGGGTGCGAGCCTGCGGGATGCTGGATAAGGGGAAGCCTGCAATCTACTGGTGGATTTTCACGGAGGAGGGGTACGGGAATATGCCTGCACGGCCAAAACACGTTGGAACGTTTGAGCGTTGGAAGGTTGAGGAGAAAAGCAGATCCCTGGCTGCGCTCGGGATGACAAAGGGCAAATTCGGGGAGTGGGCACGATGTATCGTGCCCCTACGCAACGAGAAAGAACGGGTCTGAAGACCCGCCACTACAAAGGCGGAAAGAAAGATGGCGCCCTAAAGGGACGCCGCTACGAGGACAAGTGCAAAGAGTGGGCACGATGTATCGTGCCCCTACGCAACGAGAAAGCACGGGTCTGAAGACCCGCCACTACACAGGCCGGAAAGAGAGATGGCGACGTACCCTACGGCAGGCTCAGGGCAAGAAGTCGCCGCTACAAGGGCGAAGAGTGGGCACGATGTATCGTGCCCCTACGAAGATGCCGACAATCAACGTTCTCGGTCAAAGAACTGGCGTTGCTGCGATTTCAATGCGGTTGCGCCCCGTGCGCTTGGCGGTGTAGAGAGCCGCATCTGCCTGGCTGACTAACCGATTGAAATCCGGAGCCTGTGTCCCTTCGAAGCCAGCAAGGCCGAAACTGGCTGTCACCGTGAGGCTGCCGCCGTCGAAATCAAATTTTGCCGCCTCAAGCTCCGCCCGGATTCGCTCGATTGCAACCATCGCGTTCTCTTGGGTGGTATGCGTCAGAATAAAGAGGAATTCCTCTCCGCCTATGCGGCCACAGATGTCGCTCCGTCTGGAATTCGACTTAAGAATATCAGCGAATTTCTTCAAGACAGCGTCACCTGCCTCATGTCCGTGCGTGTCATTGACGGCCTTGAAATGGTCCAAGTCTGCCAGGACCACCAGAAAGGAAAAGCCATACCTGGCCGCCCCGCTCAGTTGCCTGGTTGCCCACTCTTCAATTGCCCGGCGGTTGGGCAGTCCAGTCAGGGGATCGGTGAGTGCCAGTTCTTCCAATAATCGGTTCTTGGCCTCGAGCTGCCGATGGAGTTCTACGATCCGGCGACCCACGCCCACGCGGGCCAGCAATTCATCGGAATGGAACGGCTTCGTGAGGTAGTCATCGGCGCCGGCCGCCAACCCTTTCACCAGCTTGTTCTTCTCCGTGATGCCCGTCAGGATGATGAGGTAGGTGTACGTTTGTCGAGGATGATTGCGTATGTGCTCGCACAGCTCTATTCCGCTCAGGTCCGGCATCATCCAGTCCGTAATCACTAAAGAAGGCTGATGCTCGGAGAAAAGATCGATGGCTTCGCGCCCACTCTTTGCAAACAGGACCGCGTATTGCTTTTCAGCCAGAGCGTGCTCGACGAGTTTACGGTAGATTGGTGAATCGTCAGCTACCAGCACCTTGAATTCGCGTGCCGTGGCGTCTAATTCCGCTTTGGCTAGTCTCATCTTCGATCCTCAGTTCCGCCATTTGATTCCTCTTCCACCGATTGAATCGCGGCACTCTCATGGCGGTTGCCACTTCGCAACATGCAAGATCCGTTCCCAGCTCGGTTAGTCTTCGCTTAGACAGTGGCTACTTCGTTCAGCCAGGTCTCAAGTATGGACGCGCAGCCCGATTCGAGGGCAATGAAGTTCACGCCCATTCCCATGCTGGGATGCGAATGCGCAACCACACCCCTAGCCGCGAAGACGTGCCCTTGATAGGTAATTTGGATGTTGATGATAGTGCCCTGCGGCAGCGGATTGGCCGTATCCAGATAACAGCCATTGGAACCCAGGTCGCTTGTAGCGGCCTCAAGCCGGGCGCCCGATGTTGATTCGGTCAACTCGGCAGCCGCAAAAAATGGGTAGCGGGGCGATCGACGGCGCTCGGATTCCATCTACACCGCTCCGCGCAGACGCAAGAAACGGCTCAAGTTCAATCTTTCCGTTCGGCAATGATGCGGCAACATCTAGTGAGTAACACGTTGCCGCGCATCAAGCAGGTTGTGTTTGCTGGCCTTCATCGAGTACATAGCTACGTCTGCTGCGCGTAAGAGGGTCTCGATTCTTTCACCGTCATGGGGATAGACTGCAACGCCCATGCTGACGGAAAGCGCCGGTCCCATCCCGTCATTGGCAATGCTTTCACAGATGCGTTGCGCCACCTGGTTGGCC